>Ga0255776_10001594_pt1 | contig 25741 bp, 24 predicted proteins | sample 071ome_19_FD_179974 | JGI IMG/M metagenome (GOLD analysis project Ga0255776, IMG submission 179974) | Coastal salt marsh microbial communities from the Groves Creek Marsh, Skidaway Island, Georgia - 071413AT metaG (version 2) | ecosystem: Environmental > Aquatic > Marine > Intertidal zone >... | reverse complement strand
CACCAACCTGACCACCAGACTCACCATAGAAAGGCGTTTCCTCAAGAACGATCACACCTTCATCACCTTCAGACAATGAAGTCACTTGTTCACCGCCTTTTAGAAGCGCAACCACTTTAGACTGACCATCAAGGTTCTCGTAACCAGTGAAAACAGTATCGTCTTCAAGATCAACTTTGGCTGTCAGATCCACATCAAACTTACTAGCAGCGCGAGCACGTTCACGCTGCTCATTCATCGCCACTTCAAAGCCAGCTTCATCAATCGTCAAACCGCGATCACGAGCAACCATTGCGGTTAGATCTAGCGGGAAACCATAGGTATCGTAAAGTTTAAAAACGGTCTCGCCAGGAATTTCAGTCCCTGACATTTCTTCAACCGCCTGATCAAAGATTTTCACACCCTGATCAAGCGTCTTCTCGAACTGCTCTTCTTCTTTTAAAAGAGCTCGCTCAATTAATTCCTGGTTCTTAGCCAAATCTGGATAAGCATCACCCATCACATCAACGAGCGCAGCGACCAACTTGTGGAAGAATGGCTGCTCACTGCCGAGCTTATGACCGTGCAATGCAGCGCGTCGAATAATACGACGTAATACATAACCACGACCTTCATTAGAAGGTGTAATACCGTCAGAGATCATGAACGCACAAGAACGGATGTGATCGGCGATTACGCGAAGAGATGCTTGTGTAGTATCGGTTTGATTCAGAAGCTTTGCTGCTGCATTCAACAGATGCTGAAACAAATCGATTTCGTAGTTAGAGTGAACGTTCTGCAGTACCGCTGAAATACGCTCAAGCCCCATACCAGTATCAACTGATGGCTTAGGAAGCGGTTCCATCACCCCCTCTTCTGTACGGTTGTACTGCATGAATACAAGGTTCCAGATTTCAATAAAGCGATCGCCATCTTCTTCTGGCGACCCTGGAGGACCACCCCAAATTTCCGGACCATGATCGTAGAAGATTTCCGTGCACGGACCACACGGACCAGTATCACCCATTGCCCAGAAGTTATCTGAATTGTACTTCTCGCCTTTATCGCCAATCTTGATAATACGATCAGCCGGCACGCCCATCTTTTCATTCCATAGCGCGTAAGCTTCAGTATCTTCGTGGTAAACCGTTACCAACAATTTATCTTTCGGAATGTTCATCCACTGCTCAGAAGTTAGAAACTCCCACGCATATTTGATCGCATCTTCTTTAAAGTAATCACCGAAACTGAAGTTACCCAACATCTCAAAGAAGGTGTGGTGACGGGCAGTGAAACCTACGTTTTCAAGATCGTTATGCTTACCACCGGCACGAACACATTTTTGTGATGTGGTAGCACGTGTATAACTGCGTTTTTCTTTTCCTAGGAAACAGTCTTTAAACTGAACCATACCCGCCACGGTAAACATAACCGTTGGGTCATTTCCTGGAATAAGAGAACTACTATCGACTACTTCGTGCTGTTGTTTATTGAAGTAATCAAGGAAGGCTTTGCGAATCTCTGAGCTTTTCATAAAACGTCCAATCCAATACGGTGCTTGCTGCGATCTTATTTTTAACAGTTAGGCGTTACTCTGCGAACAGCACAGTATATAGAGTTTCCTATCAGTTGCACACCAACGGGACCAGCTCAAAGAAGCATTTTTTCATCTTTGACTAAAGCATGCTTTTAAGACATCCTTGCGCAAAAATCTGATAACTATTTTTCAAGAAATTTGATGAGGCCAACAATCATGAAATTAAGCGTATATCTTTCTGGCGAAATTCATTCCGACTGGCGTGACACTATTAAACAAGGTGTAAAAGAAGCAGGTCTGGATGTAGTTCTAACGGCACCAAACACGTGTCATGCAGACAGCGATGATTGCGGCGACAAGATTCTTGGCGCAGAAGAAAACAATTTCTGGAAAGACCATAAGGCATCTAAAATCAACGGTCTTCGCACTCGTAAGCTAATTTCTGATGCTGACATCGTTGTGGTTCGTTTCGGCGACAAATACAAACAATGGAATGCCGCTTTTGATGCAGGTTACGCAGCGGCTCTTGGTAAATCTCTTATCGTAATGCACGGTCCTGATATTGTTCATCCACTTAAAGAAGTGGACGCTGCAGCCCAAGCAGTATGTGAAACGCCAGAGCAAGTCGTTGATATCCTACGTTATGTTATGACCAATCAACTGCCTTAGACGTTACTCCAAAAAGCAGAGAACGTTTTCTATGCATTTGGATAAACACTCTAACGTTGTAAGAAGGCCCTCCTGAGCAGGAAGGCCTTTTTCTTTTTTAGCATTCAGCATCGACTGTCGAACGATCCTTATCACTCCGTCTATTGAAAGCGCATCTGGACACTTTATACCGAACGACATCGGGCAATAACACATGTATCAAATTTGCCAAACGATCCCCCCAGTTAAACAAGACCAAAGCAAATAAAATAATGCCCGCCCCTATCCAGGTATCCCGTGCAACTGCCTCATTATTGATCACAACGCCTAAACCTAACGCCAAAACAGGTGTGACCAAGGTAGTTAATGCCACAGTACTCGGCGTCAATGCCGCCAAAATATAGAAGTAGCATACAAAGCCGACTAAGGAACCCATCACCGCTAGATAGAGAATAGACAACTGAGACTTTATAGACGCTGTTTCAACAGAAGCCACGATTAGGTTACCCACAGTTTGTGATTCACCCGCTAGTAACATAGACAATTGTTCAATACCAAGCACGATCAAAAATATTGGCACGGATAAGATCAACGAACCTACAGCCTGATCAAAATGCCTATTCTGATGCTTACTGGTCTTGATCAACACACCACTCAAACTAAACAAGATTACAGCAATCAAAAGAAGACCAATTCCCTTAATTTCATCTACGTGCCCAGCGGAATACTCAAACAGATCAACGCCAAAGATAGTTACCAAGCCAAACAAGGCGATAACAAACGCTATCCAGCGATACAACGGCAGAGCATCTTCTTTCAAAATCCTCTGAGCTAACACCGCAGAAATCATAGGTGACAGACCAAAGATTACAGAAATCAAACCACTGGGAATTAATCCCGCAGCCTGATACGTCACGTACATGGCACCCACGATACCAATATCCGCGTAGAGATATTTCTGAATGGCCGCTTTTGACCAGCACACCTTGCGGCCCATCGCTCGAAGGATGAACCAACCTAATGCTGCTGCAATTGCCATACGCGCCAACACAGCCAATGTCGGGTTAACGGTTTCACTGCTCCAAGTAACGCCTAATGGTGTGGTGGTCCAAACTAAAATGACCGTCACATAGGCCATTGCGATAGACATGATGTGCTTCCTCTTCTCTATGACTTTTTGAAAGTTATGAGATCCAGAAGCTACAAAGAACAACGACGGCAGAAACAAAAAAGCCGCAGTTGAAGTCTGCGGCTTTTGGAAATCTGAAACCATTGATTACATCAACTGATTCAATCCAATCACCGCAGGCTTGGCCTTTAACCAACGCGCAGCCAGTCGCATAGCTACCGCAGAACGGCAGGCAAATTGCGCATACATAATGACAGCGTGGTTAATGTTAATAGGCATAGTCTTTACGGGAATTTTCTATCTGACTGATTGACTAATTGATTGAACAACAGCTTGTGAGTCTGACAAAGCAGTCAGCTTTTAGCAAGCATTATTTTGAATAAAAATCACACAATTATAAAAGTCAGCTTCATCACGCATTCACAGACAGAAATTTATATGCTGAAATGAGTAGAAATGGATTCCAACATCCTGATTCAAGACAAAGACACCACATTGAATAACAATAATAAACGACTCATATGGATCACCATTATCGTCAGTGTCTTACTGCATTTGGTAGTAGGTGCGCTGGTGCCTGAATTGAATTTTTTCAATCAAAAACCAACGATTGCCAAGAAAAAGACCATCACTTTGTCTCTAAAGGCAGAAATAGCCAAACCTGACATCGTTACCAAAAGCGAAGAAAAGATCAAACATCCCGTTGAACTGCCACTGCCTCTACCTGAAAAAACACTCAAAGAACAACCTAAAGAGCTGGCAGAAATAAAACTGCCGCCTAAAGAAAATTCTGAGCCCAAAGAGCAAACCAAGCCTCAGACGAAAGGACCTGCAACATCCAAGAAACAGTCTAAAAATGAAGAATTAAAAGATATGGGTGGCAATCGCAGAAAAGGCCAGCTTGATGGAAAGAAGGAGGCATCTGCGACCAAGAAAACATCTGAGAACAAACAACAGGGTAAACAATTAAAAGAAAAACAACCTGTCCCGACCCAATCTCAGAAAGAAGTTCAACCTAGCGAAAGATCGTCTCAGGAAACCGCACAAACTCCAGCTAAAGATCAAAAACAGAATGAATCTGCTTTAGACAAAACGCAAAAACAACCTCTAGAAAAATCAGCCCCCACACCTAAAACAGCTGTTATTAATAGATCTGAGTTCAAACAAAAAAGAATTTCAATCAGTCAATCCAGCTCTGATACCAAACAGCCACTCAGCAATAAAAGCAACCCCTTGTTCGATGCCATTAATGATGCGAAACCCGCAACCACCCTATCAAAACATCAGATTGGTAATCTCACGCAATTACAGGAAACAGGTCTTCATGAAGCTAGAATAGGAGACCCACTTTCTAATTTCGAACACAAACAACGCAGGGTATATAACAAGTATCTTGCAAGAATGACGGAACAAGTGAATGAACACTGGATAGAGCCAGAGTCCGACGAATTACTCATGACAAGAGTACGCTTGTATTTGACCATCGATGGCTTTATCAGGGATATCTATATCGAACAATCAAGTGGTAACCCAATGTTCGACTATGAAGCAATACGAGCCATCAAAGCAGTCAAACAATTTGAAATGCCGAACAGCCCAGCAGCAGCAGGCTACTTAACTAGACTCACGATGACGGTAGATAATTACTCAGAGCCCAACCTATAAGTCAGACTCTTAGAGTGCGTTGAGAGATATTTATCCATACCTACTCAACGAAACAGAAAGACTTACCCCAGCTTTTGGGTAATCTCGATGTATCTCTCAACATCCGCTTCTTTAAACTTAAAATCATTCCCTTCTTTAACGGAAGCAATTAAGTTTTCTTTGGCATAACGCTTCACGGTAAATTCAGACACACCCAACTTTTCAGCAACGTCTTTAGTTGTTAATAAATCTTCAGACATCCGTTACCTCTCCTTTCTTGTTATTGATGGTTTGAAGTATAGACCGGGTTCCTTTGGATGCTTACTTATTTAATGTAATTTTGGGTTTCCAGGTTAGCCATTCATCCTTTGGCTCGGTATATAAAGGATAATGCACACCCTGCTTCGCAGGATTACCCATCGAACTTTCTGGCGGCGTAGCAAAGGCAATCCCGCCTTCCAAAATGGATTCAATGGACGAAGTCTTCAGTTTGGCACCACCAAACAAACTAAAATCGAAGCCAATACCACTAGTGTTCCAAAACACGGTATTCTCGCGAATTAAAGGGGCGTATTTGCTCTCCACATTTGCATAGATAAATACTTCGTTCGCTTTATCCGACAACGCATAAGAGGTCACCTCACCCACAGCAATACCACGATAAAGGAGCTTCACGCCTTGCTTAAGAGAGCCTAATTGGTCAGTCACCAACACAAAATTCAATCCCTGGTCCTTACCTTCTAATACAGGTTCCGACAACAGCCCTTCAAACTCGAACTGCGTGGTACCTGATCCGGGTCTGACACTAATATAGTTACCAGTAACTAATGTGCTAAGATTTTCCGATTTAGCAAGACCGAACTGAGGTTTAACCATCCAAAATTGACTGCTCGCACGAGCGAGTTTTTCAGCAAAGGAAAAGAGCTCTACTTCGGCTATGACTCCATCCATATCAGGATTTAAAACCACTGACGTTACAGACCCTACCTCGATCCCCAAGTATTTAACCTCAGTACCACCCTGCAGACCATCTCCATCTTTAAAGGCAATACTAATCGACACCCCTTCAGAATGAGCACTGTCATAGTCGTCATGAAGCATAAACCGGGCGCCACTCTTAACCTTTGCAGTTAATCCGGTTTTAGGGGTATAGAGCTCAATACCACCTGAAAGCATGGATCTTAAAGATGGCGCTCGAATTTCCAACCCTTGAACACCACCTTTTACTTCAATACCGCCGGCATTCCAAAAGCGACTATTTTTCTGAACTAAATCCTGATACTTCGATTCAATGAAAACCCGAATATTAACTGACTTTTTATCTTTGGCCAGATCAAACCCCTGAACAGACCCAATCGGAATATTCCGGTATAAAATGTTCGTGCCTCGCTCAATAGAAGACACCGATTCCGCCACTAGAGTCAGATGCAATCCAGGTTCTTCAGCACCGATCTCAGGCGCTTGCTGCAGGGCCACAAACTCTCGCTTGGCCTCACCATCTAAAGAAAAGTCCATCGAAATGACACCGCCACCAAGAACACTGTCCAGACCAGATATTTCATCCAATGAGAATTTTGCTGAAGGCATCCAGAAACGTGTACTGGTATTTAGGATAGGTTCGGTTCGAGGATCCATCGAAATCGTAGCAATCATGCCATCCAGATCTTTTGAAACATTAATTGCAATCACTCTACCAACAGTAATGCCTTTATAATCGACTCGTGAAATACCTTCTTTCAAGCCCTTGGCCGTTTCAAATTTCACGTCGATCAAAACTCCCGTATGAGCTTCATCGTAACCAGGAAACAACTCGAAACTATGATCATCCTGAACCTGTTCAGAGTCAGCCAATCGCTCTGGTGTATCGAAAGAAATGCCGCCGACAAACAAAGACGCCATAGAGTCAATTTTCAGATTAAACCCCGATAAATCGCCAGAAAAGTTAATACCGCTGCTTTCCCAAAAGCGACTCGAAGATTTCACTAACTCCGCATGTTCTGGCTGAATGTAGATTTTAATCGCGACACGATCAGTAGATTCATCTAACTGGTAATCAAGGACTTCCCCAACGTGCAATTGTTTGTAGGTGATCGGCGCCCCCCGGAACACAGAGCCAAGAACATCACTCATAAGAGTCAACTCAAGACCTTCATCTTGTCTCGGGATAACAGGCGCAGTATCCAAGGCATAGAATGTTCGATTAGATTCACCAGGACTGTAGAGGTATTCGATATAGTTTCCTGAGACCAAGGTATCCAAGCCCGTCACGCCACTGATATTAATCTCAGGCTTTACCAACCACAGACTGGATTTATCCGTAAGAAGCGTTGCCGCCTGACGTTTTATTCGCGCGATAGCGGTCACACCACTCAGATCGGATTGATCAAGATGGTAGCTATCTATGATCCCCATCGTCATACCCTGATACTTGATTTCCGTCTTACCTTCAATCAAACCTGAGGCAGAATTAAAGTGAATGGTAACTTCTATATCACCCTCTACGACATTTTTATAAACCAGCCAGCCTGCTATCAAGAGAGCCACGACTGGCAATAGCCAGTATATTGAAACATTCTCTTTTTCATGAACAACCGCTTTTGCGGCTTGGTTATTCTCTGTCATGATGAATCCCTAGCATAAACCCAAATTATTGTTCTTTTTCTGTTTCCAAATCCCAAATCAATTTGGGATCAAATGAATGCGCTGCAAACATAGTCACGACTACGACAGCCGAAAATGCGGTAGCGCCAGTTCCTGCCGTAATCGTCGCGATAGCACCAAGGTCAACCAAAGTAACAAGAATGGAAACCACAAATAAATCCAGCATCGACCATTTACCTATGACCTCGATCACTCGGTAGGCCTGAGCACTTTGCTCCTTACTCAAAGGGATCTGTTTTTCCACAATGATCAACATAACCAGGATACCTATGAGCTTCAAAAGCGGGACCGCTACACTGGCAATAAAGACGACCAATGCAATGGCATACATTTCAAAATCAACCAGCGCTAAAACACCACTCATAATGGTATCTGTAGATTCAGAGCCTAAATAAACAACCGTCATCACCGGGTAGACATTGGCAGGAATAAACAGAATAAAGCCGGTAATCATCAACGCCCAGGTGTGTGAGATACTTAAAGGCTTACGATAGTTAACAATGGAACCACAGCGATTACAGCGAGCGCTGCTATGACCTTCCGGCATCTCTAGCGTTTGATGACATACCTGACATCCTGCCAAGCCTTCTTTTAGAGCTATTTTAGCGCTTGCCATGTCTTATCCTCACGCTCGACCCTTCTCCATACTTCACCCGCTTCAAAACGAGTACTTACCAAGACATCCATTAAAAGAAAGGCAATAAAACATAACAAACCAAAATCAATGACGATATCGCCCATACCCATCATCTTGATGTACGAGAGCAAAATGGCAATCATATATACATCGAGCATGCCCCAGACATTAACCTTTTTGTGTATTTTCAAGGCCGTAATCAAGCCCATGCCCCACCAACCGAAATGCGCTCTGACTGAAATAAAAAAGACCAGGAAGAATTTAAGAAGAGGAACTAGAACACTGCAAAACAACACAAGAAATGCCATCCACCAATAGCCGTCCAAAGCTAATCTGTAAACGCCTTTCACCATGGTATTTTCACCAGCATTACCAAGAATAGATAACGTCATCATAGGCAAAAAATTGGCGGGATAAAAGAGCAGCAAACCACTCAAAGAAATCATAATAGAAGGAACGAGTCTGCTACGATAATGCTTAATAATATGTCCACGGCATCTTGGGCAACTGACTGAATTCCCTTCCTTCAGTTGAGGAACTTCTACCAACAGATCACATTCGTGGCAGACAACCGTATCTAACACCTGAGTCATAATTGCTTATACCCGATTCCGAAATACCTTCATCAAGCCCGTCACCCTAGAATAGCACCCATTGAAGGTAAAGACAGAAACAGTTTTAAAACCAAGGCATTAGCAATATCAATAAAGAAAGCGCCGACCAGTGGAATCACTAAAAATGCTTTTGGCGAAGGTCCGTATTTTTGAGTCAGAGCATTCATATTACCAATCGCAACGGGAGTAGCACCGAGACCTAATCCAGCCACACCCGAAGCCATAACAGCGGCATCATAGTCACGCCCCATGACACGATAGACAACCCACATTGCAAACAAGGTAATGAGCATCACCTGCGCCGCCAACACCAAGAGTAACTTAAATAACGCGCCTTGAATTTCTACAAACTGAATCGTCATCAAACTCATCGCCAGGAAAATCTGTAAACTTAGATCCCCTACCACAGACACTGTACGCTTATTTATTGTGAGCGGTGTGAAATCAGACAGGTTGGTAATCACAATGGCAATCACCATTGCGGTTAAGAAACCAGGCAGCAACACCCCGCTATCAAATAGAAAACGGTTAACCAAATCACCCGCCTCAATGCTGACTGCAATCACAAGCAAGGTAAACAAGATCTGATTAATTGTCGGAGACACGTAGTTGGTCACTTGAGCTTTTGAAGCAGTTTGTTGAGTAGACGCATCACTCGGCTTGAGGTTGTTTTTCTCGATCAGTCTCGATGCAATTGGCCCACCGATTAAGCCTCCAACAATAAGGCCAAAGGTGGCAAAGGTTAAACCAAGCGCCTCAGCGCCCACTAAACCTGCTTTCTCTGCTTCCTGCCCCCAGGCAATGGCAGTGCCGTGTCCACCAGCAAAGGAAATACTGCCACCAAACAAACCATAAGCCGGGTGCGCACCAAAGGCTTTCGCAATTAACACACCGGTCAGATCTTGAAGAAATAAGAAGACGACTGCGATAACGAGCAACACCGCCAAAGCACGCCCACCTTCTAACAACGCCCGAAATTTGGCCGATAGCCCAATCGTTGAGAAGAACACCAAGAGCAATAAATCCCTGAGCCTCATATCAAATTCAAATTTCACTTCATAATGACCTGAAATAAGCGTCACTATAATTGAAACAAGAATTCCGCCTGTAACAGCATCAGGAATACTGTTTTCCTTCAAAAAGGAGAACGTTCGATTTATAAAAGCACCAGCAAAAACCACCAGAATGGCAAGAATCAGAATATCCAAACCTGCCACTTCAATTACTTGTGTCGAATCCATTCAGTTGCTCCGTTATTCCTCACCAAACAAGGCCGCTTTTGCGTATTTAATCTGATCCGTTGAAAAGCCTCGGTTTGCCATATAGCGAAAGGCCTTCTGATAATTCGAATAGTCGGATAATTTCTCTAAAGAGTACTTCCTGACCATTAAGTCAGCCGCGATCTCAAAGAAATCTATCTGTTCCTCTTCGATAACAATATCCAAAAGTTTCCTGTCTACACCTTTGTACATTAACTCTTTGGAAATTTTAAGAGGGCCATTACCAGATTGGGCTTTATAACGCACAAATCCTGAAGCAAATCGCAGATCACTCTGGTAACCGAGCTCTATTAAATCATCAAGCACTGTTTCGGAAAGTTGATATCGGAGTTCATCAGAAACATCCAAAGCAACCGTGTTTAATTTTCTTGAGAGTTCAGTCCTGCTGTATTCCCTACGGCTAAGTAACCCAATGGCTCTATGTTTCAGCTGAGTATAGGCGTTGGATTCTTGTTCTTTTTGGTCTGCCATAGAGCCTAGAGTATCCGTCATCTCAACAGAATCAGTTGTCCCCATACAAGGTCACCCACTCACCACCGCGCCAAACAGTCAATTGTAGAGGTTCATCACGATTTGCCAGATATTGTCGCACATTCAAGAAACCATCCTTACTTACATGGATCGGATGAGGCCCAACTTGAATAATCACATCACCACCAATAAAAATATCCGCCGCACCAGGAATTTTCACCGGAAGAATTCCAGACTTCAGTCCCAATCGCTCAGCAGGAGAACCTTTCGCAACACGCTGAACCAGCAATCCCTGAGAATGAGGCACATTCAATGCCCGGGCAAGTTCACCTTTAATAGGCACGATATCAGCACCAATCCAGGATGGCGGTTGATCCAATATCAGGTTTTTAATCATGTTAATACTAGCCACAAAACCCAAACCTTCACTTCCACCAGAACGGGATCGAATGTGACTGACAATCCCTACTAACTCTCCTGAAGTATTAAACATTGGACCGCCAGAATTGCCTGAATTAATGGAAGCATCCGTTTGGATAAATTCCATTGAAATTAAGTCGTCATACAATCGACGACCACTGACATTCCCTACTGACAAGGTCTGTCCTAATCCATAAGGTGCTCCAACGACGAATACTTCGTGCCCGACTTTTAATCGGTCTGAATCCCCCATTTTCGCCACCGAAACCGATTCAGGAAGTGAATCCAACTGAATTAATGCAACATCAGCCAGATAAGAACTGCTCAGCACTTTCGCAGAGGTTTTATTTCCATTTTGAAATGTCACCTGAATTTTTTCTGCGAGATTAACTACATGAGATGCAGTTAACACCAAACCTTTCTCATCAATAAGCACGCCAGAACCAAGTTCCGACATTTTCTTTTCAACCACACCACGCCGTGAAACAGTCTTCTTATGCTCAACTGTTTTTAACACCACCACACTGTTGACGACTTTTTGGTAGGCATCACTAACATCCACTGCAAAACTGGTTCGAACAACAAGGCTGCTAATTAACATCACAGAAAATACAGTAAATGATCTAATCCATTGCGTTTTCATGGTCACTCCCAGGTTAAATCCATCTCCTAGTATTCAAGCATAACTAGGCTACTAAAGCCCATGCCAATAGATAGTTTCAAAGAAGTTTAATGCACTGACATTCTTCAGGGCTAACGAACTACTGATTCTCGCACTCACCTATCAGCCTCAATTGTATTGTCCCAACAAACGCCTAACCCTGTACATCCTTAACACAGATATATCCCGGCCATAAAAAAAGCGAGTCCACTAAGTGAACTCGCTTTTTTGTGAAGTTACGTCCTGGGCTTGAAACTAAAGTTCCAGCTCACCTTCTTCTGGTGCTTCTTCTATCGGTTTGATGGTTTCAAGCAACTGACTACGAACCGCTGACTCAATTTCATGGGCAATATCAGCATGCTCTTCAAGGTATTTAGCAGCATTTGCTTTACCTTGACCAATCTTGTCACCGTTATAGCTGTACCAGGCACCAGCCTTGTTAACCAAGCCCAGCTTAACTCCAAGATCAATCACTTCACCTAGGCGATAAATCCCGGAACCATACATAATCTGGAATTCAGCCTGTTTAAATGGCGGTGATACTTTGTTTTTAACCACTTTAACGCGAGTCTCATTACCCACGACTTCGTCACCGTCTTTAATAGAACCAATACGACGAATATCAAGACGAACAGAAGCATAGAACTTAAGTGCATTACCGCCCGTTGTCGTCTCTGGGTTACCGAACATGACACCAATCTTCATACGAATTTGGTTAATGAAAATCGCCAAACAGCCAGACTGTTTGATATTACCCGTTAGCTTACGAAGCGCTTGAGACATTAGACGAGCTTGCAAGCCTACGTGCGTGTCACCCATCTCACCTTCAATTTCTGCTTTCGGCGTCAACGCTGCTACCGAGTCAACAACCAATACATCGACTGCGTTCGATCGAACCAGCATGTCTGCAATTTCAAGTGCCTGCTCACCGGTATCAGGCTGAGAAACCAATAGTTCATCAACGTTAACACCCAGCTTCTCAGCGTAAATAGGATCAAGGGCATGTTCAGCATCAATAAATGCACAGGTTTTACCTTGCTTTTGCGCTTCAGCAATTGTACTCAAGGTAAGCGTTGTTTTACCGGACGACTCAGGGCCATAAATCTCAACAATACGACCATACGGCAAACCGCCAATACCCAAAGCAATATCCAATCCTAACGAACCTGTTGAAACGGATGGAATCTGTTCTCTTGGTGCATCGCCCATCTTCATCACGGCGCCTTTACCGAATTGGCGCTCAATTTGACCAAGTGCTGCATCAAGTGCTTTCTTTCTATTATCGTCCACGTTCAAAGTCCTTAATCAAATACTGTATATTTGAACAGATTAAAGCACAGCATTTTCTAAATTACTATACTTTTATACAGTATTTCTAAAATTAATTTTTTACTCTCTCAATCAAGCCTTCTAACGCCTTGATCAACGTCTGATAGCGCACCTGCTCTCTATCGCCATCAAACAAAAATTTTTGACTGCTGATTATCTCATTAACCTTCCAACCAATCCAAACGGTACCCACAGGCTTTTCGTCGCTTCCTCCATCAGGGCCTGCCACGCCAGAAACAGCAACAGAAACCTTACCAAACCCAAGACTGGCAGCACCTTCCGCCATAGCTTCAACAACTTGCTGACTCACAGCCCCATACGAGTCCAGGTCTGAGGCTTTTACATCAAGTAATTTCTGTTTAGCTTCATTGGAATAACTCACAATCCCCGAATTAAACCAACGAGAACTACCCGCGACCGCAGTAATGGCTTGCGCAACCCCCCCCCCTGTACAAGACTCAGCAGTTACTAAGTGCGTACCTTGTTCACATAATAACGCACCTACTGCTTCGGCCACCTCAATTAACCGAGCTTGCTGTTCAATACTAAGCGCCATAAAAACACCAATATAATCAAATAAACTCAAGATTATTTCATAGAATTTTCTGGAACCAAATCAAAATACGACAAACAATAACCCATCATCAAATACTTAAATCGAGCAAGAAGAATGATTTTCTGATGTAAATAAGGCACTTTGGATTCCAATGATCTCTAACAGAATATTGACTTGCCATCCCTACAGGCATGAAAATTTAGTATAACAATTCAAAACAACACCAATATGTATTGAGAGGATAGAAACCAAAATGTTTATCCGTATTTGCATCATATCGCTATTCTTGACTCAAATAGGATGCAGTGATTCCAATATCGAGACTCAAGATCAAAAGGTATCCAAAAATTTCAACAGCACACATGATCAGCTAGGTTCCATAAGTCCTAACGAACAATCGATAGACAATCGCCCAATATCAAATGAGCAAACACATAAGGTCGAAGACACTTCAAAACTTACCTTAAAAAAGCATCCTATTGATTTAACATTGCCAGACGATTGGGACGCCAATAATCAAGATTTCTACGAGGTACCAACAGACCATCTTCTACCTAACCTGTTTCAAGAAAAAGAAAAAAAGAAAAACGTAAAGATCGGTGGCAAGCTGTTACATGATGAATCTAGTGATGACTATGTTGATTCTATTGAAGGAGCTGAAGTCTCCGTCGAAATTAAATTGCAATAACAGAAACAAATAAGACCAACAAAAGAACAGGATCAACCGAATTAAAACGCATTTATCCCTCTAAAAATGCCCGCGATTATCATAGAATGTCCCTCCTTTTACCTAATGACTTGAAATCAGGAAGCTTCATGGCCAAGGCAGCTAAAGATCAATCGTCCCAACATACACCTATGATGCAGCAATATTTTGCCATCAAGAAGGAACACCCTAATGAATTGGTGTTTTATCGTATGGGCGACTTCTATGAGCTTTTCTATGATGACGCTAAGCTTGCTTCTGAACTACTCGATATAACACTGACTGCGCGAGGAAAATCCGGAGGTCAGCCAATTCCAATGGCAGGCATTCCTTACCATGCTGCGGAAGGCTACGTTGCTCGCTTAGTGAAGTTCGGTCGATCCATTGCTATTGCTGAGCAAGTGGGAGATCCAGCCACATCAAAAGGTCCTGTTGAGCGAAAAGTTGTGCGCGTTGTTACGCCCGGCACCTTAACCGATGAAGCCTTTCTGGAAGAACGTCGAGACAACCTGTTATGCGCTATCAACAGTCAGGATCAAAAATTCGGCATAGCAACTATGGAATTGTCCAGCGGTCGTTTTCATGTTTTGGAAGCCCCCGATCAGGAAAGCCTGCTAGGTGAGATTGAGCGTCTGTCACCTGCTGAATTACTGGTATCAGAAGATTCTGTTTTGATTGATGTATTTTCTGAGCGAGTTGGGTTAAGAAAACTTCCACCATGGAACTTTGATTTTGAAACCGCACAACGCTTACTGACTAAGCAATTTAAAACCCAGTCACTCCAAGGCTTTGGCTGTGATGACATGCCAATGGCCGTTATCGCTGCCGGTGCTCTGCTCAGTTACGCAAGAGAAACACAACGCTCAGAATTGCCACACATCACTTCATTAGCGCCCGAAATTCGTGATGAATCGCTATTGATGGATGCAGCCACTCGACGAAACCTTGAGATCGACAGCAATTTGATGGGCGGACATCAATTTACTCTGGCAGCACTGATGGATCGCTGCGGTACAGCGATGGGAAGTCGCTTACTTCGTCGTTGGTTGAATCGTCCTATTCGAAATAAAGATCAGCTGAATAACCGTCAGTCCGCCATCCAAATCTTAACCGAGAATTACCTCTTCGAAGACCTGCTTTCAGTTCTGAAGCAGATTGGCGACATTGAACGTATCCTTGCCCGTGTTGCTTTAGGTTCAGCCCGCCCAAGAGACCTTGCTCGTTTACGTGATACCTTCAACCTTCTACCAGATATCCAGCATTTTTTAGCAGAAGATTCTACCGCCTTATTAGCTTCATTGAAAAAACAGATCAGTGAATACCCTGAGTTGTCAGATCTTCTGACCCGAGCCATTCATGAAAATCCGCCAGTAGTAATTCGTGACGGTGGTGTTATTGCCGAAGGCTATGATGCTGAGCTGGACGAACTTCGAGGCCTAAGCGAAAACGCTGGCCAATTCCTGGTTGATCTGGAAACGCGTGAAAAAGAACGCACCGGCTTATCAACACTGAAAGTAGGTTACAACCGCGTCCATGGTTACTTTATCGAGTTAAGCAAACAGCAAAGCGATCAAGCGCCCACCGAATACATTCGACGTCAAACGTTAAAGAATACCGAGCGTTTTATTACGCCTGAACTAAAAGAGTTTGAAGACAAGGCACTGAGCAGTAAAAGTCGTGCCCTTTCCCGTGAAAAAGCACTTTACGAAGAGTTAGTGAGTAAACTTGCTGAACGTTTGAGCGAATTAAAAACGACTGCATCAGCCATCTCAGAGCTGGATGTATTAGTGAGCCTTGCTGAACGTACAGTAAGCTTGAATTTGGTTAGACCTTCGCTATCGGAAGAAACCGGCATTCAAATCAGTGCTGGTCGACATCCTGTTGTAGAAGACCTACTTGATGATCCGTTTGTACCTAACAGCACAGAATTAAGCCAAACCAATTCGATGATGATCATTACCGGCCCGAACATGGGCGGTAAATCGACCTATATGCGTCAAATAGCCTTGATTACACTGCTTGCCCACACAGGTAGCTTTGTTCCGGCAGAATCCGCCAACATTGGCACCATAGATCGTATCTTCACACGTATGGGCTCGTCAGATGATGTCGCCGGTGGCCGATCTACGTTCATGGTAGAAATGACCGAGACCGCAAACATCCTAAACAATGCCACGCAGCAAAGCCTGGTGATCATGGATGAAGTGGGCCGAGGAACCAGTACCTTTGATGGCCTCTCCCTCGCATGGGCCAGCGCAGAACATTTAGCCAAACTGGGCAGCCTGACTTTATTTGCGACCCACTACTTTGAGATGACCGAACTACCATCGTTGTTTGAACATACCTCCAACGTCCACCTGACTGCAACAGAACACGATGATCACATCATCTTTATGCATTCTGTGCAAAACGGACCAGCAAGCAAGAGTTACGGTCTTCAGGTAGGACAACTGGCCGGCGTCCCACCGTCAGTGATTCAAAGTGCAAAAGCAAAACTGGCAGAGCTTGAATCTGAACGCGTATCGATCACTTCATCAGACAACCAAACAGCAGTACAGAATGAACTACCACCAGCCACGGAAATTGCTGAGCCGACCAAGATAGACGAAGCGAATGATGATCCATTCCAGACGGATATGTTCCTGTCTCCGGTGAATGATAAAGTGTTGAAATTACTTGAGGCATTATCACCTGATGACCTGACTCCACGCCAGGCACTTGAAGCGTTATACAACCTGAAGGACGCCGTTCAAACTGAATGATTCTTATTCAATAGAGATTTTTGAGCTATATACATTCAGCCCATATCCATAATCGAAAAATCAAGGGTTTTGGGCTGGATCATCTGCTTGCGCTATGTTCGTGCAACTCTTAGAATACGTGAAATTTTTGGCGTCGCTGTTATATAAAACGGTTTACCTCTGAATAAGTTGCTTAGGCATCATCATAAACGGCGCGACCAAAAAATGATGAGGAGAAAAATTAGATGACCTTTGTTGTAACTGAAAATTGTATTAACTGTAAATACACTGACTGTGTAGAAGTTTGCCCTGTTGATTGTTTTTATGAAGGCCCGAACTTCCTGGTTATCCACCCTGATGAGTGTATCGACTGCGCTCTATGTGAGCCTGAGTGTCCTGCTGAAGCAATTTTCAGTGAAGACGATTTACCAGCCGGTCAAGAACAGTTTATTGAAATTAACGCTGAGCTTGCAGAAGAGTGGCCAAACATCACAGAGATGAAAGGCGCTATGGATGACGCAGCTGAGTGGGATGGTAAAGAAGGTAAAACAGGGCTTCTTCAGCGCTAATTACTGAATTTCATCCACACATAAAAAAGCCGGATTATGATCCGGCTTTTTTATGTGTATTATCAAGCTATTGCTTAAGCACCAAACAAAGAACCGCCGCTTAAGCCCTGACTTTCAAGAATGCCACGTAAACGCTTCAATGCCTCTACCTGAATTTGGCGAACTCGTTCACGAGTCAGACCAATTTCGCGACCCACTTCTTCTAATGTACTCATCTCATAACCACGCAGACCAAAGCGTCGAGCAAGTACTTCACGTTGTTTTTCGCTTAGCTGATCTAACCAATGATCCAAGCTACCACGAATATCATCTTCCTGAGCCATTTCAGCCGGATCCGATACTTTCTGATCAGCAATGGTATCTAGAAGGGATTTATCACTGTGAGGACCAATCGGTGTATCAACAGAGGTTACACGCTCATTTAAACCAAGCATCTTTTTCACATCGCTTACTGGTTTATCCAGCAGTTCTGCGATTTCTTCCGGCGTTGGTTCATGATCAAGTTTCTGGGTTAACTCACGCGCTGCACGCAAGTAAACATTTAATTCTTTTACTACATGAATTGGTAGTCGAATCGTTCGTGTCTGATTCATGATCGCACGTTCGATAGTTTGACGAATCCACCAAGTTGCATACGTTGAGAATCGGAAACCACGTTCCGGATCAAATTTCTCAACTGCTCGAATCAGGCCTAGATTACCTTCTTCGATAAGATCCAATAGCGTTAAGCCACGATTAATATAACGACGGGCAATCTTCACCACCAAACGTAAGTTACTTTCAATCATACGTTTGCGACCCGCTTCTACACCCTTCTGCGCAAGACGGGCGTAATAAACTTCCTCTTCGGGTGACAATAACGGTGAAAAACCTATCTCATTCAGATACAGCTGGGTTGCATCGAGATTCTTTGCTGTCGCTGCAGAAGCAATCTTTACCGACTCCTCTGCAACTTCTTCGTTCGCTTCAGCCTCATCAAACTCGTCAGAAATTACTACTACATCTTCTTCAACCTGAAGATTCTCTGCTTGTAGTGCCATGATGTTTATCCTTCTTATAGTTCACCATTCATAACCTGACCCCTTGAAATCAGGCCTACACCCGAACAGTACAAACAGGCTCTGTTCAGAAACTTCCCTCATCGCTAATAGCCTTTAGCGTTTGGGTAAGTAGTGCAGCGGATTAACCGGTTTACCATCTTTCCGAATTTCGAAATGAAGTTTCGGTTTATTGGTCCCGGTAGAACCAATTTCGGCAATTTTCTGACCGGCTTTAATTATTTGATTTTCTTTTACCAGTAGCTTGTTGTTATGAGCATAGGCGCTGAGGTATTTGTCATCATGGTGAATAATCACCAGCTTTCCATAACCTCTCAAGCCGCTACCAGCGAAAACCACCTTCCCCTTCGCTGCGGAATAAACAGGCTCACCCAATTTACCTGCTATATCAATACCTTTGTTAAAACGGGCGTTTGAAGAAAAGGTTCCTATCACTTTTCCAGTGGCAGGCCATTGCCATTGAATTCTACCGACCGTTTTCTTCTGTTTTGAATGTCGAACTATTGGCACTTCTTTATTCTTTACAACCTTCTTCTTTATCTCCTTGTTTTTACTAGATTTCTTTTTCTTGACTAATTTACTTGGTTTTTTACTTTTTAGAGAGATTTTCTGTCCAGGATAAATGGTATAAGGGGATTTAATGCCATTTAGTGACGCTAAATATTTAAAGCTTTTGCCATAATTCCAAGCAATGGAATACAGTGTTTCACCATGCTTAACTACATGATAATTCGCACTTTTCTCAACACTCGAAAGTTTCTTAGACTTGGAATAATCAATGGAAGAAACGGTAGCGTAACCTGATTTACCCGCACAGCCAGATATGAGCACAGCCAGAAAGGCTGCGACCAAGAAAATTATCAAGCGTGTAAAGGCAGGGTTACGTATGTGCATTAAAAACATTCTGGTTGTTTTTAATGAAAATGTACTTGTTTTTGAATGAATTAGCCAAAAAAGCCATGCAAAAAGTTGTTTTTGGCTTAATAGAATGAATCATGCAAGCCAATCAATGAGCTATTGATTGGAGTGCAGCTGTGAGTTATCTGGCGCATTACGACCAAGAAACGTCACAATGATGAACCCAACAACAAATGCTGCTGTACATGCCGCTAATTGGGGTGATAAGCCAGTAAGATCCGTATACATACCAGGCATAACATTCGCCTGAACCAGAGGCATCTGAGCACCATCTGAACCTAAACGATAGACGATGGTCATCTTCCAAGGCCAAACCTTATACAGAGCACCAATCAGAAAACCTGTCAGTAAAGCCAATGTTTGGCTTGTATACTTATCAAGCATGTAACTGAGGAAACGGGAGAAAGACAACAACCCGATCAAACAACCGGCTGCAAAAATAGCAATCACAGAAAAGTTAAACTGATGCAACGCCTCAAGAATAAAAGTATACATACCCAGTACGAGTAAAATAAAACTGCCAGATACCCCCGGCAGAATCATCGCGCATATAGCAAACGCCCCTGATAAAAAGATCATCCATTGATTCTTATCGACTTCAACAGGCACTGCCGCTGATATTACATACGCCAACAATATACCGAGCAACAATAGAAGCTTCTCAGTGAAACGCCACCGCTCAACTTCCTTCAAGACAAACCAAGATGAGGCCAGAATCAGGCCAGCGAAAAAAGACCAAAGAGGCTCGGGATAATTAAGCAGCGTCCAGGTAACAATTTTTGCCAAACTTAGAATACTGAGCAAAATACCCGAGCCTAAAATAAGCAGAAAACTGCCATCAACATGCTTCCATAGTTCAGACAACTTGGAAGATTTTAGCAAGCCCAGCGCAGTTAAATCGAATCGATTCAAGGCAGTAAGTAAACGCCCGTAAATTCCTGTTATAAACGCAATCGTTCCACCTGAGACACCAGGAACTACATCAGCAGCCCCCATGGCAATTCCTTTAAAAAACAACTGAATTTTTTGCGCTTTATCCATTAACCTTTCCAAAGAACATGAAATATATGAACGATTTAATTGTAGGAATGTTTATCGAATACCAGCTAATAGAGGAACAAATCGAGCCGGTTCAATACGTTCAATTTCGACACCAGAGGGAGTTCGATCCACAATCGTCAGATACTGCTGATCTGCACCCACTGGAATCACCATTCTTCCACCTACAGCCAATTGATTGATCAAGGCTTCAGGAATTGTATCAGGTGCAGCCGTTACCATAATGGCATCAAATGGCCCTCGTTCAGGCCAGCCCATACCACCATCAGTATGAAGAAAATCCACATTATCCAGTTCAAGAAGTTTCATACGGCTTTTTGCCTTTTCCTGAAGCGGACCTATGCGCTCGACGGTGTAAACATAATCAACCAACTGAGCTAATACTGCGGTCTGATAACCGGAACCTGAACCAACCTCTAACACGCGTCTGGGAGCACCTGCTTGTAATAACAGCTCCGTCATTCTTGCTACCGTATAAGGTTGCGACAACGTCTGATTGAAACCAATAGGTAAAGCAGTATCTTCATAGGCTCGATGAGACAGCGCCTCATCCACAAAAATATGTCGAGGTGTAGTTCGAATGACGTTTAAAACAATTTCGTCAGAAACACCTTCTTCACGTAAACGCTGAACCAAACGTTCGCGCGTTCTTAAAGAAGTCATTCCTACGCCATTAAGGTTTACTGCTTTCACTGAGCGTTCCTACAATTTCTTATTATCCAACCATTGGCTTAATTCTTCTCTCACCTTATGTTCACACATATCAAAGTGCACAGGCGTGATCGAGACAAAGCCTTTTTTTATAGCGTCAAAGTCAGTTCCCTCAGAATCATCAGCAACACTGCCGACAGCCGATACCCAATAGCGAGTTTTACCTCTTGGATCGACTATTTTCTCTGGTTTTGATGAACGTTGACGATGACCCAGTCGGGTCACTTTATAACCGGAGATCTGATCCCACGGTAAGTCAGGCACATTAACATTTAAAACTGTATACGGTGGCATTGGAATGTCACTTAACCTTTCAGCCAGTGTCACTGCAACCCGTTGAGCACTCTCGATATGAGACAAGCGTCGATCTACATACGATATAGCCACCGCCGGCAATGACAGACTGCGCCCTTCCAGAGCAGCCGCTACCGTGCCAGAATATAATACATCATCCCCTAGATTAGCACCCGAATTAATTCCCGAGAACACACAATCCGGTTCTATGCCTACCACCCCATTCATTCCCAGATAAACAGAGTCGGCCGGAGTGCCATCTACTGAAAACCAACCTGGGCGAATTTCATCTGCCATCAGCGGTCGAGTGAGAGTAAGAGAATTACTGGCACCACTATGATCACGATCCGGCGCACAAACAGCTACATCAGCCATACCCGATAGCGCTGCATGCAAGCCTTTGATACCAGGCGCATTCACGCCATCATCATTGGAGATCAATATTTTCATGCATCACCTGTGGGTTGATTTTGCATTTGCTTGTTAATATCCCGTTCCGGCTCATTAAGAATGCAAACTTCCTTCAACAAACTGGTGGCATAACTTCCAGTAGGCAATTCAAAGGTCAGATCAATATCCTGAGTATCTTCAACCTGATGCCAACTGATATTCCTTGGCATAATACGTAAGGCTCGTTGCTCAGGAGAAAAACGGTTTTTCTTAAATTTATCAAACCATTCCTGTTCAGCCAGTGACATCAGAGATTCAGGTAACGCCTGCCTACTATCAAACAAATTGATCGCAGGGTTTACCTCCCCTTTCGAACAACATTCATCCAAAGACGGCTTATTTTCATCTTTGACTACGACGCCTGATTTACTCCAGTCATCTTGAGCAATTTCGCCCTCAACCAAGACATTCCACTGTTGCTCTTTCACACGATCAGACAAAACAACATTAAAAATATAAGAACGCAGGGCTGAAAGATACATCCCTTCAAGGAACCGCTGTCGCGGACGCTTACCAGTGATTAACCATTCTTTAGCCTTATCCAGATTGCCTCGATCAAAGCCAAATCGTTGATGACCAAAATAATTAGGAAAACCTTCTTCCTTAACTCGAGCGAGATTTTTCTCAAGAGCCGAAACATCTGAAACATCTCTAAGACGAATAACAAAACGATTGCCTTGATGAACGCCCGTTTTAAGTTTCTTGTTATGACGCACCTTCTTTAGAAAGTCCACATTACGAAAGACAGGCAATGAGGGATCGGTTTTCCCTGGGATATGAACCGAAAACCATTGTCGAGTAACCGCGTTTTTATCCTTCAGACCACTGTAAGCTACAGCGTTCTTGGCGACATTAAAATGTCTGGCCAGATCTCTGGCCAAGTCCTGAGTATTCTTTTCTTTTTTGAGTACATCCAACCAGATGTGTTCACCTTCACCTAAAGGCTCTACATCCATTAATTCGAATACTTGAAAATCTTCTGGTTCCAGTTTGAAGGTAGCGCTTGGCTGCTCCTCTTCAGAGGTATTCAGAAACGGCTGTAAGAATAATTCATCCATTAGAAATCAACACCACTGCATGGGCTTCCACCCCTTCTTTACGACCAACAAAACCCAACTTCTCAGTAGTCGTTGCTTTCACATTTACGTCGCCTTGAGTAATTCCCATATCCTCTGCCAACAGCACCCGCATTTGATCAATATGAGGGGCTAGCTTGGGCGCCTGAGCAGCAATAGTGCAATCCACATTCACCACCCAATATCCTCGATCTTGCAATAGGCTCATAACATGACGTAATAATTTACGACTATCAATATTCTCAAATTCTGCATCGGTATCAGGAAAATGTTTTCCGATATCGCCCAAAGCTAATGCACCTAGCAAGGCATCACACAACGCATGAATTAACACATCGCCGTCAGAATGCGCGATAAAACCATGGGAATGCGAAATTTTTACGCCACCCAGCGTGATGACATCTCCCTGACCAAACGCATGCACATCGTAACCGTGACCTATCCTGATTCCCATTTCTCTTAATCCCGTTCACTCACAATTAAAGTGATCTCTGTTGTTCCAAATACCATTGAGCCAGAACCAAATCCTCCGGGTGAGTGATCTTAATATTATCAGCTGCACCTTCCACCATAACGGGCTCATAACCTGCCAGCTCCATAGCACTGGCATCGTCGGTAATCATTTCTTTCTTCTCAATGGCTTGCTCTATGGCTGAGCGAAGCTGACCGACTCGAAACATCTGTGGTGTAAATGCCATCCAGATTCTGGATCGATCAACCGTGGTTTTAACTTTACGTTCAGCACCAACCAGCTTGATCGTGTCTTTCGCCGGAAGCCCCAACAAGCCACCATCATGCCTTTTGGATACATCAATGAGCGTTTCAATATCTGACACTCGAACGCAAGGTCTGGCCGCATCATGAACCATAATCCAAGCTTCATCTGAGGCAATACCCTCTAACTCGTACAAACCATTCAAGACAGAGTTAAAGCGCTCCATACCACCAATTGCGGTATGTACTTTCGGGTGATTAGCAAAATTGGAACGAGGCCAGAATGGATCATCATCGGACAACACCAACATAATCCCGGTTAAGTTCGGCACACTTAAAAGCCGAAACAAGGTGTGATCAAGAATGTATCGATTATGAATCTGCAAGTATTGTTTAGGACGATCGGATTTCATCCGGCTTCCTACGCCACTGGCTGGCACCAGAGCCCACAATTCTTCTTGCACACCACCAGAATTACTCATCACTAGATCCAATAACTTACTTCTTATCATTCACAAGCAGATAAAAAGTCTCACCCTTCTTAATCATCCCAAGCTCACTTCTGGCTCTTTCTTCAATGGACTCTAATCCACTTTTTAGGTCAATCACTTCAGCTTCCAAAACCAAATTACGGTCCTTTAAGCGTCGATTCTCAAACGCCTGCTCATCAATTTCCTCTTGTAAATGCCACATATGCGTAATGCTTCCATCACCCAGCCACAAACGTGCCTGAAGCATTAGAACCACCACTATCAATATGCCACAGAGGATTTGATACATTAAACGCCTATAAACCCAAGAAACCAGAAATAAAAACTACAGATAACAGAAAGGGGAAACCAATGGTTTCCCCTTTCTCATCGCGTATCGCGACATAAAATCAAAGAACCAGAGACATATTAGCCCTGACCTTTGATCTCTTTCAAGCCGTTGTAAGGTGCATTTGCGCCCAACTGCTCTTCAATGCGAAGAAGACGGTTATACTTGGAAACACGATCAGAACGACATAGAGAACCTGTTTTGATCTGACCTGCACATGTACCCACTGCCAAATCAGCAATGGTAGTATCTTCTGTTTCACCCGAACGGTGAGAAATCACAGCCGTGTAACCCGCGTCTTTTGCCATCTTGATGGCATCAAGTGTTTCAGACAAAGAACCAATCTGGTTGAACTTGATCAGGATAGAGTTACCGATGTTCTCATCGATACCACGCTTAAGAATCTTAGTGTTAGTCACGAACAAGTCGTCACCTACTAGCTGAACCTTGTCACCAAGAACTTTAGTCTGGTAAGCCCAACCTTCCCAATCAGATTCGTCCTGACCGTCTTCGATAGAAACGATTGGATACTGCTCACATAGCTCAGCAAGGTAATCACTGAAGCCTTCAGCAGAGAATACTTTACCTTCACCGCTTAGATCGTATTTGCCATCTTTGTAGAACTCAGAAGATGCACAGTCTAGCGCCAAAGTAATGTCTTTAGTTAGTTCATAACCTGCGTTTGCAGTCGCTTCTTTGATGACAGCAAGCGCGTCCGCGTTAGAAGCCAGGTTAGGAGCGAAACCACCTTCATCACCTACTGCTGTATTAAGACCTTTCTGCTGAAGAACCTTCTTCAATGCGTGGAAGATTTCAGCACCAGCACGTAGCGCTTCAGCAAAGGTTGGAGCAGAAACTGGCTGAACCATGAATTCCTGAATATCAACGTTGTTGTCTGCGTGCTCACCACCGTTAAGGATGTTCATCATTGGCACAGGCATGCTGTACTGACCTGATGTACCGTTGATGTCTGCGATGTGTACGTACAGCTCAACACCTTTCGCTTGTGCTGCGGCTTTCGCTGCTGCAAGAGAAACGGCCAAAATCGCGTTTGCGCCTA
>Ga0255776_10001589_pt1 | contig 25814 bp, 20 predicted proteins | sample 071ome_19_FD_179974 | JGI IMG/M metagenome (GOLD analysis project Ga0255776, IMG submission 179974) | Coastal salt marsh microbial communities from the Groves Creek Marsh, Skidaway Island, Georgia - 071413AT metaG (version 2) | ecosystem: Environmental > Aquatic > Marine > Intertidal zone >... | reverse complement strand
TCTGACGCTCTTCGCCCCCTTCATACCCTGGAGCCTGGCCGCCTTGTTTTTGACGGCGCTGTTTTTTCGGAAACACAGCGACAGAGCTGACCCAGACTAAGTGTTGACTGATACAATGTCGCGCTTGCATCTGGCCCTCAAGATTAGGGCCACCAAAGCCACGTTATTGAGTCAGTATGAACCAGGAATATACCCCAGAGCAGATTGAGCTCGAGACACAAGCACGTTGGGCGGCAACCAAGGCGTACCGCGCGATTAAGGATGATGCGCGAGATAAATTCTACTGCCTGGCCATGTTTCCCTACCCCAGCGGCAAGCTTCACATGGGCCACGTGCGCAACTACACCATCGCCGACGTGATTGCGCGCTACCAGCGCATGCAGGGCAAAAACGTCCTGCAGCCCATGGGCTGGGACGCCTTTGGACTCCCCGCCGAGAATGCTGCTATTGCCAACAAGGTGGCACCCGCCGCATGGACCCGGGAAAACATCGACCATATGCGCGCTCAATTACAGCGACTGGGCTACGCCTACGACTGGGACCGGGAAATCGCCACCTGCGACCCGCAGTACTACCAGTGGGAGCAGTGGTTCTTTACCCAACTCTACGAGCGGGGCCTGGTCTACAAAAAAATGGCCACGGTGAACTGGGATCCGGTAGACCAGACCGTGCTGGCCAATGAACAGGTGATCGATGGTCGCGGCTGGCGCTCGGGCGCCCTGATCGAGCGGCGCGAAATCCCGCAATGGTTCATTCGTATTACTGCCTATGCAGAAGAATTACTCGAGGGGCTCGACACGCTCGACGGTTGGCCCGAAGCCGTGCGCACCATGCAGCGCAACTGGATTGGAAAAAGCCGCGGCGTGGCGCTGGCCTTTGGGCTGGATGAACCGGTGGCCAACCTCGATCGCATCGAGGTCTATACCACCCGGCCCGACACGCTCTACGGCGTGACCTACGTTAGTTTGGCCGCGGAACATCCTATTACGCTGGCGCTGGCGGAGAACAACACTGAACTTGCTGAATTCATTGCCGCCTGCAAGCAGGCATCGGTCGCTGAGGCCGACATGGCCCAGGCCGAAAAGCTCGGCATGGATACGGGCTTGCGTGCCACGCACCCGCTGACCGGTGAGGCCATTCCCGTGTGGGTCGCCAACTACGTGTTGATGGACTATGGCTCAGGCGCAGTCATGGCAGTACCGGCACACGATGAGCGGGACTGGGAGTTTGCCCGCAAGTACTCGCTACCGATGAAAACGGTGGTTTGTGATGCCGAGGGTCAGCCGGCTAAGACTGACGACAGCGCCTACACGGAACACGGCATACTGACCGGCTCATCAGAATTCGATGGCTGCGACTTTGACGAGGCCTTTGAGGGTATCGCGGCGCGGCTCGAAGCCGCGGGGATGGGCCAGACCACCACCCAATTCCGCTTGAGAGACTGGGGCGTCTCACGCCAGCGCTACTGGGGAACACCGATCCCCATGCTTAATCTGGGAGACGGACAAGACATACCCATTCCGGCGGATCGCCTGCCCTCATTGCTACCAGAGGACGTCACAATGGACGGCGTGACCTCGCCCATAAAGGCTGATCCACAATGGCGCCGCTTTGATCTAGATGGACAGCCCTGCGAGCGCGAAACCGATACCTTCGACACCTTTGTTCAGTCCTCGTGGTACTACGCGCGTTTCACCTGCCCTGACTTTACCGAAGGCATGATCGACAGCGACCAAGCCAATTATTGGTTACCGGTCGATCAGTATGTGGGCGGCATTGAACACGCCATTTTGCACCTGCTGTATTCCCGCTTCTTCCACAAGCTGATGCGGGATGCCGGATTGGTGACTAGTAACGAGCCTTTCGAGCGACTGCTCACCCAGGGCATGGTGCTCAAAGATGGCGCCAAGATGTCGAAGTCCAAAGGCAATACGGTCGACCCACAGGAATTGATCGATCGTTACGGCGCCGACACGGTGCGTTTATTCAGCATGTTTGCCGCACCGCCCGAGCAGTCACTCGAGTGGTCGGACTCGGGAGTCGAAGGTGCCAATCGTTTTCTCAGGAGACTCTGGCGGCTGGTTTCAGACGCTGAATCCGCACCCACCTCGCATGACCTGACAAATTTAGGCAAAGCCCAGAAAGGCCTACGCCGCAAAACCCACGAGACCATTTCGAAAGTAAACGACGACTACGGCCGCAGACAAACCTTCAATACGGCTATCGCCGCTGTCATGGAGCTGTGCAACGAGGTAAGCAAGTTCAAAGTAGAGAATGACACCGATCGGTACGTCGTAAGGGAAGCGTTAGATGCTGCTCTCCTAATGCTATGCCCTATCGTTCCCCACATTGCAGACCATTTGTGGCAACAGATCCATGGTACGAATATTCTCGATAAGCCTTGGCCCCTCGTCGATGAGGCTGCACTGGGTCGCGATGAACTTGAGATTGTTGTTCAGGTGAACGGCAAAGTGAGGGCCAAGCTAATCGTAGCCGCGGATACAACCAAGGAAGAGCTGGAGCGCACTGCACTAGAGCACGAGAACGTGCAACGCTTCATCGAGGGACAGAGTGTCAGAAAAGTTATTGTTGTGCCCAATAAGCTCGTGAATATTGTCGCCAACTAAGGTCGCTATCGCATGCTCAATTTCCACGGCTCCAGACTATCCATCGCCCTCCTGCTGGCAATGTGTTGCTTTGTAAATGGCTGTGGCTTTCAACTGAAGGGAACAGATAAAACCTCGAGCAATACCTCATTAAGCGGGAAGAGCTTCCGACTGATTAGCGCCCAACCGAGAAACGAACTGACGGCTGCTCTCATACAGCAATTGACCCTCTCGGGAGCTACGATAATTGATGACATGGATGCCCCGTACCTTGTCAGCATCGGTTCGGAGGCATTCCAACAGCGCAACCTATCCCTCACTGCTCAGGCGCGTTCAGCGGAAGTCGAGCTGACAATGACGACCGATATTCAGCTGCAGCAGGACGGGAAATTTCTGATTGAACCCACCACTGCCATGGTGATCCGACAGTTCCTAAATGACCCTCGCAACGTTGTCGGTAAAACCGAGGAACTGAGGCTTCTGCGAGAAGAGATGCGTACCGATCTCGCGGCACAGATCATCCGACGTATCAGCTACACCATCAGCGCCAATGCAGATTAAGTTCGAACAACTGCCTGCACAGCTCAAAAAAAACCTTGCTGCCTGTTATCTTATTTCCGGTGATGAGACTCTGCTGGTGCAAGAAGCGGCAGATGCAATTCGTCAGCACGCTCGAGCCTCCGGCTGTACCGAACGTGAGCTTATTGACATAGGAGGAGCTGGTGACTGGCAGCAGCTGCTTCAGAGCGCCGGATCTCTATCCCTGTTTGCAGAGCGAAAACTTATCGAGTTACGTCTGCCCTCTGGCAAACCGGGCACCGAGGGTAGCAAGGCGCTGATCGAATACCTGTCGATGAACAGTGACGACATGTTGCTCATCATCTCAGGGAAAATCGATCGGCAATCCCAACGCGCAAAATGGTATACCGCCATCGACAAGGCAGGGGTCATCTTGCCAGTGTGGCCGATAGGCAGCCGTGAGCTGCCGAGATTTCTGGCGCAGCGGTTGCAGACTGCGGGTTTAAAACCGGAGAGAGAAGCGATTGAGCTTCTCTGCGAACGGGTTGAAGGCAATCTCCTTGCGGCAGTGCAGGAAATAGAGAAGTTAAAGCTGTTGGCAACCGACGATCGAGTGACAGTCGAGACAGTTCTGGACTCTGTTCTGGATAATGCCCGTTACAGCAGCTTCGGCCTTGTGGATACTGCCCTCGCCGGTGACGCGCGGAGCGCTTTGCGGACATTGAGAGGCCTCGAAGCCGAAGCAACGCCGGCGCCCGCCGTGCTGTGGGCACTGGCCCGGGACATTACGCTCCTCGTCCAGATTGATGAGGATTTGCAAAAGGGCGCCTCGATCAGTCAATCGATGACTCAACGAGGCGTTTGGCGGAATCGGCTAAACCTGATTCAAGGCGCCTATTCTCGTCACACGCCTGCGAGCATCAAGCAGCTACAACACCTCGCCTTTGAAGCCGACTGCGCAGCCAAAGGATTCCGCAAAGGTAACCCCTGGCATACGCTGGATCAGCTGATTGTCCTTCTAGCGCGCGGCGCTCACACCGACAAGCTTGCCAATCGTCCCCGCCGGGTATAAAGCCAAGCCATGACGATAACGCCGGCAATCCCGGTGAATACAAGGACTGAGATAAATCCCCACACCTCTGCTAGCGCTCCAATGAGTGCTGCGCCAAACGCTGGCGACCCCATCGCAGCGAGAGTCCACAGGCTGACCACTCGCCCGCGATAGTCCTCATGGACTGAAAGCTGTGTAATCGTCTGACACGCCGTGCCTGCGACTGTTGTGAACAGGCTAAGCAGTAGAATCAGAAAAGCGAGCCGCCACAGATCAGTAGCAATTTCCAGTGTGAGGAGTAGCAGTGCAGCAAGCGATACTGACAGACTCACCAGATGGAAAAGTCGACTATTGTCTGCGTGCTGGCGCGTCAGTACGAGTCCCCCGACGATGGATCCTACCCCAGCACTCGCTGTCAGTGTGGCAAGCTCGCTCGAGCCCGCCCCCAGTAAAAATCCATTTAGCGCCGGTAATAGCTCTATGACGGTGCGGCCTAACAAGCCGTTCACCATTGTTAATGCGAAGATCAGGCGAAGACCCTCGCTATGGCGAACGTAGCGTAAGCCGGCACGAAATTGCGCGGCCAGCGGCTCTCGCTCACGGGGTGTGCGGCTGCCGACTCCCCGCAAACCGACAAGAATCGCGGCGGAAATGACGAACATCAACATGCCAATAAAAAACGCATCCGCCACATTGCGAATCTCCAGCAACCAGGCTCCTGCCGCAGGACCTAATATTCGCGCGGTGTTAAACGTCATTGCGGAAAGGCCCACCGCACTCGGAAGTGCCTCGCGACAAACCAGGACCGGGATCAGGGCGAGGCGCATAGGGGTGTGCCAGGAAGTAGCCGCGCCCAAGGCAAGAGCCAACATCATAAGTAGGGGCAGATCAAAGATACCCGCCAGCATGGAGGCACCACCAGCCAGTGCAATGCATGCGTGAACCAGCATTGAGATCACCAGGCCGTGGCGCGGATTAATGCGATCCGACACGATGCCAAACAGCGGCGACAATACAAACACCGGCCCAAGCATCAATGCTGCCGTCAGGCCAACCCAACTCGCAGAATGGGTGATTTCCCAGGCACTCCAGCCAAGTAGAAAACGAACCATCCACGAGCCAAGACTGGAGAACCAGCTGGCAGGGAAATAACGCAAAAAGACGGGCTCTTTCAGGGCTGAGCGGCGTACCTGTCGCTTTTTACTACTCACCAATCGCCCACCTCTTGCTTTTAGGCGTTATTAAGAATACTGTTTTTTTATACAGTACTTTTGTGGCCTCTTTACCGGCCCTCAAGGCGACACCGACCTGATAATCGCGGAGTAGCTCATGCACGATTCACTGGAACCCATTATAAGTCGGCCCGACACTTGGCGGGGGTTGGACCCTGGCAACCCTCCCCAGACACTACCATTGTCCGCCAATAGCGACTGGCATGCACTCGACGCGCTACCCACCGGCTTTGAAGCGCTTGATGATCAGCTTGCTCTCAGAGGATGGCCGATGATGGGTTGTATCGAAATCCTCACCGATGGCAACGGCATGGGGGCCATGGGGCTACTGCTACCCACTATGGAAAAGCTTGGGTCACAGCCTCGGTGGCTTACTTTTATCGCGCCGCCAAATACACCTTATGCACCACTCTTGGCAGCACGGGGCATCCCCACCGAACAAATTTTGATTGTTCACCCAAAAACCAGAGAAGAACTGCTCTGGGCAACCGAGCAAGCCATTCGCAGCACTACATGCAGTGCCGTCTTCAGTTGGCTTGGTGCTGGGGATTATCGCTACGCCGAATTACGCCGACTCCAGTTGGCAGCAACAGAAAACGACACCTTGAGTATTATTTTTCGCCACAGGGAAGCACAGGATCAACACACGCCGGCTTGCTTACGTCTGGTATCTCGAGGCTATCGCCAAATCGATATTCTCAAACAACGAGGTGGAAAACCGGCCACCAATCTCGTTCTTGATGCTGAGGATGATCTCCCCAATCAACCACAGTTATGGGAACTCCCAAGCGAAACCTTTACCACCAACACCGGGCAGTGTCTCACACCTGTCGCTTGAACTTTCGCCTACCTGCCATCTAGATAGAGGCACGGCGCTCAGCTACTTTCCAACGAGTGCTCTTGACTCCCCGACGTAATTTCCTTGGCCGTCCTTGCGCATTACTGGATTGAAATATCCGTGTGTACCTCTGCCACCATGGCCTTGATATTGGCCTCAAGTACATCCAAGGGTACGGGGCCACTACCTAACACCACGTCATGAAATTGCCGAATATCGAACTGATCGCCCAGTGCCACGCGAGCGTCCTCACGAAGCGCCAGAATCTTAATCTTGCCAATCATGTATGCAGTCGCCTGCCCGGGCATCGCAATATAACGCTCAATCGCTTTAATGCAGTCAGATTCAGCATTGGGTGTATTGTCGAGTAAATATGCAATCGCCTCTTCTCGAGTCCATCGCTTGTGATGAATGCCCGTATCAACCACTAATCGTGCAGCTCGCCAAAGCTCCATAGCAAGACGACCAAATTCAGAATAAGGATCCGTGTAAAAGCCCATTTCCTTCGCGAGATACTCGGAGTACAGCCCCCAACCCTCAGTGAACGCCGTGAAAGACAGATAGCGCTGAAAATCTGGGATACCCCCTAGCTCGGTGGTGAGCGCCCGCTGCAGGTGGTGGCCCGGAACCCCCTCGTGAAAGGCCAGGGCCTCAAGATCCGTTTTGGGCATTGCGTTCATGTCATAGAGGTTTGCATAGTAAATTCCAGGTCGTGAACCATCCATGGGCGGTCCCTGATAGAAAGCTTTGCCCGCGCTTTGTTCGCGGAAGGCCTCTACGCGCTTGACTGTTAAATCGGCTTTGGGCAGCCGCCCAAAATAATCAGGTAGCCGCGCTTTCATTGCGTCAATAGCGGCTTCTGCCTCGAATAAATATTGCTCCCGCCCCTTGTCTGTATTGGGAAATCGCAAGGTTTCGCTCTGCCTGACAGACGTAAAGAACTCGGTCAAGGATCCTTCAAATTCAAGTGCTTTCATCAGCGCCCGCATATCGCTTTGTAGCCGCTCTACATTCGCCAAACCTAACTCATGTACCTGATCGGCAGTTAAGTCGGTGGTGGTGTACCACTTAAGAAGGGCCTGATAGTAGTCAGCACCGCGCTCAAATCGCCACACCCCATCATCACCTGAAGAGGCCGCACCCTGAGCCGAGAGTGTATCGATCAAGCGTCGATAGGCGGGCTGGAGACTCTCGATCAAGGCGACTTTGGCGTCAATGAGTAACCGCTGCTTTTCTGCAGACTCAATGGGAAGCGCTTCGATCTTGGTTTTGAAATCAGCCCAGACAATCGAATCCTGATCGCTGTCATCAAAGGGGGATCCACTGATAACGTTGCCAGCCGCCTCGATCATTTGGGGGTACATCCAGTCGACCAATAGCAACCCTTTTTCGGCGCGCACATTGAGCTGTTCGATCACCCCATCAAAGTAAGTGGCAACGTTACTAAGTCTGCCGATATATGACTCAGCGTCTTCGATCGCATCGACACGATGAACGTTAATAAGCGCACTTGGAACCCGAGTGTGCGGTCCGCGAAACTGATGGATGACATAGCGCTCGTGACGGAAGTCATCCAGCGCTAACTGCCGCTCACCATTGCGAATAAATAAATCTTGGGACAGAGCATCGCTTGGCGACAGCTTGGCAGTATCAAACTCTCGTGCACGCACTAAATCATCACGCAACAGTGCGAGAGATTCCTCTTGAAACGCCTCAGTAACTGTATTCCACTGGTCCTTGTGGGTCTCTCGCCCCACATAGCTGGCGGTTAGGGGATTGCGCTCAAGACCGCGATCAAAGTGAGCCGTAAAAAAGTCAGCGAGCTGCTCACTGGCATGAGCCACCGGTAAGCCGGAATCTACCGGCGCCTCTGATGCGGCTTCCGTTCCGTCTACAGTGTCGCGGGAACATCCACTGACAGTAGCGGCCAAAAAAACCAATAGCATCCATACCCATGGGCGCCCAGCGCTGCTCTTAATCATGATTGCGTTCCTAATAAGTAGACCTTTTTATACATCGCTGGCTGATGGAGATTATCCCAGCGCCAACGTGTCCCTTAACGCGGGAGAGGATAGTAACCATTAAATCTCTGTGGCACAGCCACATGGAGCGCTCTGTTTGAGACTTGCCCATTTCATCGTCGTGTCATGGCCGCGGATTCGGAATTTTTGGTTGGTCTGATAACCAAGTCTATCTATAATACTGTATATTTATACAGTATTATAGATAGATGTCTCTCTGGCTCTGCTTACGTTTCCCTCTTCTACCGCTGGAATGTTTACCCCCGGATACAGAGCGGGCGGTCGCCGTGGTGGAGTCACAACGGGTTATTGCTGCCAATGAGCTCGCGCTGTCGGCTGGGATAAAACCGGGGCAAAGCAGCACCACCGCTCGAGCACTGATAGAGGACGGTGAACTTAAATTACTTAGCCGTGATCGCAATCGAGAAACGCAAATCATTAAACAGTTACTGTGCTGGGCCTACGGATTTACGCCAACCCTCGAAGCATGGCACGACAATACACTGCAACTAGAGGTTGGCAGTTGCCTTAAGCTTTACCGCGACGTAAATCGTCTCAATGACATACTCAAGAGGAAATTGGTTTATCGGGGATTTACTGTCGCCAGCGGTTTGGGGCCCAACCGTTGGACTGCTTGGCTTTTAAGTCACTCCAATAAAGAGGGTCACACTAATAACAGGCGTTCAACAGAGGATGGCGAAAACAAACGAGTAGAGCTTGCGGCTATACCACTACGCATACTTTTATCGATACCCGGCAATGACTTTCAGCAATCTGTCGAACGACTTGAAAAAGCTGGAATAAAAAAACTGGGGCAGTTACTTGACCTGCCCCCGAGTAACATAGCGCAACGCTGTGGCAAATCGCTATATCAATGGCTGCAAGCACTGACAGCAACTAATGACCGCTTAGCAACAGACTTTCTGCCGCCTCAACAGTTTAAGGATAGCCTCTGGTTCGGTTTTGAAATCAGGCATAGTAATGAGCTCCAGCCTGCAATGGAGCAGCTTCTCGAGAGCCTTGAGGGGTTTCTTGCCTCTGCGCAGCTAACAACCACAACAATCAACTGGCACATGCTCCGAGCACAAGGTGGATTTCAAACCCTTACCGTGAGGAGTAGTGAGGCCCACCGCTCGGTAGAGCGCTGGCTAAAGCTCTCTGTTTTACAGCTTGAGCACTATTCTCTTGAAGAAAATATTGAAGGACTGTCGCTCGATGTTTCAGAGATGCAGCAGGAGGTAATGACTGAAACCGACCTTTTCGGCGATAGCCGTTCCAATGAGTCGCTTTACAGCCTGATCGATCGACTCCGTGCTCGCCTGGGTTTACAAGCGGTTCAATACCTCGATTTACGGGAAGCTCATCTACCCGAATTCAGCCAGCTATTGACCCAAGAGCAGCCGGCAACCGCCCCTCTCAGGGCATATCCAGGACAGCGTCCATTCTGGCTACTAGAAGAGCCCCACCCCGTAAGAGCGTGGAATGATCAGCTTTTTTGGAATGGGCCTCTGGAGCTTATTTATGGACCAGAGCGAATCGAAGATAACTGGTGGGAGCAGCCTATCAGTCGAGACTACTACGTTGCCAGAACCGAAGAAGGGCAGCCGATCTGGGTCTTCCAAAACCGCCATAATCAGCGCTGGTATGTGCAAGGCGTTCTTCCCTAGACCACACCTTAGTATATTTATTCTATATTTTTCAGTCACTTAGATTTGGCAATATTTTATGTGACAATCTTGTTTCATTCATATTTCAGTTGTGTTACCTTATTATGACATTGGCGTCACATCGCGCCGAGAATCAAGTAAGACAACCTTGTTGCGTCATTGGAAAATCAGGTTTTAACACGCTGTGAAGCGATAACGCGCTGCGAAGCGCAGGGAGAAGACTCCATGAAAAAAGTAATCATCGGACTGTTAGCCACAACCGCCCTTTCAGCAGTTGCCGCCGACGATATCGTTCCCCTTAAGTACATTAATAGCGTCGACATCTACGCTCAAAGCGTCACCATGTCGGTGGATCAACACAGTTGGGCTGTCAGTCACAGCTGTAATCTGTATATGAGCGACGCATCAGACGTATCAGTACGTCCCGCACACAAAACGCCAATGCTGCCCCATCGCATGAACAGGCTCGGTCCTTGGGATTCCCTGGTCATTACGGTCGATGGCAAGAAAAACGTGTGTGATATTCAATCGATCAACAAGGTCAACACGCAGATCGCGTCTCGATAATCAACCGGTAGGGGGCGCTCTGTCCCCTCCTTTCTCTTGTAACCTTACAAAGCAACAGACGCTTACTCACACAATCGCGTCTCAGTGCCGCAACTTCTTCACTCACGCCAGATTAGATTCTCGGTGTTAAAACCAAGGGCCACTGCGCTCTCGACAAAATCTTCACGGATCTCGTCTGACACCCTGGGATCTCGGGCCAAAAGCCACAGGTAATCCTTGTTAAAACCGGAGACATACGCGTAGCGATAATCCGGATCGAGCTCGAAGACTATATAGCTCGCAAAGAAGGGCCCGAAAAAAGATACTTTGAGGTGAGCAAGATCCTCCTCAGCCACGAAGACTGCTCGCCCCTCGGCTACTCTGCGCTCACCACTGTTTTCATCCATGCCACTGTTCAACACACGAATTGAACCATCCTCGTTGACACGATACTCAGCAGTGACATCAACCAAACCTCGCTCAAAGCTGTGATCCAGTCGTGCAATTTCATGCCAGGTGCCGAGGTAACGGGACTTATCAAAGCCTGAAACAGGCTCCACGCCCTCGGGAACACCGGTACAAGCCGCGAGAATCATTACACAAGCAATCGTCACCCACCGCGGACAGCTTTTCGTAAAGCTCTTGGCAAAATTCAACGAAACTCCCACTGTTTTATCTCGCTTATTCATCAGGACGGACAACGATCATCTTGTCTAGACCACATCACCGTCAACACAAAGATGAAGACCAAAAAGGATTTCCAAAGGCTGCATAACTCTAGGAGCTGGCATCTCGGCAGAAATTAATTATACTGTATATTTATACAGTATTTTACCATGCCTTACGCTGAGCTTCACTGCCTGAGCAATTACAGCTTCCTCCGCGGCGCCTCACATCCATCAGAACTGGTGGAGCGCGCTGCCGCTTGTGGTTATTCGGCGCTGGCAATTACCGATGAGTGCTCTCTCGCAGGTGTTGTTAAAGCCCACGTGGCCGCCAAAGCGGTAGGACTTCAACTAATTATCGGTAGTGAATTTATTCTCAGTGAAGGTATTCGACTAATCGCTTTGGCACCCAACCGCACTGCCTATGGCGAACTCGCCGGACTGATTAGCCGATCACGGCGACGCGCACCGAAAGGAGAATATGTTACCCACCTTCGGGATATTTTGTTTCATTTGAAGCGCTGCCTTCTTATCTGGCTACCCAACGACAGCGACCACGAGAAGGTCTACGGACAACAATTGGCTCGTTTCTGTAAAGAGCGTGTATGGGTGGGTATTACACGGCTACTCGGTAATGACGAGATGCGCCAGTTCCGGCAGCGATGGCAACTAGCTCAGGAGCTAAAACTACCCATGGTTGCCTGTGGTGACGTTCAGATGCATTGCGCCTCAAGAAAGCGTTTGCATGATGTGCTCACCGCTCTTCGTTTTAACACCACCGTGACGTCGCTCGGGCAACGTCGATTAATTAACAGCCAGCAACATATAAGACGTCTCGAAAAGCTAATCCCGCTGTATCCGCTATCGCTTACTACAGAGTCATTGCGGATAGCTCAGCGTTGTACATTTAGCCTTGAAGAACTGCGCTACGAGTATCCGGAAGAGGTTGTACCTGCAGGTCATGATGCCAACTCCTACCTACGTGAGCAGGTCGCTCTGGGCGCTGCCAAACGCTGGCCAACGGGTGTTCCTCCATCTATTCAAAATCGGATCTATCGAGAACTCGAACTGATCACCGAACTTCGCTACGAGTATTACTTCCTAACCGTCTATGACGTTGTTCGCTTCGCCCGCGAACGACATATTCTTTGTCAGGGCAGAGGCTCCGCGGCTAATTCTGTTGTCTGCTACTGCCTGCACATTACTGAGGTCAATCCGGAGCAGGTGAACTTATTGTTTGAGCGATTCATCTCGCGCGAACGAGACGAGCCACCGGACATCGATATCGACTTTGAACACGAACGGCGTGAAGAAGTCATCCAGTATATCTACGATAAATATACTCGCCGCCGAGCCGCACTGGCAGCAACGGTCATTACCTATCGTTCACGTAGCGCTGTTCGCGACGTCGGTAAAGCCTTAGGGCTTGATCCCGTGCTGATCGATGACCTCGCAAAATCTCTGGCATGGTGGAATAGGGAGCGAGAACTGACCCAGCGCTTTGAGCAGCAAGGCTTTGGTATGCCAGGCAAGATCGCTGAAAACTTCCTCCAATTAGTACAGGAAATCCTGGGCTTCCCTCGCCATTTATCACAGCACGTTGGCGGCTTTGTCATTAGTCAGGGGCCTATTTCAAATTTAGTGCCAGTCGAAAATGCAAGCATGGATGACCGCACTGTCATCCAGTGGGATAAAGAAGACATCGAGGCTCTCGGTTTATTAAAAGTCGATATTCTTGCCCTGGGTATGCTGTCAGCCATTAGAAAAACGCTGGCATTAGTTTATCGGGATCATCCGGAAATCCGCTGCTTACAGGATATTCCTCGAGAGGACCCGGCCACCTATCGCATGTTGCAAAAGGCCGATTCAATTGGCGTTTTCCAAATTGAATCTCGGGCGCAAATGTCCATGCTACCGCGACTGAAGCCCGCTAGTTTTTATGATTTGGTCATTGAGATCGCCATCGTTCGCCCCGGACCAATCCAAGGAGATATGGTGCATCCCTACCTACGACGCAAACATGGGTTGGAACCTGTCTCCTATCCGAATGACGCCATCAAATCTGTGTTGGAACCGACTCTCGGCGTCCCTATTTTCCAGGAGCAAGTGATCCGCTTAGCTATGGTTGCCGCTGGTTTTACTGGCGGCGAAGCAGATGCCCTGCGCCGCGCCATCACCAACTGGGGACGTAATAGCAAGCTTCTTCTGTTTGAAAAAAAGTTAAAAGAAGGAATGATCAATCGTGGCTACAGTATCGACTTTTCAAATCGTCTCTTTGATCAGATAAAGGGGTTTGGTGGCTATGGGTTTCCAGAGTCACACTCTGCCAGTTTCGCTATTCTCGCGTATGTATCCGCATGGCTTAAGTGTCATCACCCCGCCGCATTTTACGTAGGCTTATTAAACAGCCAGCCAATGGGCTTTTACACCCCGTCACAACTCATACAGGATGCAAAGCGCCACGGCATCATTTTCTTTGCCGTCGACGTTAATCACAGTGCCTGGAATCACGAATTGCTGCCTAAAGCAGATCACGGGCAACCACCGGTTCGTCTCGGCCTGCGCTTGATAAAAGGGCTTTCCGAAAACAGTGCTCAACAGATTGTTGCAGCACGCCGTACAGGACACTTTAAAAACCTTGGGGATTTTCGGCGACGAACACAGCTGAACAAAACTGATTTTGAGACACTCGCCGCGGCAGATGCCTTACAGAGTATTAGCGGTAATCGATATCAGTCTCAGTGGCAAATCATGGGTTTGGAACCGAGCCGGCCACTATTGCGTGACGACACCAGTTTGTACCAAAAGCAGGGAGACGCTGAAATTCTACTCGCACCACCCAGCGTAGCCGAGAATGTGCTGGCCGACTATCAAAGTACGGGGCTGACACTCAGGGAGCATCCGCTGGCTCTACTACGAGACACAAAACCTTTCAGTCAGTGCCGACGACAAGACGAGCTACAGCACTTGGGAAATCATCGATTTGTGCGCATTGCCGGCCTGGTTACCTGCCGGCAACGGCCAGGCACCGCCTCGGGAGTTGTTTTTTTGACTCTCGAAGACGAAACAGGTAACCACAATGTGATTGTCTGGCCCAAGGTTCAGGAAAATTTTCGTGAGGCACTGATGACAGCACAACTACTGCTTGTAAAAGGCACATTGGAGGCTCGTGATGGCGTTATGCACGTGATAGCAGGATCACTTCACGACTACTCGGACTGCCTGCAATCACTATCTGTTCGATCAAGAGACTTCCATTAAAAACTCGCCTCTCGCTACTTGGATACTGCAGGTGAATTCTGCGAGCACATATCGCCACTGCAGTGCTCCGCCAGAACGGTCACAGGCTCCCCTTCTATCCCCGCATACACAACCAAGATGATGGCAGGTTCGTCCCCGGTGTTGGCACCCGCGTGAACCTGATTGGTTAACTCGATCAAACCATCCCCGGCGGACAATTCTGCGGTTTCTCCAGCGGCTGTATGAACCACGAGCTCACCCGAAAGTAAAACGCCCGCAGTAGCATGGGGGTGGTAGTGCATGGGCAAAGCCTGCCCCGGAGGAACGGTGATACGGACCACGGATATTTCTGGCTGACCGACACCATAGGGAGGGAGAGTCGTGCCGTTCCACATGGTTGTCGATTTGACCAGCACGTCGGCGTTTATCTCATCCATAGCGACCATGGCACTGTCGCCGGCACTATGGACAGCGTAAAGAAGGCATACACCCAGTAGAAAGAGGCCTGCCAGACTCTTGGAATGCGGAAACCTCGGGGCAGTGCGTTGTAACGCTCCCTTGGACATCAATCTCCTCCTCATTGAGCGGCGTGGATCCGTCGAACTGTCGAAGCTCATCATGCCGACAAACCGCATCGCCAAACCGGCCCTCTACGCTAGTCGTTCTCCGAGCGAATGATGGCATCGAGTCCACCACGCCCATCGTCTAAGACCTTGAATTCCATTGGGCGACAGCAAACCTCGCAGTCCTCGATGTATTCGCTGCCCACATCCTCAGGATTCAGCAACACGCTGATACCCTCGCCACAATAAGGGCAGTAAACATCTACCTCCTGAAGGCTATAGGCACTCACAGATAGTGTCAGCCAGCCTGCCTGAGTGGAACCTGAGCTGAAGCCGTTGTACCGGCCTCGAATACCAGCGCACCATCCTCTAGTACGTCGTCTCGAAACATTTTCCTGTCTTTCCGATAGTTTTGTGGATTCACCCACGGATGCTTATCACCCTGCTTGGGAAACTTGGGCAGTACGCGCTGCATATAGCCTGCCGAGAAATCATCAATCCACAGGCGCTTAGGCATGCTTTCTGCCAAAGAATCCGGCATCCGCGGCGTAACTCTGGCGTAGCCTTTTTCCTTCATGTGGTTCAGGACACGGCATACCCAGTGAGCAATGAGATCGGCTCTCAATGTCCATGAGGCGTTAATATAGCCAAAGGTCTGCACCATGTTCGGGATGTTGGAGCACATCATTCCTTTGTAGGTCCACTCCTCAGAAAACTCGATGGCCTCACCATCTACAGTAAAGGTAGCCCCACCAAGAATCAGTAATTCAATGCCTGTAGCAGACACAATAATGTCAGCAGGCAGGTGCTCACCGGTCTTAAGCATGATCCCAGTTTCGGTAATCCGCTCGATGTGCTCGGTCACAACGGCGGCTTTACCCGATTTTATTACCTCGAACAAATCGTCGTCGGGCACCAGGCACAAACGTTGGTCCCAAGGGTTGTATCGAGGCGTAAAGTGCTTCTCGACGTCGACAATGTCACCGATTTCCTCATGCACTTTCTTCAGCAAACCGCGTTTTATAACCTTGGGCATGATTCGGGTCAGGTTGTACATGGTTTGCTGCCAGAGCGTGTTGTGCCAGCGAATCAGCTTATAGGCGAGCTGGTCCGGAAGATGTTTTTTTAGCCAGTTGGCCCTTTCGTCCACCGAAGGTCTGGAAATCACATAAGTAGGCGACCGCTGCAGCATAGTCACCTTCGCGGCCTTGGCTGCCATATTGGGAACCAAGGTCATTGCAGTGGCACCTGAACCAATGACCACCACCTGCTTGTCGGTGTAGTCGAGATCCTTGGGCCAAAACTGCGGATGAATCCACTCGCCGGTGTAGTTTTCTCGTCCTGGAAAGTGCGGCTGGTGACCCTGATCGTAGCTGTAATATCCGGAGCACATAAAAAGAAAGCCGGTGCGATAGACTTTGTTGCCGGCCGACGTCTCAACGCTTAATACCCACTGGTTGGTCTCACTCTGCCAGTCGGCGGCCGTCAACTTCTGCCCAAATCGAATATGTGAGCGCACATCATACTCATCGGCTGTTTCATTCACGTATTCCCGAATAGCCGGGCCATCGGCGATCGCCTTGTCAGAGGACCAGGGTTTGAAGTCATAACCCAGTGTGTACATGTCGCTATCGGAGCGAATACCGGGATACCTGAAAAGATCCCACGTGCCACCAATTGCATCTCGACGCTCAATAATCGCAAAATTCGTACCGGGGCAGTCGCGTTGAAGCCTCACGGCGGCGCCGATACCCGAAAGGCCAGCACCGATAATGATGACGTCAAACTCATTGCTGCTCAGGCCATCGCCCTTTGGATTTTCCGCTACACCCATGTCCTTCTCCCCTGAGCCAATGCAGGCGATTACCTAGCCCTGACTCCTGCCCTTGCCCGATGCGATACGAAGTCGGAGTGCATTGAGCTTGATAAAACCACCGGCGTCTTTTTGATCATAGGCGCCCTCATCCTCCTCAAAGGTCGCCACAGAAGCATCAAATAGCGAATCCTCTGAGCGTCGCCCCGTGACAGTGACATTTCCTTTATACAGCTTGAGTCGTACATCACCGTTGACCCAGGTCTGGGTGGCATCAATGGCCGCCTGCATCATCTCGCGCTCTGGGGACCACCAATATCCGTTGTAAATAAGTTTGGCGTAGCGCGGCATCAATTCATCCTTGAGATGCGCAGCTTCCCTATCAAGGGTTATGGACTCGATCGCCCGGTGAGCACGCAATAAAATAGTCCCGCCGGGAGTTTCATAACATCCGCGGGACTTCATACCCACGTACCGGTTCTCAACAATATCCGCTCGACCAATCCCGTGTGCGCCGCCGCGCTGATTTAAGGTCTCCAATATCTGCGCTGGCGACATCGCCTCCCCATCTATAGCGACCGGATCACCTCCTCGGAAGGTGAGCGTGAGCTCCTCAGCTTTTTCTGGAGCCGCCTCTGGTGACACGGTCCATCGCCACATATCTTCCTCGGCCTCAATCCAAGGGTCTTCAAGTATGTCTCCCTCGTAAGAAATATGGAGCAGATTCGCATCCATTGAGTAGGGCGACTTTTTCTTGACGTTTGAGAAATCAACCGGAATATCATGCTCCGCACAATAAGCCATCAATGACTCCCTTGACCCGAGACTCCACTCGCGCCAGGGCGCTATCACCTGAATTCCGGGCTTCAGCGCGTAAGCCCCCAACTCGAATCGAATCTGGTCGTTGCCTTTACCAGTGGCCCCATGGGAAATGGCATCGGCACCTGTCTCGCTAGCAATCTCCACCAAGCGCTTGGCAATGAGGGGTCGGGCGATCGATGTTCCCAACAAATACTCACCCTCGTAAATGGTATTAGCGCGAAACATAGGGAAAACAAAATCCCGGACGAACTCTTCGCGCAGGTCTTCAATAAAAATTTCCTTAATGCCCAGGGCCTCCGCCTTCGCCCGGGCCGGTTCTACCTCCTCACCCTGTCCAATGTCGGCGGTAAAGGTGACGACCTCGCATTGGTAGGTCTCTTGCAACCAGCGGGCAATCACGGAGGTATCCAGGCCTCCAGAATAGGCCAGCACTACTTTGTTAACAGAGGACATATTGAATTCCAAACTGAGTGGGTAAGGACCAAACTTCGGTATTTTACGCCGGCAGGAACAGAATGCCCAGTTAACCCTGCTAGAATGGCCACTTCTGTGTGGAAGGCCCTATGAAAACCCTGACCATTGCAAGGCCAGATGACTGGCACATACATCTCCGGGACGGCAACGCACTGCCCCGAACAGTGAATGACGTCGCGGGCTGGGCGCAACGGGCGATTGTCATGCCTAATCTGGTTCCACCAGTCCTTGATGCCGCAGCAGCGATGGCCTATCGACAGCGGATTCTGGCGGCACGACAGCCTCAGCACCAACACTTCGAGCCGCTGATGATCCTCTATTTATCCGACAAGACAACCATTGAGGACGTTACCGAGGCGGCAACGTCACCTCACATTCACGGCATAAAACTGTATCCCGCGGGAGCCACGACAAACTCAGAGGCGGGCGTCAACGATTTGACTTACCTTTACCCGGTCTTTGAGGCTATGGAGAAGCACAAACTACCCTTGTTGATACATGGCGAGGTCACCGATAGCGATATTGATATCTTCGACCGAGAAAAAATATTTATCGATCGATTCCTGAGTAAACTCGTAACAGACTTCCCCGGACTCCGAGTGGTCTTTGAACACATCACCACCACCGATGCAGTCGAATTCGTAGCGGAGGCCCGAGACGGCGTCGCTGCCACCGTGACGGCACATCATCTGCTGTACAACAGAAATGATTTGTTGGTAGGCGGGGTCCGACCACACTACTTCTGTCTGCCCATCTTGAAGCGAAATAGCCACCAGGAATCACTTCGCAAGGCGGTCATCTCGGGCAACCCCCGTTTTTTTCTAGGCACCGACTCGGCACCGCACGCAAAGGCAGCCAAAGAGAGTGCCTGCGGCTGTGCTGGCTGTTATACCGCCCATGTCGCCATCGAGCTGTATGCGGAGGTATTTGAAGCCGAAGGCGCACTCCCCTTACTCGAGGGATTTGCCAGCCACTTCGGTGCTGACTTCTATGATTTACCCAGAAATACCGAGACCATAACGTTGGTAAAGGAAAGTCAGACCGTCCCCGATACATTTACCATGGGCGACGAGACCCTGATTCCGCTTCGCGCTGGCGAGCTACTCAACTGGCGCATCCGTCAGTGACCGATAGCGATAAGCCCGAAATAAAGGATCGCTTCCGCGGTTTTCTGCCGGTTATCGTTGATTTGGAAACAGGTGGCTTCCAGGCAGCGACCGACGCTCTGCTGGAGATCGCTGCCACTTTTGTGCAGGTTGACGATCAGGGGCTGCTGTCTCCCGGCGAAACGATCACGTTCAACGTCGAGCCCTTTGAGGGCGCCAACCTCGAGCCCTCAGCGCTGGAGTTCACCGGGATCGACCCTGAAAATCCACTCCGCAATGCGGTGCCAGAAGAGATTGCGCTGGGGGAGCTTTATGCGCAGGTGCGCAAAGAGGTGAGAAGCACAGGGTGTAATCGGGCGATTCTCGTGGGGCACAACGCCCACTTTGATGCTGGCTTTCTCAACGCCGCAAATGACCGCTGCGAGATAAAGCGTAATCCCTTTCATCCCTTTTCTCACTTTGATACTGCTACTGCAGCAGGGATCGCTTTTGGTCATACCGTACTGGCGCAGGCCTGCAAGCGAGCTGGCCTAAACTTCAACAACAGCGAAGCACATTCGGCTGCCTATGACGCATTCAAAACAGCTGAGCTGTTCTGCCTGATTGTCAATCGGTGGCAGCAACTCGGTGGCTGGCAGTGGACGGACTCGGCTGAGGGCCACGAATAAGACTGCCCGGAGTCTTGCCTTGGTAACGCCCGTCTATAAAGGTGACCTGACCTGATTTGACCGTAAACCGATATCCCGTTGCCTCTTGAAGAAGGCGCTTGCCGCCCGCCGGTAAATCGTGGGCTACCCAGGGAAGCTTCAACGTGAGTGAGCCCATGTCGATGACATTCAAATCAGCGAGAAAGCCCTCTTCGATCACGCCACGATCCAGCATCCCGTACAGAACTGCGGTATCAGCACACTGCCTTTTTATAGCAGCTGCGAGGGGTAAACGATATCCCGATCGGTCCCGCACCCAATGCTGCAGCAAAAAAGTGGGCGCGGCGGCATCGCAAATTGTTCCGCAGTGCGCTCCGCCATCAGATAAAGAATTAACGCAATCCTGCGACTGCAGAATCGGTTCGAGAAAATCGAGATTGCCTTCAGCATAATTGAGCAGCGGGAAGTAGATAAAACCCTGGCCCTCATTTGCCATCAAGCATTCATAAGCAAATTCAGCCGGATCCTGCTCATTCAAAGCAGCGAGGGCCGCCACTGACTCCGCCGGAGTAGGTTCATAGTTGAATCCATCGTTCATCGGATACTGCATTTGCCAGGCTACCGTCATGAGCTCTCCCAGCAGTCTGAGGTCGCTGGCGGGGAGTTCGCTGGACTCGGCAATCAATCGCTCTTTAAATGACGGGTCTTTCAAATGCTGAAGCTGCTGCTCCCAGGGTAGATCTGCTATTTGCTGCCAGCTCGGTTTGAATGAGAACGGATGGAAAGTTGCTCGCCAACCCAAAACCAAACCAGTGCCACGAAGAGAGACCTGGGCTTTGATATTTGCACCGGCCTCATTTTCCCTGCGCATGGTTTCTATCTGCTGCTCAAAGGAAAGCGCCTTTAAAGGCGACTGTAACGCAGTGAAACTTACCGGTAATCCTGTCTCCCTGCTCAACTCTCCCATCCAGCCAAACTCATTCCATTCAGGAAGCAGGTCACTCGCCAACTCAAATACCCCGTGGCCTGCTCTTCCCATGGCACGCCCAATGCCAATCAGTTCCTCCTCCGTTGCGGTCGTACCGGGAACCAATTCGCCGTCGATCGATTTATGCAACACGGTACGAGAGGTTGAAAAACCCAGTGCTCCAGCTCTCAAGCCCTCTTCAACAATCGCTGACATACGTGCGATGTCGGTCTCAGTGGGTGGCTCATTTGCCGCTCCACGATCACCCATCACGTACGCCCTCACCGCACCATGGGGTACTTGGGTGGCCACATCCACCGCTCGAGGCAGCTGTTCCAAGGCGTCGAGATATTCAGGAAAGGTTTCCCAGTTCCAAGGCATCCCCTCCGAAAGTGCCGAGCCGGGTATATCTTCGACACCCTCCATCAGACCTATTAACCAGTCATGGCGATCTGGCGCCGCCGGCGCGAAACCTACGCCGCAATTACCCATCACAACCGTTGTTACCCCATGCCATGAGGATGGCGCCATCTCCTGGTCCCATGTCGCCTGACCGTCATAGTGAGTATGAATATCAACAAAGCCGGGTGTCACGTGACAGCCGGTAGCGTCAATGACCTCGCGGGCATCACCAAGATTTGGGCCAATTGCAACTATTTTATCGGCCACAACGGCGACGTCAGCGAGAAAGGGATCACCGCCACGACCGTCAACAATGGTGCCTCCCCTTATGACTAGATCATACATATGGCTGCCCTCTATATTGCGCTTTCGGTATCTGTAGTGACTCGTCATCCACCGTAGAACGATAAGGCATTGGAATCAATGCTCACCCGATATTTGGTTAAGCAAAACATCTAGCTCGGCGACCAGCGAGTCAATATCTTCAATGCCGAGAAGCTCATACTTGATCGATTCTTCGAATGGCAGCAGTTGTACAAGGTGAAAAGCAACCTCCCAAGCGTTGGCGTAATCGATAGACAAATTCATTCGCTGAACGTGGGGGTGATTTTCCAAACCTCGCAAGACGATTTCCAACGATTGCCACTCATCCCGCATAGCAACCTGTGGCAGTGGCTGCGCCATCTCGACGTTTGCCTTGACCAATCCTGAAGGCTCCCTCCATACGTCGATCACGTCGAAGCGCTCCTGTCCTGCAATAGTAATACCCAGCAAGCCATTGGGCAGTTGATCAAAATCTATAATCCGCGCATAGGTACCGTAATCGCCGAAATGAGGTGTATCGACGCTGCCTCCACTCACTTCCGAGCCCTGACGCAACCACACCACACCGAAGCCACTGCCTGTTCGCATTGAATCCGCAACTAAATCCAAATAGCGCTGCTCAAAAATTTGCAGGGGCATTAAGCCATAAGGCACCAGGGCTGAGGACAAGGGGAACAATGGGATCTCGGTCATTACGGCGTATCAGCTCCTGACTGGTTGGCTCTCAATTTCGAGTAGGGCTAGTCTAGCCAAGGCATCCCTGCGATCAAAACCACAGACGCTCTCCTCCGCCATGAATTGGGAGCACATCGCGGGCCTGCGAGGATCACCAAATAGTTTGCAGGCGAAATCCTCGCTCAGATGAGTACAGGGCATACCCGCGGGCTTCCCCTCGGGCATACCGAAAAAGGGCTCGCTGACACTTGGGGCAATACAACAGGCTCCACATCCAGAGCGACAGGCCATCGTCACCCGGAAACGCTCCCCGGGCCAAAGGGCTTAAACACCAAGATTAGCTTGGGAAGCAAGAGTAACGCCCCCGCGACGGCCGCAACCATCGCCACATCCGTGAGAACGCCAAAGTACAAACTCGGGTTGAAATTGGACAAGGTTAGCAACGAGAAACCGACGATGACGGTCAGCGTTGTGTAGTACATAGCTCGGCCAATACTCCCATGGCTTCGGTGCATTGCCGCGTGGTAATTCTGGTCCAGTGCGAACTCTTCGCGAAAGCGGTAGATGTAGTGGATGCAATCATCCACACCGATCCCAACAACGATCGCAGCAATAGTGATGGTCATGATATCTAGGGGGATACCTGCCAAACCCATTATGCCAAGCACTAATCCTGCAGCGAGCATATTGGGGGCGAGGGCCAACAGCGCCAGTGACAGTGAGCGAAATAGCAACCAAAACATAAGGCCAATAGCGACAAAAACAACGCTCAAGGTGAGGATCTGTGACTTAAATAAGCTCTGCAAGACGTTGTTATAAAGCACCAGTAATGAAGTGAACTGGATCCGCTCTGCATCGATCTCGAGCTCAGCAATCAACGTTTCCCGAAGTTCGCGCAAAAATTTGTCTCGCCGCAGCGACTGGCTGGTTTCCATCGCACGGACCGATATTCTCGCCTGATCCATCTCCCTGTTGAAATATGGCGATACCAGCGTGTTGTTTACATCCTCAGGCATGCTGTTCTCAACAAGCGCAAGCTCTATTGCTCCCAACGGCGCGCCATATAAGCCATCCATGACCTCGAAGGCAGTCGACAAGGAAAGCACCTTCCCCGTCTCCTCGCGCTGATCAACGAGAAGATGGGCCCTGTCCAATAACAGGCGACCTTCTGGTGTGAACCAGTATGCCGGTTTAGTACTGCTGTCGCTCGCAAAAATATCTTCGCCAGCAAATGGATCGTCCGCCAAGAAGTCGTCCTCGAAGGGATCATCCAACAAGGCATCCGTTATTGGATCGGCAAAATCAGTTTCGGGGTCGACCCCTGGAACTGACTGTGAAGAAGCCAACCCAGACAGCTGCTCTCGCTCTGGTGGGTACAGAATAATGTCCAGCGGTATGGTTCCTCCAAGCTTTGAATCCAGCAGTTCCATGCCCTGATAAATTTCAGTGCTTTCCTTGAAGTAATCTATGAATCGATTTTCAACCTCAAGACGCGAGATACCCACTAGCGTCATGACGGTCAGGATTGCCGTGATGCCGAGGACCCCACTTCCGTAACGCACTACCCATTCGGAAAAAACAAGCGTCATTGGGCGGGATGACTGATTACGACTGCCCTCGCCTAAACGCGGCAATACCACCATCAAGGCCGGGATCACCAAGAAAGTACAAAAAAAGCCCACCACAATACCGAGACTCATCATTAAGCCAAAATCGATCACCGGCTGAATACCCGCAACCAGTAATGAGGCAAAAGCGACCAAAGTCGTCAGCGCGGTATAGAGGCAGGGAACGGCCATTAGCCGCGCTGCCTCCACGGCCAGCTCTCCGCGGGATTGGCCTGGAGAAGATGCCTCCAACTCACGGTAACGAACAATCAGATGTAACGACAGCGAAAGCACCACAATCAGTAGCACCGCCACAAAATTTGAACTGATCACTGTCATGCGCCAATCGGTCCAGGCCAGAAAGCCCAGCATAAGGATCGCTGTTAACAAGCAATTTACCAAGGGTGCCATTACCCAGCGCCAATCCCTGAAAATGACTGCCAATACAACAAGCATGATGCCCAGAATCGCAATCCCGAAAGTCACCAGATCCGCTTTAACGAAAGCAATCATGTCAGCGGCAATCATCGGCACCCCACCGACAAAAATCTTGGCATAGGGTTGATAACGCACAGCCACCGTCCTGACCGACGCGACAAGCGCAGCGCGCTCGTCAGTTTCTGCAGCCAACAGCGCATCATATTGGGCTTCAACTTCTTTGAGTCGCTGTTCGGCGTCACCCAGATCGCCGCGTCGATCGAGAGTTCGTAGCTCCTCCCGTTCATCAAGCAGCTGCTGCAATAGGGGGTTAGATACCAGAGTGACCTGAATCGCCGTCACGTCGCCTGACTCACCCACGAGTAGGTTGCGGTATACGGGGCTCGTCGTCAGCTCACGGTAGGCCAGACCCCGGTCAACGTCGAGATTGGAAAGCGTTGGCAATGCTTCTGTTTTCGCAAGGTCCGACAGAGAAAGGGGTGGACTTTCAAGCAGGGGAACGTCGAGTAGGCTGGTGACACTCGAAACACCCGGGATTTGTCGCAACTCTTCGGTGATGCCGCTCAAAGGCTCCAGTGAATCCGGCGAGAGCAGATCGCCGGGGGGTTGCCAGGTCAAAATCAAAAACTCACTCGATGAGTAATTCCTGCTGGTCTCCCGGAAGTAGGCCAGATCGGGATCTCCCTGCAACAACAGGGCATCCGAGGACGCATCAAGTCGAGTGTTACCGATCTGCAGCATAGCCAGCGTCGCCAGTACAGTCGCTATACCAAGCAACGGCAAAGCACAGTCAACGATTAATCGCCGATAGATTGATAACATGCACATCTCCGCATCGAGGGGGCTCTCACCGATCCTCGAGAAAAGCGAGTAACCGCTCATGAAATTGGTTAAAGCCGCCGTTGCTCATGATGACCACTGTGTCTCCCGGCCCGACTGCGCCAGCGGTTGCCGCCACCAGCTCATCAATAGCCGAGTACACCGCCGTGGGTCTCGCACTACCCGCCACAAGATCAGCAAGCGACCAACTCATTTCGGGGGGCTGGTACCAGAAAATCTGATCGGCGGACTCGGTAGCAACGATCAGTTCTCCCGCGTGAACGCCCGAGCGCATTGTGTTCGATCGGGGTTCAATAACGGCCACAAGTTTCTTACCGGGTTGATGCTGACGGACCGCGGCCAGCGTGTTTTCTATTGCCGTGGGATGATGTGCAAAATCGTCGTAGACGCTGACCCCTCCGGGGATTCCCCGAAGCTCCAGCCTTCTTTTCACGCCCTGGAAAGACTCCATGGCGCCAACACAATCAGAGACCGCAACTCCGACATGATGCGCAGCGGCGATCGCGCCGCACGCGTTGGCAAGATTGTGTCTACCAAGTTGAGACCAATGAAATTCTGTCGTGTTTCCGTGGGGGTCGCGAACCGCAAACTCGGTGCCATCCTCCCGGTGCAGCAGAATCTGCCAGTCGTCAGTCGGGGTAAACCCGAGCTGTTGCTGGGGTGTCCAGCAACCACGCTCGATCACACGATCAATTGCGTCAGACGCGGGCCTTATAATTAGCCCAGACTGAGGAACACAGCGGATCAAGTG
>Ga0255776_10001584_pt1 | contig 25868 bp, 20 predicted proteins | sample 071ome_19_FD_179974 | JGI IMG/M metagenome (GOLD analysis project Ga0255776, IMG submission 179974) | Coastal salt marsh microbial communities from the Groves Creek Marsh, Skidaway Island, Georgia - 071413AT metaG (version 2) | ecosystem: Environmental > Aquatic > Marine > Intertidal zone >... | reverse complement strand
TGAATGGTGAGACGTTAGACCGCGTTCGGTTGGGGTGGTGCAAAGCGCCCATTGCTGCAGGCCAAGGCACGGGCGGGCACCAATATGGGATTGTGCCCGGGCATCCAGAACGTTCTATTTTGTACTACCGCATGCAGAGCAGGGATCCGGGCGCGATGATGCCAGAGCTGGGTCGAAATTTACTGGACGAGGCGGGCAGCGCGCTTGTTGCCAAGTGGATTGACGAGATGGAACCGACCCCATGCCAGGGCGAAGGGGCTCCAGCAGTAGATAGTCAATTGGGAACATCCGATTTAGCGAGCATTGACCATCGCGCACACGAAATAATCAGCACTCAGGGGGAATGATGATTACGATACTAGACGGCGGTATGGGTGGAGAAATTCAAAAACACCTAGATGGTGCGAACCACGGACTATGGTCAGCAAAGGCGCTGGTTGAAGCGCCAGATTTAGTTCGCAGCGTTCATCAAGCGTACGTTGATGCCGGTGCGCGGATGATTATTACGAACACCTATTCAACGATCCCTTCCTATATGGATAAAGAGGGTCTTGCCGACCAATACCTCAATTATTGCAAGCTCGCAGGCGAGATTGCCAGAGAAGTAGCCAACGGACCCAAGGAGGTACTGGTCGCTGGCGGTCTGCCGCCCTTGTCTGAGAGCTATCGGCCTGATTTAGTCCCTCCGGCGGATGAGGCTTTGCCCATCTACGAGGCGATGGTAAAAACCTTGAATCCGTTTGTTGATCTTTACATGTGCGAGACCATGTCAACGGCCGACGAGGCATACAACGCCGCGAGTGCAGCCAAGCGCTGCGGTGAGGGACGGCCCGTCTATGTGGCATGGACGCTATCAGAGGAACCTGGCGCTGGACTGCGCAGCCTTGAGTCCGTTTCGGCTGCATTCGAGCGAGTGTCCTCGCTGTCGCTCGATGGATATCTCTTTAATTGCACTACGCCCGAGGCGGTATTGCCTGCCTTGAAGGAACTGCGCGCGCTAACGGACAAGCCCATTGGCTGCTACGTCAATCGGATTGCAGAAGTCCCTGAGGCCTGGACCCTGGATAATGAGCACCAGACGCACAGGCGCACGGATCTAACGCAAGACTACTACGTTCAATTGAGTCTCGCCGCGATCGAAGCGGGCGCCAACATTGTCGGCGGCTGTTGCGGTATTGGTCCTGAGGACATCGCCGCACTGAATCGGGCAGTCCAAGACGCAGCTTGATAAGCTGTCGGGCGGTCTTAACGACAGCCCACCCGAGGCCAGCTTTGTTTTAGCGTTGTGTTGGTTCGTGTAAGAAGGAAAAGCGGGATAAACGCCGTTAATCGAGGTACAGAGCGGCTAACCCGGTGATAACGGAGTTCAACCATCATGAGTGATGACCCATTTGGTTTTGATACGCGGCAGTTGCACGCAGGGCAACGCCCAGATTCGGCGACTGGCGCGCGCGCCACACCCATTTATCAATCCGCGTCCTTTGTTTTTGAGTCTGCGGAAGACGCAGTAGGCCTCTTTAACATAGAACGAGCGGGGCATGTTTACTCTCGCTTGTCGAATCCAACCAATGCTGTACTCGAAGAGCGCATCGCGGTCTTGGACCAAGGTGTTGGCGCCATCGCGGTAGCGAGCGGCCAAGCGGCGCTGCACCTCGCGGTTTCAACGTTGATGGGCGCGGGTGATCACATTGTTGCCTCACAAAGTTTGTACGGCGGCAGCCACAATTTGTTGGCGTATACGCTGCCGCGATTTGGTATTACCACGACGTTCGTTGACCCGCGAGACCCCATTGCCTTCGAGCGAGCTATCCGGCCTGAAACGAAACTCGTGTTTGGCGAGGTAGTGGGTAATCCTGGGATGGAAGTATTAGACATTCCCGCGATTGCCGAGATCGCCCATGCGGCGGGTGTGCCGCTTATGGTGGATGCGACCTTCGTGACGCCTTACTTGTGCCAGCCCGTGGCGCTTGGTGCTGATTTGGTGATGCATTCCGCGACCAAGTTCCTCTCTGGCCATGGCGTTGTCATTGGCGGGTTGCTGGTGGATGGCGGCGTTTTCGACTGGCAGGCATCGGGCCGCTTCCCAACATTGAGTGAGACTTATGAAGGGTTTCACGGTCTCAATTTCGCTGAAGAATTTGGCCCAGCGGCAATGATCACCCGAGCAAGGAAAGAGGGGCTTCGGGACTTTGGTGCTTGTATGGCCCCCATGACCGCTTTCCTCATTCTCCAGGGCGTTGAGACGCTGTCGCTCCGTATGGAAAAACATATGGATAACACGAGGCAAATGATTAAGTTCTTGTCCGAGCAATCCAACGTTAAAAAGATCCATCACCCAGGATTCGAAGGCCATCCTGATTATGCGCTTGCCCAAAAGCTCCTGCCCAAAGGAGCCGGTGCGGTCATGAGCTTCGAAATTGAAGGAGGCCGAGCGGCTGGCATGAAATTGATCGAAACGCTGCAGCTTTTCTCACATTTAGCCAATGTGGGTGATGCGAAAAGTCTGGTGATTCACCCAGCGAGCACCACTCACCATCGCATGGACGATGCGGCGCTTGCGGCAGCCGGTATTTCTGAAGGCCTCATTCGATTGTCTATTGGTCTCGAGGATGCCGGTGATCTGATTCGAGATATGAAGAGCGGGCTTCGCGCTGCAGCTAAGGAGGCCAGTGCCTGATGCGTCTTGAAATCAATGGTAGCCCTGTCTTTGTTGGCACGGGCAGCACGCCACTCCAATCTGATCGCCCGACCATCGTGTTTCTGCACGGTGCGGGAATGGATCACTCGGTGTGGCTGATGCCGGCTCGATATTTCGCTCGTCACGGGTTTAATGTGGTCGCTCCGGACTTTCCGCAACACGGTCAGAGCGAGGGGGATGCGCTGGAGAGCGTGGAAGCGATGGCTGAATGGGTGGTGACCCTGCTGGATTCGCTTGAGCTTCCTACTGTGGCCTGCGTTGGGCATAGCATGGGCTCGCTAGTGGCGCTTGAGATGGCTGGCCGATGGCCCGAGCGAGTCGCTCAACTGGCGCTGCTAGGAACGTCTGCGCCCATGCCAGTGAGTGATGTTCTGCTCGACGCTGCCGAGGCCAATGACCACCAGGCCATGCAAATGGCGAATCAATGGAGCCATAGCAGTGGTGGCTTGTTAGGGGGGCACGCGGTACCTGGCATGACGCTTTATCGCGGCGCATTACGGTTGTTGCATCGAACGCCTAGAGGGGTGTACCACAAGGACTTGTCTGCCTGTAATGCGTACGAGAACGGGGAGTCCGCGAGCGCTAGTATCACCGCCCCAAGCCTTGTGCTGATGGGTGAGGAAGACAAAATGACTGCGCCTCGCGCGAGCCAGAAAGTGGTCGATCGCCTGAATGACGCGGAGGTCGTGAGGTTGCCAAAAGCGGGTCACTCTATGCTGAGCGAAGCGCCTAATCAGGTGCTAAACGCATTATCGAGTTTTCTGTTGCCTGCTAAGTGAGGTGGCGCTTTTCCAAAGGCTGAGTGGTCTCGCGTTGAGGTACTCAGTAATCGGTGCGTCAGTAGTCTCTGCGCTTAGCCAGAACCCAAAAGGGATAGTGGGTGAACCAGGCTGGGTTAGGGTGCTTCGGGCTACCCGCATCATGCGAAGCATTCCATTCAATTTTACCGTTCAACGTTAATATCGGCGCTTAAGAAAGTCCTTAAGCAGAGATTATGAGAGCCCGTCTGCGAAAAAGGGTATAAAACCGTCTTCGAAAAAACGTTTAAGAGAGCGTCGAGAAGGAAAGCCTAAAATCAGTGTCGAAGAAACGTCGAAAAAAGGCTGACCGGTGCGCCAGCAACACTTGGTAGAAAGGCGAACCCAAGAAGAAAGGCGCCGAGTTAGCCTTCCCGCAGGTGCGACTTTAGCGTTCTTCCGACCGCAATAATCAAGATCACGTAAATTAGCAGGAGCGGCACGCTAGCAACTAGCGTTGCCGTTTGCAGGGCTTTCAGACTGCCGAAGTAGAGCAGGCTCGCGGGGAGTGTGCCAAGGGCAAGCGCCCAAAAAACTCGGTGCCATCGTTCTGGATGTTGGCCGGGTCGCAATTGATCAGTGGCGCCAGCAGCCAGCGTGTAGGCGGCTGAGTCATACGTGGTTGCAGTGAAGATAGTGCCAATCACAACAACAAACACCAACCAGAAACTGCTGCCGGGTAGATACGTGAGCGCATGACTTAACGCATAAGAAGGGCTAAACGATTGAGTCTCTGCAACCACCGGCATCTGACCGGTTAGCTCGAGGTTCAGGGTGAAGTTTCCCAAAATCATAAAGAAGAGGGCGCAGCCTAGGCTTCCCCAGACCAACATGCCCCCAATGAGTTCTCTGACAGTTCTGCCTTCAGAAATCTTGCACACGAACATGCCAACAAAAGGCCCCAGCGCGAGCCACCAGGCCCAGTAAAAAACGGTCCAATTCTCAACGAATTCATCGTTCTGTAATGGATCGGTCCATGTCAGCATTTGAATGAAATGCTGCACTCCATGGCCAACTGCAGCGAGGCTCATCTCTGCAATAAATGCGGTGGGACCTAGCACGAGCACAAAAGCCAGGAGGATAAGCGCTAGAGAGCTGTTGATATTGCTGAGTTGCTTGATACCCCCATCCAAACCTCGGTAGACCGAAATGGAAATCAATACCGTAATGACGGCAATGAGCGCGAGTTGAGTCGTGAAGTCATCAGGAATCCCCGCCAGCCTTGTCAGTGCGGACGTTGCAACCGCTGTACCAAAGCCAAGCCCGGTTGCTGCTGAGCCGAGGAGTCCGACAATAAACAGAAGATCAATAAACCGTTTGACAGGAGCCGTCTGAAAAGGCCCGAGGCCTGGGCTGCACGCAGCACTCAAGCGTAGCGAAGGCGAAGGGCTTAAGTAGTACGCACAACTAATGGCCAGAGTAGGCAGGCAGTAGAGCGCCCAACCCACGGGGCCCCAGTGGAACATGCCGTACGTCGCTGCCCAAAGGGTCGCCTCCCTTGACTCTGGAGTAGCCGAAAAAGGGGGCGCTAGGTAGTAAAACACCCACTCGCTTGCCCCCCAATAGATAACTGAGCCACCAATGCCGCAGCAGAACAGCATGGATATCCAGCTGAACTGGCTGTAGCGCACTTCACTGTTGCCCAGTCGGATGTGACCCCAGGGTCCAAACGCGGCATAGAGTAGAAACACGAGAATGGTCGTCGCGAGCGCAACGTAGATTACGCCGAGTTCTTGGGTAATGAGACCAAATGCTAGATTAATCGCCGATTCGCTGACCTCGGGGAAGGCGACGATGGGAAGGACCACGGCGCCGAGTAGTGCGGCGCCAAGGCTAAAAATAAACCAGTCTACCTTTGGTTGCTGGTGCTGTTGATCGCTCAAGCCGATGACCAATGACTACATCAGGCGTTCACGATAGCACAGTCGCAGCCCTGAGTTCGGAGCTTGCTGGGGGAGTGTTCGATCGATCGCCTCCTTTCTTACGATCGCCGCCGCTAAATCTTAAGACGTTCCATCGATCCTAAGATTCAATGCCAGGGTCCCGAGCATAATACCGGGCTGATGCACAAATGTATTGTCCTCCCCGTAGCGAATGCCCGGTAGGCGATCGAGCAGGATGTCCCATGCGAGTTGCTGCTCGAGTCTCGAAATGCCTGCGCCAGGGCAAACTCTCGGCCCTGCTGAAAATACTAGATGGCGCGTCAGTGCTTTGCGCTCAAGGTTTAGCTCGAAGGGGTTCGCCCACTCGTCTGGATCAACGTTCGCGGCGCCAAAACGGAGATGCAGTAGCGAGCCTTTGGGAACGTTGACCCCCTGAAACACCTCGTCTTGGATGGTGGTTCGCGTGCTAAGCCCTTGGGTTGGCGAGCGAAGCCGCATGGCCTCTTCAACAAAGGGTCGAATCTTCGATCGATTTTTGCGTAGCTCATCCCAAAGTCCAGGGTGCTCGCAAATGAGCTGCGCCTGCTCTTCCAGAGCGTATTGCGTGGTCTCAAGGCCGCCAATGATCATGGCGTACACAACGCCATTCACCTCGAGATCGGTGAGCTTTCGGCCAAGGACTTGATATTCCACCTGAGTGAGCCAGCTGATCATGTCTTCACCCGGGTTAGCTTTTCGCTGTTGGACCTGATCGTCGACATACGCTTTGAAGGCCTCTAGTTTGTCGAACTGGGCGTCCATTTCCTCTTTAGAGAGGATATTCCGATGTCCCTTGCCATAGACAAACGCCGCGACCTGAGCATTGCCCCATTCCGCGAGCTGGGGGATATCGGCCTCTGGGAACCCCAGCATGTTGGCCATCACCATCTGGGGTAAAGGGCGCGCGAAGGATTGGATAAAGTCGATTTCGCTCGCGTCTTTGAAGCGATCGATCAAGCGATTCGCACAATCCTTGATCATGTCCGTATGGCGGGCCGCACCTGGGCCAACCCAAGGGTCGGTTAGTTCCTGCCGATGGCTGCGATAAAGGGCGTGATTAGGTCTTAAGGTCATCATCGACCGCAGCATGGCGTTGACGTGAGGCACCGTGTGGCCGCTTTCTTCCGCCGCTTGAATTTGTACGATGGCCTCGTGGAGGCGTGGGGGGAAACGCTCCGGGTCTTTCACCACGCGCGCAATATCCTCGTATTTGGTCAGGATGTAGCCATCTTGCTCCTCAGTCTGGCCCTCACCCGCAAGGCGTACCACCGGGCATTCTGCATGGAGAATTGGGTAGGCCTCGTACCAATGTTCTTGTGCGCCATCGGCAAATAGGTCGACATCCGCAAGTGACATGGGGCATGCCTGCGCGCTGAGCGCGTGATTTGGGGTTTTCGAAGATTGGGTTGGATCTGACATCGTGATCACCTTGGCACTTGTTCCCCCACATTAGTCAAATCCAGCGACCTTCGCTATACCCAAACGACCTTCAAAAAGGCGCGTGAGAAATGTCTTATGGGGTTGCAGTTCTGTTTGCAAGTGCTTGATTGTTAGATAGGAATTGGGGTCAGTTCATGACAAAATGATAGAAAATCGCGGAAACAAACAGGATATAGGCGATTGAGGCGAAGTGCAGAACCCAGGCAGGACACAGAATTTATACCGGAATTTATGCCGGAAATGGATAGCTGTGTGCCTGATGCTCTCAATGGCCTGAAATCTAAGGGGAACTGTGAAGGCGGTTCAAACGTTGCGTTGTCAACTTCGCAAGCAATGAAAGGGTGAATAGCGAGTTCTATCGTGAATACTCCTAATCAAGATCCTCTGCAGCGCTGCTTACTGGCGCTTGCCAGGCACCACGGCGAGGCGACCAGTGCGGAAGCGCTGCCCAATATTTCCAGCTAAGAAACACAGCCGAGCAAGTCGGACTAGAGGTCGCTGACGCCTACCTTGATACCTACCGTCACCAACAACTGGTAACTTTTGCGGTCGACAACTTAATCGAGCACCGAGAAATTTCTCTTCGCATCCAAATGCGCGCCGTTGGCGGCCTGGATGCCGATGTCGATCTGGATCAAGCACAGGCTCGACTGAAGCTCGCTGAGTCTAATCTCTTGGTTGAGCTCAATAACCTAAATGACCTGAAGAACCACTATCAGAGACTGGTGGGCGTGTCGCCTGCAGATGGGCTAATCCTTCCCGGCGGCACCCTGACGCTTCCTACTGATCGCCAAATCGCGCTCAATCTCGCATTCGAGATGAACCCGTTTATCGAAGCGCAGGTGGAAACCAGTCGCGCGAGGCAAGCAGGATTTCGAGCGAGTCGAGGTCGATTTTTTCCGACTATCAATCTGCAGTATCGAAACTCAGCTGAAAAAAACCGGGACGGCATTGCCGGTAACTTTGATGAGCAAGCGCTCGAAGTCGGCCTCAGCATGAATTTATATCGTGGTGGCACCGACGCATCGTTAAGCCGAGAAGCGCAGGCGTTGTACTACGCCGCCATCGAGGCCCAGCGACTCGCGTGTATCAACGTTCGTCAAAATGTACTCGACGCGTATAACGAGATAGACATCTTAAAAGAGCGGATCCTCATTCTGGAATCTAATCTTGCGAGTCAAGAAAGCTCGAAAGACGCCTATAAACAGCAGTTTGAGATAGGCCAGCGTTCGCTCCTGGATATGCTTGATGGAGTGAACGAATATTTTGTGACTCGAAATTCGTTATTGAGCGCAGAGGTCGACCTACGCAAAGCGGAGCAGCGCGCGGCGGCGATCGGTATTTTACTTACTAAAGTCGGAGTAGCCGGCGAGCGAGCGGATACCCAGGCGGCCTACGAGTTGGCATTGCTGGAGCGAGGCGCGGGCTCGACCTACAGCACTTGCCCCAGTGAATTGCCGGATCAATCAGTGATCGACATTGCTCAAATTTATGAGCAAACCGACGCGGAGTTTGAGGCGCAGAAACAGCCGATGTTTGAGGGGGAAGGCGGTTTCGGCACCTTTGAAGGCGAGGGGGGATTTGGTGAGTTTGATGCATCCGAGGATGCTGATCCTTTCTTCTCTGAGCCGGAACTAGAGGAGTCGTTGCCGAATGAACTGGTTCTATACTATGCGCTGGACTCAGCGGAAATCCCCATGGAATCAGACGCTGACCTAGAGGCCGTAGCCGCGCGGATCTTCGATAACCCTGACTTGCGGGTGTTGGTCGAAGGTCATGCGGATGAGACAGGTACGCGACTGCGCAATCGAGAACTGGCGAACCAACGAGCATTATCAGTGAAGCGGCGGTTGGTGCAGCAGTACGCATTAGATCCAAGTCAAATTGATACCATTGGGTTTGGCGAAGATCGTCCAGCAGTCACCGGGTCCGGCGCTCAACCACAAAATAGACGTGCTGTTATCCTCATCCAGTAGCCGCGAGTGGAGCTTCTGGTACAAAGAGAGTCGGCGCGTGGCGCTGGTATTAACGGATAGCATGCAGAAACTCGCTCATGAGATTCTTTGAACCCGCGCATTGGGCTCAATCCTGACCTGCGGTAAACTGCATCCTGCTAACAGAACGTACTGACTTGGCACACATGGGGGCACTCGTGGTCAAAAAAATCCTGATTGGAATCGCTGTACTTTACGTGCTGGTCGTCGTGGGTTTTGAGTCGATGCTCGGTTATACCCAACCTGAAAATCAGGGCACCTTGGTAATCACTACGTTTGACGAGGGCGAGCCACACGATCGAGTCGTGTCCAGAATCCACATTGATGATGAGCTCTATGTGGCGGTTAACCATTGGCCCAGGCTTTGGTACTGGCAACTCCTTGACGAACCGGTGGTGCGGATTCGTTACGGCGACACCGATGACCTCTTCAGAGCAATCCCCGTCGAAGGGGACCAAGCGATTCAGCGCGTGGATGCTGCCAGACCGCTCAGTCTTCAGTTCAGAATCTTGACGGGCTTTCCTCCGCGCCACTTCGTGCAACTGGTAAAGGTGTAAACCAATTTCCAGAATGTTAGTCACCCCTCACTCCACAGTTCATCCCTTGCGCTGGCTGTTCAGCGTTGATCTGAGAAGCCTAGCGCTCGTTCGTGTACTGATCGGCTCGATCCTGCTCTTTGATCTCATGATTCGGGGTGCGGACTTTGTGACTTGGCTCACAGACGACGGCGTGCTGCCCAGAGCAACCGTCATGGAGCGCATGGATGAATATCGATGGTCGCTCTATAACATCAGTGGGCATTGGCTCTGGGTGCTGGCGATTCAATGTATTGCAGGCCTCGCGGCGCTGGCACTGGTGCTAGGGTACCGAACCCGCTGGGCCGTGGTGATCAGCCTTGTGATGCTCATTTCGCTTCATAATCGCGCTCCACTCGTGCTCCAAGGCGGGGACAACCTGCTACTGCTAGTGCTTTTTTGGATGTGCTTTTTACCGGTAGGGCAGCGATATTCCATTGATGCAGCCTTAGTAGACCCTCGTCAGCCAGCGTCGAAGCCGATTCCCAATGCCTATTTGTCGGTGGCGACGGTTGCGATACTGTTGCAGGCCATGGCGGTCTATTTTTTCTCCGCTTTTTTGAAGAGTGGGGATGAGTGGTACCCAGATGGAACGGCGATTTATTACGCGCTGCATCTCGACGAGCTCAACACTTGGATTGCGCAACTTTGGAAGGATGAGCTCTGGCTGTCGCGTCCTTTGACGCTTTACGTATGGTGGCTCGAGCTCATCGGCCCCCTGCTCATGTTTTCGCCGATCTTTCGGCTACCGCTGCGTCTCGCCATGATGGCAGCTTTTATATCGCTCGAAGTTGGGTTCATCTTCAATTTACACATTGGGCTATTCCCGCTGGTCTCTATTACCTCCATCTTGCTGTTCACCCCGTCCGAGGTGTGGGATTGGATCGAGAGGCGCTTCTTCGATCATCGAGGGCAAGGCCTCACGCTGTACTATGATCAAGGGTGTGAGTTTTGCCTCAAAATGTGCGTGTTGCTTCGAACTTTCTTGTTGTTGAAGCGAGCCGAGATTGTGCCTGCTCAGAGAGATGCTGATATAGCTGCCATCCTGGATCGGGAATTTTCATGGGTGGTCACCGATCCAGCCGGTCAGACGCACATTAAGTGGCAAGCGATGACCGCTGTCTTTACGCATTCACCGCTTTTTTTCTGGATGGCGAAACCGCTTAGCTGGATGGGCGGGCTTGGCACTGACTTGTACGAATGGGTGGCGGAAAACCGCGGCGCCTTTGGCCGTTGGTTTGCCAGGTGGTTGCCGTGGGGAGAGGGGCCGCGGCTGCCTGGAAAGATCGCTCAAAGTATGGCTTTAGTGATTGGTCTCTACGTGCTGTTGATGAATGTCACGACCATACCGGACTGGCGCCTCGGCTTTATGACAGAGCGAGAGGGCGCTCCGCTGAAAGTAAAGATGCCCCAGGGTTGGTGGGCATTAAAAAGTACATTACGGCTAGATCAAAAGTGGAGCATGTTCGCGCCGTATCCTAAGAAATCTGATGGCTGGCTGGTTATCCCAGGTCTGACAGAAGATGGCCGTTTGGTGAACGTCTTTCAACCAGATCGCGAACTTTCCTTTGAGAAGCCCGACAGCATGTTTGCCAACTACTACCAAAACTACCGCTGGCGGAAGTACCTAACGCGGATCCCAGCTAAGCGTTATGAAGCCTACCGCGGCCATTACGGTGGCTGGCTTTGCCGGCAATGGAATGAAGGGGTGCCCAAAGGGCAGCGCCTTGCGACTTTAAATATCTATCGGATGATAGAGAGAACCCGTCCGCCAGGTGAGTTAATGCGCATTAGTCGCCAGAAAGTATGGCGGCACTACTGCTTTAAAGATGAAGGGGATTTGGTCGAACCAGCGCTCAAGGAGGAGGGGCTTTGGGCCATGCCCGCAGCAGCTCGGTAGGAGCGCCCAATGAATTCAGGCGATGCGGATCCTTCGCCACAAGATGTGGCTCCACCACTGTTTTAAAAAATAAAAGAACGCGTGGCAGAGCCTGCACTCAATGGAGAGCACTTTCACCATACCCCGGACTGCACAATTAGAACCTTAAAAAATTAGGTTGATTGAGCAACAATCAGTGGTTCTGAACCAAGTGGAAGTATAGGTCGCGCGACCGCTCAAAGTGGTTGACCTTGGTAGTAATGCCACAAGAACAGCGATGCTGCGGTGCGATACGGTGCCCAAGATTCAGTGAGCTTCCGGCTTTCCCCGGCCGTTGGCCTGTGATCGAGCTTAAGAAGCCTTCCAAGGGCAACCTGCAAGGCCAGATCATCTGCGGGAAAAATATCCCGGCGGTCGAGTGAAAACATCAGGTAAATCTCCGCGCTCCATCGTCCGAATCCACGAAGTTGCACAATTCTTTCGATGGCTTCTTCATCGCTCAATGAGCTGAGTGTTTTGATGCCAAGTGCACCGCTTAATTCGGCCTCCGCCAGACCTTGTAGATACTCTATTTTTCGGAATGAAAGGCCAGCTGCTCGCAAATCCGTCTCACTTGCCTTTAAAAGCATCCTTGGTGTGCAACGTGGCAAGAGTTTTTTTACTCGACCCATGATGGCGCTGGCGGCGTGGGTCGAAATTTGTTGTGCGACCACAGTGTTAACGAATGTTTCAAATCCCTCCGGTCGTTGGCGGGACGTTGGCTTGCCATAGACAGCAAGCGCCTCCTTCAGAGCGTCGTCTCGCTTGGCTAGGATATTTAATGAACGGGTGAGTGCGCGCTGATCCATAATGAGACTCTTTAGGCGTTGACTAAGAATAAGACCCTATACCTACTGTTGTCATGAGCTTGTTAATGGCTTGGCAGGCAGGTGTGTATTCCGCATCGTGCCGATTACTGTCGCAGTTTTGGCCGTTGCGCTCCTGGTTATATAAAAATAGAATATGGTTATAACTTAATTACGAACCTTCGGCGCTATGACAATCGAACCGTTTTTTGATTCGGCAACGGGCAGCCTGAGCTACTTGGTTGTTGATGATGCGACGCAGTCTTGCGCTGTCATTGATCCAGTCTTAGATTTTGACCCTGCTAGCGGTGAGGTCAAGACGGATTCAGCGGATGCTATACTAGAGGTGATCCGGTCTCGTGCGCTGAAGTTAGAGTGGATATTAGAGACCCACGTCCACGCGGATCATTTGACAGCAGCTCAATTTTTGCGCGATGCGACCGGCGCTCCGGTAGCCATCGGTGAAGGCATCGGCAAGGTGAGAACGCTCTTTGACGGAGTGTTTAACATTAAGAGTGAGCACGCAGCAGAGGCATTTTTTGACCATCTGCTCGCAGATGGCGACACGATCGCTGTAGGCGATTTAACGCTCTCGGTTCTAGCGACGCCAGGCCATACCCCTGCCTGCGTCTCGTATTACGGTGAGGGCGCTGTATTCGTCGGCGATACGCTGTTTCGGCCCGATTATGGGACCGCGAGAACGGATTTCCCGGGTGGTGATGCGGGCGTTTTGTTTGACTCGATTGGGCGTTTGCTGGAATTGCCCTCTGGCACCCGATGTTATTTCTGTCATGATTACCCAAGCGATCAAAGCGGCGTCTATACCTACGTGTCTGAACTTGCCGAGCAACTGAGCCACAACGTGCAATTGAAAGGCCGCAGTCGTGAAGCATTCATCGCGTTTAGAGGTGAGCGTGACAAGGAACTAGCAACGCCTCGCTTGCTGTATCCCTCCATTCAAGTGAATTTACGAGCCGGGCAATTCCCCGATCCTGAGAGCAACGGCCAAGTGTATTTGAAGCAACCTTTGGTTCTCCCCTAATGCTGTGGGCGCTCGCGTTACCCGGCGCGTTGGTCGTCGGGTTTTCTATGGGTCTATTTGGCTCGGGTGGGTCAATATTGACCGTGCCCATCTTGGTTTATCTCCTTGGCTGGGAAGAAAAAATCGCCATTGCCTCATCGCTCGCAATTGTCGGGCTCGTGGCGCTCATTACTAGTCTTCGAAACTTAAGAGAGGGCACCATCGATTGGACAGCTGTCCTCTGGTTTGGGCTCCCCGGCGTGCTAGGCACTTACGTCGGCGCTTACGTCTCGCAGTTTTTCCCTGGTTGGGTGCAAATGGCAGTGTTTGCTTTGGTGATGGCAATTGCCTCTGTATTCATGATTCGTCCGCTGCCCGAGGGCAGGACAGCTGCGCCTCAACACGGAAAAGGCTGGGTCATGATTGAAGGATTGTTAGTCGGCGCACTAACCGGTTTTGTTGGGGTCGGCGGCGGTTTTGTGATTGTCCCTGCGCTCATGATTTTGGGCGGGCTCTCCATGATGAATGCTGCGGCCTCTAGCCTTGTGATTATCGCCGTCAAATCTGCGGCAGGGTTTATTGGCTATCAGCAGATCCTTGTCGCGACGGGACAGTCGCTTGATTGGGCCGTTATCGCGTGTTTTGTCGTCTTTGGAGCGCTAGGGAGTTGGTATGGCTCGGTATACGCTCAAGACGCAGATCAAGTGCGATTGCAGCAATGGTTTGGTGGCGGCCTCATACTGATGGCAACGTGGATCTTATGGCGCACGCTTCTCACCAGCTAACGGTCATCATATGATGGGCGTCATGCGGGCAGGATAGCGATCCGCTGAGCCCCATTCGCTGGTAGCTTTTGAGGAGTAACGATGAGCGCGACACCCAATCAGGTACAAATTAGCGGACAGATTCAACTAGCCGATTTAGATGCGCTGAAGGCCGCTGGGATCGGCACAGTCATCAACAACCGGCCCGACGGGGAGGCCCCTGACCAACCTAGTTCCCTGGAGGTTGAGGCGAAAGCTGCGGAGTTGGGAATGAAATACTTTTATGTTCCTGTCTCGCCGAGAGGGTTGACCGAAGACAATCTTGAGAAGATGACGGCGGCGCTTGAGGCTTCGGAAGGGGAAGTGTTCGCGTACTGTCGTACAGGTAATCGCACGGGCGTGCTGTTAACCGCGCTTAGTCAGTCGGGGGAGTGAGGTTAGGGCGTTCAGTGCGTCGCACCTGATGGCAGGCCCGCTGCTCGGATAACCAATGACCTCCAATACAAGGATGGGCGTTCAGCATCGACCGGTCTCCGAGCATTCAGGTTGCGATGAGATCAATCAAAAGACTGAACTAGAGCGCTGGGGCGAATGAGCCGCATTTTTCCTAGCCATCTCAGATAAAGGCGCCTCGCTTATAGAGAGCTCAGAGTCCCCAAACTCCTATTGACGTCTACTCCGGCAACGGATGATCAAGAGGAATGTGGAATCTGCAGCAGTAGCTTTGCGTCTAAAGCGTACAAAATCGTCAGGCGGACAAAGCGTGCTTCTCAAACAGTTGATCAACTGAACTGTGGGCTTTGCTACAAGGGTCGTGGCTGTGAGAGCTCAGAATTTCTAATCCTTAAACGCGTAAATACCCCTGGCACCGAGTCCTTTAGAGATCTCCGCAGCCAATGATAATGATACTTACTGGTTGCTTCGCTATTGGAACTCTGTATCCCAAGATCCTCCACCTCAATCTCTAAATCCTCTTTAGATCGGGTTCGAGAGACTGATGAAGGAGACGTAGCGAGTCTGTCATCAGTGGGTACCCAGCATTGTTTTTGCCAGGTAATGGGTAAGGGCAGGCAATCAGGGACGATTGATGGTTGTTTCAAATCCGCTCCGTTCGATCGGGACATGCCTGCAACGTACCCAGCGCTTTAGTTATAACCTTAGCGCCCGATATGGGTATCTCCAGGCTAATCGAGACTCTATACTCGGTCGGGTATACGCAAGGAGGTTTTGAGATGAGTGATCAGGCTTATGTCCCGCCCAAGGTCTGGGTGTGGGAGTCACAAGATGGTGGGCGTTTTACCAATATTAACCGGCCGATTGCGGGTCCCACCCACGACCATGAGCTTCCCGTAGGCGAACATCCCCTCCAGCTTTACTCGCTGGCCACGCCAAATGGTGTCAAGGTAACCGTGATGCTTGAGGAACTGCTCGAGCTTGGACACGACGCGGAGTACGACGCGTGGATCATCAATATCGGTAAGGGCGATCAATTTGGCTCTGGATTCGTGAATATCAATCCAAATTCGAAAATCCCTGCGCTGTTCGATCGGGGGACTGAGCCAGGCACGCGTGTGTTCGAATCAGGCGCCATTCTTTTGTATCTCGCCGAGAAGTTTGGTGCTTTCTTGCCAACAGAGTTGTCTGCGAGAGCAGAGTGTTACTCATGGCTCATGTGGCAAATGGGCAGCGCTCCCTACTTGGGCGGCGGCTTTGGTCACTTTTACGCTTATGCTCCGGAGAAGTGGGAATACCCGATTAACCGGTTCGCAATGGAAGCGAAGCGTCAGTTGGATGTTATTGACCGGAATCTCGCGACGCGCACCTACTTGTGTGGTGATGAGTACACAGTGGCGGATATGGCGGTCTATGCGTGGTACGGGGCCTGCGTGCTCCATAACATCTATGACGCTGCGGAGTTCCTGGATGTGGCGAGCTATACCAACATCATTAGATGGGCGAAAGCCATTGAGGAGCGGCCCGCGGTGGAGCGAGGTCGGCGGGTGAACCGGTCCTGGGGGCCCGAGGAGACCCGTGTCGTTGAGCGCCATTCGGCTGCCGATTTCGAGATCAAGGCGGCTGAGTCGTAGCCGCCTCTACCCTCTGTTTGGCGTGCTGAACTTGTCTGCGGAAGCTAGGCTTTTAGCGTTTCGAAGCAAGCAGTGGCCAGTTCTTGGCCCTTGGTTACGAAATGCGCTTTGAAAAACGCAGGTTGACCATCTGCTAGGAAATCCTGAGGCGTGAGCACGCCTGAGAAGACAGGGATGCCTGTTTCTAGCTGGACTTGCATCAACCCATTGATGACCGCATGCGCCACAAATTCGTGGCGGTAGATCCCGCCGTCAACAACCAAACCACCGCAGCAAATCGCTGCATAGTTATTGGTCAGCGCTAAGATTTTAGCTTTGAGCGGGATCTCGAACGCGCCAGGCACCTCGATGCAATCAATGCTTCTTGTATCGAGCCCCTGAAAGGTCTCGGTGAATGCGTCGCGCATCTCATCGACGATGTCTCGATGCCAGCAGGACTGGACGAAAGCGATGCGGTGCTTGCCACGGGTTTCAGAAAAGTTGGAGCGGAATTCATTCATCTGTTGTTTTCCTATTGTCGAGTTAAACAACAGGGCAACAAGGAAGGGGATGACCACCTTACGGATGGTTCGGATCGTTCCTCATTCTCATAACCAGACTATTACTGTCGGCTCCGGAATCTCACCGAATCTGCTGTCCTCACGCTGGATTCTTGACGAATCGCCACATGAGCGCCCGCGGGCTACGCCATGGATTGCTGGGTGATTGTACCCTTCATTCGCAAAGGTCGATTACCGCCGGTGGGGACTTACACCCCGCCCTGAGAATTGCACCGAGGTGCGAAGCGGACTATACGGGGCTTCGCCGTGATTGACAATGACGCGTGGGGCTCAATCTCCGCTCAAAAACCAATCACGCAGCACATACTTCTGGATCTTGGTTGTAGACATTGGCCAATCAGTCACAAAGCGAACGTGACGCGGGACTTTGAAACTCGCAATTTTTCCCTGACAAAAGTCGATAATTTCCTCAGCGGTAGCGTTCATGCCCTCATTGAGTTCGATATAAGCGCAGGCGACCTCGAGTAAACGGTCATCTGGCACGCCGATCACCTGAGGCATCTTGACCGCTGGATGAGTTGATAAAAAGGATTCAATTTCAAGTGCCGCTACGTTTTCCCCGCCGACTTTCAACATATCTTTAATGCGTCCGTGGAACTGAATCTGACCGCTGTCCTCAATCGCGCACAGATCACCTGTGCGAAACCAGCCGTCAACGAAGCTCTCTTGATTCTTCTCGGGCGCCTTGTAGTAGCCATTAAAGACGCTATAGCCCCGCAGCCAGATTTCGCCGCGCTCCCCGGCAGGCAGGGCGTCGAACGAGTCAGGGTCTACAATTTTTGCTTCAAGGCCTGGCATGGGTTGCCCGCAGGTTCTGAGCCTTGTTTCAAGAGACTCATCGGGGTGATTGAACGCGATCACGCCGCCCGCCTCGGTGAGGCCATAGGCGCCTGTTTGGACCGCCTGCGGCATGGCCGCCTGGAACTTCGCGAGAACGTCTGGCGGGGCGACATTATTGAGCCTGCGGATACTTGAGAGGTCCCTCGAAGGAAAGTCTGGATGATCAAGCAAGGCTTGCATCACGGTCGGGAACGAAGGGAAAGCAATGGTTGCCCGTTCGCGCTCCATGATGGCAAGCGAATCCCCAGCGTCCACATAGGTCATCGAGATCATGGCGGCGCCCGCATCGACGCAACACAAAAAAGGCAGGATAGAAGCCATATGGAACATAGGCAGGGGTGCCCAGAACCGGTCATTCTCGCCTAAGAAAAATCGTGACCGGTTCATATTCTGCCCATTGCGCACCAACATGGACTGGTGCATCGGGCAGCCTTTTGGGTCGGCCGTGGTTCCCGATGTATACATCATGATGCAAGGATCATCGCCTTCAATGCTTTGAAGGGATGCCTCAATCTCGTGGTTGCCCACTTGCTCGCCTAGATTAAGAAAATCCTGCCAATCAACGAAACCCGCTCTTGGTTTCCCATGCAGAATGCATTGGCGGAGGAGCGGCGTCTCTCGAAGCGTTAGCGCTTCATCGATTAGATCCCCAAAATTGGCGTACTCAGAAATTAAATCATGGGTAATGAGCAGGGTAAGGTCGGCGTTTTCAATGATGTAAGCGAGCTCTGCGGGTTTGTATCGCGCATTGACCAAGACGGCTACTGCACCCAGTTTGGTAATTCCAAGTAGGCATTCAAAATAAAGCGGGCAGTTGGCCATGAGGATGCCCACGTGATCGCCTTTTTTGACGCCCGATGCAGCAAGGGCTCTGGCAATGGTTGTGCTGGCGGCGTCGAGGCTTTGATAGCTGTGCCGATGGTCGTCAAAGATCAGTACGTCGTTGTTAGGGTATTGATTAGCTGCATGGCGAAAGTAACCGGCTAGAGATGACCAGAGTGGATCAGATTGCTGGTTGCTAGGAACAGCTGGCTCATTCAGGCTCATAGGCGATCACATACAAAGAGGAATTGGCACGAGACTACCACGCGCGACGCGCGGAGCCGAGTCGACCGAAGCGTTATTGATTGGAATGAGTATGCAAACAACGCCTCATGAGTCGGGGTCAGGGCTCTTAACTGTCATTGGTTGGAGCATTTTGGGACTGGAGCGTTTTGGCAGCGCTCGAACTGGTCGATTGATGAGGCGTTGCGGGAGCAGGATGCATCCTTCACGAACAAGGCGTCCTATCGGCGGATAACGCGGTGCCCGAGTACGAGACATGGAGAATTGCAGGTCTGCCTGGCAGCAAGCGCCTCGATGAATCCGGCATTCAGTCAACGTGATTCGCCGCGCAATTGCTGCATCTAGCAATCATGCTCATGCGATTATTGAGGCGGCAGTTTGGGCTTATCACAGTCCTGGGTGTGCTGCGCCTATTGAAAGCGATTCGCCTGTTCGCCATAGTGAGAACCAGGGAAACGCGAGCCCGCAGAGGGGCGGCTTGCGGCTGGGAATCGTTAAAAAAGGGGAGGAATCCGGTGAGACTCTATCGATGGGTTACACACGTTACTAGCATCGCTTTGGTGATAGGGGGCGCTCACGCCTATGCCGCGCAGTATTCGCCGGTCGAAGCTGACTATCCCAAGAATGTCTACTTTGGAGACACGCATCTTCACACCAGAAACTCTGCCGATGCCTATTCATTAGGTAATTTGAATATGACGCCCGCCGATGCCTTTCGGTTTGCCAAAGGGGAGGAGTTGACCGCGCATAACGGCATGCGAGTCCAGCTCCGGCGACCGCTCGACTTTCTTGTGGTGTCCGATCACTCTGAGTATTTGGGGGGCTACTACCGATTCAACGTGAACGATCCGATCGTGACTGGCACAGCTGCAGGTGAGCAGTGGCAAGACTTTGTTGATGAGGGCGACCCTAACAAAATGATGGGGGCCTTTACGGGAAGCATGGCTGATCCCACCGAATACCCACCGTTTCCCAAAGATGCGCAGAAGTTAATTTGGCGAGATGTGGGCCTGACTGCAGACGACCATAACGAGCCAGGCCAGTTCACAGCGTTCATTGGTTACGAGTGGACGGCGATGATCAATGGCAACAATCTACATCGGGTGGTGGTCTACCGAGACGGAGCTGACAAGGCGTCTCTTATGGCGCCCTTCACGTCGCAAGAGAGTCCCGATCCCAGGGAGCTCTGGAAGGCGCTGCAAGCAGTCGAGGATGAGACTGGCGCACGGGTGATGGCGATTGCCCACAATGGCAACTTGTCCAATGGCATGATGTTCCCAAGCACAACGGTGGACGGCGAGAAAATCACTCGCGGCTACGCCGAAACCCGAGCGCGGTGGGAGCCGATCTATGAGGTATCGCAGGTAAAGGGAGACGGTGAAGCTCACCCTACGTTGAGCCCGAATGATGAGTTCGCAGATTTTGAGAACTGGGATTGGGACAACATTGGCCGCACCGAGGAAAAAGAAGATTGGATGCTCGCTCACGAGTATGCCCGGGGCGCGCTGAAGCTTGGTCTTCAGTATGAGGAAAGCCTTGGCGTAAACCCGTTTAAGTTTGGAATGATTTCCAGCACCGACGGGCACAACACCATCTCCACGACCGAAGAGGATAACTTTTTTGGCAAGTTCCCAGAGTCCGAGCCTGGGCCAGCGCGTTTTATCAATGCGATGGCGAACGATATGTTGTGGCAGAACACTAAGTTAGTGGCCTCTGGATACGCAGCTGTCTGGGCGGAAGATAACACCCGGGAAGCACTGTTTGACGCGATGATGCGAAGGGAAGTCTACGCGACCACTGGATCCAGGATTCAGGTTCGGTTTTTTGGAGGTTGGAATTACGCAGCAGACGCGACCAACGACCCTAATTATTTGGACGAAGCCTACTCGGGTGGAGTGCCCATGGGAGGTGACCTACTAAAGGCGCCTAAAGGACAAGCCCCTAAATTCATCTTGGTGGCCGCACGAGATCCCGATGGTGCGAACCTTGATCGAGCGCAGATCGTTAAAGGGTGGCTAAATAGCGAGGGTGTTCTCCAGGAAAAGGTCTATGACGTTGCCTGGTCTGGAGATCGCAGTACGGATCTAGAAACAGGCAAGGTGCCTGCGGTGGGTTCCACCGTAGATGTGGAGTCAGCAACCTATAAAAACACCATCGGCGCGCCAGAGCTTGCTGTGGTGTGGACGGATCCAGATTTTGACGCAAGCGAGCGAGCGTTTTACTACGCCAGGGTGCTTGAGATTCCAAGGCCAAGATGGACGACGGTTGACGCGATGTATTTCGGTATTGACCTGCCGAGCGACGTGCCTCACAGCATCCAAGATCGGGCCTATACGTCCCCCATTTGGTACACGCCTTAATGACCCAATCGTGGGCTAAACAGCCCATGGTGCAGTTTTTGATGATAGGCGGCATCCTCACCGCTTTGTGGTGGTTAGTTGTCGCGCCGGAAAGCCAGGATCCCAAGCGTATCGATGTGTCGGCTCGCGACATCGAGCGTTTTATACAATTTCGGACTCGGAACTTCTCGATCTCGACGTCAGAGCGTTTTGCTGCGATGACGCCGAGCGCTAAGCGGTCCATCGTCAACGATTATGCACGGGAAGAGGCCCTGTATCGGCATGCGCTTAGTCTTGGATTAGACGATTCGGACTATGTCATCCGGCAGCGCCTAGTTCAGAAAGTGGACTTTATTGCCAATGAGCAACCCATCAGTGATCCGACTGAGGCTGAACTGAAAGCCTTCTTCGAAGCTCATCGAGATGAATTTCAAACGTCAGCGCTGGTCACCTTCGCGCACGTATTTTTAAGAAAGGAAACGAAGGAGGGTGACTCGACCGATGAGCCATCACCCGATGTTACGAATCAGCGCGCGGTGGCTATGCTCGCAACCCTGAACAATCTTACGGTTCCTGCTCATTCAAGCACCCAGTATGGGGATCGGTTTCCATACCGCGTCAATTACGTTGAGCAGTCGGAGGCGGTGGTGGCCAGTCATATGGGGCAAAGCGCTGCTTATCGTATTTTCGAGCTTCCTGTGAGTGATGCTTGGCAAGGCCCCATCGAGTCGGATTGGGGGATGCATCTGATTTACAAGCAGGCACACCTAGCGGCGGTGCAGCCGGATTTTCTCGATGTCGCGCAATCGGTTGAGATGCGCTGGCGCGAGGAGGCCAGGATCGCTGCCCGCCGGTTGGCAGCGGAGCAAGTCCTCCAGCAATACGAGGTCGTTATCGGGCCTGATCTGGAAGGAATGTTCGAGGCCCCATGAAGCGGCTCGCGTTTGTGTTGATTGCAGTCGTCGCCCTAACCGGCGGGTTAGTCAGCGCCCATGAGTCCCGCCCACTTTATTTTGAACTCACCGAATTGCAGCCCAATCAGTTTCAGTTCAATTGGCGGTTCCCGGCGAGTCTCGCTTCCTTTGAACGGCCTAGTGTTGGGTTCGAAGAAACCTGTCGACTTGAGGGCAGCGAGCATCTGATCGGAGCATCTGGGATCATCCGTCTAGATTGTCAAACTGCACCGAGCCAAATGGTGCTCGCCTTCCCAAGCGGCAACCCGTCGCTCTCGACGGTGCTTCAATACAAGCGATTAGGGTTCGCACCGCAGTTGATTCAAGTTGGACCTGGGCAGGCGATCATCCCCTTGCCCGAGCGGGTTAGTGAAGGCAGTTGGTGGTCTGGCTACCTCGCGTTGGGTGTCGACCATATCCTGGGTGGCTTGGATCACCTCTTGTTAGTGGCTTGCTTAGTCTTACTCCTGCCCAATTTGAAAGCCCTATTGCTCGCAGTATCGGGGTTTACGCTCGCGCATTCTTTGACGCTCGGTCTAGCAGCGTTGGAATTCATCACCGTACCCATGGTCATTGTGGAAGCGCTCATTGCGCTGAGTATCGTGGCGCTTGCTGCGGAGCTACTCTATCGTGATGGTCCTAGTCTGGGGCAGCGATACCCCATCCTAGTGAGTGGCACCATTGGTCTGCTGCATGGGTTGGGGTTCGCCTCCGCGCTGCGTGAAATGGGCTTGCCCGAGGAGGATGTGCTGGTTGCTCTGTTCGCTTTTAATATCGGAGTAGAGGCGGGTCAGTTGGGGTTTGTCGCGTTGTTCAAGCTCGTCGTCATCGTGTGGTACCAGTTACGAGAGGTGCCTGATATTTGGCGGCGTGGTTTCCCAGAACTGGTTGGAGTGTTGGCCGCTTTTTGGTTTTTTCAGCGGCTCTTGCTTGGGCTCGCTGAGTGATCGGGGAGGCTACTTGTCTTGTGGCTAAACCACCTGGAAAGCTCTGAAAGCTGTCGCCTAGTGGTGCGGTGACTGTTGTAAGAGCACTAACGCTGAAGAATGTTGCGTCCGTGCCCTCAAGAGCGATTTAATGCAAAGGGCCTAACAAAAGGCCTAACAAAAGGCTCGATGCACGAGGGTGGTGAAAAAGAACGACTGGAATAGCGCTATGCGAATACAGTTACGCGGATAGAGCTATTGAAATAGAGCTACTCGAATAGAGTTACTCGGATAGATCTATTGGAATAGCGCTACTTGAATAAAGCTACTCGAATAGAGCTATTGGAATAGAGCGATAGAAAAAGCCCGCGGATAAGCGTATCAGCGGGAATAGTTAGTAAAAACAGTGAGTAAAAGCGTCTAGTAAAAGCATGTAGGAATAGACTCCATTAAGAGCATTCACCGAGAGCATCTACTAAAAGCATTCACTAAGACCATTTTGAAATAGACTGCTTTGAGAGCATCGATTAAGGGATTTCAGCAGAGGGAGAGCGTGATGTCGGAAGCGCTGCATCAAACCACACAGATGATAGCCGATGGCCAGGCCATACTGGCGCATGGTGCGCTGATAGGCGATAGGGAAGGTCAGTTAGATATGGCAACTTTCGAATTGCTTCGAGCGTCCGGTGGCACTCGCTTGCTGCAGGCGAAAGATCTCGGTGGGTTTGAGGCGCACCCAGTGGACTTTGTTAACTGGGTAATGGAAGTCGCCACTCATCAGCCATCGGCAGGATGGGTGGCCGGGGTCGTTGGCGTACACCCTTGGGAAATCTCATTCATGGATCCAACCCTGCAGGGTGAAATATTTGGTGAAGATCCAGATACCTGGACTGCGTCACCCTACGCACCATTTGGCCAGGCAACGCCCGTCGACGGGGTTTTTTGTTGACAGGCGATTGGCCGTATTCAACCGGTACCGATTTTTGCGACTGGGTCATTATTGGTGGCCGCGTGGTGAGAGTGGAACCAGGTCCTCCGGACTTTAGACACTTTGTCCTGCCACGATCGGACTATGAAATTGTTGCAGACAGCTGGAATGTCATGGGGTTAAAGGGCACAGGGAGCAAGAACGTGCGGTGCGTCAATGCGTTTGTTCCCGAGTATCGAACGCTTGAGCAGGCGAAGGTCAACGAGGGGGTTTACGCGAGCGAGCGACGACCGAATGTGCCGCTCTATGGAATGATGTTTGGGGTGATGTTCCCCGCCGCGATCGCTGCCAGCACCCTTGGTATTGCGCGTTGTTACCTGAACGCTCAGCGCGAATACATGTCGACTCGGGTGTCCGTGACAGGCCAAGTGGCTAAGTCTGACCCAACCTACATTCAAGCCTATGCTGTGGCAGAAGCGGATCTGGAGGCGGGCGAATCGCACCTCAAACAGATGCTGTGTGATCTCTTCGATCATGTGTCCCGCGGAGGATCAATTACTCCCGAGCAACGATTGCGGTTTAGACGCAATCAAACCCGCGCCAGTGATCGCGTCTTTGAATCGCTTGCTCCGCTCGCCCGACTGGCCGGGTCCGCCGGGATTCAAGAAGAAAACGGGTTAGAGCGGAGGTGGCGGGATTTACAGGCGAGTATTACCCACATTTGTAACATCCCCGAGACCATTTACTATGCCTGGGGCGCGCAATCTTTTGGTGCTGACGTTCCACCTGGAACCATGTACTGAGCAAGATAGAGAGGATTAATCATGGCAAAAGTCACGTCACTGGGTTACTTGGGTATCGGTGTCTCAGATTTGGCGGCATGGAAGACCTACGCTAACGATGTGCTTGGTATTGAAGCGATCGAGCGCGGGTCGCGACTCGATCTTCGGTACGACGAGCAGGTATGGCGGTTGTCGCTTGCGGCGAGCGGTGAAGATGATCTGACCTTCATCGGGCTAGAAGTGAGCTCAATCGAGGCGTTAGAGGCGCTAACAAAAACCTTAAAAGAAAAAGGAATCTCCGGAGAACAAGGCAGCGAAGCGCTTTGCGCAGAGCGCGGTGTGAACGCCATGGTTTGCTGTGAGGATCCCTTTGGGCTCGCGGTTGAGCTTTATGTTGGCGAGCGCCTCGCGAACGAGCCTTTCCAGCCGGCGAGGGAACATGCTGGCTTTGTTACGGGTGATATGGGGCTCGGACACATCGTTTTATCCGCACCGGATGAAGCGGCCGCAACGGCTTTTTTTATGGATGCATTGGGGTTCAATTTGTCCGATCACGTGCTCCTTGGCCCGGAGGGACGACAGCTTCGATTGACGTTCATGCATTGCAATCCCAGGCATCACTCGCTTGCCATTGCACCAGTGCCGGCTCCGAAGCGCCTCAATCACATCATGATGGAAGCGGCGACGATCGATGAAGTGGGGCGTACCTTAGATATTGTTCAACGCTCCAATGTTCCTGTTTCCTCGTCTCTTGGAAAGCACACTAACGACATGATGGTGAGTTTTTACATGCAAACTCCTTCTGGCTTTGATATCGAGTATGGCTGTGAGGGACTAGCGATTACCGATAGGTGGACGCCATCGGTCCATTATGCGCCCAGCCTTTGGGGGCATCGGGGTGCGCTTAATCCGTAGCGTCCAGTGGTGCCTTCGGTAGGCATGTTGCTGCTGGCGCGGTCAGCCGAGAGAGCAATCGGGCCCTTATGAGACTACTGAATGAACGTTGAGAGTGTGTAAACTCTTGTGGGCAATGACTCAAGAGAAACCATTGGATAATCAAATGATCCCGACAATTAACCTTGAAGAAGCAGAGTCTCCCGGCAGTGATTTGAGCAGGCTGGACGCTGCTTGCCGTGAACACGGGTTTTTCCTGCTGAGTCATCACGGGCTAGAGTCGGCAATCGAGGCCATGTGGGCAGAGTCTCGTGCATTCTTTGCTCAATCAAGTGATGTAAAGAGGGCAGTTGGTCGGTCTGAACAGGTACCACTCGGGTATTACGATCGAGAACTAACCAAGCGTCGCCGGGATCAAAAAGAAGTCTTCGACTTTATGCAGCCGCGAGAGGACGGAAGTGATCTCAATCAATGGCCAGAGGGTCGGCCCCAGTTTCGATCCGCCATGGAGGGGTTCTTTGACGCCGCGAGTGGGATCGCCGCGCGTACGCTATCGATT
>Ga0255776_10001582_pt1 | contig 25877 bp, 22 predicted proteins | sample 071ome_19_FD_179974 | JGI IMG/M metagenome (GOLD analysis project Ga0255776, IMG submission 179974) | Coastal salt marsh microbial communities from the Groves Creek Marsh, Skidaway Island, Georgia - 071413AT metaG (version 2) | ecosystem: Environmental > Aquatic > Marine > Intertidal zone >... | reverse complement strand
GATCAAGACCGGATTCTTGCCGGTACACTGTCCCAGGGCGGTGCCGACATCGATGGCGAGCTCACGGGTCTGCCGGTCACTGGCTTTGCAGTTGTTGAGTACAGCAACGGCACCTTGGGCGACGCTATGGCGAACTACTCCTCTAGCTGGGAGCACAAGACCAACGCCGCGCATTCCGGTCAGTAATCAACTTCAGCGAAGTACACAAGGGAGCCTCTGGGCTCCCTTTTTTTATGTAAAAAAGACAAATTTTGGTGTTCTAACGGGATTTATTTCAGTGCTAGGACGTCAAAGTGTTATCATTAAGCTTAATGGAAACGGAATTCCGGAGAATTTTTATGTCCCTTTTCGCCTTTAACTCTCGGTTCGCACTTGCAGCAGCTATCGTGTATGGCGCCGCGCTCAGCATGGCGCTATCTGCCGCTACACTTTCTGTCCGCGACGAATCGGGAGACACCACCACGCTGGAGATTCAAAACGGCAACAGTGTCTCTTTGTCCGTTGCAGCGAACGGTAATCTCACACTGATCTTGGATGGTTATTACGCGACTGTGAGTGACAGTGCCAGCAGCGGTAATTCAGGCTCTGGGAGCACCGACTCAGGGAGTTCTGGCTCTGGGAGCACGGATTCGGGGAATTCGGGTTCCGGGGACTCCGACTCGGGTGGCTCAGGTTCTGGGGGCACTGACTCGGGTAGTTCAGGTTCTGGGGGCACCGACTCGGGTAGCTCTGGTTCTGGGAGCACCGACTCAGGGAGTTCTGGCTCTGGGAGCACCGACTCAAGCACTTACTGTGCGGGCAACGATGGCGACCTCTCTGACTGTAAAGCCAGCCAGAATTTCGATCCGTGGGTCGCTGGGACGGGTGAAACGCCGGTTTGGATCAGAAAAGGTTTGACCGAGGTGTTTCCGTTCACGCTACCAGCGCGCAGTGATTACCCCAGCGTTAAATATGGCTACCTTCAAATGACCTCGCCTGAGCGCGAGAGAGACCCAGCTAAAGAAGATGTCTTTCATGCGTGGTTCTCCGAGACGCCTAATGGAGCGCCGCTTGGCGGGGCAAAATGCGAAATTTATCTTCGTCAAGCGAGAGATAACTTCTATTGGACTCAGGACCCGCGTTATGCAAAAGCGGCCTGTTACCTCGGTGATACCGAACGGGTACTCTATGTCAACTTCGAGACCCGCTGTTATGTTGGTGCATATACGGGGAGTGGTACGTGTACCGCCGATAACAAACTAAAGTCCCTTGCAACCTATCAATTTGATGTTGCTAGGCGTCTGAAGAATTAATTTAGGCACCTTGTTTTTGGGGCGCCTATTGGCGCCCTTTTATTTTTCAAAATGATTGAACAGACATGAAAAAAAGCTTCTCTACTTGCGTCCTGTTGGTCCTCGCTCATCTCTGTCTCGTAAATACGGGACAGGCACAAACCGACGATGTTGTTCTGCAACATGACGGGATAGCAATCTCGTTCGAGGAGGCTTTTAACTATTCGCTACGCCACACCAACCCAGACGCCTATGAGGCATCGCTGTCAAAATATCAGGCAACAACGCGGGTGCTGGAAAATCTGTATGTACTCAAGCGGGTTGCCGCGTTAGCGGAGGGGTCTTCGTCCTTTTCCGCTTCAGAGAGTCAGTATCTCGTTAATGACATCTATCGTCGTCAGCTACTGGAGCGATATCTCGCAGACGAGATTGCCGCGCGTATGGAGCTTATTGATTGGCGCGGCCTTGCTCAGGCTGAATACGCTCAGCGTAAGGCAGACTTTGTTTCTCCCGAGGAGGTTCGGGTAGAGCATTTGCTGATCTCGATAGATAACTTGTCATTTGACGCTTTCGTCGCGAGGGTCAGAGAAGTCGATCGCCAAGTAACCTCGGGTGGTGACTTTGTTGGCTTGATTAAGGAGTATTCTGACGACCCCTCGGCCGCGAGGAATAGTGGCGACTTGGGGTATTTTCCCCGCGGGCGTATGCAACCCGCGTTTTCTAACGCCGCGTTTGCTCTAACTGTGCCTGGCGAGGTCGTGGGGCCAGTGATGACGTCATTTGGCGCGCACTTCATTCGATTTATCGGTCGCAAGGAAGAGCAATCTTTGCCTTTTGATGAGGTGGAGTTGCGTTTAATCAAACAAATAAAAAAAGAGACGCAAGCTCAACTGCGGAAAGAAATTTTAGCTGAGATAATCGACGAGGTTCGATCCGATTTGGTTGAGATCGATGAAGGCGCGCTGGTTGCCCGATTTTTGCAAGCCTATGAAGCTCACAAGGATACGGTGCCGCAATAAATCTGAGCTAAACTCGGCGGTGAAATGAACGCCCACAACGTCTTCAATCGCCGCACGCTCATCTGTGTCTTCACCGGATTTGCGTCTGGGTTACCGCTATACATCCTGATTCAACTGATCCCGGCCTGGTTACGCGCGTCCGATGTCTCGCTGATTGACATTGGCCTGTTCTCGCTCGTGGGCCTGCCCTACGCCTGGAAGTTTGTCTGGGCCCCTATGCTCGACCGCTGGAGATTACCGCTGGGTTTGCGCCGTGGTTGGATGCTGCTCACCCAGCTACTCTTAATTGGCTGCATTGCCGCACTGGGTTATATCGATCCGGGGCAAAATTTGCAGTTAGTCGTGGTGTTGTCGGTGGCCATCGCCCTGTTTAGTGCGACACAAGATATTGCGATCGACGCTTATCGCAGGGAACTGTTGCCCGATCAAGAGCTCGGCCTCGGAAACTCGGTGCATGTGCAGGCCTATCGCATCGCCTCGTTGGTTCCGGGCTCGCTGTCATTAATCCTTGCTGATCAGTTGCCTTGGGTTTGGGTGTTCTGGATTACCGCTGCGTTCATGTTGGTGGGGGTGTTGCTGTCGTTGTCGATTAGCGAGCCCGAGCGGGCATCACCCACCCATCGCGGCTTTAGAGCAACCGTGCTGGAGCCTTTTCAGGAGTACGTCGCTCGGCGTGGTTGGCGCGATCTCGCCTTGATTTTGTTCTTTATGGTGGCCTTCAAACTGGGCGATAACATGGCCACCGCGCTGGCCATGCCCTTTTATCTGGATCTCGGTTTTACCATGACCCAGATCGGCTGGGTGGCCAAGCACGCGGCACTGTGGCCTTCCATCATTGGCGGGTTGCTCGGCGGGTTATGGATGCTCAAGCTGGGCATCAATCGCTCGCTGTGGATCTTTGGCGTGATCCAGATGATCAGTATTCCGGGGTTTGCGGTGCTCGCGGCAGTAGGCCCCGAGCTGTGGTTGCTGGCCGTGGTGATCGCCTTTGAGTACCTGGGCGTGGGGCTGGGTACTGCCGCCCTGACGGCCTTTATTGCCCGGGAATCCAGCAAGACCTTTGCCGCCACCCAGTTTGCCTTGTTTACGGCACTCACCGCGGTTCCCCGCAGCGTAGCCAACGCCTCCACGGGGTGGATGGTGGAGGAGTTGGGCTGGGTGCTGTTTTTTGGGCTTTGTACCGCGCTGGCGCTGCCCGGGCTGCTGCTACTGCGCTGGATTGCCCCGTGGCGCGAGCCAAGTCCAGAGGGGGATAGGGGTGCCTGATGCCACGGAGTATGGTGCGGTCTTCAGGGTGAGGCGGAATGTCCCGGCCCTTAGCACCAGAGAAATACTTTGCCCGCCCGATCACTGGACCCCGCAGCAATACGCCACCCCACACAAGGGAGATCTGTGGTGAAGTGGTTGCTCTTGCTGTATCCCTGGCTCGAGCTGTGGAGCCTGATCGAGCTGGGCGGCCAGACAACCCCGCTAGTGTCCCTGGCGTGGGTGCTGGGCGCGCTTATGCTGGGCGGTTCGATGATCCGCTGGGCGGGCCGTAACAGCCTGCAACGGCTGGCCCAGGCCAGCGCCGGTGGCACGCTGCCCCAGCAGCTGCTACTGGCCGATTTTGCAATGATACTGTCGGGGCTGTTACTGGCTATCCCGGGCTTGGTGTCAGACCTGCTGGCCGTACTCATTTTGATCACACCCCTCAGGCGGCTTGCGGCCGCGCTGTTGACGCCTCACGTGAGGGCCTCGACGTTTTATGCCGACCCACGCGGCGGCCGAGAAGACATCATCGAGGGGGAGTTTTCGGTGAGAGAGGCCACCGATCACCTTGAGCACATTGCCCATCGAGAGCCGCCCCCGTGTCACGACTCGCCCCAAGAGCGCGCCAACGACAATGAGATTATCGGGGGAGGCTACGAGTCCACGGACCATGGGTCACAAGGCTCGCGCTCCGCTGATCCCACGGCTAGGACGCGATCGAATCCTCCGGAATAAGCTCGTATCACCCCTCAGAAGCGGTTTTTTGAACCAAAATCCAATTTTTTTAGCACTCTCCCTTGCAGAGTGCTAAAAAATCCCTTGAAATGCGCATCCCTGCCCCCATACAGGGGTTAAGCCCGAGAGGGCGAGCAAGCGAAATCGATAACTTTGGAGAGTTAAACCCATGAAGATTCGTCCGCTGTACGACCGTGTGGTCGTTCGTCGTAATGAAGAAGAGGAGACCTCGGCTGGAGGCATCGTCCTGCCCGGTTCCGCCAAGGAGAAGCCCAATCAGGGTGAAATTGTCGCGGTCGGTGATGGCAAGGTGCTGGATAACGGTGAGCAACGTGCACTGGCAGTTAAAGTCGGTGACAAAGTCGTGTTCGGCCAATACGCCGGCAGCAACACAATTGAGGTGGATGGCGAAGAGCTCATCCTGATGAGCGAAAGCGAAATTTACGCGGTCGTTGAGTAAGCACACCGCCCTGACTTGACACAAAGGAATAGTAAAAATGGCAGCTAAAGACGTATTTTTTGGCGACAAGGCGCGCGCCGGCATGCTCGAGGGTGTGAATGTCCTCGCTGACGCCGTAAAGGCAACGCTGGGCCCCAAAGGTCGCAATGTAATTCTCGAGAAGTCATTCGGTGCCCCTACGGTCACTAAAGATGGTGTCTCGGTCGCAAAAGAGATTGAACTCAAAGATCGCTTCCAGAACATGGGCGCGCAAATGCTGAAAGAGGTTGCCTCGCAGGCATCAGATGCAGCCGGTGACGGTACCACTACCGCAACCGTGCTTGCCCAATCTATTGTCAACGAAGGCCTCAAGGCCGTCGCAGCAGGCATGAACCCCATGGACCTGAAGCGCGGTATCGATAAAGCCGTAGCAGCAGCGGTTGAAGCCGTGTCTGGTATGAGCACGCCCTGCGAAGACAGCAAGGCGATTGCCCAGGTGGGCACCATTTCTGCCAACAGCGACAACGCTGTGGGTGAGATTATCGCCGAGGCCATGGACAAGGTAGGCAAGGAAGGCGTTATCACCGTCGAGGAAGGTTCCGGCCTGGAGAACGAGCTCGACGTGGTAGAGGGTATGCAGTTTGACCGCGGTTATCTCTCTCCCTACTTCATCAACAACCAGGACAACATGTCCGCAGAAGTTGAAGACCCCTACATGTTGCTGGTCGACAAGAAGATCTCCAACATTCGTGAATTGCTGCCCGTGCTGGAGCAAGTCGCCAAGGCGTCGCGTCCGCTGGTTATCGTGGCAGAAGACGTCGAGGGCGAAGCGCTGGCAACCCTGGTGGTCAACAACATGCGCGGCATCGTCAAGGTCGCGGCCTGTAAAGCCCCTGGTTTTGGTGATCGACGCAAGGCCATGCTGCAGGACATCGCGATCCTGACAGGCGGTACCGTGATCTCCGAAGAAGTGGGTCTCGACCTCGAGAGCACCACGCTTGAGCACCTCGGTAATGCCAAGCGCATCACCATGGACAAGGACAACACCACCATCGTTGATGGATCCGGTGATCCCGAAGCCATCAAGGGCCGCGTGAGCGAAATTCGTGTACAGATTGAGAACACCTCTTCTGACTACGACCGCGAGAAGCTCCAGGAGCGCGTTGCCAAGCTCGCCGGCGGTGTTGCGGTGATCAAGGTTGGCGCTGCCACCGAGATCGAAATGAAAGAGAAGAAAGCCCGCGTCGAAGACGCGCTGCACGCAACCCGCGCAGCCGTTGAAGAGGGCGTGGTTGCTGGCGGTGGTGTTGCTTTGGTGCGCGCTATTAGCCAGGTCACGGGTTTGACCGGTGACAACGAGGACCAGAACATCGGCATCGCGGCGGCATTGCGAGCGATGGAAGGCCCGCTTCGTCAGATCGTCTCCAACGCTGGCGACGAGGCTTCTGTGGTTCTCGACAAGGTACGCCAGGGCGAGGGTAACTTTGGTTACAACGCGGCGACCGGTGAGTATGGCGATATGATCGAGATGGGTATCCTCGACCCTGCCAAGGTGACCCGAACAGCCCTGCAGGCAGCGGGTTCGGTGGCGGGCCTGATGATCACCACCGAGGTGATGATCGCGGAAGCGCCCAAGGATGAAGCGGCAGCCCCCGCAATGCCCGATATGGGCGGCATGGGCGGTATGATGTAAGCCGTTTGTCTCTATGAGAGAACCCGGCCACTGGCCGGGTTTTTTTTGCCTGTAACATTGAGCGCTGGGATTGTTGGGGTCTATGTCCTTGAGCTGGGGTCTCAGGTCTGAGGACTTAGGTCTGAGTGCGCTGTGCTTTGCTGAATGCCGACACCTCAGCGAAATGCCCCCGGTAGCAGGCTAACATCTATTCGCCGGTTGTCAGGGCGATAAAGCCAATGTGACACTAGCGCTCAGACCGAGAGACAGTATGGTTGCGGTTTGCTTCTATGCGTTGCAGCAGTGATGTAGCGCACAGGGAAACTGAGACAAGCGTGTGATTTATCGCCGTATGCGGCCATGTGGAGGAGCAATGGGTCCAGACGAAGTACTGACAATCACGCATACGCAGGGTGCGGATGATGCCATTGCGCTCCGGGTGGGGTCCAATGACCAGCCTGATCTCGACTTACAATTGACGAGTCTGTATTCGTCGCCGTCGTTGCACGCGCGCTATGCTGATTTTTCAATCGTTTCCCCGTTCGTTCAGTGCTTGCTTCATAGACGACCCGGGGCGCTATACATCGATTATCTGTGCACCGAAACGGCCGATCTTGCGCGCTTTGCGCTGTGCCTTGGTGTCAAAGTGGTCGTTACCGCTGGGCTTGAGCGCGTCGTTCTGGGCGAATCTGATGCCGATCAGCGCTGGGGCGCTGCACTATTGGGTTTGCTTGAAGTATCGACGGCCTCTGATCAGCCAAGAGCGGGCGACGACGCGGGTTTTGCTTATGAGCATTATGCCTTGGGATCAAGAAATCATGCGCTGTTAATCAACTGGGTCGAGAGAGTTGCGCGCTGGTTCGAGGACCGGCACAAGATCCTTGACGTTGGATGCGGCACCGGCGTCTTTCTTGATCAGATGGCGCGTAAGGGTTTACTGGCAGAGGGGATCGATAGCAACGTGGCATCGATTCGCTATGCGGAGTCATTGGGCCTGAATGTGCGCTGTGTTGATGTGCGCGAGGGTTTGCGTACGGTACATGCCGAATACGACGCCATTCACTGCGCCCATTTTGTAGAACACATGACGCCCGCTGAGCTCGCGGAGACCATGGGGTTCGTTTACCGGGCGCTGGAGCCCGGGGGCAGGGCAGTGTTTGTGTTTCCAGATCCCGAATCCATACGCAGTCAATTGCTGGGCTTTTGGCGTGACCCCACGCACGTGCGGTTCTACCATCCAGATATTGTCGAGTCGATGGCTCGTGCCGCCGGGTTGGTGTTGGAATTCAATAGTCAGAGGCAAGATGCGCGGCGTGTGGTGCCTTTCAGTTTTGATCCCCCGGAATACGAAGCGGTCGCCGTCGATTCGGATCCAGCATCCAGTGAAGCCGAATCCATTCTGCTGCACCGATTGAGCGTTCTGGAGCGACAAGTGGCGGTTCAGGAGCGCTGGATCCGCGAGCTGTGGGCGGTCAATCAGACCTGGGCATGGGCTGATGATGCCGTGCTGACGTTTCTAAGACCGTAGGGGGTAGTCGACGGCGGAGACCGAAGGGGGAGATGCCGTCAGCAGGTGATTCCAATTTCGGGTGACTATGGCTTGGCGCTAGCAGTATTAATTTTTTCGAATGTGCACCGCATTTATGGCCTGAGCTCCGAATAGAGAGCAACAGGTGCTGACCACGCGAAGACGCGTTCAGGACGCATTCACCCGCCAGTAAACACCGGTCCAGTCAACCGTCTCCATTGGCTCGAAGATCCCGTGAGCGGCCCTGAAGTCATCCACCGCTTCGCGGCAGTTCTCCAGCGCGTTGTAGTCGTCAACGATGACGAACCCGCCGGGCGATACTTTTTTGTACAGACAGTCCAAGACCTGAATAGTAGAGCTGTACATGTCGCCGTCCAGCCTGAGTACGGCGAGTGAGTCGATGGGTACACTTGGCAGTGTGTCTTCAAAGAACCCCTCGACGAAGACAACCTGGTCATCGAGAAGATCATAGGCACTGAAGTTCGCTTTCACTGCATCAAGAGAGACCTTAAGAAAATCGATCTCCCAATGTTGGTCGCCCTGATCAGCGGGATACCGCTGGTCGGGTTTTGGGAGTCCATCAAACGAATCAGCCACATAGACTTTACGGTCATTATCGCCAAATGCTTTGAGCACGCCTCGGGCATAGATTGAGGCGCCGCCTCGCCAGACCCCGGCCTCTAGAATGTCTCCCGGGATGCGCTCCGCAATAATGGTTTCAATGGCCGTTCTGAAGTTTCTGAGCCGGCGTCGCCCGATCATGGTATGAGCCCTGGCCGGCCAATAGTGGCCCCCCTCTATCTCCGCATCAGTAGCTTGCTGGCCCGCGCGGGCGCTGTTCCAATGTTGGCTCTCAGAGACGTCCGAAGAATAGATGGTGTCCAGAAGCACGGCCTCCAGCAGATCCAGATAGAGCGACGGATCATTTGAATTTGATGCTGCATCCATTTTTTACCTGCCATCGTTTGAGAGATTAGGAGAATCTTTTAGGATTCTCCTCTGGGCTATCGCACACTGAAATCTTGTTAAGAGTCTGCTGTGGGATGATGCCACAAACAGATCTGAACGACGCCGGCAAGAATCAATTGAGCTAAGAGACCAAAGGGGCTAAGTAGATCGCAATCAAGATTTCTGAATAGGCAGGCTGATTGATTGTGGCCTAGCCTCCGCCGCCCCACTCTTTGGAGTGCATATGGCAATGTGCACCGGGCCTGGTGTTGTGCGATGAGCTTGTTTAGCGGCGCTTTCGTTTTTGCTGGCGCGATAGCACGTGTACCTATCCACGCCTATCATTTGCCATCAAGACCCGCAGCCGTGCATCATTCAACTAATCCGCTGTCGCCGACAAAGGAGCCTGCCTCAGGTGAGATTTAACCCCACCCTTCACGCGTTGCGCGGCCTGGCAGCGATGGCTGTCCTCATGTTTCATTGGTACCAGTTCTTTCCCAATACCATCGCCGCGCTCACTCCGGAGGCTACCGCTAGGACGCTGTTGGACCCGACCATTTATCTAGCCTTTGGCTGGTTGGGGGTGCCGCTTTTCTTTGTGCTGTCTGGTTATTTATTGGGTGCACAGGTCATTGATACCGAGCTGAGTGCTCGTTTTTTAAAGCGATTCTGGTTGCGTCGAGCGGTGCGGATTTACCCCGCGGTCTGGGCAGAGCTCCTTGTATTGCTGCTACTGGGAACGATTATCGCTGGACTGATTACCAATGAGGGGATGGAAACCCTGCCGCTGCAATTCTTGTTATGGGTCAATCTGCCTCCCGCAATGGCAACTCCGATCAACCTCGTTTGGTGGACTTTACCGGTGGAGCTCAGCTTCTACCTGCTACTACCTCTCCTCGGGTTGCTGGTCCGACTGATAGGGTGGCGTAGGTTGTTGTGTCTGGGCGTGGCGGTGACCTTGGGCTGGCGGATGTGGCTGTTTTCGACGACTGAGACCAATAATTATCTTTCTATTCTTCCTGTGCTCGATTCGCTACCAGGGGTGATGCTCACATTTGTGCTCGGCTTTGTGATCAACTTCATGCCGCAAGAGCTGAGTATGCGTCAACGAAGGGCTGGCATCCTGTCCGCTCTTATTTTGTTGCTTGCACTGATGCAGTGGCAGTTAATCATGGGTGACGTATATTGGACGGGTCACTGGATTCTGGTGGTGTGGCCGCCCTGTGTTGCGGTTTGCATCGCCGCCCTCGTCTATTTTTTCCGCACTCCCACCCCAGAGTGGCGCTGGTTAAACCGCGCAATGTTTGTCTGGTTGGGCCACGTGAGCTTTGGCATTTACCTATGGCATTTTCAGGTCTTTCGCGTTCTGACGCTTGTTTACCCCGACGCCTGGGTCTCGCCATGGTCGGGATTTGGTGCGCTTTTTATCGCCATTCCCGTCACTTTAGTACTTGCGGCGGTCAGCTTTTACGTCGTCGAACGCCCAATGATGAATTGGGTGAAACGTATAGCATGACGACAAATATAGGCGGACGAGTTTCGTGCTCAAGGGCCACTCGACTAACCGCATGCGATAAAATCGGTAGCGGTCCATTGGCAGCTTTGAAAGGTGAGGTGGCGATCGTTATCGCGAGACGTGCTTCCACCTTGTCCGTCGGGCAATCCTGGGCCCCATAATTCATGAACTACCGCGGCCCTTTTTTTTTAACTTCTATTTTTTGCTTGGGATATACTCTGACCCGGGCAGGGCCTTTGCGCCGTCATGACAAAAATCGGGAGACGCACCCATGTATTACGTAGAATTTTTCTTTCGTTATTTCCACGTGCTGGCCGGCATCGTCTGGATCGGCATGCTGTATTACTTCAATTTTGTCCAGACCGAGTACTTCAAAGAAGCCGAGGCGGGTGCAAAATCCGATGCCATGGCCAAATTGGCGCCGCGTGCACTGTGGTGGTTCCGCTGGGGGGCAATGCTGACATTTCTCACCGGTGCTTACCTACTCCATAAAGTCGGTGCTTTGGGTGCCACCATGCCCGCCATCTGGATGGGCGCGCTGGCGGGTACCTTCATGTTCCTAAATGTCTGGCTGATCATCTGGCCTAACCAGCAAATCGTGCTGGGCATGAAAGAAGGCGATGGCCCTGCGGCGGCGGCAAAGGCGGGTCTCGCGAGTCGCACCAACACACTGTTCTCGGGCCCAATGCTACTTGGCATGCTGGCCTCGAAGCACCTGCCGCTCGCGGGTAGCGATACTGGACTTTACGCGGCTATGGGCCTGATTGTTGCCTTGGAAGCCAATGCGCTGTTTGGTGGACAGGGCCCGATGAAGTCGGTCATGGGCGTGATCCATTGCTCACTCGCGCTTACCCTGGTGATCTTTGGGCTTCTCAACTTCGTGTGAGCTTGCTTTGGATCAAGAAAGCAGCCCCTAGGGCTGCTTTTTTTATAACCGTTTGCTGCTTTGACTTAGATCAGCACCGACGAGAAGGCATAGTTTCGGCTTTTTATGGCGAACGAGGCTCTCTCGCCGCATAAAAAGCCTTGCTGCGCATCCCCGCCCCGCTCTTGTCAAAGCGGCGTCAAGGCGAGTTTGAAGGATGGATGCCTAGATGAGATGGATCGTTTGTTGGTTGTTTTGCGCTGCACTTTTGTGGAGTGGTGTCGCTTCAGCTAATACTCTGGTGTTGGTGTCCATCGATGGCTTTCGCTGGGATTATCTGGATCGGCCCGAGGCGCGTCAGATGAAGGCCCTCGCCGATAGAGGCGTGCGGGTCACCAAGCTACGGCCGGTCTACCCCTCGAAAACCTTTCCCGGCCACCTGTCTATGGCCACTGGCTTACGCCCCACCGGCCATGGCATTGTCGATAACCATTTTTGCCGTAATGATCGGCCTGATTGCTACTCCATGGGGGCAGCCGGCGAGGACGCGAGCTGGCTTTCGGGAACGCCACTGTGGACATTGGTAGAGCAGCAGGGAGGCCGCGCCGCCACCTTTTTTTGGCCAGAGTCCGAAGCGGCAATAGCCGGCACGCTACCCTCTGACTACCGCAAATACGACGGTCGCATACCCCATGCCCAGCGGGTTTCGCAGGTCATTGAGTGGCTCGACACGCCCAGGGCTGCGAGACCTCACTTAATCACCCTCTATTTTTCGGCAGTAGACTCTGCGGGCCACACCTATGGCCCCGATGCCCCCCAGACTTCGGCAGCCATTGCCGAGGTCGACCGATGGATTGGTGCGCTTTGGCAGGCCATCGAGGAGATCAACGCGCGCGATGCCGCCGACATCAATTTGCTACTGGTGTCTGACCACGGCATGGCGGTGGTAAACCCATCGCAATTTATCGACACCAACACGCTCCCCAGGCCTCGAGGCTTTAAGCGAGTTAACGGTTCAACCCGCGTGATGTATTACCTGCGTGACCCGGCCGCAGATATCGCGGCTCTATCTCAGAGACTGGAGGGCATGAGTGAAGGCCGCTATCGCGTGCTATCTAGAGAAGAGCTTGCCAATCGGTACTATCTAAATCACCCCGCCGTGGCATCAGTCATTATCGAGACGGAGCCCCCTAGGGTGTTCCGTCGCGGCGGCCCGGCGGGGAGCGATCTTCTGGGAATGCACGGTTACCCGGCCAGTATTGAGGACATGGCGGCGTTTCTTGTTGCTATTGGACCCGCATTTACAACGGCAACGGTAATCCCGGAGGCGCATCAGCTCGATATTTTTCCGGTGGCCACACGCATGCTGAAGTTAGATAGTCCGGCCTCAGTGGTGAGCGATGGCGGGGCGTTACGAGATGCACTAAAGGCCGCAGAGCGGGAATAATGCGGTCTATGCACTGGAGTAAAGAGAGGCAGGATATAATTGCGCAAAGCGTATTTGGATAGCCCGTATGTCACGCGATGATCTGAACGACATCCCTTCTTTTGCTGCGAGCAGAGACGAAGCCGTCAGCTCTGCGCCCCGGGGTGCGATTCCCGCGCGCAGTGCAACAACGCGTGCGGGCATCGGGCTCGCCACGCGGCTGGTGCTTGCGCTGGCACTGGCGGCGGCCGGTGTGGCCTGTGGATGGGCTTGGCAGCTACAGACGCTACTGGATACAGCCCAAAATCAGCTTAAAACTACGCAGGCTAGGGTATCGGATTTGGAGGCTTTGCTCTCCGACACCGACGAGACTGTCAATAAGTCCGCTGCAGCGATGGGTGCTCAGTTGCGATTACTCGACACCGAGGTGAGAAAGCTGTGGGATGCCAGAAAGGCAAGTAATGCCACATTAACTCAGCTCGAAAAGGGCGCATCAGCGCAGGAAAAGCAGATTGCTGGGTTAAATGGCAAAAGCTCCGCGCAGAACGGGCGCATCGAGGCCATGGAAAAATCGCTCTCGGCACTCACTAAAGTGGCCGGCGACCTCGAGCGGCTCGCTGCCAATGCACAGCGTGCACAAACAGACGTCGAGCGTCTGGCCGATGGCGTGAATAAAGCCAACCTTGAGCGCGCTGCCCTGCGCAAGCAGGTCGAAAGTAACGCCGAGTGGATTGAGTCCATCAATGCCTTTCGCCGACAGGTTAATGCGAGTATTGCTGAGCTGGAGGCAGATCTTGCGGCGATGAATGCGCCGGTGTTGCAGTAGCCATAAGGGATAACGAGAGGACGGGAATCGCAACAGTATGACGGTGATCAGACAACAGGATCTTATTGATAGCGTCGCCGACGCACTGCAGTTTATCTCCTACTATCATCCCCTCGATTTTGTGCAGGCGGTGCACCGCGCCTGGGAGATGGAGCAGAACCCAGCCGCCAAAGATGCCATGGCCCAAATTCTGATTAATTCGCGGATGTGTGCGATGGGCCATCGACCGATATGTCAGGATACCGGCATCGTTACCGTTTTTATTGAGGTCGGCATGGCGGTGCAGTGGGATGCCGAGCTGAGTCTTGAGGACATGATTAACGAGGGCGTGCGTCGCGCCTACAACCACCCCGACAACAAACTGCGCGCGTCGATTCTCGAGGACCCGGCCGGCAAGCGGCAGAACACCCGGGACAACACCCCTGCGGTTATCCATACGCGAATCGTTCCCGGCGAGGCGGTCAACGTGCATGTGGCTGCCAAAGGTGGCGGCTCAGAAAATAAATCGAAGCTCGTCATGCTGAACCCCTCCGACAGTATTGTTGACTGGGTGGCGAAGACTCTCCCTACCATGGGCGCGGGTTGGTGCCCCCCCGGTATTCTGGGTATCGGCATTGGCGGCACCGCAGAGAAAGCGATGGTGCTGGCCAAGGAATCGCTCATGGCACCGGTCGATATTCACGAGCTGCGTGCCCGTGGGCCGCAAAATCGTATCGAAGAATTACGGCTGGAGATTATGGACGCGGCCAATCGGACCGGTATTGGTGCTCAGGGCCTCGGTGGTCTTACCACCGTGCTCGACGTCAAAATAAAGGATTACCCGACCCACGCAGCTTCACTGCCGGTGGCGATGATTCCCAACTGCGCCGCGACCCGCCACGCCCATTTTACCCTCACCGGTGAGGGACCGGCGCTACAGACCCCGCCCGACGTCGATGCGTGGCCCGACATTAGCTGGGAACCGGGGGAGTCGGTACGCCGGATCGACCTCGACACCGTGACCCGCGAGGATATTCACAGTTGGCAGCCGGGTGAAACGCTGTTGCTGTCGGGTACTATGCTCACCGGACGGGACGCCGCGCACAAGCGCATGACTCAGATGTTGGAGCAGGGAGAGCCCTTGCCGGTCGATTTGCGCGGCAAGTTTATTTATTACGTCGGCCCGGTAGACCCGGTGCGTGATGAAGCCGTGGGCCCTGCCGGCCCCACCACAGCCACGCGCATGGATAAGTTCACCGATTACATCCTTGAGCAGACCGGCCTCGCCGGGATGATCGGCAAAGCCGAACGGGGTCCGGTGGCAATTGAAGCCATCAAGCAGCACGGAGCTGTTTATTTAATGGCAGTGGGGGGCGCCGCGTATCTCGTCTCTCAGGCAGTCACCAAAGCAGAGGTGGTAGCCTTTGAGGATTTGGGAATGGAAGCCATCTACGCGTTTACCGTAAAGGATATGCCGGTCAGCGTGGCGGTAGACAGTCGCGGCGAATCGGTTCACATCACGGGTCCGCAAATCTGGAAAGCGCGAATCGAAGAGCAGGCGATTGAGCTCATCTGACTCTTTTTACTGGCACGATTACGAAACCTCCGGCAAAGATCCGGATCAAGACAGACCCTGGCAATTTGCGGGCGTGCGCACCAACACGGCGCTGGAGGTGATTGACGAGCCGCTCATGCTCTTTGCCCGACCCAGTCCTGATCGCTTGCCCCATCCCGCTGCGATCAGGGTGACCGGTATTACGCCGCAGCAGGCAGAAGAGAAAGGGCTACCCGAGACCGCGTTTATCCAGCGCATACATGATGAGCTTGCCCGGCCCAAAACCTGCGCGGTGGGTTATAACTCGATCCGCTTTGACGATGAGGTGACCCGCTTCACTCTGTGGCGCAATTTTCACGATCCCTATCGACGGGAATGGCAACACGGTAACAGTCGCTGGGATTTGCTCGACGTAGCGCGAGCCCTGTTTGCACTCAGGCCTGAGGGAGTTGTCTGGCCGCGACGCGATGATGGATTGCCGAGCTTCCGGCTCGAAGATCTGACGGCGGCGAATGAGATTGATCACGGCGCAGCCCATGACGCGCTGGCTGATGTCATGGCGACGATTGAAGTCGCGCGCCTGTTCAAACGTCGGCAACCCGAACTGTTCGATACGCTCTTTGCCCAGCGTACCAAGCGAGGGGTGAGTCAGCTGATTAACCTGCAGGCGTTAACCCCGTTGGTACATGTGTCCGGGATGTTCGGTGCCGAGCGCAACAATCTTGCTTTGGTCGTGCCGGTGGCGTGGCATCCCGATAACAACAGTGAAGTGATCTGCGTTGATCTGAGTCAGCCACCCCAATTTCTCGACGAGGATCCCGACAAGGTGAAGGAGTACTTGTTCACCCGTCAGGCATCCCTGCCCGTGGGGGTTCAGCGCCCACCCTTGAAAACCATTCGGTTGAATCGGGCACCCGTGCTATTGCCCACGCATTGGGTGGCAGGCGCCGTCGCTGAACGATTAGGCCTCGATGGCGCTGCCCATCGGGCGCATTTGGCCGCGATTCGAGAACATCGCGCCTCGGCGCCAGATGCCTTTGTCGAGCGGCTGCAGAGTCTCTGGCGTGACCGGAACTTTCCGCCGCGCACCGACCCCGACAGAATGCTTTACGACGGGTTTGTCGGTGATGCAGATCGCGCGCTGTGTGATGAGGTCGTAAATTGCGCTCCTAGCGCACTTGCGACGGGCACCTTTCCCTTCACCGATCCGCGCTTACAGGAGCTGCTGTTTCGCTACCGCGCGCGCAATTTTCCCGAATCACTCAACGCCGAGGAGCAGGCGCAATGGCGCGAGCACTGCGCGATGCAATGGCAAGAGGGGACATTTACTCGGAAAGATTTTGATCAGGCGCTTGCAGAGGAGCGCGCTGCGCCCAACATTACCCCGGAGACGGAGTGGGCGTTGGGGCAACTCGAGGCATGGGTGAGTGGCCTGTCAGTTGAAAGGGGAACGGCGCTACAATAGCCGTCATTGAGACAGCCTCGAAGCGCGGGTATCTGTCGATTAACAACGGATCCTCTCGAACTGTTGGGTGGTAGGCTGAATCGAATTTGAGAGTCGTCTCAGAGGGAGTGCGAAGCATGCAGTTTGCGGGTAGCCACATCCTGACAGTCAGCCAGTTTGAGCGCGCTGACGTCGAGCAGCTGTTCGCGGTGGCCGACGCCATGCGGCCCTATGCCCATCGCGAGAAAATGACCCGCGTGCTCGAGGGTGCGATTCTCGGCTCCATGTTTTTCGAGCCCTCAACCCGAACTCGCATCAGTTTCGGCAGTGCCTTCAATTTGTTGGGCGGTGAGGTGCGGGAGACGACCGGTTTCGAGCATTCGGCAATCGCCAAAGGTGAGTCCCTCTACGATACCGCCCGGGTGTTGAGTGGATACTCCGATATCATCGTCATGCGTCATCCTGAGGCGGGGTCGGTCGCAGAATTTGCCCATGCCAGTCGCGTACCCGTCATCAATGGTGGGGATGGCGCAAACGAGCACCCCAGCCAGGCGCTGCTGGACCTCTACACCATCCGCTCTGAGCTCGCCGGCCGCAACCGCGGCCTCGACGGCTTGCGGATCGCGATGGTGGGCGACCTGCGTTACGGGCGCACGGTGCATTCACTGTCCAAATTACTCTCTCTTTTTTCTGGCCTTCGCGTCAGTTTGGTGTCTCCAGAGGCGCTGAATATGCCGGGTGAGGTGGTGGACGCATTGCAGGCGGCTGGGCACGAGGTGCTGCAAACCGACTCGCTTGAGCAAGGCATTGCGGGAATGGATATTGTCTACAGCACCCGTATTCAGGAAGAACGGTTTTCCAGTGCTGAGGAAGCGGACCTGTATCGCGGGCGGTTCCGGTTGAATCAAAGCGTTTATACCGCCAACTGTGAGCCCAATACCGTCATCATGCACCCACTGCCGCGCGATTCCCGCGAGGGCGCCCGAGAGTTGGATGTCGACCTCAATGACAATCCAAACCTCGCTATCTTCCGTCAGAGCGACAACGGCGTGCTCGTCCGCATGGCATTGTTTGCGTTGATTCTAGATGTAGTGGACAAGGTCGATCAGCACTCAGCACCGGTCGATTGGTATACGGAGCGGCGGTTTTGACGGCGTTTCGGCGCCAGTTTGGCGCCGAGGATGTGGTGCTCGAGAGCAGAGCATCGAGCTTCAGTGGCTACTTTTCGGTAGAAACCGTGACCCTACGCCACCGCCTGTTTGCCGGCGGCTGGTCCTCACCTATCCGCCGCGAGTTGTTCCAGCGAGGGGACGCGGTGGGGGTGCTTCCCTGGAACCCTCGTGCCGATGAGGTGGTGTTGATTGAACAGTTCCGTGTGGGGGCAATGCGGGGTTCAGACAGCCCCTGGATGCTGGAACTCATCGCCGGCGTGGTCGAGCCGGGAGAGTCAGATACGGCTGTAGCGCACCGGGAAAGTGAAGAAGAAGCGGGATGTCAGTTGACCCGGCTCGAACCGATAGCCACCTTCTACCCCAGCGCAGGGGCCTGTTCGGAGCAAATTCGTCTTTTCATTGGTGAGACGACGGGTGCCGATCACGGCGCCATAAAAGGTCTCGACAGCGAATCTGAGGATATTTTGGTGCACCAGATGCCGCGTACCGAAGCGCTAGCGATGCTCGATCGTGGCGAGATCAATAATGGTCACACTTTGATCGCGCTGCAGTGGCTTGCCCGCCATGGTGAGCGCTTGCGCGCGGACTGGCATGTCTGAATCTTCGTCAGCACCGGATCCCGATAGGGAAGCTTTATCCGAGGCGGTCCTTGCGGCGGACTCGCCGGCCTTGTTGCGTTCCAGCGCCATTGTCGGTGGTGCAACCCTGCTGTCTCGGGTATTGGGTTTGGTGCGCGATGTAGTTCTCGCCAATGTGATTGGCGCCAATGGCAACGCCGATGCCTTTTTCGTCGCCTTCAAAATACCCAATTTTCTCCGTCGCCTCTTCGCGGAAGGGGCCTTCGCCCAAGCCTTTGTGCCGGTGCTCGCCGATACACGTGAAAAGGGCGGCGTCGCGGCAGTGCGCGAGTTGGTTGATCGTGTCGCCGGCGTGTTGGGGGGTACCTTGCTGCTGCTCACGTTGCTCACGATCCTTGCGTCACCGCTGGTCGCTACCGTCTTCGCCCCGGGCTTTCTGAGAGATCCCGCCAAGCTTGCGCTCACGGGCGATCTGATCAAGATTACCTTCCCCTATCTGCTGCTGATTTCGCTTACCGGCTTCGCCGGTGCCATCCTCAACAGCTATCAGAGATTTGCCGTGCCGGCCCTGACGCCGGTGCTCCTTAATCTTTCCCTGATCGCCGCGGCGTTGTGGTTGACGCCCAACTTTGAGGAGCCGGCATTTGCCCTGGCGTTGGGCGTATTAATCGCCGGATTCGCCCAGCTGTTATTTCAGGTGCCGGCGCTGGCGGGTATCGATTTGCTGCCCCGGCCGCGATGGGCACCGAGGCATGAGGGGGTAAAGCGTATTCTGGTGCTGATGGTGCCGGCCTTGTTTGGCGTGTCGGTGAGCCAAATTAATCTGTTGCTCGATACGGTACTGGCTTCGCTACTGCCAACCGGCAGTGTTTCTTGGCTCTACTATTCAGACCGGCTCACCGAATTGCCGCTGGGCGTTTTTGCGATTGCGATCGCCACGGTCATTCTGCCAACTTTGTCTGGACAACGTGCGAGAGCGGATGATCCCGCCTTCTCGGATACTCTGTCATGGGCCATTCGTAGCGTGTTGCTGATCGCCATACCCGCGACGGTCGCGCTGGCGTTTTTAGCCGAGCCTTTGTTGATCTCGCTGTTTCAGTACGGTGCCTTCGGTGCCTCCGACAGAGTCATGGCCGCTGTGAGCCTGCAGGCCTACGCGCTGGGCCTGGGGGCTTTTATGCTGGTGAAGGTATTGGCGCCCGGCTTTTACGCCAGGCAAGACATGAAAACGCCGGTGCGGATCGGCATCATCGCTATGGGCACCAACATGGTACTGAATCTCGCATTCGTGTTGCCGTTGATGTGGTGGTTCAACATCGGGCACGCGGGCCTCGCCCTCGCAACAAGTGTGTCGGCATGGTTGAACGCCGGGCTGCTCTACCGTGGGTTGCGTCGCGACAGAGTGCTGAATATAAGCGGGTTTCCTCTTGCCTGGATAACACGGATTGTCGTTGCGACGCTGCTGATGACGGCGGTGCTGTGGGGCGCCACTCCCGAGATACAGTTGTGGGATCACTGGGATGCCTGGCAGCGCGGATACCGTTTGCTCGGGGTGTGTTTGGGCGGCCTGCTAGCCTATGTAACGGGTTTATGGATACTGGGGCTGCGCCCGGCCATGCTGCGCCGCTGACGAGAGGGTATGACGGGGGCCATCGCCCGTCGCGTCGCGGGTTCAAGCGGCTGATCTGCTCGGCACTCATCGGTATACTGTCCTTTGCTTGGCTTGGAAATCTCCCGCTCCATGGAACTCATTCGCGGTCGGCACAATCTTGAGCCCGGCCACCGCGGTTGCGCGGTGACGATCGGTGCCTTTGATGGTGTCCACCTGGGACATCAATCGGTACTGGCGCATCTCAGTGAGGAAGCGACGAAGCGGGGTGTGCCCACCACGGTGGTGACCTTCGAGCCCTTGCCGCGCGAGTATCTTCGCCCATTGGAATCACCGCCCAGGATCACCACCTTGCGCGACAAGTGGCCTTTGTTGGCGGCATGTGGCGTCGACCGCGTGTTGTGTTTGTCTTTTAACGAAGAACTGAGACGACTCAGCGCACGGGAATTTGTTGAGCAGGTGTTTGTGGAGGGATTGGGAGTACAGTACCTCGCTTTCGGCGACGATTTTCGCTTTGGCAATCGACGCGAGGGTGACCTGGAATATGTCCGCGCGTTGGCCGACGAATTTGGCTATGCTGTCGCCCCGACGCCGACCTGTGAGGTCGCGGGAGAGCGGGTCAGCAGTACGCGCATCCGCTCTGCACTGGATCAGGCTGATTTCGAGGCGGCGAGGCAATTGTTGGGTCGCCCCTTTGAGATGTCTGGCAGGGTGCAACATGGGCAAAAATTGGGAAGGCAGTTGGATACCCCTACGGCCAATATAGCGTTGCATCGGATACGGTCGCCATTACATGGCGTGTACGTGGTGAAGGTCTTCGGCGCGGGTCTGAGCGAGGCGGCGGGCGTGGCCAACGTGGGAGTCAAGCCGACAATTGGTGACAGTCTCGAGGCCACGCTGGAGGCACATATTCTCGATGGGTCCCCGGATCTTTATGGGCAACGCTTGACCGTGCGGTTTGTGCACAAATTGCGTGACGAAAAGAAGTTTCCGTCACTCGATGCCCTGAAGGCAGGCATCGCGGCGGACAAGGCCAACGCCCGCGAGTGGCTGAGGAACCACGGATAAAGTATGAGCGATTACAAAAGTACGCTGAATCTGCCCCAGACAGATTTTCCGATGAAGGCCAATCTTGCACAGCGCGAGCCCGATCGGCTGAAAGCGTGGCAGGCAATGGACCTTTATGGGCAGATGCGGCAGGTAGGCAAGGGCAAGCCAACTTTTATTCTTCATGACGGCCCTCCTTATGCCAATGGCGAACTCCATGTGGGCCACGCCATCAACAAGATTCTGAAAGACATCATTATTAAATCCAAAACCTTGTCCGGGTTTGATGCGCCTTATGTCCCGGGGTGGGACTGCCACGGCCTCCCTATCGAGCTTAATGTAGAGAAAAAGGTGGGTAAGCCCGGTCACAAAGTGACCGCAGCGGAGTTTCGTCAACACTGCCGGGATTACGCTCACAAACAGGTCGAGGCGCAAAAGGCAGACTTTGTCCGCATGGGGGTTTTGGGTGAATGGGATAACCCCTACCTGACCATGGATTTTGTTTTTGAGGCGAACATTGTCCGCTCTCTGGCCACGATGATAGACAAGGGCCATCTGCATCGCGGCTTCAAACCCGTGCACTGGTGCCTTGACTGCGGCTCAGCATTGGCCGAGGCCGAAGTGGAGTATCGCGACAAGCAGTCCTCGGCGGTAGACGTGGCTTTTGCTTTTGTCGATGTCGCCGAGGCCGCCCGGCGATTGGACAGCGGGGCGGTGGACCGCCTAGAGCTCGCGATCTGGACTACGACGCCCTGGACACTGCCCGCGAATCGCGGGGTCGCTCTCGCGGCTGATCTCGAGTACGTCGTACTAAAAGCCGGCAATCGTCATGTGGTGGTGGCAGAAGCGCTCGCCGAAGCGTGCGCCCAACGCTTCGGTTTTGAAAGCGTTGAGATCGAGGGTCGCGCGAGGGGGAGCGATCTCGAAGGGTTACTGCTGGTTCCGCCCTTCAGCGAAACGTCTGTTCCTATTGTTTTGGGTGATCATGTGACCACCGAGGCGGGCACCGGTTGTGTTCATACGGCACCGGCGCACGGTCTCGAGGATTTTGAAATGGGCCGTCGTTATGACCTCGAGGTTTATAACCCGGTAGGCGGCAACGGGGTTTACCATGCCGATACGCCCGTCTTTGCCGGGCAGCATATCTTCAAGGCCAATGACGACATTATTGCCGCGCTGTCAGAGCGCGGTGTGCTGTTGTGTCATCAGCCTTTTCAGCATAGCTATCCCCACTGCTGGCGCCATAAGTCACCCATTATTTTTCGCGCAACGCCCCAGTGGTTTATCAGTATGACCGGCAATGGGTTGCTCGCCGCCGCAAAAAAAGCGGTAGAGGGCGTGCAATGGGTTCCGGAGTGGGGCCGGGCCCGCATTGACAGCATGCTGGCCGAGCGTCCGGATTGGTGTATTTCGCGGCAACGGACCTGGGGCGTGCCGATCGCGCTGTTTGTGCACAAAACCACGGGGGAATTACACCCCGATACCCAGGGTTTGATGGAGACCGTAGCAGTCCGTATCGAGGCCAGGGGTATCGAGGCGTGGTTTGACCTTGATCCTGTCGAGTTGCTGGGTGACGAGGCCGGGAACTATGAGAAAGTCACCGATACCCTCGATGTCTGGTTCGACTCGGGCGTGACCCACCACTGTGTGTTGCGGCAGCGCGCGGGGCTGAATTGGCCCGCAGACTTGTATCTTGAGGGCTCGGACCAGCATCGCGGGTGGTTCCAGTCGTCTCTACTGACAGGAATCGGTACGCACGACGCGGCGCCTTACCGGAGTGTGTTAACCCATGGTTTTACCGTCGATGGGGACGGCCGCAAGATGTCTAAATCCGTGGGCAATATTATTCCCGCGGGCAAGGCAATGCAGGACTTGGGTGCGGATGTGCTGCGGCTGTATGTCTCCGCAGCAGACTATCGCAATGAAATTTCTGCCTCGGACGAGATTTTCAAGCGTACCGCCGACGCCTATCGGCGAATCCGAAACACGGCGCGATTCTTGTTGGCCAACCTCGCTGGATTCGATCCCTTGACCGACGCGCTGCCGATCGATGCGCTACTGCCGCTGGACCGATGGATTCTTGGAAAAGCACAGGCGCTGCAAGGCGAGATACAGGCGGCTTACGATGACTACCAGTTCCACTACGTGTATCACCGTGTGCACAACTTCTGCAGTGGCGAGCTGGGCGGTTTTTACCTCGATATCATCAAAGATCGGCAGTACACGACGGGCAGTGACTCCCATCCGCGCCGGTCCGCGCAAACGGCCTTATTTCATTTGGCCGAGGCTCTGTGTCGATGGATAGCCCCCATTCTGAGTTTTACGGCTGATGAGATCTGGGAGAACCTGCCCGGATCGCGCGCGGCCTCCGTCTTCTTGGCCCAGTGGTACGACGCGCTGCCAGCGCCCGAGACCGGAGGCCAGCTAAACAGTGACTTCTGGATGGAGCTCATGCTGGTACGGCAACAGGTCAACAAAGCGTTGGAGTTGGCGCGGGAGCAGGGTGCGGTGCGCGGATCTCTCGATGCAGCGGTCGTGTTGTTCGCAGAATCGGATCTTGCTGCGCGCCTCGGGTACCTCGGCGACGAATTGCGTTTTGCCTTGATCACCTCTGAGGCAGCGGTCTCGGATTGGAGCGATGCGCCCCCGGAGGCAGTGGAGGCTGAGGGCATCCGACTTCGTGTGCTGGTGCAGCCGGCTGCGGGAGAAAAGTGCGATCGTTGCTGGCACCGACGCGCCGATGTGGGGCAATACGAGGCCCACCCGACCTTGTGCGAGCGATGTGTCACTAATATTGAAGGTCCCGGGGAGGTGCGGCACTTTGCCTGAGCACCTTCCAGCGCCGCGCAGGGGGTTTCGGCCCTGGCTGGGTTTGTTGATCGCGGTTGCGATTATTCTGTTGGATCAGTGGACCAAGCACATCGCGGTGACCGAGCTCGTGTTTCGCAGTCCCTACCGTGTCACCGCTTGGTTCGACTGGATGTTGACGTATAACACGGGGGCCGCCTTTAGTTTCTTGGCCGACGCCGGGGGCTGGCAGCGCTGGTTTTTGGCAACAGTGGCGGCCGCGGTCAGTGGCTTTATTGTCGTCTGGCTATTCCGTCTCGAGCCAGAAGACTATGGCCTGATGGTGCCACTGGGGCTGATTCTCGGCGGTGGCGTGGGCAATCTGATCGATCGCGTCTCTCTGGGTTACGTGGTCGATTTTATCTCCTGGCATTATCGGGATTGGTACTGGCCCGCCTTCAATGTCGCCGACGCTGCGATTAGTGTCGGTGCCGCGGCGTGGCTATGGGTGGCCTTGATCGGCGGCTCCGCCGCACAAGCGATAGCCTCCGACGAGGCAGCCCAGAATGAGTGAAGCCATGCATCTCGCGATAGAACCCAACACACGCATCACCCTCAATTTTTCCCTAGCGCTTGAGACGGGGGAGGAGGTGGACTCCAATTTTGGTCAGGATCCCGTGAGTTTCGTGATGGGAGATGGTTCCTTGCTGCCGGGTTTCGAGCGTCGACTTTTGGGCATGCGCGCTGGTGATGAAGCAGAGTTTCGCATCCCCTCTGAGGAAGGGTTCGGTGATCCTCAGGATGACAATATTCAGGAGATACCCCGGCGCGAGTTCGATGAGGGCGCACCACTGGAACCTGGCATGCTGTTCTCTTTTGCGGATGCTGCGGGAGGGGAGGTCCCCGGGATGATTGCGGCGGTGGGAGAAGACAGCGTCACGGTGGATTTTAATCATCCGCTGTCGGGGCGTACTATTCATTTCAGAGTGCGGATCGCACGCGTCGAGCCAGCGGAGCTACATTAATGGACATTGTACTGGCCAACCCCAGGGGCTTTTGTGCGGGCGTGGACCGCGCCATTGATATCGTCAACCGCGCGTTGGAAGTGTTTGGCGGACCTGTCTATGTCAGACATGAGGTCGTCCACAACCGACATGTTGTCGAGGATCTCCGGGCTCGCGGTGCGGTGTTTGTAGATGAGCTCATTGAGGTGCCCGATGACGCGGTGGTGATCTTCAGTGCCCACGGCGTATCTCGAGCGGTACAGGATGAGGCTGAGAGTAGGGGGCTCAAAGTGTTCGACGCCACCTGTCCACTGGTGACCAAGGTGCATGTCGAAGTGGCGGCGTTTAGTGCAGCGGGACGAGAGTGTGTGTTGATAGGCCATGCAGGCCATCCCGAAGTGGAAGGCACCATGGGGCGCTATGACGGCGGTCACGGTGGCGCAATTTATCTGGTTGAAGATGAAGCGCAGGTGGCCCAGCTCGAGGTGCGCGATCCCACGACCCTAGCCTTCGTCACTCAAACGACGCTGTCCGTCGACGATACCGCCAAAGTGATCGACGCCTTGCGGCAAAAATTTCCGCAGATTCAAGGACCGCGCAAAGACGATATTTGTTACGCCACCCAGAATCGCCAAGACGCAGTAAAGTCACTGGCGGATGAAGTGGATCTAGTGCTGGTTGTGGGATCGACCAATAGTTCTAACTCGAATCGACTGAAGGAGCTCGCCGAGCGTTGTGGGGCCCGCGCTTACCTGATTGACGACGCCGATATGATTGATAGCCAATGGTTGTCTGGCACGGCGTCAGTCGGTGTGACTGCCGGTGCCTCAGCTCCGGAATTATTGGTGGAGCAGGTGATCGCGGCACTGAAAGCGCGTGGCGGCGTTGACGTTCGAAATCTCGAAGGTCGTGAAGAAAACATCACCTTCTCGCTACCGAAGGAGCTGCGCATACCCGCCGTTGTGGTAGAGGACTGATAACGGGTGTGTTCTGCGGGGTGGCGGCGTCACTCAATTATTAACGATCAATTTCATCAATACGTGACCCCTCTTGAGCCCCGTTATTCTCGATGCCGTCGCGGTGTCGCACAGTGTGTTCTGAGTCTTATTCCAGACGAGAGGTGCGATCATTCGGCAGCAGGGGCTCACCCTTGTGGAGTGTCTAATTACGCTGGCGGTAGTGGCGATACTGGTGGCAATGGTTACT
>Ga0255776_10001570_pt1 | contig 25975 bp, 14 predicted proteins | sample 071ome_19_FD_179974 | JGI IMG/M metagenome (GOLD analysis project Ga0255776, IMG submission 179974) | Coastal salt marsh microbial communities from the Groves Creek Marsh, Skidaway Island, Georgia - 071413AT metaG (version 2) | ecosystem: Environmental > Aquatic > Marine > Intertidal zone >... | reverse complement strand
AGGCAGGCGCCAACCCCATCACCCAACTCGCCCTGACGCTCGCCAACGGGTTCACCTACGTCGAATACTACCGCAGCCGAGGCATGGACATCAACAAGTTCGCCCCCAACCTGTCGTTCTTCTTCTCCAACGGACTCGACCCCGAATACACGGTCATTGGCCGCGTCGCACGTCGCATCTGGGCGGTCACGATGCGCGACATGTACGGGGCCGACGAGCGCAGTCAGAAACTCAAGTACCACATTCAGACGAGCGGACGCAGCCTTCACGCGCAGGAGATCGACTTCAACGACATTCGCACGACCCTGCAGGCCTTGCTGGCGATTCAAGACAACGCCAACTCCCTCCACACCAACGCCTACGACGAGGCCATCACCACCCCCACCGAAGAATCGGTTCGCCGCGCCCTGGCGATTCAGCTCATCGTCAACAAGGAAAGCGGCTGGACCAAGACGGAGAACCCGATGCAGGGCGCTTTCATCGTGGACGAACTGACCGACCTCGTTGAGGAGGCTGTGCTTCAGGAATTCGAGGCGATTTCCCGTCGTGGCGGGGTGCTCGGGGCGATGGAGACCATGTACCAGCGCGGGAAAATTCAGGACGAATCGATGTACTACGAGCACCTCAAGCACGACGGCACCTTGCCCATCATCGGCGTGAACACCTTCCAGAACCCCAATGCAGCCGCCTTTGACGAGTCGGCGGCGGACGACTTCGAGATGGAACTCGCCCGGGCGACGCCGGAGGAGAAGGAAGCCTGTCTCCAACGCGTGACGCTGCGGCAGACGGAGGACGAGAAAGCCACGCAGGCCGCCCTCGCTCAACTGCAAGAGGTGGCACGGCAAGGCGGGAACGTGTTCGAGGAATTGATGGAGACCGTCAAGGTCGCGAGCCTCGGTCAAATCACGGATGCGCTGTTCAACGTGGGCGGGCAGTATCGGCGCAATATGTAACATTCCAGCCAAACGCCAGAAATGAATCATCCAACTTATTCGTGTTCATTAGAGATGTAAACAAGAACTCTGATGTATGATGCTTGACTTGTCGTACTGAGACAAAGGCCGTGAAGCAATGGCCTTCTTGGTTGCTTCTTGGATACCGTCGGTTTTTTTGTGGATTGATCTGAAGACAAAAATTCCATCGAGCATTTCCCTGTACACTCTCCAGCCATGTGGGCCCCCAAGATAGCACAACTCTACTTTTTGAGATGGACGTAATCCTTTCAATAAATGCGGTTCCCACTTGTTATTCTTACTCCGGGGGATTTCTCCGTTGTTTTGGGAGATCACTTTCAAAAGTTTTTGGAACTGTTTGAATATCAAAGCGTTTTTCTTTTTGATTTTCCGAAGATTTCCCTCGAAGGCACTTGTTCTGCAATATTCTGCAATTGACATCAACCTTACAGCGTATTCATCAGGCAATCCTGTTGTTATTACCCGGACCGGCACGACATCTTCGTGCACGATATGACTCTGGTACTTTCCAAAAATGGATGTTGCGAAAGGTGTTCTGCGACCAATCATGCTTTCAACCAGTGCATTTAGCCCTTCTTCCCACTTTTGGTTATGCTTTACGGCCTTGAAATCCCTGTACCCGGATGGTTGTTGGGTTTGCATGAAGCGTTCAATCGTATCGTTCAACACCTTTGGTTGACCTCTACAAACCTTCCACCGAGCATACTCATTGGCCATTGCCTCTTCGAGGGGCGAGCAGTTGCTTGGGCCTAGGTGATAAAATCCATCATCCCAAAACGGGGCATAAACCTTCATCGGTTTGTGCGGAGAGTTGAGTTCCAAAATGGTTGCAGCGTATTCGACCTTAAAGTGGAATAATTCGTGGTAATAGAGAAATTCATATGCCAACTCAAAGCAGTCATGAATCTGTTCCAAAGTGTACGGAGGCTCGTATTTTCCAGACATCACATTCTTTGCGAGATACCAAATGCCCCGATCCGTTATCGTAATACCCCATTCGTGTTGGGGTGAAATATGGAACGGATGATACCAAGCTAAGGCTTCAATACCATTTTCATGGACCTCGTCTTGAAGCCAGCCCGTTAGAAGAAGTTCATCGCTTGGAAACAAAAACCCTTCCTCGATGTTCTGATTTAATTCAAATGTTTCGAGCAACGGCAATCTCGATTCAACACGATAGCCTTCTTTCTGTTCGTGAGCATATCTCCAATTTCCGAAATTCTCCCTCCATGTATCAGGCAAGGGCTTGTTCGGATCTTTCATCCAATTTGTTGAGCGAAGTTTCTGTATTGTATCGTTTCTCATCGTTTCGTATTGATGATTCTGAATTAACAAATCATGTTCAGCAACCAGTGCAAGCAGGCGGTTCATTTCCATGATTCAAGCTATGTCAATTATGCGTTTAATGTTAATCCTAAAACGACATTATAATTGTCTAACGAAAAAGATTTCCGTGTGAAGATTACTTTCCGGGAAGTATCGGCGTAACATGTGATATCAAAGAGGCTATAACGGCTCAACCGATGTTCAAGTCATGCCCCAGTGCATTTTCTGTGAGGGTGATGACCTCCCCGAAGACACACAGGAATGCCCTGACTGCAGCAATAAGCCCTTTTCGGGGATGTATTTTGACCGAGAACAGTATGCTCGGGCTGAAGCCTTGGAGGCAGAAGGAAAGGTGGAAGAGGCTTGGGCATTGCTGTACGAAGAATGGTTGGCTCATCACGATATGGATTATTTTGACGAAGAGATGGGTGATGAAATTGAAGTCAAACTGCTTGAATTGTTCGACCGACAACCTTTGCTGCTGATTCAACAACGCTATGAATTGTGCAGACAAACCATGGACATTCAATTCTTCTGGGCCTGCTTTGCTTCGTTAGACACGCTCAAGGAGGGGATGAAAGCGATGTTAAGGCACGGACGAGAAGACCTCGCACGGGAGTTGGTGTCGGACCATGCTGGCATTGAAGAACAAGGGAGGCATCCAAAACCTCCACACCCGACGGAAGACAATATCACGTCCTTCATTGCACTTGTTCGCAAAGAAATGGAAGATGTAAACTGAGATGAGCAGGAAGCCAAAATTCAGTTTTTCGTCGACTCTACTAACGCAGAGCCGATTTTTTCTACGATGCCAACAACCAACGCATTCCCCATGAAGAAGGCTCTTTTTGCGTCTGTTGGACCACTTGTGTGATTGTCGGGAAACATATTGAGTCGCTCAAGTTCAACAGGGGTGAGTCTACGTATCCATTCGTTTTTCTTCAGATCAAGACTCTTCCGAACAGATTGATGATGTTCATCACCGAGTTTCAAAGTCTCGTATACTGATTTTGGCGGACGAAACTTAACGACATGTTTGAACCGAGAAGGGGATGAACCGCCCTCACCGGTGATGATGGTGCGTGAGGGACGGTCGAGTGGATCTGGGAACACCATTGGGCCTTCGTTGTATGAGTACGTAAATCCGTCAGTACCTTTTCGCATCTCCTTTTTTGCCCCTTTCAAGTATTGCCAACCCTTTGCTTTCAATACATCTGCAACGGAGATGTAGAAATCAGTCGGGACCTTGCTTGGGGCCAAGAGGACATCACCAAGGGTCGAGTGTTTACCATCATATTTTGGGATTGAGCCAAAAGAGTAGGCAACGCCGTCTTTCATCATCCCGCATGTATTGAACCACGACGGTTGTGTTTTCTTGGCACCCTTGGCGAAGGTTTCACTGACTTCAGCAAGATCATCTCCTTGTTTGCGCCTCAATTGCTTTTGGGGACAACTAAGGAGGGAGGGGGGCTGAATTGGGAAGGCATTCGCAAGAATACCATCAACAGAAAGATACTGCAGTGGGTCGGTATTTGTCAATCTTCCATGGAGTGGCGTGTTTGGGGCATAGGCAAGAATGAACACACGGCGACGCCGCTGAGGCATCCCATAATCGGCGGCGTTGATTGAACGCCATTCAACCACATAGCCCAACTCATCAAGGCTCGCCAGCATGACGGCGAAATCCCTTCCTCGCTGAGAGGTGGGCGATTTAAGCAGCCTATCGACGTTTTCCAACAAGACTATTGCAGGCTTTTTCCCTTCCACCAATCGCCGAATCTCCCACCAGAGAACACCCTTTTTGCCTTGAATTCCCTTGGCTTTGTCCGCTGTTTTGGCGACGGAGTAATCCTGGCATGGAAAGCCTCCACAGAGCAAATCCAAATCCGGAACATCCTCAATCTTGAGCGTGGCAATGTCTTTGTTCACGTGCAGGTCAGATGCATCACCGAAGAGTTCGGGGTCGCTCTCTGTGGCTTCCAATCCCCAACGTTGCGAATACACTTCACTCGCGTGTTGCTTTTTTGTTGACGGCTCCCACTGGTTGCTCCAAATTACCTGAAAGTTACGGGAATTCTGCTCGCTTTCAAACCCTAAACGAAACCCTCCTACTCCGGCGAACAGTTCACCGACACGAAGGGGCATGAGAGCATGGTCAGCCGAGAGGCTATTAATGATGCCGAGCAGGGTGTTTACAAAGTGAAATGCTGAGGATGGTCTGGGTCGCATGCAGAAAGGAGACGTCGTGGCAAATCCTGCTGGAGAGCGCTTCCTGGTGGCAGGAACAGGTCAAGGCTTGGGGACCGGCCCTTACGTTGATGCGATGTCAGTAGAGACGGGCCAGCGTACCAAACTGGCTGGTGGCCAACTTGAACCGTTGGCCGACCCCACAGAGACGAGCCGTGGGCCGATGACTCGGTTTCTGACAGCATGGGCACATGCCAATCAATTGGGTGCGCAAGGCTTGGCACTTTCTTGCTCGACCAAGTTTGAGCCGTTTCAATATCGTCCCCTGATGAAGTACCAAGGTGAGGCCAACGGTCGAATCCTTGTTTGTGACGAGACCGGCCTCGGGAAAACCATTGAAACAGGCTACGTCCTCGTTGAAGAATATGCAGCAGGGCGAGCAAAAAAAATCATTCTGATGGTCAAAAAACGCTCTATCCCAAAATGGAGGGAGGAAATGAGATCGTTCTTTGGTCTCAAATTCGAAGAGGTCACGAGTGCTAAGAGACTGTTAACAAAACTCAACGCAGAGGAATCTTACCTCATCATCACCTCCCACGACATCGGACGCCAACATCACAAACGCTGGTGGACTGAGGTTGAAAGTGGTCCAGACATGATGGTGGTCGATGAGATTCACAATTGTATCGGCTCAAACCAAACCTTCCGAAGACCTATGATCCAACATCTCGCGCACCTGAGCCATGGGTTTATCGGTTTAACAGCCACACCCGTAAGAACGAGCACGGATGATTTGAGCAACACCTTGCAAATCGTGGTTCCAGACTGCTTGAAGGGAATTGATTTCCATCATGAATGCGATGTTCTTCGAGCCATCAACACGCTCTGTCACCAACTCCTCAACGAAGACGACCCAAATCTGGACCCAACACTGGAGATGCTCAATGATGTATTGGACGGTGAACGGAAAATTGCCCTCGCTTCAATGTCAATCACCAGCTCAAGGAATGCAAAAGAACGAATCCTCTGGGCAGAAGAACTTCGACAATTTTGCCCGTTTGCCCGCCACATAACCAGAGCACGTGGCAAGGACCCGGAAATCAATCGCTACACACCAAGAATCGTCCATGGCACACATTGGATTGAATTTGAAGGAAGAGAGCTGGAGGTTTTCGATGCCATTGATGCAGTCCTGATTGAACATTTCAGGCACATTCACCGGGTCATGCTGGCGTCATGTCGACCAGCAACTTATGATCTGATGGCGAAAGGTGCTGAAGGGATTCTAGGGTACAACGGTACGCCAGAGCAAGGAATCCAAGTAACACCAGAGGGCCAGGCTGAGTGCAAAACGGTTGGTCAACAACTTGTTCGCCTTGGAAACAAGCACGATAAGAAATTTGAAACGCTCTGGGAGGTTTTGGAGGAAGCGATTGAGGATGATGACATCAACGACATCGTTATCTTTACACATTTTTGGCCCACACATCAACATTTAGAACGAAAATTGAAAGCTAAAATTGACATGGAAAAAGTGCACCTTCTTGCCCCCGGCAAACATGCAGCCGAAGATGAACTCATTGGACTCAATGAGAAAATGGAGGCAGATGCTCGGACAAGTATACTGCTGGCAACCGACAAAATCAACGAAGCTGTCAACCTCCATGCTGCCAACTGTGTCATCAACTACGATTTACCATACAATCCACAAGATTTGCAACAGCGAATTGGCCGAGTTGACCGGATTGTCCAGAAAGCCGACAACATTCATGTTCACAACATCGCCGTTCGAAACAGCGTTGATGAGAACATCGTAGATCGATTGATTGAACGTACGAATGTGTTCAGAGGGATAATTGGAGGCATGGAGGATGTTATCGCTGAGGCTCCTGATTTGGCAACCCAAGAGGAAATGACTGAATTGGTAGGGCAAGCGAAACAACGCCTCGAAAAGGAACTTCTGGCCGAGGACGACATCATGCTCCAACTGGTTGATAGGGTGTTTGACGATGACATTCTGGAGCAACGGAGAACAAGCAATCTTGCCCATACAAACCAACATCTCCTCTGGAAGAAGGCGTTTGAGACCGTAGGTGGAATGAATTGCCTATGGAATCCGGAAACATCGACGTTCGAGGTTCGCATCTCTCGTAACCTCTGTGATTTCCTTGTGAGGGTGGTGCTGAACGCAGACCTGGCGAACGACCGGCGGCTTGCACGAGCGTTTGATGCGTGCGATGACACTGGAACACTCTCGATTTGTCTGGCTGGTGAGCATGCCATGGTCTCCCCGCTCCACCCGCTGACAAAGTGGGTGGTCTCCACGTGCATGCAGTTGGAGAATCTTGGTGCAAGGCCCGTTTGTGAGCAACTTTCAGGGCCGACTGAACATCCAAGAAAAATCAGTGTTGTTACGGTTAGAGGCGCCGCTATTTCTCGACGTGTCCTGTTGGGAGAGAAGAAGGCAATCTCTGCCAATGAGTGGATCGAACATCTCGACAACGCAGTGGTTTCTGCTGGCTTTTCGGATGTGAATGAAAGGGACACTGACATGTCTGACACAGAAGTGGTGCAGCAACTGGTTGAGCTTGAGCGAACAGAGCATGAAAGGATACGAAACGCTCACTTGAGACGTCTTTATGCATGGAAAAACCAGCTTGAAGAGCAGCGAGGTGAGGAAGGCGTTGAAGAGCAACTCCAACGGGTGGATGATAAAATATCGCACTTCGAGAGTCAAGAGGCCCCCCCTGAGCCCACTGCGACGGTGCTCTTTCAGCAGCAGCTCAATTTGGGTCAGTGATTCAGTCGATGTTTCGCCCAGTCGACCAAAGAAGCAAGTATTGCTTTGCCGTGGTTTACTTGATTAATGGCTTTTGCAACAACCAGTTTGTCTTCATTCCATTTAGGATTGAAATCGTGCCGTGCGTCACCATCGTAAATACGAATGTCGAGGAAGTCTTGCTCAAAATTTTCAGCAAACTCCTCAAGTTTATCCGCATTCTCTTTTATGGACGCGTCGTCGTGCAGGCCCTCGATTCGTATCAACCCACGTTCCCATAAGGTGTGGTGTCTGGGACACAACCAAATGTTTTGTCCAATCGGGTAATTTGCGTTGATGGATTGCTCCCAACGGTAAAAAGTAGCACGATTCCCGATGATGGATTTTCTTTTTTCAGCCGTCAGTGCACCACTGCCCTCTGTATACGGAGTGATGAGACGGCAACTTTCAATCTGACAGCCACCGTAATGATGTCGCAACGTGTTGGCAGTCTCTCTCGCCTGATTTGACTCAAACAAATCTCTGCCGTCTTGTGGATTTGCCAAGTAAGTGGAAAGTTGATTCACAAAACCGTTGTAAGGTTCAACAGAAACGATCTGAAGGCATTTTTCGACAAGGCGGGCGACCTCTTTCGGCCCGCACTGTTGGAGATCACGACTCAAATACAGGTGGATTTCATCCTCAGAGACCTTCTGAAAATTTGGTAGCCCACCAAGTCGCACTTGTCGGTGCTGACCTTGGAAGCGGTAGTGAAGGATTCGGGGGATACTGCCTTGAACCATCTCAACCTTGAGGCAATCTGAACTGAATCGGTGTTGCTGAGATTCATCCCATTCCAAATTTGAATCTTCACCGAGGTAGGTTGAGATTGCTTCTCCCATGGCCGTGTTGGGTGTCGAAGTAAGGTTGTCCAACAACGGGTTGATTTCTGGGTTTGTCTGTGAGAACAACAGAGCATGATTGGCAAGACGGCCTGCATGTTCAGCATCATCAAGGGGATGAATGAGCCACTTTTCTGTGTTCAAAATGGAGTATCGCAAATCCTTGTGTTGGTCGAGCATGATGTAATCATTGAGCGAGTTTACATTCACAAGTCGGAATGTCCGGTCAACGCCTTGCAAAATGCCAAACAGTTGATTTTCAGAATTGAGAACCAGCCTCTTGACCCGATCGAAATCTTCTTCTGGAATGTCATAAGGACCTGCTTCTGTGGCTTTTTCGAGCACAACTTCAGGTGAAATTTCTCTAAAATCCTCGAACTTAAAGAACTCCAGAAGATAGACGATGCTTGGAGGTAATTTCTTTGCATCAAGCACCAGTTGGATATTACCTCCGTCAAGCAGTGGATTTTCTTCTCCGTTATTCAGAGCAATGTTGGTTTGAGAATAAACTGAATTCTTTGATGCGTACATGAGCAGATTTTCGTATTCAGGTTCTTCCGATTCAAGCATAACTGCCTCTTTGATTGTGCTGGCGTCCATTTTTCCTATGAACCTCCAAATTTCAGAACATGGGCCAGCCGCAATTTCGGGGTTGCCAAGCTCTCGGATAAGGTCGGTCACGCCAGGTTCTTCTTTGCAAAAACCAATCTCTATCAACCGTTCGCAGAACTTTTTTCCACCTGAAAACTCGTTGTGGGCAAAAACAGGAATGGCCTCTGCTGAAGTGAGCATTTTTTCGAACGTTTTCTTTTTGGCAACGGTTGCAAGAACTGATCCTTTTGGAACGCGGTGCTCTTGTCCATCGCTGTCGAGGATGAGCATGGCTTCAGGCAAATCCGAAGTGGATGCCTGCGTAGTAAATCCGTTTGTTGCGATGTACTTCTGCAACGTCTCGAAATCAACCTCATCGGCAAGTTGAGATGGCCGATTGGCGTCCAGAAGTTGGAGTGCATCTTCGGCCCTCAATTTGGTCGCAAAGCCGAAGAATTTCTGCAATTCTTTGACCCTTGAATCCGAAATCTCTTCTGGAATGGTTTCAGGGTCGAGGATGTGCATGCGCAAGAACGAGTCGTATTCCTCGTTTGGCCAGTAGGCTTCGTTTGCCGCACGTAACGATGCAAAATCTTTGAAACCAACGGGCACCCAAGGCCCGGTTTGATTGGAAAATTCTGCATACAGGTGCTTATTTGATTCATTTTTGCAGTCAAAGAATTCGAAAAAGTGTCGAAGGAGGTTGATTATCAACCCGCGATTCGTGTTTCTGCCGGCTTGAACGGCGTGGAGGATGTTTTGTGCCTGTTCAATGGTGATGGCGCCCGATACACCCAGGCCTTTCAGGACGTTTGTGTGAAGTGAGGCCACCAATTCCGGATGAAGACCGCTTGAGGAACGACCAATCAATTCCAGCAGTTCCTTGTCCGTGCAGGTTGACGCATCGCTGGGCGTTATCCATTTTCCATCATGCGTGGGCAGATAAGGGACGTTACTGATTTTAGAGTGCCCCAGTGTTTTGGGCACGTCATCATAAGGTTTCAATAACCAAATCAAAACTTGGAGTTTCTCCTTATCTTCGTCACCTACAAACCAATCAACAAGGTCATCTCCGTCAATAGGTTCCGGCCCATGTTGTGGCTGCCATTTTGAGAATTCGCCCGGTTTGAAGATGGAGGGTGTGTTCAGTGAAGGTTTGGAATTTGGTCCACCATCGGTAAGCAGTGTCCGAATCAGGTTGGTCGCTTTGCCTTGAGAATTGACAGCTTCGTTGAGGCTAAAGAAACTCACAACGCGTGAAATATCATCTTTGCTGGTCGATGAATGCATTTCGAGGAAACGCAAACGCCATTTAAGGTAATCCGGCATTGACGCATAGGTGTCCTCATCAGGCTTTTTGAACACAAAATCACGGTGGTAGGCTTGGCTTGCTGTTCCCGGCTTTACTGCATCATCCAGAAGCCACACCAATTGACCTCCCCTGAGGGTGTTTTCCTCCATGGTTTGTATGGAATCTCCACGTAAGACGGGCATAAACCGTTTTCCACGAACTTGATTACGACTCAAACCTTCGTTGACGGCCGTCACCAGCGCAACAGATACGGCCTCATGCATTCCATCGTGTTGTGAGAGATGTTGGTGCTTCGCAGGATACTTCTTTGTTGAAGCGTCAACAATTTCAATCAATTTCACGGAATTCAATTTCAATACATCATCTTCACCAATACTATTCAGCACGCCGATGGTTTCTTGCTTGTTGGTTGAGTGGAGAAGGATTTCTTCACCTATGAGTGATTTCAAGGATTGCTCAATGTGAGAGAATTTTGGAGGCAAAACAACAACTCGATTGTTCGTTGCAGCATCGTTGAGGGTCAACAGCAACCCATTACCGTCGCGAATCAAGTATAATTTCGGGAGGTTTTCTTTGTCCCAGCCGTAGGCCTTTGGTGGAGATTTTGCCAGATCCAGCATGCTTGAATGCAGACGAGTCAATCCTACATCATTCCCACTCAATGATTCAAGATTGTCTTTGACAATTGTGAGAAAATTATCTAAATTTTGTATTGGTCGACTTCCATTGTAGTTTTGATTTCCTTCGTAGTACAGGAACGTTTCCCAAATAAAGTCCCTGAAATCCTTGCCTGCAGATTTCAACACTTCTTCATAGTATAAACTCCAACGGGAACTCAAAACGGGTTGTTGAGTAGAACGCAGAACCTTCGCAATCCTCTCATCGAGGACATCTCCGGTTTCCGAAACCGTGTGAACCGTTTCCTTCAGGCATACCATTTCACTTTCAATGTGTGCGAGCGGAAGAGACTCGGACACCAACCGCAAAGTATCTCTCAGCTCCACCGTAGAGTTCTTTGCATTGAAATCACCTTCTCGAATGTTTGATGATGGATTCAGCCATTTACCAGGTGGGGTTTTCGGGAGCATGGAAATCAAGATTGATTCCTTATCAGCGGACTCGAATTCAGTGGAGGATAAGGTCAACTCCATAGCAGATTTCAATGAGGATGCATACAAGCTACATACTGCACTGGTGATATCATCGATGACAGTTTTTGTTTTGTTTGATGCAGTATCAATTTCTCGCCTGTTTTCTGCAGGCGGGCAAAATGTCACTATACCAATCTGCTCATTGGTCAGCCCTCCTAGAGGAATGGGCGTGTATTTCGGGAGTTTGGGCGATTTCGTGGATAATGGAAGCAGCAACACGCAGAGGTTCCAATATCTCTTCGAGTTTAGCTCAATGTGGCCGTCGTCGTCAAGAATTGCTGCGTTTTTGTACACTTCCCGTTTAGACCACTGAAAGGAATGCTCCTGCGCATCATCCAGAGGTAAATCTTGTTCTGTATACCAGGCATGGTCGTCCCTACCCCACATCCCATCCGAGTTGACGGCGAACATGGCGTCTGGTTGTTTCACAAAACCTGTTGAAAGATTGAGTAGACCAGTATCGTCCGAACAATCTCGTATGTCAATCAGATCAGTGTCGACCGATGCATCGAAAACAAAATTTTCCGTGGAGTCACATTCACAGGTGAGGACGATTCGGATGGTTTTCAGATGTCTGCATCCAAACAACATCGGCCCTATTCGTTCTCGGAGTTCTGTGGCAAGCTCACATATTCGCGAGGCAGGCCACAGGTATTCGCCAAAGTCATCAAGCCCCGTTGTGTTTTGAGTTCTCCATGGGAAGGAGAAGAAGACCCCAAGATTGTCAACATCGGGGGTATCAGATAGTTTCATGTAAGCGGTCTGTGGGAGATTTTTTCGGCCTTCGATGTCTTTCCACTTCTCAAGTTTGAGAGTCATATGTTTGGCATTAACACGGAAAGCCTTCTTGGATTGAATGTAGCTAACCCACTCGATTTCGGGGGTGTCGGTGAACATATGAGTCGCACGAAAACCTGTCCCGAATGATCCGGAGGTGTCCGCCACCTCTTTTTTCGAGGCTCCCCCGAGAGTAGACAATGCCTGTAAATAATCCATCTTCATGGATGCTCCGTTGTTGTACACCCAAAGCCTGTCTTTGTCAAACCGGAACACCATGAACGTCGCTTGTGCGTCGTCTGCATTCTGAAGCAACTCACGAATTGGACGAAGACCACAATTCTCGACATCTGCATCATCACCGCTCTTGATTTTCTCGATGATTTGGTTAATGTATTCAATGCTGGTTTCAATGTCAACGTCATCCTCGTCATCAATAAACCCGATATCCATTTCACTCACTCCATGATTGTGCGTGCGTAAACGAGTCATCGCAGCTTCGCTTCAACATTTGGAAGTTCGGACTCGAACGCGGGACGTGCGCATTGATTTCCTCGCTTCGTGCCGTACCGGACTCTGACAGATTGGCGGAACCCATCAAACCACCGATGGGCGTGACCAGAATTTTCTTGTGCATGGAAGCATAGGGGATGTCCTTCACCATGATGTCCAAAACGCCTGAGCCCCCTTGGGAACGATCGGTCAACTGCTTGAGGAAGGTTCGAACCCCCTCCTGTTGAGCCTGTCCAGCGTCCACACACAGTCGGAGGGTGAAACCTCGGTAAACGAGCCACGCAAGGATGTCGGAAAGCGATTCAAACCGAGTGAAACCAACCTCCTTACCGAGATGGTGAACAGCATCAAGCATGCGAGGGGAGAGGCCCACGTCTTCAAATTCAATGTCCCGAATGTCATAATACACCATGTCGATGGTCCGGTTGGATGGGACCAGTCGGCCAGAAGCATCGAGGTACGCCGTCATCACCAAGTCAAACCACAGGAGACGCTTGACCCCAATGGACGGTACGCCGATGGGGTCCTGGTTGGAGGTCATCTCCACCGAACGATGGAGGTGGATGTCCGATTCCCGAACCAACATCCCAACGCCTCCGCCGAGATCGGAACGTTGAATGTCCAGGCCAATCGTCCAAGGAAGCAGGGATGAGCGAAGGCGTCGGTCGTTGATGTCCAGGGTGACGTTGTGCGTGATGCCGAATTGGAGGTTGGCTGTCCCTGTTGCGAGGTCGTCGAGGTTCACATCGTGATAGTCATTCGAGGATTGTCGGCCGTTCCTGTACCACAAATCGAGCACGGCCTTGTCCAGGAAGGGCATGCCGTAATTTCCTCCAAGGACGATGTCCAAGCGGTGAATGCATTCAGGGCACCCGTTCCAACAAAAGCGGGTGGCACGGGTCAAATCGTCAAGGGCAATTTCGGATTTGATGGCAAGTTCCTTTCGGATTTTGAACTTTTGAGCCAACCTCCACGCATCATCGGGCGATTGTATGCCCATGGATGACCAGTGAGGCCCCGCAACTTCGAGCGTTTCATGGGCGTGCAACTTGATGTCGCTCAGCGCCTTGACCAGCGGTGTCTCTTCGCCTCCCGCTTCATGGAGGGAAAGGGCAGCAACGTCCGAATGATGCTGCATGCATTGAAGCAAACCTTCCTCAATTTGACTCAAGAAGTCCGTTGAGGGAAGCAGCCGTGATTGATGGTTGTAGCCGTGGCGGAGCAGATTCGGGATGTGGAGGAACTCTTTGCCGACACGGCAGCTGCCGTTCCCGTGGTGGCATCGATCGTAGAGATGGATGGAATGCCCCTCTCCCTTCCATGAGTCAACGTCAATGGTGTAGCCGATATCCGAAGTTTGGGATCCAGAAATCTGTTGGAGAGCTGAGACGGCGGTCACACCCATGCTCATCAGGATGGAACGGTGAAGCCAGAGCGGGAGATACTCCTCCGCAAATACGGTTGCCTTGCCCCGGAGGATTTCCCGGCTCAGTCGAATATTCATGACGATTTGGTCAATGGCTTGTTGGAAATCCTCGGGATCGATTCCTCCATCAGGAGCCGATTCTTCATCGAGGCCATGCATGGCTTTCACCCGTCGTTCTGCCATCGCTCGTATCGTCGCATCGTCGAGATTCTGCTCGAAAACATCAAACAACTTTTCAGGCGTCAATGCAACATCGCCGTCCTCACACAAACCAATGAGCACACCGAGAACATCTTCAGTTTCGAAATGGCCGAGCGTGCGTTCTTCTGGAGGATTGAGTGGAATCTGCTGCAAGTAGGTCCCGAATACAGAAATCAACGTTGGCGTCCACCATGGGGCACCGGCATTCATTTCTGAAACGATTTGATGCACGGTCCGCTGACAGGTTGAATCGTTGAGATGAATGGAGAGTCCTTCGGTTTCGAATTTTTGTCCAAGTGCGAATGAATTGAGGCCGTCATGGAACCGAATCTCTTTGCCAAAGCCGGCATCGGTGGAATAGGACCGGGAGGAGGAATACACAAACTCGGTCACATCGAACAAATCATGCCACTCGACTCTGTCAAGATGACCGCCGAACAAGGGGTGCTGAATCAGTGATGCGCCAGCTGCGCCGCCATGAATTTCTTCTTCACCGCTGGAATGTTGGGTGGTGACCTCCAACTGCCCCAATCCGAGTTCAGCAGGGTTCGGGAGCGAAACCGTCTCACCAGTTCGAGCGTTGAAGTGCGTCCAACGGTTGTTGAACGAGCGAGGGATCTTTCTCGGTTTTGCCCGATGGCCACCTTGACCAAACGGCAACTCATCGTTGTCCACAAGAAGGCCGGCTTCGGGATTGAGGTTGATGTACTTCTGCTTGACTTTTTTGAGTTGAAGTTTTACCGGGGCGTAGACCGAGAGCATCATTCCTTCAGGAAGACCTGGCGGAGCCGGTAAATTGGTAGAGATTTTTCTGAACTCTGAACTGTAGGCTTCGGCCTGTTCAAGGTTCAAGTTGGCAATTGAACTGGCAGGGTTGTAATCAAGTTGACCGCTCATGACCTTGTAAGCGGATTGAGGCAGACGGTACGTCCAATTTCCCGGGATGAAACTGTGGAGCGCTTCAGAGACGGAAATGAACTTTTGATTGGATTTCAAGCTTGAATGCATGAGTTCAACCTCCTCGTCGTAGGGGTTTGTGAACAAGGTTTTTGGATCAACAAACCAAGGGTTTTTTCTGAAACGTTTGAGGGTTGTCAAGCCCATCCGCACCGTCGAAAAGTAGGTTGCTTTCCAATCGGTGATCCTCGCATACTCTTTTTGAAGGCAATGAACAATGGGATCCCAACCGTCATCGATGTAGTCCTGTGTATCTTCCACCACGGTGGTTGCAGCCTCGATGAATTCCTCAACCCGGCGATGCTCACTATGTGGCTCCAGACGTTCTAACACCGCTTTCATTTCAGCTACGTCGGGTGCGCACCATCCAAGCGCCAAATCGACGCTTCGAATAAGGTCTTGAGCGAGGGCTCCCCGTCGAACAAGTCGATTCAGCCGCTTACGTTTTCCTCGAAGGTTCAGCCAATCGCCCTCCGAAGAAAGCAGCGCTTCGACATCCTCGCTTACGTCCGGATGAAGGGAAGGAGGGGTGTTGCGGTCAAGGCGTCGAACAAGCACGTCAGCGAGTGTGTATTCGCCAGGAATTGGTGATGAGAAGACCCAAGTTCCACCAGCCGGTCGAAGAAAAACTGAGAGTTCCGAATGGACCTGGGCGATGGCTCTGTCCAACAACTCTGGAGTGGCTGTCGCTGCGTTTCCTGTCGCTTTTCTCAAGTGCTGGTGAAGGTCAGAACGATTTTCCTGAATATCTTTGACACACCGTTCAAGGCGTCTTCGGAAATCACTGACGCCAGCTCGCTCCCATGTGCGGGGAATTACTTCGGGCAAAACAGAGTGAAGGGCCAGCCAGTCCCATGTAGCCTGGTAGATTGCGCATTGCATCACTGCGATGTTGCGTTCCTTCAGTGGAATGGCTTCCAATCGCCCTTCCGAGACGAGCTTTCGGGGTTGTCGGTAATAGTGGAGGTCAACCGGTGAGTCGGTGATGAGGGTTACGTTCAGTGCATCCATGTAGGTTCCACGACCCACGCGGCCCGCCTTTTGGCGATAGGAAGCAATGTTCCTCACCGCTTTAATCATCACGGATTCCGTCAAATTTGGGATGTCAATACCAACCTCGAGGCTTGGTGAGGCGAGAACAATATCAACGCTGACTCGTTTTCCGTTCTCATGTTCCAGCTGGTAGACGCTCGAGACTTTATCCCTGAACACTTCCGAAGCCAAGGATTCATCTTGGCTCTCTGATTTTTCCGATTTGCTTGAATGGATTTTACTTCGCCCAACGGCAGCATACTCGTACCGCTTGTTGTTTTCAGTTCCTTCAATCATGTTCACAAGACTCGGATCACTTTGAGAAAACCACGTGCATGCGCCAGCCCGTAAGTACGGACAGAGATCGAGTGTCCCGATTTCGGATTGGGGCGTCTTGAAGATGTCGTGTGTGATTTGGAACGGTTTGAACGCATCATCCTCGTGATGTTGAATTCGGTGAACGTGCTTGCCCAGCTCCACCATGGTTGTCAAATTTGCCGGACCCAAACTTATGCGTTCACCGTTCTTGCACCGTTGACAGATGGAACTCGCTTTCTCGGCATGGTCTTGGAGAATAGGGTGAAGTGCGGTTTCTTTGGTCTCCGGAAGGACACCACCCGTGGCACACATCCGGCGCTGGAGTGGCATTTGAAACCGTGCCGCATAGGGGATTTCACGCTGAACTCGAGTCCACTCGGGGTCTTGTGGTGTCGGATGATTGGGGTGGGAACGATCGCTACTGTTCGCACCAGGACGGTTTTCAGTACGCTCGTTTTCCATCAAATCCGAGTTCCATCGGCCCAACATGTCGAGGTTGTCAGCGAAGCCAATCGTCTTCGATGATTTTTCAATTTGCCGATCGGTGTTCGGGCGGTCAGCCAGATCATCTCGACGAGCGTGCATGACTAGACTCGTGATGTTAACCAGCGCACCAAGATTGCTGATGAGACCACTGGGGCGAAGGAAAACGTGATTTTGAATGCCATCAAACACAAGTTCCGTCTCGGAGGGTTTGATGATTTCAACCGCTTTGCTCGAGACATTGAAAATACGGCTTGCATGATTTTCAGGCGAAGCGATGGTGGCCGACGACCCAACCCAATGAACGGGATGCTGTGAAAGAGCTTGCATGCGGCGCATCAAGTACGCCACATGGGCGCCTTGTGCGCCGCTAATGAGGTGGATTTCATCGATAACAACGTGTTGCAAAGTGGGCATGACATGTTTGACGAAATCAGGATTTTGTAATCGCCGCTTTAGCGTCTCCATGGTTGAGATGATGATACGTGGCCGTGGTGCCGTTTCGTGGACTGCACGTATCCCTCGAGCTGTGCTTGGGTGATTTTGATTGTACCTCATTTCAGAGTGTCCCGCAGAGGGTTGCAAGTTTGAGGCTTCAACATACTTCACAACTGTATCATATTGGTCGTTTGCAAGTGCGGTTCGTGGGTACAACACCAACCGACTCACATGGATTCCTCTCAATTCTTCAAACCTTGAGAGAATCAGGATAGGGAACATGAATCCGATGGTTTTCCCTGAACCCACGCCCGCACTCAAGACCTCAGCCCCTTGGTCCTCGTTCCCAAAGTGGGCCAACAGGGAGGCACGTGTGGCGCGATATTGGAACTCGGAAAAGCCTGCTTTCGTTGGGTCACCTCCCCCGAGGAGTTCTGCCATGCCGTCAATCACATCATCCACAGCGAGGTCGAAGTCTTCTTGCACCTCTTCAGGCACAGTTATGTCTGCAAGAAGCCTCCCTTTGAAATCGGTATGAGACAAATTTCGCACGGGTATTTTCTTCCGTTCTGGAATCCATCGCAAGGCATCGATTCCGGGCCTTCCTTGGTGCCAGTACTCGTACGTATGGCCCAGCAACCTGATGGTTTCTGCCGTTCGTGTGATGTATCTCAACGAGTCATTTTCGGCAGATGGCACCACCATGATTTCATTGCGCTCGATCATGGTATTGATGACATTCAAAACCGAAGCTCCATCGACGCCTTCAGGCATCAACGGCATGACATCTTGGACGCACCATATGACATGTTGGATGTCTTTTTTGTTTGACCCTGGGCCAGCAAGAAGAGATTCTTCATGTTTGTGAATTTGGAGCAAAATCTCAGCTTCCACTCTGCTTCCCAGAGTGAAAGGTAAGTTTGCCATGGGTGAGGTTGAACTCCACACTTTTTAGTGATTCCTTTTGACATGAATGAATATAAGCATCTGCGCCTTACCTCCATCGTGCCTCGCAACACAACGACTGGGCGTGTCCTCGAACAGATGATTCTTCCTGCCCTGACTCAGGGAGGCTATCGCTTTCAAGAACAAGCAACCATCGGAAAAAAAATGAATGGTAGAAATCACAGGGTTGACGCCCTTGTTGAATGTGTTGATGGCCCGATACTGGTCTCCCTCAAGTGGCAGCAGACCAACGGTACTGCAGAAGAAAAAATACCCTTCGAAATAATCAATCTCATGGACGCCTGCCACGGCGGTTTCTACAAAAAGGCCTACCTTGTGCTTGGTGGCGTTGACTCGATTTCCGGCTCCAAGCAAGGAGGTTGGACCCTCAGGCAGTGGTACATCTCCGGTGGATTAAAGCGATTCCTTGAATATCAACAACTTGTTGAAATACTGTTGCCAGAAGAATTCGTGGCTAGGGCCAATATTGGCCTTCTCTAAGGTGTGTCAAATGAGTCAACATCCACCGAAATCCTTCCTCAAATGGGCGGGAGGAAAACGGAAAATTATTCCTTACATCATCGGGGGACTGGAGGAATTTGAGAATCTCGGAACGAACTGGTATTTGGCACCCGGGCAAAGTTATCACGAACCTTTTCTCGGGAGTGGAAGCGTCTACTTTGCCTTGAAACAAGCCAACATAATACATGAGAAGAGTCGTTCCTTTCTCTCCGATCTTAACCAAGTCCTAACCTCAACAATGAAAATTGTTCAATCATCGAGCATAACCGAATTAAAAGGCGAACTTGAACAATTGCGAACGGCCTACCTCGATGAGATAAACCGGCAGGGATTCCCTTCAGAGATGACCTCAGATGAACGAAACCAACGAATGTATTATCAAAAAAGGGAGCGGATGAATCAACTTATCTCACTCCTTCAAGACGGTAAACACCTCAACTACAACCAATCTCTTGAAATCGCCGCTCTAATGATTTTCATCAACAAAACATGCTTCAACGGTCTTTGGAGGGTTTCCGCAAACGGACTGCTGAATGTGCCTGAGGGACGGTACAAGAATGCAGTAAATATCTTCCAGCCGGGAATACTTGATTCGTGTCATCAATATCTCTCTTCAGCTACCATCACTCATCGTTCTTTCAACGACAGTTTTGCCGCAGTCCAAAAAGGAGATTTGGTGTACATTGACCCCCCATATGTCCCTATCAATGTCGAGGACTATGTCTTCACGTCATACAACGCCAACGGATTTACAATTCAAGATCAGCGCGACCTTGCTCGAGAGGCTGCTTCCGTTGTAAAAAAAGGAGCACGGGTTATTGCTTCAAACAACGACAATACTCTTGTAAGAAACATGTACATCAAGGCTGCGGTGGAAGCAGGGATTCCACACCCAATCTTCAAAACCGTACCAATCAAGCGAACGATGTCTTCAAAAAGTGAAGGCCGGGTAGAGGTTAACGAGGTACTGATCTTTATGCACCCAAATTCCGGAAACAACACCTTTTCTCTAACCGACATCCAGACCAATCAATCGATATGCACACTCTATCTTGCACAACTTCCACGCTGCAAACCGTTCAAATCTGTCATTGATCACGCCCACATCATTTGCCCCGAATTGGAACATTTCTGTAAACTCAACGAAAAAAAATTCGGTAGTCTCAGCAAAAAGGACAAAGGGTCCATGGGGAAAATGGCAGAATTTTACCTCTTTGGCCAATTGCCAAACAGCAGTTCAAGTCCTGACCTCGCTTGGGGCGGTGATGTAAAAGCGACCCATTTCAAAAAACTCAAGGGCGAGAGCCCAACCAAATCAAAAGGCAGGAATTCAAAAGAGCGCCTTACGATAACAAACGTTGGAAGAACAGACGATTACTCCACATTTAAGGTCCTCAAGGCGTCAAGCGATCTTCGGAAAAATCACTACTATACGAAACTGCAAAAAGGCGTCCTTCTTGTTTTTCAACATGAAGCTGGGAAGTACAATTCCTATCAACAAAATCTCAAAAAGGAACTCTTATTCAGTTTTGTTTACGATTTGGATAATGTCGACACATCCACATGGAAACAACTCCAAGATGATTTTGATGATATTCAATCAAAAGTGAAGGCGAAGGCAGTCTCTCAGAGCGGACAAATCTACCTGCACATCGCGCCCCATGACTCAGGCGGCAGGAATGTCAACAGAGCCTTGTGTTTCACACCGAAATTCCTTACAAAAATGGTAGCCGACAACAACAACCTCCGCCTCGTACAAGGCCGCAGTTGGTACATAGAGGAGAGTAATTTCTAGAACTGAAAATTGGTTATCTTCAATTCTTTATATAGTGTGGCGAGATTTACACCGGTCCCCGGTGAAAAAAGATGGCAACACTTTACGATGAACAAGGAACAGAAATTTACGCAGGACGAGGAAAATACAGCCGCAACGCTCGCACCAAGATCGCCGAGCGTGCAGCCTATGTCCGAAACGACGAAGGCCAACTGGTCGTCTACGTCCCTGAAAACGAAAACGAAGAAGCCCCCCGCACCCAACGTGCATCCACCCTTGATGAAGATGCACGCACCCTCAAGCGAGAGGCTCAGCGCGTCGCCCAGCAACTCGGCCTTGGGCTTGATGAAATCGAAATCCGTCGCAACACCCCCGAAGGCACCCTCGTGGCCCACCTCAAGCAACTCACCCCTGCCATTCTCGCCGGCCTGGACAGCGACCAAGCTGCCCAACTCGTTCAAACCTTCACCTACTGGATGTTGCGCCAAGACCTCAACGTCCACGAACACGAAGACGTGGTTCGCAAGCTCCACGAACTCATCAACCCCATGCGGGTGCCTTCCAACGGGGCTACCGTGCTGAATCGGGACGCTCAGCAGTCTCGAGATGACGCCGTCAATGTTTACCCCGCCCCACGCACCCGCGCCGTCCACAACGAATTGTGGATTCATGCCTTTTTGCCCCCCATGGACCATCCATGCCGACCCAGCGTGACCCCCTTGACCGAAGGGGAATCCGCTGCCGGCGAACACAACCTGCGAAACGACGGGCGAGTCTGGTACGAGCCCGCTCTTATCGCCGGGCCCGATTTCGTGTGCGACAACCTTCAGCGCGTGGCTGGCATGGTGCCTTTCCGACGAGGGCGCCACGGCATCATCCGCATCTTCCTTCCTTACAACCCCACTCTCCGTTTCAACGGGATGAACAACCTGCAGCGCAACGAGTACGACCACCGCGACCGCCGCTGCCTTCCTGAAGAAGCCATTGACCCCGAAAACGAACCTTGGAGCGACTGCCTCCAGCGGTTCATCAACGCCTGTGTCGACGTCAAGCGTCGCGCTCGCTCTGACCTTCGCCTCCTCATCCACCGAGGAAGTGATACCCCCATGGAGGTGATCCTATGAACATCAAGTACCAAGCAAAGAACCCAACACCCGTAGCCCAAACCATAACCATCCCCCGAGGCATGATCCTCGACGGAAGCCGTCTGCGTACTGCAGAAGCCATCACCGTTGAAGTGCCTCCCATGAGCGTGCGTGAAGTCGTGTACGACGAGAGCGGCATGCCCGTGTCCGAAGGGTGCATCCAAGACCTCACCGTCAACATCGTCAACGACGAAGGCACCACCATCGACCCTCACAGCTCCCGACGGGAACGCACCACCATCGCCAACCCCTCCGGCGACCACCGCCAACTGTACGTTGAGCGCGCCCGTGAGGTCTTCCCCAACCTCGTCGTGGACGACAACCGCTGCATCGGCGGGGCACAGCTCATGGCTCAGTTCTCCCACCTGCGCAGCCAGCGGGACAACACCACCGCCATCTACTCCCCTGCCGCCCTCAACATGGCTTTTGATGCACGAACCGACGGTCTGTACCACGCCGCCTCCACCGGCATGGTCAGCATCGAGAGCATCGTCGGCAGCGGCCACGACCGGGCCAACGCCATCACCATGCGCATTGCCAACCCCGGCCAAAACGCCGTTCGCGTGGTCGTGCCCCAAGGCACCATGTTCGAACAGCAAGCCTGGACCGGCAAGCAGAACCTCGTGGTCAAGGAGGACGTCTGGATCGACATCCAGCCCGGTCAAACCGGCAACTTCCCCTTGCCCGCTTTCTGCGCCAACGCCAGCGCCGGCTCACCCAACGGCAATCCGATGAACCTGACTCCCTTTGTCTTCCACGACATGGGCGGGACCTTCATCGACCAAGGCACCCTGTGGCGAACCACCGACAGCCGGCGAAGCGCAAGCATGCTATGAAATGGTGATTGGAAAGGAATAAGTGAAAGGGAAACCTAGGAACGACCATGCCAGAAGGAGACATCTACCTTATTCGTGACCTTGACTTGCGAACAGGAGTTGAAACCGATTATCTCAAAATTGGACTCACCAAACCGAATGACACCGATGCTCGAATCGCCGCTCATCAGACAGGAAACCCTCGGTTAATAACAAAGAAGTGGAGTGGAGTGGTTCCAGACAAAACTGCCATTGAAACACACCTGCACCATTATTTTTCAAGCGATCGGATCCGTGGTGAATGGTTTTGGATCGATGACGCAAAAATGCGGACCGATGTTATTCCCAAGGTGAACTCACTCGTTGCAGAATACACGGCTCACAAAACGAACCTTGCGGCATACAAAACGCTCAAGGCAACCGATGATAATGGGGTGGATCGAAAAGCTACTTCTGCAGAAAGTTTGCTCATCAATAACCTCCAAACGGCAATGAATGAACTCGAAAAAGCAAAAAAACAACATCAGATTCACGAATTGAGACTGAAGACATTCCTGGGAACATCAGGTGGGATTGAGGGTGTTGTGACGGTGATTGAGGTCGCCGGGCGTTCCAAATTCGATGAAACTGCATTCCTGGCATCTTTATCAGCACCGGACAGAGCAAAATGTGTTCATCCAACCAAGACCGTACGAGTTGCATCACCAAAATGGCATATCAAGGCGGGTACATTGAAAACCCTCGACAAGACTTTGGCCGCATCACATTCCACTGCAAAATCCGCCGCTCCGAAAATACCTCTGTCACAAGTAGGCGCACCTGCCGGTACAAGGACACCAGCCATTGAATCCGAACATCAATTCTGGCTTGACACCCGTCGTGCCATCAAGGTTAACGAATGGAAAATTGAACAACTCAAAACAGAAATTTTGCTGAGTCTCGGCACAGATAGAGAAATCAAGGACGTTGTAACCTGGGAACGGAAAGACGAAACGCAGACCGATGTTTTTGATAAGAAGCTTGCATCTGAATATTTCGCATCCCAAGTGGCTGCACATACAACCACAGGTAATCCTTCACCCCGGGTCAGCATCAGTCCCGGGCGAGGATACCCCTAAGCATCAACAATCAATTCTTCAAATACTCTTGAAGAACAAGAATCCTGCATGTCACACAAATTGGACCCCGTTCTCGATGCCGGATTGCGACCTGAAGCGACGTTCATGAAATCTCGTAGCGGTGAAAAATGGGGCTATGTTGACGATTTCAAACATGAATTCGGGCCCTCTTGCTGCATTTTTGAAACCGATGAAGAGGGTTCGTTTCTCCAACTCACCCTCATTCACGAAAAAGAGATTGAAGAGAACATCAACGTGCTTCTCGAGGTGATGAACCTCATGAACGGGGCCCAAGAGCAGATGCGCTTCTTCTTCAACACGCAGACCGGGAAGGTTCAGGCCAAGCGGGAATTCATCGTGAGCGGACGGCAAGCCGACGACATCAAGGAGATGGTGTTTGAACGCTATGACCGCATGAAAGACATCTTCGACGACCTCATTTGGGCCTTCAAGTGGAAGCTGAAAAACACCGAGGACCGGGTCAAATTGTTCGACGCCTTGGTTGACCGAAACATCGAACGAGCCAAGCGACGGGATCGAGACAAAGACCGTGGTGACTTTGACCCTGCCTTCCATTGAACTGGCAAGCAGACCTAGAGGGCAAGGATTCACTCTAGATTAAGGTCTTCGGCCTTTGGCCGATAACATTATCGAGCAAGGGTATGAATTCCTCACCATGGAAAGCGACAACTCCCTCCCTGGTTTTGAAGTATGGACTGGCTTCTTCGCCATCGCCTTGGCCTTGTTTTGTATCCACCGAATGAACACGGCGGACCGCCTGCGACAGGGACGTTCGTGAATTCTGAACGGTTCATTCGTCTTCGAACCCGTAGGCCTTCTCCAGGCCCATCGGTCCGCCGAAGAACACCACGCTCAAGCCCGCCATGACGAACAGCATGAACAGCACCTCACCCGCGCTCACGTCGCCCAGCACCACACTGGGGCCGATTTGGAACCCGACGAAGAAGAGCAGACCGAAGTACACCAGGGCCTTGAGCGAGAAGAGTCGAGACCATTGGACGTGGCGTTCTTGCTGTTGAATGGACGGCATCGCCCAAACGACGGCCCCGGCGACCAGAGCGGCCAGCAGGGTCACCAAGAGCACGAGCAGCCCGCCCACGCCCTCAAAGCCGGTGCGACCCGTTTCGAGCATGGCGGTTTCCATGCGCAGGACCATGAGGCCCATGAAAAGGGTCAGCAGCATGCCGAGAACAAAGGCGATGGCGAGCGGGCGTTGTTGTTTTGTTGATTGATTCATGATTCAAACCTCCTTGTTGACGAGGACAATGCGTTTTCCCATCCCGTCCCGAATGCGCTTCACCGTGCCGTCGTACTCCAACTTCGCCAGAGTGCGACTCGTCTTCGACGCCGTCCACTCCAACGCCCGGCTGAGGTTGGACTGCCAGCATTCGCCGTCGTTGGCCACCAGGTGATCGATCACCGCTTGCTCGTCGCTGGGACGGTGGGAGGCGGTGGTCGTCTCGGACGAACTGGACTCGGCTGCAGGCTCCTGTCGGGCGGTCGAGGCCGCTAGCTCGACCTCGCTGGTCGCTGGCACCACCTGAAGCGCGGGTTGATTCGACATCATCATCCACGCCACGCCCATCCCCACCGTCACGGAGAGACTGATGAGGAACACGGCGTAGACCGTGTAGGCGATGAGGTCGGGGCTGAAGTCACCCTGAAGCAACAGCGGCACGAACAGCAGCAACAGGAGCATGAAGGTGGCCAGTCCCGTCATCGCTTTGATGAGCGACTTGGGAAATCGAGCCGGAACCTCCGTGCGCATGGTCACCGCCGTTGGGCGCTGGGCGCTCCTCTTTAGAAGAAGAGGGGTGGTGCTGCGTGGGAAAACCATCGTTTCCCCTCAGCGGTGATGCTTCCCCCGTCGAGCCTTGTGCAGGGGCGAGCCTTTGTGGTCGTCGTCATGATCGTCGCCCTTGTCGTGCATCTTCTCGTGGGTGTCGCACGAGCCGTCGGCCAGACAGATTTCCCAGTTCGCCAGACGTTCGTCGATCTTTTCCCTCACGGCGGTGAGCATCGTCTCGTTCACGGTGCACTCGGCGTCGGCAAGGCAGAACTCGATGGCCATCTTCGTGGCGTTCAGCCGGTCCATGTGTTCGCTGACCTTGGCGGCCCGAAGCACCTCGTATTCGGCTTTGAGGGCCTCGATTTCCGAAGCGTTGAGCCCTTCGTAGGCGTCGTCATCGGGGTCGTCATCGTGGTCGTCGTCGTGGTGGCGGAACGCCATCATGGCCGTGTGGTTGGCGTCGTGGGTGTGGTTCTCGTCGTGGGTGTGAAGGTGATCTT
>Ga0255776_10001569_pt1 | contig 25988 bp, 20 predicted proteins | sample 071ome_19_FD_179974 | JGI IMG/M metagenome (GOLD analysis project Ga0255776, IMG submission 179974) | Coastal salt marsh microbial communities from the Groves Creek Marsh, Skidaway Island, Georgia - 071413AT metaG (version 2) | ecosystem: Environmental > Aquatic > Marine > Intertidal zone >... | reverse complement strand
GCGATCTCAAACGGGACTACGCCCGAAACTGCATCCTCGCCAGGCGCCTGCTGGAAAAAGGGGTGCGTGTGGTACAACTCTTCAACGGGAGTGATCCTTCCGGCGGCAACGGGATCACCAACTGGGATTCGCACGCCAACATTCAAAAAACCCACGCCATGCAGGCAGAAATCATGGACCAGCCGACGGCTGCCTTGATTCGCGACCTCAAGCAGCGCGGACTACTGGAAGACACTCTCGTCGTATGGTGCACGGAATTTGGGCGCATGCCCTTTCTTCAAGGAAATGGAACCGGGCGCGACCACAACCCAAACGCCTTCACCTGTTTTCTGGCAGGAGCAGGCGTCCGAAAAGGATACAGTTACGGTCGCAGCGATGCTTTCGGGTTCAAAGCCGAAGAACATCCGACGAACCTGTATGACTTCAACGCCACGCTCCTGCACCTAATGGGCCTGGATCATGAACGATTGACCTTTTATCACAATGGCCTGGAGCGTCGGCTCACCAACGTCCATGGCCACGTCATTCATGACATGCTCCAAAGCTAAATCCTACCGAACGCTGAACGGGCTTCCAATGGCGATCATGACGATGATGGTCGTCAAATCATTGACCACAAAGCCTTCCAGCGCTTGCTCGATGCCTTCTACGATGCCATTATGCTCACGCTGTGTGAATGCCTCATAGGACAAGAGAGGCAGGCAAGCCTAGAGCACCGAGCTTTGAGCACAAGCCATCCTAACCATACGACCCTGAAGGCAACCTTGAATCGAAAACCTGGCAACTGCTAGCCCATTCATGTCCCAAGAGACCAAGATTCCCTCAAGCGGCCGAATTGAAGGCATCTATATAGCCGCTGGCCACAGTTACTTTGGGCGCCATGGCAAGGATGCCGCCACCTTTCCCATGGTGGCTGCCTCTGAAGCGGAATGCATCGCCGGCAAAGGGCTCTTTGGTGATCGTTTTTTTGAACACAAGTCAGCCTACAAAGGGCAAGTGACTTTTTTCGCCCTCGAAGTCTACCAGCACCTTGAGGAGACCTTGCCTCGGGCCCATGGAAGTCCCGAGATCTTTCGCCGCAACATCATCACCTCCGGAATTGATTTGAATCGATTGATCGGAAAACGTTTTCGCCTACAGGGCCTTCTTTTCGAAGGTACTGAGGAGTGCCGACCCTGTTACTGGATGAACCGAGCTTGGGGGGAAGGTGCCGAAAAGGCTCTCACCGGGCACGGTGGACTCAGGGCAAAAATCCTCGAAACCGGTTGGTTACGAATTGGATCCGCAATCCAGGACCCAACATCATGACTTCTGGAAAGACTTGGTGTGTCGGGAATTTCATCTTGCGGCCCAGATAGGCTTGACATACGATAAAGAGATCTCAAATGGCTGCCATCGGAAGATTCCAAAAGGGTGATGACATCTTTTATGCAAAGGTGGTTGATGGCGAGCTTTACAAACTCAAAGGAGATGTCTTTGGATCTCCATCGTTTCAGAAGCGGCCGACCAACCCCAAGGGCATTAAGACCCTGACCCCTGTAGCCCCTTCCAAGGTCATCGCCGTCGGCCTGAATTATGCCGATCATGCCAGGGAATCCGGAAAGCCCTTGCCCAAAACGCCTCTTTTTTGGCTGAAGGCACCAACCTCATTGCTTCCCGATGGAGGTAAGATTGAGATACCCTTTGAAAAAAATCGCGTCGACTATGAAGCCGAACTGGCCATCGTCATCGGCAGACGGGTCCGCAATGTCACCCCTAATGCGGCTGCCCGATACATCTTCGGATACACCTCAGCCCAGGATATCAGCGATCGGACCATTCAACACTCCGAAAGCCAATGGGCGCGAGCCAAGTCCTTTGACACCTTCACGCCCCTGGGGCCCTATGTGGAAACAAAAATCGACCCTCACAAATTGACCATTCAGCTCTTTCAAAACGGTCAGCTGAGGCAAAACTCGCTGACCGGTCAGCTGATTTTCAATTGTTTCGAGCTGGTCAGCTTCATCTCCACCAACATCACCTTGCTACCCGGAGACGTCATATTGACGGGGACTCCAAGCGGTGTAGGCCCCATTCAGTCGGGAGACAAGCTTGAGGTTCGGATTCAGGGCATGGCTCCCTTGGTCAACTCGGTAAAATAATCAGGATTTGCCCCTTGTTACGCGGCTTACCTCCGTATTAGGTTTTCCACCTGATTTATGCGCTGGTCACAATTCTTTGCTCCCACCCTGAAAGAAACACCTGCCGAGGCTGAAATTGCTTCGCATAAACTACTGTTGCGAGCCGGCTTGATCCGGAAGCTGGCTGGAGGCCTTTACACTTTCCTACCCATGGGCCTGAAAGCCTTGCAGAAAATCAGCCAAATCATCCGCGAAGAGATGAACCGAGCCGGTGCTCTGGAAATCCTCATGCCGGCACTTCAACCCCCCGAGATTTGGAAGGAGAGCGGACGCTACGAGACGGCCAGCGATGTCCTCTTCAAGGCCAAGGACCGGGCCCAACGGGAATGGGTTCTGGGCCCTACCCATGAGGAGGTGGTCACCACCCTTGCAGCCGGTGAAATCAATTCATACCGACAGCTACCTAAAAACTTCTACCAAATTCAGACCAAGTTTCGCGACGAGATTCGACCCAGGTTCGGGCTCATGCGTGCTCGTGAGTTCATCATGAAGGACGCTTACAGCTTCGATACCACCGATGAGGCAGCGCAGGCGAGTTACCAGTCGATGTTTGATGCCTACGTGCGCATTTTCGAACGCTGCGGTCTTCGAGCGCTGCCCGTAGAGGCCGATACCGGCGTGATCGGAGGCAAATTTTCACATGAGTTCATGGTCCCGGCAGAAGTGGGTGAAAACGATGTGGTCTACGTTGAAACCGGTGAGTATGCCGCCAACGTCGAAAAGGCAACCAGCGGCTTGAAAAGCCCCTTGACTTCCATACCCAAAGAAGCAACGGAGTCCCTGCCCGCGTTCGAATCCTTCGAAACACCAGGGGTCAAGACCATCGAACAGCTGAGTAAAGCCCCCTTTGAGGTGGAGGCTCACCGACAAATCAAAACCCTGGTGTATGTTGTGGAAGATCAACCCGTTCTTTTCCTGGTTCTGGGTTGTGATCAGCTCAATGAATCCAAGGTTGCAGGGATTCTAGGGACGACCCAGTTCCGCCCCGCCGAGCCCAAGGAAATTCACGGTTGGCTCGGGGCCTACCCGGGCAGCCTTGGTGCAGTGGGCGTGAAAGAAATCCCCATTTACGCCGACTTGTTTCTGAAAGGAGGCCAGAATCTGGTGACCGGCGCCAACAAGGACGGCTACCACCTCAGGCATGTCTGCATGGACAGAGACATCCTGGTCAAATCCTACGCAGATCTGCGAACGGTTCAGGCTGGAGAGCCCTGTCCGGTCACAGGCAAACCACTTCAAATCCAGACCGCCATCGAAGTGGGGCATGTCTTCAAACTAGGCACGAAATACAGCGAGGCCCTGCAGGCTCAGTATCTGGATGAACAAGGAAAAAGTCAGCCCTGTGTCATGGGTTGTTACGGTATTGGCGTCACGCGAACCCTTCAGGCAGTCATTGAACAGTGCCACGACGACCAAGGCATTTACTGGCCAGTCTCAGTGGCACCGTGTGTCGTGTGCATCACTCCTCTGATCGTCAAACCTGAAAGCGAGGTCATGCAGTGCGCCGAAAGGTTTTATCAACAACTTAGCGAAGCCGGCGTGGATGTGATTCTCGATGATCGAGATGAACGTCCCGGGGTAAAATTCAAGGATTCCGAACTGATTGGTTTCCCCATGCGCATCGGTATTGGAGATCGATCCCTCAGGGAGGGTGAGGTGGAAATCAAGCCTCGCAAGGGAGACCTGATCAAGATCCCGAGGGATCAAGCGGTGGATTATGTACTGAATTGGCTCGCCGAGGCTTCCAAGTAAAAACTCAAATCTCGGAATCTGCTCCCACCTCAGACTTTCTCTCAAAGAGGGTCGAGACTCGTAGTTCTTTGAATCCCTTCGCACACGAGAATGATGCGATGTGATCTTCCAAGCTCCAGCCAAGCCGCTGGATCCAGAGTCTGAACGGAACCGCAAGCCTGTGCATCTGAACCCTCCATGCTGCAGGCATAGACCCTACCCTGCAGCTGAGAGAGCACCTCTTGCATGGTTGGATCCTGATCGGCCCACTTTCTGAGCCGATCATTCGCCACAGAAGGTTCCAGAAGAATCCCTACCGAGACACACCAGCGCGTATCTCCGAGAAAGTAGCGCACCCATCGGAGTCCTTCCTGAGCGCCAGCATGGTCACTGAAGACAGTCTTCCATAATACCAGAATCGGTTGACTGGGAGGGGTGCACGCATCCACTGATGGAACAGCGGATGTTTCAGGATGGGTTGAAAACACCGATTTCATCAGAGTGGAGAAGAATATCCGACAAGAGGGTCAAACCCGCTGGAAGAATCCATGCGGGTGGTTCCATGTCTTCCTGTTCCAAGGCCAGAGAGCATGCAAAGCATCGGACACCCAGCTCTTCCAGGGCGGCCATTGCAGGATGGTAGGCTCCTCTGACTGCATGGTGGAGAAGATAAAAATAGGTTTGCTTACCATCTTGCAAGGCCTCCTGAGCCTGAGCCACGGCGTGATGGAAAGCGCAATCTTCCGGTGGGGCATGCACCAAGACGCCAACAGTGATTTGCTTTTGGCTATCGGACCGTGGAGTCGATGATGAGATCATTTTCAGGATCCTTGGGCAAAGGGCGATGCTTTGACCATGGCTTGCCAAACCTCTGAAGGCAAGTTCCTCACATGATCAAAGAGATATTGCTGTGCATAGCCAGGGTGAGGACCGAAGTAATCCGTAACGAAAGCCTGCACTTGAGCCACAGAACTTTTCTGACCAGGGAGATAATAATCCTCAAGGATGCGTCTGATCCAGACATCCATTGGAAATGCCTCCCGAAAACCATACCCGAAAAGAAGGACGCATTCAGCAATCTTCGGGCCCACTCCAGGGCATTGCATCAGGACCTCGCGTGCTTCCTCTAGGGAGCAGGTTCTCAGAGAGTCGAGTTGGATTTGGCCCTCTTGAATCAAGCAAGCCGTCTGGTACAAGTATTTGGCGCGGTATCCCATACGGCAGGCACGTAAGCGGGATTCACCGGCTTGAACCAGCTGCGCAGGATCAGGGAATGCCCAGGCTGCTGAATGATGCGTCTGCATCTCGTGAGGAGAACCAAATCGACAACTGATTTCCTGAACCGTTTGTCGGATCTGAATAATCTGTTTGGTGGATGAGAGGATGAAAGAAGCCAAGGTTACCCACGGGTCTTGTCGCAACAGCCTCAGCCCCTTGTTCGTTTGAGTAGCCTCTCGCATCAACGGGTCTTTGGGAAAGCTTTTGAGGATTCTTTGCAGGGATTGATCCAACCCGAAATAATGGCGGAGGTCCTGACGGCCCAGAGAAGGGCTTGCGGTGGTGTGCACTCGCAACAAGGAAGCCTTTGGCTGATGCAAATGATAGAAGTATTTGCCCAGCATTCCATGCCAATGGCGTCCATCCGATGTCGACCAGTGAAACACTTGCCCAGAGCCCAAGGTCAACCCGAGATTGAAATCCCGAACCCGTAGATCAAAGCTTTCCATGATCTAAAACCTCGGAAGGGCCCTTAATAATGTATCAGGGACCGTGCCGAGACATCCCCCAGGCCTTTGCGCCCTCCGAGAAAATCCAATTCAATCAGAAAGACCGCTTCCTTGATGTCAGCCTCCAGGCTTTCCAGCAATTGAAGAGCTGCAGCTGCAGTGCCGCCGGTGGCCAGAAGGTCATCGATGAGAAGAACACGTGCTTCTGATGGAACCGCATCGACGTGCATGGCCACGGTGTTGGAGCCATATTCGAGATCGTAGGACTTTTCGATCGTCTGATAAGGAAGCTTTCCTTTTTTACGCACTGGAACAAACCCTGCAGCAAGTTTTCTTGCAGCGGCCGCAGCAAATATGAAACCTCTGGCATCAATCCCCACCACCGCATCGATGTCACCTTGCTGATAAGGTGCAGTCATCAAGTCCACGGAAAGCTCAAAGAGCTGTGGGTCAGCAAGCAGCGGCGTGATATCCTTGAATTGAATACCAGGCTGAGGAAAGTCTGGAACATTGCGTATGGCCTGCCGGAGACGCTCAATATCGGATGACATGGTTCGCTCTCTAGGCTGATCGGTCATTTCTGAACCGACTCCATTTTTTCAATCATTTTGCGTAGCTTGGAAAGTGCCAGATTTTGAATTTGCCGGACACGCTCACGAGTGACGTTGAAATGCTCGCCCACTTCTTCCAAGGTTCGTTCCGAACCTCCATCCAGGCCAAATCGATATTCGAGAATGGTGGCTTCCCGGTGAGGCAAGGTTTTGATCAGGTCGTAGAGCATGTCATTGACCGTCTTGTCTTCGAGTTGCTTGTAGGGATTCTCGGCTTTCTCATCGCTGACAATTTCGGCAAATGTGCTGTTGTCATCCCCTATGGGAGAATCCAGAGAAGCCGGACGGATGGCGGCACGCCTAAGTCGAGCAACTTTCAGTGCGTCCATTTCCATTTCCTCTCCCAATTCCTCGTCGGTGGGTTCGCGCCCCAGAGCCTCCTGCAACTTCAAGGCGGTACGCTTGAGCTTGGAAATTTTATCCACCAAATGCACAGGAAGTCGGATCGTTTTGGATTGATTGGCAAGACTCCGCTTGATGGCCTGCTTGATCCACCAGGCGCTGTAAGTGGAGAGCTTGCTTCCCTTGGTGGGATCAAAGCGCTCTACAGCCTTCATGAGGCCGATGTTGCCCTCGTTAATGAGATCCAAAAGTGGCAGCCCCAGTCCTTCGTAATCGTGTGCAATTTTGACCACCAGGCGCAGGTTGGCCTTGATCATCTGATCTCTTGCCTCCCCATCACCTTTTTGAATCCTCACAGCAAGAGCGATTTCCTCATCAGGTGTAAGAAGTGCCACCTGGCCTATTTCGCGAAGATACAATTTAAAGGCCGTGTCCCCATCGTAACGCTCGCGCGTGGGTTCCCCTTCAGAAGCTTCAGTCTTAGGAGTGGAACGAGGGACGTCAGCATCTTCAAAGTCAGAAGCATCTTCTTCTTCCGAAAAGCCAGAGGCATTCTCTTCTTCCTCCATCAGTGCGTGACTGAGATCTTCGTCATCCCCCGCCACAACGCCCTGTTCATCCTGAAGATCAGTCTCTTCAGCATCGTCCAAAGGGGGTTCTTGAGTGGGCTTTTGGGTTGCCATGGGGCTCGAGGAAGATGGTTAAGAAATTAGAAGGTTGTAGCAAGTAAATAAATCCCAAGGCACCCAAACGCAAAGAGCCTTTACAGGGCTCCATGGCTCCTCTACTTAGAGTCACTTGAAAAGCACAGACGCCTCTTGTTTTTCTTCGGAGATCGAAACCAACAAAGCCCTACTTCCATGCACATTCTGAAGGCACGATTGCGCACCGTACTACTGAAAACCCGCATGCCATTCAAGTATGGCATCGCAACCATGACCACCTTCCCCCTGGCGTTCATCGAGCTCCAATGTCAGATCAATGGCAACAAAACCAGAGGATGGTCTTCTGACATTCTTCCGCCCAAGTGGTTTACCAAAGAAGCTGATAAGGATCCAATGGTTGAGATCATCGAAATGCAGGAAGTCATCGAACGTGCTTGCCTCGCCAGCAAAGAGTTGCAAGCCGATCAACCCTTTGACTTTTGGTGCAAGCTGTATACCTGTCAAGCCACGTGGGCTGCTGAGAGAAACATTCCCTCCCTGTTAGCTCAATTCGGGACCTCGCTCATCGAACGAGCCATCATAGATGCTTATTGTCGATACCATGGGAAACCATTCCACCAGCTCCTGCGCCATCACGGACTGGGGTTTGATCCGCATTGGTTTGGGAAACCCTTTGCTCTGGCGAGCATGGATGAAACCATGCCAGCCAAGCCTCTCGAATACCTCATAGCGCGCCATACCGTGGGTCTTTCTGACCCCATACTGGATTCGGATATCCAACCTTCGGAGCGACTGGAGGATGGTCTTCCACAATCCCTTGAGCATTGCATCGCGCATTACGGAATCAAACACCTGAAGATCAAGATCGCGGGTGACATGCAGGAGGATGCGGAGCGGCTCTTACGCATTGAAAGCATGCTTGAAACCAAGCCACTCGAGGACACGCGATTCAGCCTCGACGGAAACGAACGTTTTGATTCCATGGCCCTTTTCAAGGATTACTGGCAACGACTCGAGAGTGATCCACGCTTAAAACGATTCTTTGAGCGCATTCTTTTTGTGGAGCAACCCTTGCACCGACAAAGCGCTCTTGAGGGAGAAACAGCCGCCACATTATCCTCCTGGGACCATTCCCCCCCCATCATCATCGATGAATCTGATGGAGACATTCACAGTAATGAGAAAGGACTCTCCCTTGGCTACGCAGGAACCAGCCACAAAAACTGCAAAGGCATTTTCAAGAGCATCGCCAACGCCTGCCTACTCAAGGCAAAGGAAAAAGAGTTCCCAAACCGTCCTTTCCTCATCAGTGGGGAAGACCTCTGCAACCAAGGCCCGATTTCGGTCATTCAAGATTGCTGCGTAGCTGCCAGCCTGGGTATTGCCTCCGTCGAGCGCAATGGACACCACTACTGCACCGGATTGGCTGACCATCCTACCGGGATCCAGAAGGCCATCATGCAGAACCATGATGACTTTTATCGCCTCCATGATCATGGGTGGCCCACCTTGCACATTCGCGATGGCCTGATTTCGATGCAAAGCCTCAATCAATCCCCATTTGGCCTGGGTTTTGAACCGGATTTAGGCGACTATCCTTGTGAAGCAGATCGAACTTTCTAACCGGGTAGCGTGTTGACCTTGCGAGTTCAAGAGGGCAAAGTGAAGCGGTAAGCGGCAGTTTATCATCCGCTACCAAACCACGTCATAGACCACAGACATGCCAGAGGCACTTCCACAACACCCCCTCACGATCACGGCGGCAGCCGCGGAAGAGATTCAATCAATGCTCCAGCATCAGAAAGAGCATCAAGGCAAGCCCCTGAGAATCTATATCGAAAAAGGAGGATGCTCAGGCATGCAATACGGTTTGCTTTTCGATGAAGTACGAGAAGGAGACACGTCGTGGTCAGAACATGGCATTGACCTGGTGATCGATGCAATCAGTGCAGAAGTTTTGGCAGGATCGATGGTGGACTATTCCGATGACCTCAATCAGGGAGGATTCAAACTCACCAACCCCAATGCCAAACGCTCCTGCGGCTGCGGCAAATCCTTCGAGGTCTAGGCGCCTAAGCAAAAGATCGATGATAAGCTGGTAAAATTGGGCACTTGAATGCCAGACATGGGGTTGCTAGGTTCCCCTTCTCGTGGGATTCTGCTCCACGCGACCAACCTTGCCGGTGTGGCGAAATTGGCAGACGCACAAGACTTAAAATCTTGCGAGGGTTAAACCTCATGTCGGTTCGAGTCCGACCACCGGTACCATTTGACTCCTCTCCAATAACCGTTTGAAGTTGACGGTTGTAATGATCGCTTCAGCTCACAGGAATGGTTCCATCAGCGCGCCTTGAATGCGTCACTCAAAATCACAGCAAGGACGACATCCTGAAGACCGTATTGGCTTTGGATGGCCTCAGCAGTGAGCTGCTCCAACACGCGACGATCCCCAAAACTTAATTTCCGCCCCAGGCTGTAGACCATGAGTTTTTCGATCAGACAGCGTGTCAGTAAATCCATGTGCCCAAGAAGGTAATCCTTTAGGTCTTTCACATCTCCAATAACCGTGCCATCGGCTAGTGTGGCGGATGCATCAATGCGCGCCCCAAGTCGCGTACCCCGTCCTTGGTTGGCATAGAATTCTTCTTTGAGCGTTTGGGAAGCATCTTCGGTATAAATGGGATAGTGTTCTCGCCAACGACCCACCGGATCAAATGGCTCCATGACAAAGCCCAAAGGGTCAATTTTTTTATGACATCGAGCACAGTGAGTATCTGATGCATGCCTGGCCATTTGCTCACGCATGCTAAGGGCACCAGAGGTATCGGGCGCGATGGCTGGCACACCAGGCGGAGGCGGCGCCGTAGGTTGCCCCAATACATTTTCCAGGAGCCAAACCCCTCGATGCACCGGATGGGTGTCCACCCCATTGGCCGTGGCCATCATGATGGCAGCCATCCCTAGAAGCCCACCTTGGGTGCCGCCTTTGGGAAAGCTCACCCGCTGCATGGCCGATTCGGTCAACGTTCCACCATAGATTTTATTGAGATTTTTATTTCGAAAGCTGAACCCGGGATCAATGAAGTCTTCCAACGGACGATTGTGATGCAACATTTCGTCGAAGAAGAGTTCGACCTCCGCGATCATGGCTTGGCGATCGGGTTCGTAAAACTTGAGCAAACGAGGATCTGGCATGATATCCTTGAGCTTTCGCGTCGCAAGCCACTGACCCGTGAAATGTTTAACAAATTGCTTCCTGGCGAGTTTTTGCAACAGACGACGCGCCTCTGTTTCTAGCCTCTCAGGCTGCAAAATGCGACCCGTGTTGGCGGCACTCATCAGCAAATCATCGGGTGCACTTCCATTTAGGAAATAACTCAGACGATTGGCTAATTCATAGGCACCCAGCCCCCCATTCCCGATTTCACGAAATAAAAATTGGGGAGAGATCAGCACCCTTCTCACTGCCAGATGCAGCGCATCTTCGATCCGCTTTTTGGGAAAATTGGCCCGATGGGTCTGAACCATTTCCAGGTATTGGGAGAGTTGGCCTTCTTCTACAGGGGAACGAAAGGCTTTGGAGAGAAATCTTCTCAGGAAGCGCTCTGCAAAGTCCACATCGGTTAATTCGCTGGAGTGCCGCCCTAAAAACTCACGAGATCGCTTTATCTTGCCACGCGTCTTTTGGCTTAACATCACACGATTTGGACCCGTAATGGAAAGACCCAACACATCTAGAGCTGGACCTTGCCGATGCATTTCTTCCTGAGCGTAGGCCTTGCACCAATTGTGAGGCCCATTGAACAGGCCCCCACCATAAACCTCCGGCGGATGGGTTAGCGCAGGGTCACTCAAATCGAGTGTCTGGCCTTCCATAAGTTCACGAATGGCCTCGTAGAACTCCACCTGTGAAGAGCCTCGCTTACCCCCATTCAACTCAAGAGCTGCGGCATAAAAGGCACGATCGTTCAAAAGACGATCCTCTAGAAAGGCATGCGACAAATCAATGCGGCCAGGATCGGAATAAACAGGACCATCGGCCCAGCGCAAACCCAGTATTTCGCCTGCATCCATCTCTATTTCAAGGGCGTTACCAAGGCTTGGGGCTCCACTGGCTGAGATGAACACCTCGCCCACCAATCTCAAATCCGAAAACCGGGCATATTTTTCTTGGCCGTTCTGACGCGCATAAACCTGCAGCTGGAAGGGGCGAGTTCGCTTCTCGTAAAACATGTCATCGGTTTGAAAAGTACGCGCATCGATCTTCAGTTGATAGATACCACTGTAGGGAGCCTCGAAAGACCCTGTCCAACCTGCAGCACTTGCCATGTTGCGCGAAGAAACCAGCCGGAAAGCATCCTCAGCAGCCTTTCCCCCACCTCCCTCGTCCGTAGTCAAATCAGATGAAGTCAGCCTGTAGGATCGGGGTTGGACTCGGGGCAATTGAGCCGGCTCAGGAATCCATTCATTGGCAATGGCAGTGGCAATTTCCAGATATTGAGCCATTAAAGGCGGAGACATCACCAGACCGGAGGCGACATTATCAAAACCCAGATTAGAAACATCGGATGGAAAGGATGGAGGCAGTTCAAATTCGGGATAATCAAACAAGTCGCGGATCGTGTTTTGATATTCCACACGATTGAGACGCCGAGGCAAGGTGCCTCCAGGGGGGGCGTGGTTGACTAGCTCTACCTCAAGCCATTCCAGAAGGTGTTTTCGTTGCTTTGCCGCTGGCAAGGCATCGGCATCTTCTGGTGGCATGTCGCCAGACTCCACAACCTCGTGAATCGTTGTCCAAAGATCGAGTGTGTGTGCCGATTCCCAATCCAGCGAATCGATGTCCAGCCGAACCCCACCTTCCAATGCATCATCACGACCGGCATGACACTGGTGGCAATGTTGCTGTAAGAAGAGCTTTATGCCGGGTGGTAGAGATTCCCCAATCACCAAGCCGCTTGCCACAAAGCTCCAATAAAAACAAAACTGCCATTTCATGAGCTAGGATAGTTGCTCATTCAAGTTATGATTCGCTCCGGCAAACGAGTCTATTTCCATGCCCATCCCTTGCATGAGCGTCAGCAGTAAATCCCCCAACATTCTAGCCTGGCTTGCCGATCGATCGTTGGCCCAGTGATGACCGTGAGAAAATCCGCCACCCGCTACTAAAGTGGGCAAGTTGCTATTGTCATGGGTGTTGGAATCCCCCATCCCACTGCCATACACGATGGCGGTGGATTGCAGCAAAGACTGCCCATCAGAATCCTGATGCTCCTGAAGCTTTTGTACAAAACGAGCAAATCGTTTCACATGTTCCCTGCCGACCAGATTGTAATCAGCAATTTTTTTCGGATCGTTTCCATGGTGAGAAAGACCATGGTAGCCGGCACTGAGTCGACGACCACCAATCTCAAAGACCTGACTCCATCCAGGCACTAGAAACGTCATGACCCGGGTGGAGTCAGTGCTCAGCGCCAGTGCCATAAGATCATACATCAAGGACTCACATTCCAGGGATTGATCGGGAGAAACAGGATCGAAAGAAGGTAATGCATAGTCCGTTTTGGGAAAGGGTTTCCCCAACCAGACTTCCTGTTTCTGCACCATTTTTTCCACATCTCTGACCGAAGCGAGATACTCGTCGACTTTCCCTTGGTCCCGACGAGACACTTTCCTTTTCAGCGTTCTGGATTCCTCCAGAACATCGTCCAACAAGCTACCGTTTCCTCTTAAGACATATTCCAGCCTAGACCGATCGCTATCAGAGCGAAAAAGAGTCTGATAGAGCACACTTGGACGGCCCATCATGGGTAAAGCCACTCCCTCCTTGCTAAAACTCAGTCGAGCGACATCCGGAGGTGTACCACAGGTCAGCTGCAGGGAGGCGTATCGGGTATGATGCCCCACATGCTCAGCCACCAGCTGATCCATGGACACGGAGCCTGTGGCAGAGCCGCTCATCCATGCCTGCCAGCCTTCATGCCCATTGCGACCTCGATGATCCAAGCCGGAGAAAATGGAAAAACGATCACGAAGCCCAGCCAATGGCTCCAGCACATAGGGCATGTCGTATCGGCGACCGGTTTGTTCAGGGAAAAAATCGGATTGATGGAATCCGAGATAGGTACCAACACACACGATGCGTTTGACTGGATGGGAAACTCGGGAGACCGCCGCGCTGGAAACTCCCCATGATTCCAGCATGGGAAGAGCCAAGCTCACCCCCAAACCCTGAAGAAAATGCCTGCGATCCTGCTTTGCGAGTGGAAGCCAATGGCTGTTGCCTTTGAGTTTGTGATTTCCCTGTGGCATCTCAGACTTTGAATTAGAATGAATCATTACAAAATGAGCAGCTCAGTTTCACGAGCGTTTATGAACTGAGTCTTATCCAGTCAAGTCAGTCAAGTCAGTCAAGTCAGTCAAGTCAGTCAAGTCAGTCAAGTCAGTCAAGTCAGTCAATTCTAGCACGTGCTCATCGAGAAAACAGGCAAAACAAATCTCACGTTCGTTGCCTTTCTTCGATGGCCCATTTGAAGCGTTTCCCTTTCAAGGCTCACCACAAAAAATAAGTCCGTAGGCTTGTCGTGAGAAACCTCAACAGTCCCTTTCGTTGTCTAACATTTTTCAATAGCCTGATCAAAGTCGGTCATCAAATCATCCGCCTCTTCGAGCCCGATGGACACACGGGTGTAACGGGCAGGAATCCCACGATCCGTCTCTTCCTGACGTGCCATAATACGCGAACAGGGATCTCCGAGGCTGGTCGCATTGAGAATCAACCGGACATGCTTCCCCAGAGACTGATGCACGCGATCATGTTTCCATTCAATCCCCAGCATACCGCCAAAACCTTTGGGTGAGGCTTGCTGCCCAAGAACATTCCAGGAGGGCAAACCCCCATAACGAACCCGTTTCACCGCAGGGTGGTCTGCTAAATATTCGGCGACAACTTGGGCCGTTTTGGAATGCTGTGTCATTCTCAATGGCAGTGTCTTCACTCCTTGGGTGACCATGAAGGCGTCCATGGGCCTGAGGAGCCCACCCAGCCAATTTTGCGATCGTTCAATGGTTGAGATAAGATCCCTTCGACCGCTCACCACCCCCCCCATGGCATTTCCGTGCCCCCCCATGTATTTGGTCACACTGTGCATCACCAGATCCGCACCCAGGGCCGCTGGCTGAAACAGGTAGGGCGTCAGCCAGGTATTGTCCACCAAACTCAGGGCACCGGATGCTTTGGCTATTTGAACCAGTCTCTGAGTATCCAGCACCTCCATGGAAGGGTTCACGTAAGGCTCCCAATGCACCAGCTTAGCGGAACGCTTTCGAAGTGACTCCTCCAACCGTTCTGGTTGATTGAAATCCAAGAACTGCACCTCAATGCCCCAGGAAGGCAGATACTCTCGCAGCAAGGTCATTACCCAGTCATAGTTGCATCGATGCGCCACGACGCGATCCCCTGGCCTGAGCAAAGCCATGTATGTCTGAGCGATGATTCCCATGCCACAGGGACCTCCTACCGCGGCTTGGGTTCCTTCGAGCTCCATGACCTTGCGCAACAAGGCAGCCACCGTGGGGTTTTTGAGATTACCCGGACGCTGATAGCCCGGTGCACACTTGTCCTGGCTGATAGGCGTTACCTGATAACCCTCTTGCTCACCATGATGGATGGCCTGAGAACCAAACTGCCATCCGGACTCCGAATGATAATGGGGGTCCAGCAGCGCTTCTTGCTTGGAAGCCGATTTCTCTGGGCGGGTTGCACCACCTGCCAAGATGGGACCGCCGGCGGTGATTCCCAATACAGGAGCGCCTTTCAGAAATGTACGTTTACTAATTCTATCCATAAACCAGAAACTATGAATCGATCTTGAGCTTACCAAAGGAAATATGCGTCCGAGAGCGCTTCTCCGTCCCACTGTCCCAAACACAGCGAAAATCATTCGGAGCAACCTCTACCAAGGTAGGATAAGAATTCTTAATCCCAGCATCATAGAACGTTTTTTGATCGCTCCAACTTCCACCGGATGATTGAACCTTGTAGCGCAGCGAGGTGCGCCCTCCGTTTGGAAAACCAGGCACCTTGTCCCGCTGAGCCGGCCCATCATTGTAAACGTAGATGTATCTGCCGTTCATGGTGTGAGAGAAGAAACCCTTAGCTTTGGCATTGTGCAGATCAGGCTCGGGCTGAGCCAGGCTCCAGGTGTGGCCGCCGTCAGAACTTACGCTGGAATACGCACGTGGTGGATCCGTAGTCTTATCCGAATCCTCATACTGCGCGGTGCGCATCACGATTTTGAGTTCACCCGGGCGTTTCCCTACCCCCAAGTTTCCCTCGTGCAGAAAGACTCTTTTAGGTGTTGCTTGCGGTATGTAGGCCTCCAATTTCCATTCCAGCAGACTGCTGCTACTGAGAAGAAAGTGTTCACGAGAGCCTCTTGGGTCCGACGCCAGCGTGTTGCGATGTGCTGGCAGCAGGAAACGCCTGGCCCCATGGATTTCTGTTTCCACGATGCCGGCGTTGAGAATCAGTGGCCCAGTATACTGCATGGCCATTTCCACAGAAGTCCAGGTGCGCCCCCAGTCGGCACTGAATGCCCCAACCAGGTGGGACTCCTCACTGTTACGCTGTGCAATGGAACAGCGCATCGCATAACACCAAACCACCTGCTGACCATGGCCCCGAAAAAGCACTGGGTTGGCGTAGTCAAATTGGATATTCCCCTGGCGTACGGTGTGATCGAAAACCGCCACAGGTTCGTTCCAGCTTTCTCCATCGTTCTGAGAGAGGGTCACGAAAATATCGCCCATATCTTTCTTGCCGTGGCGCATGGCTCCGTAGGCGACGATCAAATCATCCTCGGTTTGACCTTGAACAATGAAAGGCTGCCAGATCCGCCAGGCTTGTGGGTGCTGTTCGACTCGACGAATCACCTGATGATCGGTGATATCCCCCAGATAGGATTTTTCCTGAGCATTCAGCAGAAATGAGCTCAGAACCATCGGCAGTGCAAAAACAAATTTCATAGGTCAGGCTTTCGCTGTTTCAAGGGCTTTGCATCATGTTTGGGCAGCCAAGCACGAAGTTGTTCCTTGATCGGATCGCTCCACGAATCCGCAGCCAGATTGTGCCACTCATGAGGATCCACATGGTGGTCATAGAGCTCTTCATCCCCATTGGCGTAATGAATGAATCGATACCTGTCTGAACGAACTGCATGATTGCCTTGGCCATAAGTAGTCAGTGCGGGACGAGCCCATGATTGAGCGGGATCTTTCAACAAAGGCACAAGACTCTGACCGTCCAGTAAGGAAAGCTCCGGAAGGTCGCAGAGCTGGATCAAAGTAGGAAACAGATCAATCGCCCCAACAGCACGATCACAGCGTCCTCCTGCCTCGGTCCATCCTGGGGCTGCCAAAACCATAGGGATGCGAGTGGATCGTTCCCAAAGGGTCATTTTGTGAAGACGGTTTTTTTCACCAAGATGCCACCCATGATCTGACCACAAAATAACGATGGTATTGTGTGCGGCCGACCCTGCGTCCAGAGCATCCAGCAATCGCCCCACCATGGCATCGGCAAAACTCACACTTGCCATGTAAGCCTGAAGCAATTCACGGTACTTTCCGCTTTCAACCACCAATTTAAAATCATCGGCACGATGAGCGGCCATGGCCTTACCTGCTGGCGGCACATCTTCCAAATCGTCAGCCTTGATGGCAGGTAAGGCGATGTTTTCGGTTGGGTATCCCTTGAAATAAGCCTCGGGTGCATACATGGGCAGATGGGGGCGATAGATGCCAGCAGCCATGAAAAAAGGTTGTTTGAGAGGGTGCGAAAGCAAAGCTTCAGCCCATCGAATCATTTGGCCGTCACCGGTCTCGTCGTCTGATGTACCCAGAGGCCCCCAGTCGAATTCACGTGGGTTTTTCGGTGGTTGAGTCAGCGCCTTGACCGATGCAAGTCCATTCAAAGGGAACCCGTCTGTCCACTGAAAACCGGAGACATCCTGACCACGCGAAAGTTCATCTTGATAGGCCCCATCAAATCGCTGATCAAAATACTCATGCCAGTCAGAGCGTCGATTGAATCCCGGCATGTGATGGTTGACTTTGCCCCCCCCATAAACCTGATATCCTGAAGCCTTGAAATGGCTTGGAATCGAGGGAACGTGCGGCATCCATTCATGCCAGATGGGCTTGTTGTCATAAACACCGCTCGTGGCAGGCATCCGTCCGGTCAGAACTGCCACTCTGGATGGGTTGCATACAGGCGAAGGAACGTGTGCATTGGTGAAAAGCACCCCCCTTTTGGCAAGTCGGTCCAGGTGGGGTGTTTGCACCCCTGGATGGCCACCCAGACATCCCACCCAATCATTCAAATCATCGACGATGATCATGAGAACGTTAGGACGCTGAGGGCTCAGAGCCTCTCCATGTGCTGCCGCCGCACAATGCAGCCACCCCCAACACCCCAGGATAAAAAACCAAGCCAATCCATCCTTGGTGCTCGATCCAGCGTTTCTCATGGTTTTCTGTTCTTTCCTTTTGGAATGGGCTTCACCGTCGGATCGTAATCAGGATTCGGCTCCATCATTTGAGCTCCAACCTCACGACGCCACTGGTCCAACCGCGCCTGGAGAGCTTGCACTCGGGCAGGATAAACGCTGGAAAGGTCATGGGTTTCTCCTAGGTCGTGATCCAAGCGAAAAAGCTCGATGCGCTCGGGGTCGAAACTTTCAATCAACTTCCAAGGTCCTTGACGGATCACACTGGAAGGTGCGCTGGATGGATGCTGATTGTAATGTGGGAAATGCCAGAACAAGGCCTCCCGCTGCAGTCGCATGGTTCCTGCAAACAATGGGCGAAGACTCAGTCCATCTTGGTGCTGACTGGGCCGCAGCGGCAAACCCGCAGCCTCCAGACAGGTCGGATAAAGATCCATGCTGGTTACCGGTTCCTGGATCACGGAGCCAGGCTGTGTCACACCGGGCCACTTAATCAAGAGAGGCACACGGATACCTCCCTCATAGTAGGCACCTTTGTTGGCACGCAAAGGTGCATTGCTGGTCGCCTTGTGAAAACCTCCGTTGTCCGAAGCAAAGATCACCACGGTATGCTCTTCCACACCCTTGCGCTTGAGTGCGCTCAACACCGCACCGACACTCTGGTCAATACTTTCGACCATGGCTGCATAAACAGGATCACCCTGACGGTTTTTGAGGGAGACTTTTTGATAACGTTCAACCATCTCATGCTTCGCCTGCAAGGGGGTATGTACCCCGTAATGAGGAAAGTAGAGAAAGAAAGGCTTGTCGTCGCCTTTTTCAATAAAAGAGATGGCTTCCGAGGTCAATCGATCGGTCAGGTATTCACCACTGACTCCATCTAAAAGCGTGTTCCACTGAACCCTCAAACCGGTGGTTGGCACCAACCAGTCACCCTCATAGGGGTGAAAGTAATTTCCGGGAGCGCCATGCCCATTGCCTGCCACATTGACATCAAACCCATGGTGCTGCGGAAGCGAAAAGGGTGCACTGCCCAGATGCCATTTCCCCACGCTGGCGGTTCGATAACCCGCCTCTCGCAGGGCTTCGGCCAAGGTCCATTCCTCCACAGGTAAGGCACGCACGCGCCTGCCTTCTCGTAATTTAGCATTGGGGTGCCACCTTCCAGAAGGAAGCCAATCGGTCAAAAGCAGTCGAGCAGGGTATTTTCCGGTCAATAGGGCGGCGCGTGTAGGGGAACAAACGGCGCAAGCGGCATAGGCATCGGTGAATCGTGCCCCTTGATTGGCCAACGAATCGATGTGCGGGGTCTGATAGTAAGAACTCCCCTGACACCCCAAGTCCATCCATCCGAGGTCATCGATAAGGAACAAAACGATATTCATCGAGGGCGAAGCATCCAGTGCCTTCGCCAGCATCGATGGGGCTTGCAAGCAGAGCACTGAGAAGACACCACACAGGAACCATGAAGAAACGTTTTTCATGTCATTGGAAGCAGGGAGACTCGGCATATGGATGGAACGGGCTGGCATCAAGTCCCAGGATCCAATGGAGCGGCATGGCTAGGAGTGATGGTTGGAAAAAAATATTGAGGGTATTTCCATGCCTGTTGTTTGGCAGCTTTCTTATTTGGCACACCATGGACCTCGGCCTTGAGACGAGCGACATTTTCTGACTTCAGCAGAGGATCATCGCTTTGGACACGCCAGGAATGCAATGTCTGTTTGAGGGTCAAAAAAATCTCTCGATGATGCGTATCCTCAGCCAAATTGGTGAATTCATAGGGATCGGTAAACAGGTCGTAGAGTTCATAGCGAGGAGGTTGACGCATCCTTTGATAGGCCTCTCGAATGTTGGGTGGGGCCTCATCGATCACCTTCAGATAGTCCAAACTGGCTTGGGGGGACGCCAGGCGAACCTCTCCAGCCATTTTTCTGAGTGTCAGCGCAAAGTCTGGATGCACCTCACCGGGAAGTAGGTTTTCAATCAGCTTGAAGCGTTGGTCGACAACCACGCGCTGAGGAAAAAAATTATTGGCTGCATGCATGTGATATTCAGCAAAGAGATGCGAGCGCCAGCTGACATGACCGGGTTTGAAAAGCGGCTGCCAGGCGCGCCCAGGAACATCTTCGACCGGGTGGGCCTGGGCAGCCGCCAAGAGGGTTGGCAAAAGGTCGATGGTCGAAACCAATTCCTCCCTCATCTGAGGCACGATCTGACCTGGCCAACGCACCAGAAGTGGAATGCGTAAGCCGCCTTCGTAGCACGTACGCTTACCCCTCCACATGTCCGCGCCGTGATCCCCAAAATACACGACAAGGGTGTCTCTAGCTTTTCCGCAATCATCCAAAGCCTTGAGCAGATCCCCTACCAGGGTATCCATCCGGCTGAGACAGTTGTAATAATCAGCTATCATTTCCCGAGCATCCGGGGGATCAATGCCCATATAAGGCATGGCTCGCACTTCGCTTCCGGTCTGTGGGTTACGAGGCAACCCATCGACTTGTCTCAGCCAGGGATCATGAGGATCCGGATAATTGACACTCAGAAAAAAAGGGGATTCATCCGCACGCATGAACGCTTCGGCGTGACGCGCGTAATCCGCGAGGTGTTCTCGTTGAAAGTTGGCACTGGGAATCTCGTGGATATCAAAGGGAAAGGCCTCAGCGGGGTTGATATGTAACTTACCTATGAGCCCGGTTCGGTAGCCCGCCGCTTTCAATTGAAGTGGCAGGTTGGCCGTATCCTTTCGATAGAGGCGAAAATTCCAGGTAGCCAAACCAATTTGACCATGTTGATGAGGATAAAGACCGGTCAGAAAACTAGCACGGCTTTGGCTGCAACCTGCCTGCGGCACATAAGCGCGATTGAACTGAAGTCCCTGCGATGCCAATCGATCCAAATTGGGAGTTCGTGCATACCGATCACCATAACAACCCAATTCAGGGCCGTTATCTTCGGAGACAATGAGCAAGATATTGGGAACCTTGGCACCCTGCAGAAAGAGTGCCATATGAATGAGCCCCAGGCAAAAGAGGCACGTTCGAGCAGAGATTGAAATAGGGAGTCTTACCATGGCATCTCAGGGCTGAGGGTTTGTTGACAGGAAACCGACTCGCGTCGAAAGAGTCAGGTCCATGGCCTCACGCAGTTGTTGACTCGTCTCGTAATAGGATGGCACCTGAAGGAGGTTTTGCATCTCAATGAAATAGCTACCAGAGGTGCGTACGCTTTCAATCGAATTGTAATCGTATAGTTCCTCAGCCAACGGTTTGTGACTTCTCCACTCGACCCAACGGGTATACCGATGCTCAGCGGTTCGAATGGAATAGCCCATGACCAATGGCTCTCCCTTGGCCCAGGGCCGCGAATGCTGGCTCAGCACCATCGCGCGCGCCTTGGCCTTTGGTTCCTCCAAGGCCTGCATGAAGCTGGTCCCCTCTAGGTTGGCAGGTCTGGGGAGACCAGCCCATTCGACAAGGGTAGGATAGATATCAACCAATTCCACCATGGCCTTTGTCTTCAAACCTGGATAGCGCATACCCGGGTAAAATCCGATCAAAGGCACATGTGTATCCAACTCAAAATTAGTCTTCTTGCACCAGTGTTCCGCCTCACCAAGAGAAAAGCCATGATCGCCCAGCAATAGGACGATGGTGTTTTTCCCTGCTTCCAGACGATCGAGCGCATCCAAGACGCGTCCGATCTGGGCATCCACATAGCTCACGCAGGCATAGTAGCCATGTCTGAGCTGCTGCGCCTGATCAAACGAAACGGCCTCATTTCCAGGAACCCCTTGATAACCTCCTAATTCCATCTGTTTGGAGTAGGTCCATGGAAACACCTCGCTTGGAGCCATACGATTTTCTCCCAAGGCAAATGAGGAAGACTCATACATGTCCCAATATTTTTTTGGGGCATTGAACGGGAGATGGGGCTTGAAAAACCCTACCGCAAGAAAGAAGGGTTGGGTTTCCTGCCCCAGCCTTCTGAGCTTGTCGATGGCCAACTCTGCGAGCTGGCCATCCGGATAAGCATCATCTGTCACCTGCGTCTGTTCGGTAGGCTTGCCCTTGATGGGGCCTCCCGGTTTCTTGAGACGATACGTTGTCCATCCCGGTTCCTGAAGGATTTCGGGTTCGGACCAGGAGATCGGATCCAGCTCACGAGCATTGCCACTGAAAACCTTTCCCAACGAAACCGTTCGGTAGCCATGTTGTCGAAAATATTGTGGCAAGGTCAGGAGGTCTGGCTGGTGATCACGAAAGCGGTCTCGATTGTGCCAAACCCGAATATGATCGGGCAAACAACCGGTCATCATCGAAGCCCTGGAAGGCCCACAGACAGCTTGATTGCAGTAGGCCTTTTGAAAGAGACGGCCACGAGAGGCAAGACGATCCATGTGTGGGGTCTTTGCCAAAGGATCGCCATAACAGCCCAATGCCGGTCGCAGATCATCCACCCAAATTAGAAGAACATTGGGGCGTGAAGCATCGGCAGGCAAGATGGATGACCAGAGAACCAACAGCCAGATTACTTGGATACAGCACGGGTTCACACGGGGCATCGTGCACCGTTTCAGCTGAGACTGCACCCAAAAAGAACTTTTACCCAAATTTTAAAGAGTCCAATTTGAGACTTATCCCTTTTGATTGGGATGGGTCTGATTGAGATACTCTTCCAAATTGGTATATCCATCTCCATCCAGATCATCAGAGGCATTCATCTCCAGACCCTGGTTTGGGCTGAATCGCCGCTCCCATGCATCCGGCATCCCATCCAGGTCGGCATCCTTCAGTGCTTGGCCTCCACGCAACTCAGGCCATCCGCCGACCTGAGATTGTGAAGAGATGATACCATTACCAAAAGTGGTCTTACCACTAAGCGCCTCTCGAACGATACGTGCATCGTGAGAATCTCGAGCAGGTCGAATGGCTCCAGCGCGTTTGAGTATCTTTTCAAAAGCCACCTCAGCGGGTTCGGTTCGAACCGGGGCCACCTCCAAGGGCTGTTCAGCCAAGGCAAAGGAAGGCACATGGTCGGGATCATCAATGATGACAAGCTCTTCACCACGGATCAACGCTCCATAACGATCAAGCACATTCCCGGATACATGCCATCTTCCAAACTCACCATTATCCAGGCTCTGCATTTTGATGATGTTCTGGAGTTGTTCGGATGCCGGCCCCGCCTTGTAGTAGTTATTGATGACATTGATGCTTTCAGGTCGCCCATCGAGTCGCCTTTTTTTCCAGTTGAATATGGCATTGTTGCGAAAATCAAGCGCCACGGTTGGGTCACGCGTTTCGCCCGCAATGCTTGGGTTACGACCCGCATTGTTGGCGAAAAGATTGTGGTGATAAGAGGTATGCTGACCTCCCAACGAGGCCGCAAAGCCATGGCCATTGCGCAAAGGGGAATCATCCAGGGATTCGGAGATCAAACACCACTGAATGGTGGCATCATGCGTGCCGTGATAGGTGTTGACCCCTTCGTCCAAGGTCCAACTGACTGAACAATGATCGACGATGACATGACTGGCATGAGAGATATCCATCCCATCCATCAGTTTCCCTGCTTCATCCCCCAGTCGAACCCTCAGATAGCGAACCACACTGTGGTCCGCAGAAATCATCAAAGGGTATTTGCGCAGACAAATTCCATCTCCTGGTGCCGTCTGTCCAGCAATGGTGATATAGGGATGTGTGATTCGCAAGGGGGACTCCAATTCAATGGTCCCTCCCACTCGGAAAATCACGGTTCTCGGCTCTGGATACTCGATGGCTGCCCTCAAACTACCGGGCCCATCATCCCTCAGATGGGTTACAAAAAGGACCTTCCCTCCTCTCCCTCCCTCTGCATGACGACCGAACCCCTCGGCAGTAGGAAAGGCCAGCATCGGTTCGGCAGCTTGGCCGAGGCAAATCAACGCTAAGAAACACAGAGTGACAATCAGTTTAAATCTCATAAGGTAGGTGAGGGCTGCTTTAGTTCTTGGCTGTTCTTCTAATGGAAAAACAGAATCATCTCCAACTCAAAACGCGCCCATCGGATCTGACATGCGACTAAAAGAAGAGAACACGCGACCCAGTATTGCCAGATTCAAAACAGGAGGCCATCCTGCAGTGATGGGTATCCCAAACCGCGCTTCAAAATTACCTTTGATCGCCCTTCTTCAATCGATCGTTGCAGGTCTTTGTTTTCACACGGCTCAAGGCGATGAAAAAACAATCCAGACCCATGCTCCAGTGGACTTGCTGGTCATCGGAGGCACACCAGCAGGCATTGCAGCGGCCATCGGTGCGGCCACATTGGGAAAAGAGATACTGCTCATCGAGCAATCACCGGTTTTGGGAGGCGTCCATTCCTCTGGAGTCATCCGCATGGATGATTTGTATGCAGCCTCCAACAGCGGTGTCATGGAATCCTTCCGTCGGCGAGTCAGAGATTATCATCGAACCGAGCTTGCTTCCGATCCCCTAGTGCAGGCCCATAGGAACCTGCCTGCCAACCGTCCGTGGAATATTGCCGAAGGCAGAGCATGGGAGCCTCACACCGCCGCTCGTATTTACAGTGAAATGGTGGGTGAACACCCATCCATCTCCACTTTGTTCCAGCAAGTCGCTGTCGATGTCATTATGGAAGGACACAGGGTCGTCGGAGTGGTCACCCGAGATCGAGACAATCAAGGAAACCTCGGCCAGCAGCATACCTACCGTGCCAAAGTGGTCATCGATGCCACCTATGAAGGAGATCTGGCAGCCTTTGCCAGGATACCTTACCGCATTGGGCGAGAGGCCCGTTCCCCGGAAGAGCCTCATGCTGGGAGGATCTACACAAATTATTTTCGCCACGTGGCTGGCGTTCCCGCCAACACCATCCTTCCGCACAGCACTGGGGAACCCGATCACCGCAGCCAGGCTTTCACCTATCGATTAACCGGAAAGGATTACGGCCGCCCAGATCACCCTTTCCGTATCCAGGAGCCACCTCCAGGGTATGACGCCAGTTTGTATCGTTGGAATCGAAACACAAAGCCCATCATCCCCAACCGTAAGTTTGATCTGCTAGGCATCAGTTGGGGTGGAGATCTCACGGGTCATGGAACCCGGTGGGTCTTGGCTGATTGGGAGGAACGCAAGGAACTGGAGTCCATCTTCCGCCAGTATGATTTGGGGTGGCTTTACTACATCCAAACCGAAGGTCAGTCGCCGCAGATTGGATTGCCCGATGATGAGTTTACCGATAATCACCACCTTCCCTACCGACTTTATGTACGCCAAGGCAGACGCATCGAGGGCCATGAAACCCTCAATGAAAGTGATATTCACAAGGATCTGCGCGGCAATGGCCTCAGGGGCCCCTTGAACGCAAATTCTGTGGCCATCGGAGTGTACGGCATTGATGCCCACAACGTCCAAGGCCCAACACATTCACCGGAGCCCCCAAGCGGTGAGGGTGCGGCTGAAGGCACCTTGCATTTGTTTGATGTAACAGGCCCTTACCAAATCCCCTACGGTGTCATGGTCCCCAAAAGCCATCAAGGCATCTTGTTCCCCATCGGCATCTCCAGCACGCATGTGGCCATGTGCACGGTACGCATGGAACCCGTTTGGGCGGCTCTCGGGCAAGCCGCTGGAGTGGCAGCCGCCTTAAGCATGGATCAAGGCGTCGAACTCGCCCAAGTGGCCACCCTCAGCATACAGCGAGCACTGGTGCGGCAAGGTTGCCAACTCTACTTCTACACCGACTTAGCCGCCGAGGCACCATGCTTTGAGGCCGTACAACTCCTCAGCCTGAAAGGCGCCATGGACGATCGTACCATCGAACAATTCCCGTTCAAAAGCACCGCCAATACTCTCAGTGATTTGGACTTTGAGGCCTACCGATTTCGACCAGATGACCCAGTCACCATGGGTGCGTTTGCTCATATGACCATACAGGGTTTGGAGATACCCTGGAGCATCACTGCAGCCCACTTCCAGGATGTGCGTCGAGGACACCAGGCCTTTCCCTACATCGAGACCCTTTATGACCTTTCCTCACAGTCCATGAAACCCTTCTTCCCATTCGAAACACATACCTCAAAGGAGGGTTCCAACTCGCGCACCGAACTCCTGGCTCACCCTGAAAACCCTGTAGGCCATGCTCAAGCCTTAAAAATCCTCAGAGGCTTGTTGCATGAAGAGTTTACCTGGCCGTCATCCATACCAAAATCCCTTTC
>Ga0255776_10001568_pt1 | contig 25988 bp, 25 predicted proteins | sample 071ome_19_FD_179974 | JGI IMG/M metagenome (GOLD analysis project Ga0255776, IMG submission 179974) | Coastal salt marsh microbial communities from the Groves Creek Marsh, Skidaway Island, Georgia - 071413AT metaG (version 2) | ecosystem: Environmental > Aquatic > Marine > Intertidal zone >... | reverse complement strand
CTCCCCATTTTTGGGCGCTTGCCTTTGCGCGGAAGGAAGAATACGCCAAGGTCGATATTCCCATGCTGCCGGTCACCCACGGTCGACGATATACCGCAGTGCAAAGCCTGTTATACACGCTGGCGCTCTTTGTGGTGGCGCTGTTGCCGGTGGCAACAGGACTTAGTAGCTGGATCTATCTAATCGGCGCGCTGGTGCTTGGGGGGCTATTTATCCGCCATGCGCTTGCGGTGTTACGCACGATGGATAACAAAGATGCCATGAAGATGTTTTGGTTCTCGATCGTATATTTGCTGCTGATCTTTCCACTGATGCTGATTGATCACTACATCTTACCCACTTCCCTCGTCAGTTGATGCTGGCTAGTGAGGGTGCTTACCTCTTTTATCGACGGAGAGACGCGATGACACTGTCCAAAGCCATAACCCTTTTGATTGCCGCTCTGCTGCCCTCTCTGGCGACAGCGGGGCACCATGAGGATTCGAAGAGCGTCGCGCTTGCGGCGCAGCCGGGTCAGGTAATGATTGTGTACCACTGGCCATGCGCAAACGCCGAGCGTGGGCTGTCGCTTCTTAAAGATATGATTACCTATGAACGCACTGCATCGCCGTTTCCCTATTCAGCTGCACCCGCTATTCACGCGGACGGTGCTGTGGTCTCGGTGGATGTCCACCCATCCGCCGAGTCCATGGAGCAAGCCGGAGCTTGGCAGGAGTCAGATGAGGAATGGCAGCGATATTTGAATGATATGGCTGACGCCTGCGGTTCTTTAGAGGACCTTACGGCGAGTGTATTGACCATGCAGTGACGAGTCATTGCCCGTTCAGTGATTGAGAGAATCACATATCCTCTGAGATTTCGTCTCGCTCTTCACGGGTTTGCTTTCGTTGTTCCCAAATAGCGTAGGCAGCACCCGCCACTATAAGAATCCCCAACATCAGCACCTGTGTTGGGCTAAAGCCATACAGGCCGCACTCCATGAGACGTTCGAAAAAGGAGTAGGTGCTAACGCCGCATTCCATAGATTGGGTCCTTGATTGGATTTTTCACGTCATGCTGTGTGTAGTCCCCACCGTAAAAAGATAGCATCATACAGGTGCCATGCGCTCGCCATTCTACAGGTGGTCTTCGCAGGAACTTACATCTCGATGATTGCAAAGAGAACCTGTTTTCCCAAGATCGGGGTAATAATGTACGAGTGTGTTCCCTCCGAACGAATCATCCCGCGGGTCCTGCCGAGTTATTTAAGCGATAGGGCTATACTGACTAAAAGAACCTAAGTTTCTGGAGTTGGTGACTTTGACTCAACCCGTGGCATCACCTGAGGGCCTTTTCCCAATTGCTCGCCTATCCCGTGAGTCGCGCCTCGCTTTTCAGGCGTTAGAGGACCTCGACCGAGCTTGGGACCTGGGCGTCTTTTATCTAAAGACCCCAGAGGGCCTCGATGTGGAGGGTGCCCGGGTATTTGGTCACGGACTGCTGACACCGGAAAGTCCCTATCGCAAAATACCAAACTACGGTGAGCTTGAGGGTTTCATTGCCCTTGAGAACAACCAGCAAACCAAGCTCGCACTCCGTCGCCATCGTTGGGATCAATACTACCCCTCGGACATCGCCCATTTCGGTCGGCAGCTTGATGCCATTGGTATTGCCATTATTGGCGAGGTTTTACGTCGATCAGGCATTCCCGAGGCGCTTTGGGGTCGTGCCTCTGGTGGCTACGCTAAGGGGGAGGGCACGGCTTTTCTGAACTTTGTTCATTACGATACCCGTGCTCCGGACTGGGGGCTGCGTTCCCATACCGACTACGGTTTCGTGACCGTGCTCGATGCCAGTGCTCCAGGTCTGCAGGTCGAGATAGACGGGGTATTTCATGATGTGCCGGTTTTACCGGATCATCTGGTCATCAACTTCGGCGAGGCCCTGCATTTTGTGACCGCTCATGGTGAGCACACCGTTCGCGCTGTTGTGCATCGTGTAGTGAGCCAGCGGGGAGAGGATCCGGTTCGACATGGCATTGTCTATTTCGCTAATCCTGATTTGGATGGCACGCTTTGGCAGTTCGATACCCGAGGGAAAGCCGCGGGACGCTGTTTAGTAAAAGACCTCTTCGCCATACTGGAAAATAATCTCACTGAGTAAGAGAAGGAGGCCGTTCAATGGGACGATAAGGCATCTCTCTTGCTCATGATTTATTTATTAGCTACGAGCTTCAGGCACTAGCGCTTTTTGCATTAAAGGAGGTATCCAGATGGACCGGAAGATATTTTTAGCGGAACCATTTTGATGACCACATGGTGCTTGCGAGGCTACGTGTTCATGCCGTCTCAATGAGTTGGTGGAGATCTTTTTTACAAGCAAGATGAACTTAATTAGTAGTGACGACGAGAACTGGCGCCATGGTGTGTTTGTTTATATCTTAGAGGCCGTAACTACCCACGCCTAAACATCAATGAGCGCCGGGAAAGTTACTTCATCCGGGGGGCGCGGGAAAAATCTGCGCATGATCCGAAACAGATTTCTTAGTGTGCAGGCCTTGTTACGTTAGTGATCCTATGAAGATTTTGATTATCAGAATGATGGGGCTTGGTGATGTTGCATCTATCTTGGTGCCTGCCGCGACCCTGTATAGAAAGAAATATCCGAATGCTCATATTTGTGTTCTCACTTATGAGGCTGGCGGAGAAATCATGGAGCTTCATCCCGGTGTAGATCAAGTTATGTCTATCACAAAGGGGCAGTGGCCAGAAGATCTGCTACCAGCTACCCGTGAATTCATGCGCATAGGACAACTGATTTCTGCAGAACAATTTGATTTGATTGCTAACTTGGATACCTGGTTTATGCCTTGTTTTCTGGCCAGGGCATTGAGGGATGTGGGGTTTACGGTCGAAGGAAACTATATCAATAGACCGGTTGAGGATGTTCTCAGGAAAGCGGCTGATGGGGTTCTATCCCAAAGTTTTTTTGAAAAACCAGCACAGTACATGGAAAGTTCCTTTCGGAATATGTATCAGTGGACCGTGCCCTGGTGGCAAAAATTTCCGGGCATGGGTTATCCAGCATTTTATTTGCAGAAATGTTGCGGTTTTGATGGTTCCATAGATATAAGCTTACCTTGTACCCCAGACCCTGAGCTCGTTGCTGAGGCTGAGGGCAGACCTATTATTGCGCTTTCCATGAGAGGACGAGCGCTCTATAAAAACTACGGCTACGCTGAAAGCCTTGTAAATCAACTTACAATCCAAGGCGTCCATTGTTGGAGCCAGTTTGATGGATCTGTCCCCATCAGGGCAACGCTTAATAAACTTTGCGCTAGCTCACTTCTCATTACGGTGCCAACATCTTCTCAGTGGCTAGCCAGATTGGCAGGGTGCCCCTCTTTGGTTCTGCCAGGACCTATGTCTCCCTCATTGCTTGATGCTGAGTTTTATCCGCCGGAGCAGACCGACTGCCAGTACTGTTATCAGGAATCTGAATGCCCGGAGCGTCGCAATTATGAATGCATGGAAATTTCTCCTGCGGCTATTGCCAAACAGGCTCTGGGTATCTTGAAGTCAACCCTATGAAGACCGCATTGTTCATCCAGCTTGAGCGACTAGGGGATCTTGTTCAAACCACGCCACTTCTTAGAGAATTTCGACGAGCCAATCCACACCATGAAATACACCTCTTGTTGCTTGAAGAGAATAGGGAGGTTCTTCAGGGTTTTGAGGCTGTAGACCAATATCATTATGTAGCGCAGAGAGTAGTTGCCAAATTAAACCACGCGATCAATAAACGGCGTGATGAAGAGCAACCTGATGCAAGGTCATTTCTTGTCGAGCTCGGTTTGCCCTCATTGGATTGTTTGATAAACCTTACTCATGGCGCGTTTGGCTGTTGGCTTGCGGGTCAGTTATCGGCTCACTACCTTGAAGGAGGAGTACTGACTGCTGAGGGGAATTGGTTTTGGCAGGGAGCATGGCATGCTTACTTACTGGCTATGCCGGATTTTAGGCAACACAATTTATTCAACATTGTGGATCTTTATCGTGGGTCAGGCCCGGCGGGACCGGTAGCATCCTCAAGTCGCCCATATGCTTATAGATCAAAAAAACTACCCTTTGAAGTTCCTCAGGGAAAACTTGTAGCGTTGAACCCCGGTGCAAGCAAACCGAGTCGACGCTGGCCATCGCAAGCTTATGCGGAGCTTGCAAAAAGGTTATGGGAGCTGGAGTTCAGCCCAATCCTGGTGGGTGCGCCATCTGATATGGAAATCTGTAATGAGGTGGCAACTCATCTCGACATGCCGATTAAAAACTTTTGTGGACGGACTTCAGTTCCAGACATGACAGCGCTCCTTGATGGGTGCGAGCTCCTCGTGAGCAATGATACCGGCGCCATTCATCTCGGGAGTGCGGTGAACACTCCCTGCGTTGGCCTATACGGTGCTACTGCCTGGTTTTCAGAAACAGCTCCATGGGGTGAGGGCCACATTGTTGTACAAGCACCTATGGACGCATCTATGGAGTCAATCACGTTAGAGACAGTCTTTACCCAGGTATGCCGCGTACTCGGAATTCCTGCTCTGGCGAGTGCAGGGGCTGAAGATGTATGGCGAACTAGGCTCTGTTCACAAGATGCTCTGGGAGGCTTGAGTTACGAATTACTCCAAGGACGCGGTGCTGAACACCTGCACTTTACCCTTCACTACCGTGAGGCTTTCAGTCAAGTATTGATGAGCAATAAAGTGATGGAGATCCAGCAGCCTTCCTGTCGGGTTGAGGCGGACTGTCTAGCCGCCTCAAAAGCGTTGAGGGAGATGGCCATTATCGCTGCACAAGCCCTAAACCTATTACGTCCCGAGCAAGCTGATGCACCCGAGGAAGTTGAAGTGCTGTGCACCGGATTTGAAGAGGCTTTGGGGACTGTTACGGAATCGGCCGAGCGATTGCCTCATCTGGCACCGCCTCTTTATTGGCTAAAGTGGGTGTTGCGTACAGCCCCCTCGTTTAGCTTAGAAGCTCAGCTTACTTTGCGTGTTAAGGAATGCCGACGCGCGGCTGACATACTGGAGTGTGCAGCGCATCTGCATCAGACGGCGATGAAAGAGCGTGAAAACTAGTTAAGACCTCGAGTTGAGAGGCGCGGAAGAGGCGTTGCTAAATTCGGTAAATGAAATTATTTCACGGGGGCATCTTACAAAAATGATGCTTGTTCAACCATCCACAGATTTGATCACGCTAGATAGAATACGCTTGGAATGCTCGTTTGACTGTTGGAGAACGCCAGTGGCGGCTTGATTGAGGATCGATGCTGAGGCTAACCTACTGGTTTCCTTCGCATAATCCGTGTCTGTAAGGACGCTATGACTTGATTCGAGATTTACACCTGCTAGTGTAAGAGAATCAACAGCATGTGTTATTCGATTAACCACCGCCCCAAATTCTGCTCGATGTCCAAGTAAGGTGTCGATCACTTGATCGACAGCAGAGAGAGTATCAGTAGGAAATGAAAAATCGTATGTCGTAATTGTTGTTGACGCGACGATATTGTCGACAAAAAGCTGAGCTCCTGCAGCAAGGCCCCCGGTAGCATCATACGTGCCGCCCACAAAAACAAACTTGTAAGTCCCTTCCTTCGTAATGGTCAAGCTTTCTGACTGCCAGTTAGTAGTCGTACCCGTATCGTCAAGAATTTCCAGGGTTTCGCCGGTATTTACATTCAATAAGTACGCGTATACGTCGTAACTGTCTTCACCACCCTGTGCTCGCCAATCGAATGAGACTGTGTCACCTATCTTCATGTTTAGCTGATCCTGGCTCACTAGCGCAGGGCCCCTGACCGTGTCATATCCAGTATTGGTAGTAATTCCCGAGCTGGTCAGCCGAACCGATTGTGATCCCTCGCTTTTCTGCGCGGTAGTGGTCGTGACTTCCATAGTTCCTGGATCGCTGGGGTTATTTTGATCTGTACCGTTTGCCACATCGTTCGTTGGTGTGACGTGGCCAGCGATAGAATCAGTGCCAAAAATGATTGCCTGCTCAATAATATCCCAGCCAGTAATCGTCGAGGAGCCTGGAGCATCTGCCTCGAAGTCACCGTTCTCGAAAGACTTTATGGTCTCTATGGTTTCTACTAACTTGGGGAGTTCGACCGAAATCTGACTGTCAATGTTGGCTCCTACAGTGAATGGTACTGTCCTTGACTCCATGAAGAGCGGCTCTGAATTAAATTCACTTTGCCGCGCTAGCTCCGTTATGGACACTCGGAGTGCATCGATTTCTTCTTGTAAGATCGCGACCTCAGATGAGCCCTGAGTACCGTTGGCTTGCTGGAGGTAAAGCTCCCGCATGCGGTGGCTAACATTAATCAAATCTCCCAGCACTGAATCTGCAGTGCGAACTAGATTGATACCGTCTAGGCCATTCTGTATGCCTTTTTGCAAACCAACAATTTGTGACTGCATACGAGCAGCCATTGCCATACCCGCTGCATCATCCGCTGCACGATTGATTTTTTCGCCAGTCGCCAGACGCTCAGTAGCCTGATTAACTGATCTTTCAGATTTCGCTATAGCACCCAGTGCGCGCATCGACGCATCTGCGAGGCTTCCTAAAGAGATCAAGGGTAAGTTTCTCCATGCTTCCCACCTAGGTCGAACATGCAATATCTGTACCAAGATGGCTTTTTTGGCTAAACCCCTTGTTTTCAGCCAAGCGTCGCTTACGGTTATGTCTAATGGAGTCATGACCGGCAGGACGTTGCCGGCGGTAGACTCCTCAAGGAGTTCTGGAGTTTTTGGGTCGGTAGATTTAGGTTTGATTTAGTGAGTTAGCATTTCTGCCCTGAAAAGTTAAGCAGCTGAGCTTCAGGGGAGCACAATCACAAGCGCCCCCAGAACAACCATGACTGAAGCAACTATCGAACCGGCAGGAGCGAGTCCAAGAGACAAAGAGCCGTCTTGCTCCGTCATTTTCGAAGGCGACCACACAAGGCCCATGACAATGGCTACTAGTGCGTACAACAAGCTCAAAAAGCCAAACGCTATGGCCGGGCCCAGTAACATTGGATTATCTAGGTGAGTCAGGCCTTCCACCACTCCGATAGAAAATCCCAACCAACCTATGGCTAGTAATTTTGCTGACCATCCGGTTGCATAGTTTTGGCCCAACGCACGATTGATTAAAAAGACCAGAAGAGTAACCCCGCTTAAAAGAAATACCGCTTGCGCGTGCCAATAGATGCCGATATTCCCTTGGGCCGCCCGATTCATCGCCCACGAAATTGCGATCAAGAAGACTGCGGATCCTAGAACTTTTGCGGTTAAAGGCAGAGAGAAGTCAAGTGGGACGAACTGAGAGTCCGTGAGGAGTAATCGAACGGCGCTTGCATACACAACGGTTAACACTGCGATTGCCAAGGCCGGGGCGATCTGAGCAGGATCGGACACCGCAGCGAGCATGCTGACTACGCCAACGAGGAACCCTATCAATCCGAGCGGAAGTGACAGCTCCCAAAGTAGTCGCAGCTGTCCGGTCCGAATTCTCATTAAAATTCCAGCGACTATAAGGCTACCAAAAACATAAAGCGCTGAAACTGTGTCGACTATAGAACCGAACTCCAACATATCGTCCTTCCTTTCAAGAAAATCAAACCGAGCCCGCCAGAGATCGAACCATGCTTTTGGAACCCCTTACCTCTCAAGCTACACAGCTATGTATCGGTCGGTGTTGGGGTCGTACTCCCAGCTCGTCTTGCCATTCTCTTCCGGCGGAGTTTTGGGTTGCGCTTGCGCTATTGCTATTTGATGGAACTGAGTGGCTAGTTCAGAGGAACGATCGCTTGAGAAGCCCTCTACCATCGACTTCATTTCTTGCAGCGCGTTTATAAGGGCAGATGCCTTTATATTGGCATGGTCGCTGCCAGGAATGATTTCAAGACGTTCCTCACCAACACTGAGCCAAAGTACAACTTCCTCAAGCAATAATTGATCAAGACTTGGTGGCGCGCCATCGGCGCCGGAAAGCGCTTGATTGGTAACCGCCCAGTTGAGGCTGGGACTCGGGTCTGAAGCTGCATTTCCGTGTTTGTATCTTGCTTCAGCGTCCACTATCGACTGCTCTAAACTTTTGACTGTCAATTCGTGGGTAGTCTTAAAGATGCCAGCCTCACGAGATGTTGGATTCCCAGTACTATCAGACATCGCTTCCTCCCTTCAATGACTTGCCACCTTAACTCGGCCATTGTGCCGACGCTTGGTTCTTACTCTACACCGCCTCAGCCATAAAATCTCTATAAAAACTGCAATGCGAACCTCACTGCTATGGTGATCGAATACAAATTTTGGTGTCGGCTAAGCTTGAGACAAAAAAGCCTTGGTTGAGCTTAAAGGTTCTAGAATTAAACCCTCCGGCCGCCTGAGTGCTCCCACAATACGACCCCCAAAAGTGCACGAATGGCTCGTGTTCCGGGTGGCGTCAAGTTTTGGATAAGGGCACGTAATGGGACAAAACGCACCAGTTTGAGGCATTTGTTTGACATTAGATACTAAGACTGCTCAGCTATCGATCTGACGCTTAGAATTTCTGCACCGTAAGCGTAGACAAATCTTGAAAAATTTCTATTGGACACGTAACGTCTAGGGGGTATTTGAAGACTCTCCTGCCGGGAAACAAGCAAATGACTTTGGCTAATGAATCACCATCAAGGGAGATCTCCTTCATATCCGATATTTTAAACAGACGTTTACTCAGCGGAGTCCGTTATTACGGCGTCCGCCGCACTCAGAGACAATACATTGATACTGAGATTGTGGTTGAAAAATAAATCAGATTCGGGGGAAAAGATGGAATTAACAAGGCCAAATAAAATCCATGTGTTGCCAGCGATATTTTTTATAGGCCTGCTGGGCTCCACTTCTGCTATCGCTGCTTCAGTAAAGGGCACTACTGCCTCCGGAAATGAGGTAGATATCGAGATCATCAAGTCCCCTGCTCTTGAATACCCCCGGCGTGCACAGCGCTTGGGTGTTGAGGGGTATGTGTTGATAGGATTTGACCTTTCACCCAGTGGTGAGATTTTGGATTTGAGAGTGGTAGAGAGTAAGCCGCGTCTGATGTTTGACAAAGCAGCAATGAAGTTCGTCGGAAATATGAAATTTGCTGTCCCGGAAGAAGGTGGAGCTAGCGTATCAACGCAAGACATAAAGGTCAGAGTTACCTTCGCGCTCCAGTAGCAGGCGGACACAAAATATGACGATCAAGAGCAAAATACTTTTGGTGATATTGGCGGGCATCGCGTGCCTTTTTTTGGCAAATATATACTCATCATCACAAATGAATACAGCGCATAAGCGTTATAGCTCTGACGAGAGTTTGACTGCGCATTCCTCTGCTTGGTTTAGCAACTTAGATACGCAATTCGTCAGCAATTTGCTGGCGTATGACCCTATGGATGGCTCTGAGAAAAACGCCAGCTACTGGGATCCATCTTTAAACGGATTTGACGGTTCTACCGGCCCTAATCCACTTTTCGCCGCAATCACAAACAAAAACATTGAGGTTGCTGAGGAGCTCTTTGGCCGCGTTTTTTCAGATGCAATCATGGAAGAACTACTCACATTTGCGATTGCCTATGATCGAAGGGGACTGCAATTGTATTGCGAGTCCAGCCTGTATCTTGTAGGCGTGGATCCGTGTGAAGAGTCTGCTCAGCCGGATTATTTCCTTAAGTTTGGCTCGTTTGTGGATAGTCTTGAAGATGGGTCTGTCCGGCGTGTCACTCAAATTAACGATCTCAGTGGTGGCAAACCTGTTTCCATTAACGACACGCTTGCCTTTGCGCTAATCGATGAAAACGACTCTATCATCGGGCTGGTCGTAGTCGGACGAAATGTAATAGATGGCTTGGAGCAGTTTTCTGAAAATTTTGAGATATCAACAGCCATTTTGATGGGTGAGAGAGCGCTAACAGTCCATGATTACTACGATGAAGAGCGCCCGCCGGAACTCAATACATTGATTAAGGCTGGCACAGATTATGCAGCGAAAACCGGCACATTTTCCTATAGCTTTATTGCAGAGGAGCAGGGAGCCCGGATTTCTTCTATTCCCTTTAGTAAAGACATCCGAGGCAGCGATCTGCGAATTTTGATTTTTGACGATCAGGCAGACCTTCTGGCGACTTTAAAGCAAGAGGAAAACAAAGCATTTCTTGCTTTTGCGCTGGTTTCTTTAGTGATTGTAGGGCTCGTTTTCCTAATGACGACTTCCTCTTTCAGGCGGATTATTGATGCAATTCATCTACTTGAGAGGATGGGCCAAGGCGATCTTTCGGCTGCTTCCGCAACCTCAGGACTTTTTTCTTCTAAGAATGACGAAGTAAGTAGGCTTCAAAGGACTATTGAAGATTATCGAAGTCATAGGCTTGAGGCCGAATCCCATAGGGTCGAGCGGGCCAAAAGGAGAGATGAGCGAGACAGGATAATGTTCGAAAAAATGGCCCTTTTAGCTGACCAGTTAGAGGGGCAAGCTCGTGAAATGCTGAAAGTAGAAATCGAATCGATGCAAGAGCTCGTGTCCTCTGGTAGCGACGAGGATAAGGAGCGGGCGTCAATAGAGGTAATGTCCAAGGCTTTCTCTAGGATGTCTGATGAAGTCACGACACTTATTGATGCCAGAACTCATGAGCTGGTCGCTGCCAAAGACGAGATCAATAGTTCCATCCGATATGCAGCCAAGCTCCAAAACGCTTTACTCCCAAAAACGATGCCTGGAGATTTCAACATAAACGTCGAGTGGCGTCCGCGGGATTTAGTGGGTGGTGACATCTACTTTATTAAAGATTATCCGGATCGAGTCTACATAGCCGTGGTGGATTGCACCGGGCACGGGGTTCCAGGGGCGTTTTTATCAATCATCGCGAGAAGCCACCTAGATAAGGCTATTGATGTTGACGGTTATCAAAGTGCCGGCGCTTATCTCTCACAAGTCAATGAACTACTGAAAGAGACCTTGGCCCGCTCAGATAAAAAGAATACCAGTGAGGAGGGATTTGACGGTGGTGTGTGTATTTACTACCGGAAAGAACGCAAGCTTGAATTTGCTGGCGCGAAGTCGTCATTGTTCAATGTGGACGGCGTAGATGCCATTGAAATCAGTGGAAATCGTAAATCCGTCGGGTCCACGCGGATGTCTTCTGACTTCAACTTTACCACTCACGAAATAGCATCTCCCCGCGGTGCTTTTGTCATGCTGACCGACGGTATCACCGACGTTATGAGCCCGGCAGCAAAACCTATTGCTTTTGGGCGGAGACGAGTTTTGAAGATTCTTAGGGAATCATCAGACAAGACGCCAGCAAGCATTGTCGACAATATTATGAGTAGCGTTAACATTTACCGAGGTGGGGCACCCTTCCGCGACGACCTCACACTCTTAGCGTTTTCACTAATACACGATGAACCCGAACCGAGCGTTGTCAAAGCTGTTGGAGAAACAACATGATTTTCGAAGCTAGTCAGCGGACGCCTCTCGTAGAGTTAACCTCTACATCCTGCTTGATACGAGGAGAGTGCTATCCAGAAAATATCTCAGAGTGGTCAGATCCTGTTTTACAGGAGTTGGAAAATTGTTTAAGTGGCGATGAGCAGGAATTCAAGGTAGAGATTGAGCTCTATTACTTCAATAGCTCATCTGCGAAATTTTTGTTCGACTTTTTTGAGTTTCTGGAGGAGAGCGCGTCTGGGGGGAAGTCCATATCAGTTGATTGGCGTTACCGTGCCGAGGATGACACAATGCAAGAGGCAGGAGAAGATTTTGAGGAAGACATGACTGCCTGCTCTTATAAGCTAGTGGTAGTCGAGTCGGAAGAAGAAGACTGAAGTAGCGGCATTGTGTGCAAACCTAGATTCGGAAATTTGAACTATGCTGACAAATATAGAAACTAAAGATACTGTCGCCCTGCACACCTTTATGCAGGGTAGACGTACACTTTTCTGCTATTCAGGCCCACTAACCGAAGATCTTTTAACAACTATTTCAAATCCGGTCAGACATCAGTTGTCAGACAAGGAGACCGAAGAGGCCGTTGCGAAGCGAGTCTTTGGCGTATTTATTGAGCAGGCTCAGAATATCATTAGGTACTCCTATCAAAAAACTCAAGTGACTGGAGATAGCATTGGGACGGTAGCAATAAGCATAGCTGAAGACGGGTTCCTTATTGAGGCTGTAAATATCGTAGATCCAGAAAAAAAAGATGGCTTGGAAGCCAGCCTGATAGAACTTACTGTGAAGGACCAGAAAGAGTTGCGAAGCCTGTATAAGCAAAGGCTGCGAGATGGTCCCCCTGAAGATTCATCTGGTGCTGGCTTGGGCTTTATAGAAATGGCGAGGCGAGTAAAGAAGTTCGAGTTCGACTTTATCGAGTCGGAAAATGGAGCACTTTTTGTTTATAGAGCTTGGGTCGGTTGAGGCATAATTTTACCGTCATGGCTTAGAAAAGCTGTCCAGTTCCCGCAAGGCTTGCTGTAAACTTTTTTTCGTCATTTCAAGCTCTGTTTCTGATAGACGATCCAACACAAGAGACAGGTTTCTTTTTCCAAGATTCACGGATATCGATGCGGAATCGATGGTGCCTACAACCTTGCGTGCCTTGAACTCGCCAATCCCTTTAAGGTGAATGGGTTCCAACTCTATCGCGTCTATAGATTCTCTAACTAAGTTATAAGTGTCTTCAGATATGAAAATTGATCCGTGATCAGCGGCTGTTTCCAATCTTGATGCACGATTAACAGCGGATCCGATGGCTGTATAATCCAGCCGTGATTCGCTACCAAAATTGCCAACTGTCGCAAAACCAGTATCTATGCCGATACGCATTTGCAGAGGCTCCTTCATTCCGTAGTCAACCCATTTGTCAGACAAGTCATCGAGCTCTTTGAGCATATCTAGAGCCATTTTCACACAACTTGTAGCGTCTTCTTTCAGTCCTTTGGTCTCTGGATCCCCAAAAAAGAGCATGATTCCATCTCCAATGTATTTATCGATGGTAGCCCCATAGTCCAGCGCTATTGTTGTCATTGTTTCTAGATACAGGTTAAGGAGACTTGTTACGTCTTCCGACTCCATGCTCTCGACGAAATTTGTAAAACCGCATAAATCTGAAAAGAAGACTGTAAGCTTCTTTCGTCTCGTAACGCGGGTGCCTGCCCGGGAACCTGAGAAGATAGAACTATAAAGCTGCGGAGAGAGAAATTTTGAAAGTTGCGTTGACATGCCTTCGAGCTGCTTGTTTGTTTCCTGCGCCTCTTCCTTCAATTGATTCAGTCTCTGCTCGTTTTTATCGCTGAGTTTAATAATTCTCTTTGTGGTTCTAAGAAGCTTGCCGTAGTGATTTAGAAGCTCAGTGTATGTTTCCGGAGATGTCTGCCCATCTTCGACTAGCTGCTTGGCCGCGGCTAAGATTTTGGTTTCTTGGCCAAAAATATCCGTTTCCATTTGGTTCCCTTTTTCGTTTTCTCGGTGAGGGTATTGGCTCAGTGCCGCAATTGCTTCCTCGTTAATTCATCACTGAGGCGGATTTGCTAGTCGTCCTAACGATTTGCCATCTCCCAGCACGCGCCCAACAAAGCCCTTTACAACACCAAACAGGCCTTTGTTGAGTTTTGAAATGAGTGTATAAGCTGAGTCGCCATCTACGGCCCATGCATTGACAGAGGACAGCACGTCAACCGCATCATCAAAAGGCACTCCCGCCAACACCTCTGCCAATCCCACCACAGCACCCTCGCCCATAACGCAATTAGCTGATCCACGTCGCACAGCCAGCTTGCCAGAACTGATGATCAGAGCCCTGCCAGCGAGAAGCTGATTTTGTATAGCACTTCCGTCGGAGCAGTAAATCGAATTTAAGGTTGTTCCTTTCGTAAAGGTGTCCCAAGCGTGCTCTGCGGGGCTTCCTGGATCAATCACAAAATGGCCGTCACCTTCTCCGCTGTTCAAAAGTGAGGCGATGTAATTTCTTTGGAGCAACTGTAGGGTAAGTGCAGAAAACACCGTTTTCAGAAGGGGTGGTGCTGTACTGAGTTGACGACCCAGCCAGTCAGCTGGAATCTCCAAGCATACTGCTTGCGTTCTAGCGGTTGCTGTCGCCATTCGGTACTTGGTACCGACTACAGCTTGCTCTCCAAAGCTAGCGCCCTTTTCCAGAGTCGCTAGAGTATGCGCACCTTTGTTGATGGCGATATCGATCTCGCCTGCCTGTACGATATACATCGCATCGGCTCGGTCGCCCTCTGAAAATAAAATAGTACCAGCAGCGAGCGTAACTTCATTTAATTTCGGGTTTGCTTGGGACGGTTTTCTCTCAATGCCACTCATGTTTTACCTATGCTTTAAACTGAGGTCCCTTCTGGGGCCTTCAAAATTACGAATTTTCTTCACCTAGCTTGGCCTCTAAAGCCAAAAAATTCTCTGCCTTCTTGCTCGCAAATAGTTTCTTTCCTGCAGGACTTTGCCAGTCATGGCGTGCCATAAGAGCTTTTGTCATGGGCATCATGTCTTCCATATCTACATTGAGCTCCTTGGCTAAAAGTTCTGTCTGGAGCCAGAAATCCTCTCTGCCGAGATTAGCAAGGTCGGCGTCTAGCAACCATGGCGAAAGCCTTGAATTTGAGATTTGGGCAGGCCCTTCCAAAACCAATTGCGTATCTAGAATCATCTGCTGAACCAATTCTTGCTCAGCCTTGCTGAACCGCCCTGATTCAGCCATAGCTTTAGCCGCCATGCTCGCGCCAATTGGCTCATTCTTAGGACGCTGCTGTATGAATCCCGCATCATGGAAAGCGGCAGCCACTGCAAGCAACAACATATCTCGCTGATTTAGACCATCCTCCCTCGCCAATTCGATAGATTGTCGAAGCACGTCTTTAGTGTGTTCGGGGGAATGATAAAAAAGGGTGTCATCCAGCGCTGAGTCGAGCCACTCTATGGTTTCTGTGACAAGCGGTTCCTCAGTGAACTCTGTACTTAGATCTTGCATGAAGCACCTCATCAAGACAGTAGCCGGAGGGAGCGAACGTCATCAACAATAACAAAACTTGATTGTGACCGCATTAGCGATAACGCTGTATCTTTAAGTACCTTAGCTGACAGATATAGAGGGCCATTGGAGTATCAATCTTCTGGCAGTAGAAGTGCATCCTTAGCCACATCATTCCGCTATTGCGTTAGCTTCCGACAGTCGCCACTTTCCGTCAAAGTCTTTTAGCTCAAAATCTCCAAGCTCGCTAAATTCGAGACCAGACCCAAAAGCTAAACTCTTCAACACGTCTGAAACAACGACCTGATCGGCCGACGCAACTCCCTGAATGCGGGACGCTAAATTTACATTGATTCCGCTAATATCGGACTGGTCCTTTTCAATCTCGCCTACATGGAGACCTGTGCGAAGCCTAATGTCTAGGTCCTTGGCTTGCTCCTTTATGGCAATCGCGCAACGAATAGCTCGAGCGGGACCAGAAAATACTGCTAGAACACCATCACCAAGACCTTTTATGAAAATACCATCAGCATTACTAATCTCTTTTTTGCACATGGCCTCAAAGCTTCGAATCTTCATTCGCCATACCTCGTCGCCCAGATCGGCTTGAAGGCGGGTAGAACTGACTATGTCGTTAAACATTACGGTAGCAAGGACCCGCCCTTCATGGCCAGACTCGTTAGCAGCAGAGTGTCCCATAGCAGCAAAAGAAATAATCTCATCACCAATTCGAGGATCTCTTGACATAAAGTAAGTGTGACCTGCGTCAGACAACTCTATAAGCTCAGAGTCTGCGATGCCTTCATGGAGTGCGTGGCCATATTTGAATGCGATCAGTTGGTCGTCGTGGGAGTGCATTACTAGGGTCGGACACCTTACATCTCGGAGGAAAGCGCTCACGTCCATCTCTGCAAGCAGTGACATCATTTTTGCCATGTTGGATGCATTGGTAGATGCCAGCTCGAATTGCTTGAATTTTTGGCGCAGCTCATTGTTTATTAGCATCCGGGACGGAAGTACCTTGCGCACGAACTCCCCGTTCCCCCATGTTTTTTCGACATTTTTCACAGCCTTCCAGACCATGAACTTTTTTAGCAGTCCTGTAATAAAATTGGGAAGTCGCTTTAGTTTCTCAAGTCCAGGTGTGTGGGCAAAAGCGCCGAATAAAATAAGCTTTTCTGTTCTTTCCGGATACATGGCGGCGAACAGGGCGCTGAGAGAGCCACCTTCAGATACCCCCATCACTGTAGCTCTCTCGGAGCCAACGGCATCTAAAACCAACCTTATATCATCCATGCGCTCCTCAAGAGTTGGAGCCGAATCTGCAAGTTTTTGCGATAAACCGTTACCTCTTTTGTCAAAAACTATTATGCGGAAGTGGGGCGTAAGCTGCTGAATAAAATCGTTGTAACCTGGCAACTCATGCGCGTATTCAACATGAGAAATTATTCCTGGCACGATTATTAGATCTTTTGCTCCAGTTCCATAAACCCGGTACGCGATTTTGGTATCCTCACGCGCCGCAAATTGAGTTTTAACGTTTTGATTCATGTGGGTTTTGACAATGTTCCTGTGCAGATAGTTTTAAGATCCCAGAGTTTTTCAGCGATTTGTCTCTTGAGTCAAGGATCGGCGCCGTGCTGGCTTGACTATACAGCTTCCAACACCTAACTGCCGCTGAAAGGTTTGCTCAATTAAATTTGGAAGTGTCTTTGCGGCCAGGTGCTCGCATGTACCCCACCAGTGCAACGGCACTTTTTGACGACTCAGGCGGAGGGGGGGGGTAAACATCATCAAGGACCACAGTCCCGCAATTGAGGGTCACCGGCAGGGTATTTCCGTAGAATAGAACGCCGGAGCGAATGAGCTTTAAAAAATTGAAGACTGTGGTGTCTAAAGTTTAAAAACTTAGGGTTATGCGAAAAGGCACTATAATAAACACAAAGAATATCCTGTATGACAAAAAACCATGCCTAATGGTCGTTGAAGCGGGGGAACTTCCATATAATCCGCGTCCGTTGAAAGAGGCACCCCATGGAACTCGATCCCTTTGTACTCTCGCGCATTCAGTTTGCTGCGAACATCACTTTTCACATCCTGTTTCCGACCATTACGATCGGTTTGGGCTGGTTTTTGCTGTTCTTCCGGGTTCGTTTCACCCAAACCCAGGATATGTACTGGGAGCACGCCTACAACTTTTGGGTCAAAGTCTACGCGCTGACCTTCGCATTGGGCGTGGTATCGGGCATTACCATGAGTTTCCAGTTCGGCACCAACTGGCCGGGCTTTATGGAACGGACGGGTAATATCGCGGGCCCTCTACTTGGTTACGAGGTGCTTACAGCGTTCTTTCTTGAGGCATCCTTCCTCGGGATCATGCTTTTTGGTAAGCAGCGGGTCTCCAACCGCACCCATTTGATTTCAACCTTTCTGGTGGCTTTCGGTACCTCGCTGTCGGCCTTCTGGATTCTTGCCCTGAACTCATGGATGCACACCCCTGCGGGCTATGAAATCCGGGAGGGTCAATTCTTTGCCGAGAGCTGGGCGGCGATTATTTTTAATCCCTCGTTCCCGTATCGCTTTACCCATATGATGCTGGCGAGTCTGTTGACTTCAGCCTTCTTGGTGGCGGGCGTGTGTGCTTACCGAATCCGTAAAGGCGTGGATGGCCCTGCGACCAAAATGGTACTCAAGTCGGGTATCTACACTGCGGCTATCGTCATCCCGTTGCAGATAATAGCGGGCGACCTTCATGGTCTGAACACCCTCGAGCACCAGCCCGCGAAGGTGGCGGCGATGGAGGCGGTCTGGGAGACCGAGCAAGGTGCTGGTTTTACCCTCATTGGGCTCCCCGATGAGAAAGCGCGTGAAACTCACTTCGCAATCAAGATCCCGTATGCGGCGAGCTTGATTTTGACCCACGATCTTGAGGGAGAGGTCAAAGGTCTCAATGATTTTGAGGCCCACCCCCCGGTAGCGCCGGTGTTCTGGTCCTTCCGCGTGATGACCGGTGTCGGCACACTGATGCTATTGGTATCGTGGTGGGGTGCGTGGCAGCTATTTCGTCGCGACAAGTTGAGCAGCTTGGCGCTGCGCTCGGTATCGCTCATGACCTTCTCCGGCTGGGTCGCCAGTGTGGCAGGGTGGTATGTGACCGAGATTGGTCGTCAGCCATGGATCGTGCAGGGTCTGGTGTCTACGACTGAAGTGGTTGCGCAGCATCCGTCTGCAACGCTCGCGGGCACGTTGTTTGGCTATGTGGGTCTGTATCTGGCGCTGATGATTGCCTATATGAAGGCGCTGCGGATTATGGCGGTGAAGCCGGCCAAATCACTTGAAGAAGACTCGAACCCGCTGGGCACGCCACTGGTGGGGACCGCTGCGTGAGTGAAGCGCTACCGCTTTTCTTCGTATCAGCGATGGGTTTATCGCTGCTGCTGTATGTGATTCTCGATGGTTTTGATTTGGGGGTTGGCATGTTGTTGCCCTTCGGCACGGATGCCGAGAAGGACGTGATGATTGCCTCCATCGGTCCTTTCTGGGATGCCAACGAAACCTGGATCGTGATGGGCGTAGGTGTGCTGCTGATTGCGTTCCCGAAAGCCCATGGCATTATTCTCACTGCTCTCTATATCCCGGTTACCATCATGTTGGTCGGGCTGATTCTTCGCGGCGCTGCCTTTGACTTCCGGGTGAAATCTGCCGATCACCGACAGCCCATGTGGAATAAACTTTTCGCGCTTGGATCGCTCATGGCGTCCATGGCGCAGGGCTGGATGCTCGGTGCCTACATCACTGGACTCACCGGCGATCCGGTCAGCCTTGCCTTCTCTGTGTTGATTTCCCTTACATTGCCCGCCCTTTACATTATGCTCGGAGGCGCGTGGTTGCTGATCAAGACAGAAGACGAGCTCTTCGACAAAGCCGCCCATTGGTGCCGACTGGCGCTACCTCCTATGGCCTTTGCGCTGCTTTTGGTGTCTATCGCCACGCCTTTGGTGAGTCAGGATATCGCTGATCGCTGGTTCAAGCTGCCTGACGCTATTGGTCTGCTACCTATCCCCATGAGCTGTGGCCTGGCCATTTTGGGCATGGACTGGATGCTGCGCCGGCCGCGCGTGCTGCACGCCGGCTACGGCTGGTTTATCTTTGTGGCGCTTATGGTGATTTGCCTGATGGCCGCCATCGGCCTTGCCTACAGTATCTATCCCGATATTGTCATTGGGCGCATGACTCTTTGGGAGGCGGCCGCGGCCACTGAGTCACTGCAATTCATCTTCTGGGGAGCAATTGTGACCCTGCCCGCGATTTTGGGTTATACCCTTTACGTACATCGGGTGTTTTCTGGGAAGGCAACTGAGCTTTCTTACGACTGAACCAGTGATGTTGCGGGAGCGGCTATAACTGGTCTATCCTCGCCGCTAGGTGGTGACTGACGATAAGGGTTCAGTCTGACGATGACGCTTCGCGGCTATAAAAAATATGCTCGGTTGGTGCTTTGCGCGGCAATGCTGTTTGTTGTCGGCAACACCGCCCATGCGGTCGAGCATGATCCCCTTGGTGGCTATGCCCAAAATCATATTGAATGCCACCACTGCTCTTTTGAGCAATCCGCAGCGACCTCAATCGTTGTTGTCAATCCCGTCGTATCACATCAAATCGCGAAGACGAACAAACCTGTTGCGGCGGTCCCCGTTGCGCCAACTTCTTCCTTCAGAGCTCGTGCCCCGCCTCTCAGCTGAATCTTAATAACCTTAAGTTCACTGAAACCTTATTTTTAGGAGGCGAGCATGCGGCATGCAGCAGCTTTAGCTCTCGTTACTGTAGCGGTGTCCCCGCTTACGGTACTTGGCAATGAAGAAACCTTATTAGAAGAGATCGTGGTAACGGCATCCTTTGTCGGTATCAACGAATCGTCGGCCACCCGTCCGATTCATGTATTGGATGGCAAACAAATTACAGAAGCTGGTGTGCAATCCCTTGGAGAGCATGTCGATGGACTGCTCGGTGTTTCTTCTGCGGATTTTGGTGGGGCGGTAGGACAGCCCATCATCCGTGGGATGAGCGGTAACCGGGTCAAGGTGCTTAATAACGGCACCGTGATCCGCGATGTTTCAGCCCTTGGACCCGATCATGCGGTGGACGTCAGTCTTAATGACGTTCAGCAGGTGGAAATAGTTCGCGGTCCTTCGGCCCTGTTGTACTCCAATGGCTCTGTTGGAGGGATTGTCAATGTCGTGGACAACACCATTCCAAAGACTGATCTGGATGGGTTCAGTGGTTCTGTGGGCGCGGAAGCCCAGTCTGTTAACGACGGTGAAGTCGTTGATTTGTCATTGCGAGGAAAAGTGGGTGCTTTAAATCTCACCTATAGCTTTCAAGATACTGATATGGGGAATTACGAGATTCCCACCGGTGCTGTGCTTGATATGCACGACGGTCATCACGATGAGGAGCATGAGGAAGAGCATGAGGAAGAGCACGAAGGAGAGCATGAAGAGGGGCATGAGGAGGGTCATGGAGACATGGACAAGCTCGCCAACTCTGACGTGTCGACAACGTCCCATCGGTTTGGTGTTTCTACCACTGGCGACTGGGGATACGTTGGTCTCTCCTACAGCGACTTAAGCAGCACCTACGGAATTCCCTTTCACTCAGAGGCTGCCCATGAGGAACATGGAGACGACCATGAGGGTGAACATGAGGACGAGCATGAAGAAGAGCACGAGGGTGAGCATGAGGATGATCATCATGAGGAGCATCATGAAGAACACGGCGAGGAGCGTATTTTTTCTGAGACTCAGTCAGAAATCATTTCGTTGACCGGCTCGCTCAACACCGGGCTTCCTTTGCTAAACTCCATCGATTTTGCAGTGAAGAATACTGACTACGAGCTCACCGAGCAGCACGCCGAGGGTGAAGAGGAAGAAGGCCATGAGGGCCATGATCACGCGGAGGGTCCCACCGTATTTAGCAATGAAGCGACGGAGGTCTCGGTAGCATTAGACCTGAGTGCTGGCGATCGCATCCGCAAGGTCGTGCTCAACTACGCCGAAGAGGAAATTTCTATTATTGGCGAAGAGGCGTTCATGGCGCCGGTTGACTCCACCGAGACAACCCTGGGCTTTTTCAGCTCCGACGATCTCGGTTTTGCCACGCTTGATTTTGGTCTTCGTTACGATCTTGTCGATCGAGATGGATTCGTAGCAGAGATGCACCACGAAGAGGGCCACGAAGGTGAGGACGAGCATGAGGGTGAGCATGAGGAGGAGCACGATGATCACCATGAAGACGAGGTCGTGTTTGATCCAGCATCCTTCAGTGACGAAGTGTTTAGTGCTGCAGCAACGTTGCGGCGAGACCTCAGTCAGCACGCCTCCTTGTCACTTGGACTGGCCAGTGTGAGCAAGACCCCTTCGGCGGTTGAGTTGTTTATGAACGGGGAGCATTTGGCCAGCAGCCGATACGAGATAGGTGACGTCAATCTCGATACCGAGCGCTCAAACAACATTGATTTGGCCTTTAATTTTGATGTACACGGGTGGTTCGGTTCTGCCTCCGTTTACTACAACCGGGTCGATAATTATATCTACCTCCGCGATGAGCTTGATGAGGAGCATGAGGCTCATATGGATGACGATCATGAAGGTGAGCATCACGAAGAAGGGCACATTGATCATGGAGGTCTGATCTTATCGGAGTATCGTCAACAGGATGCGGAATTCACCGGGTATGAGATAGAAATCGGTAAGCGTTTTGAACTCCCCCGCGGTGAGCTCGAACTCACGCTGGGTCGTGATGAGGTAGATGCGGAATTTACCGCTGGCGGCGACGTGCCGCGCATCGTGCCCGCGAGAAATATGTTCACAGCGCGTTACATGCTTGAGGATTTCTCCGCCAAGCTGCTGGTAAAGGATGTGGAACGGCAAACCAACGTGGCTCCCGGTGAGTCGACCACTGACGGCTTTACAATAGTGAATGCGGATGCATCTTGGTCCTATGGTTTCAACGATTCAACGCGCTTGACGTTGACAGCATTTGCCCGGAATCTGACTGATGAGGTGGCCCGCAATCACGCGTCGTTTGTGAAGGATCAGGTGCCACTGCCTGGCCGTAATCTTGGATTACGAGTTCGTCTCGAGTTCTGAGCGGTGATGACAGGAGAGCCCCAGAGCTCTTAGTCTCTCTTGCGCCGGCCGCGCTTACGCGTGCCGGTGCCTGAGTTACCGTTTTCGGAGAGACTTTTCCACGGCTTACCCAGTGCTGCGAGCATGGCGTCGGGATTCAAATCTCCTCGCTCATTCGCTTTCAGTGCCGCCACCATGGCTGCCACGTGCTCAGGGGTAGTGCCACAGCAACCGCCAATGACGGTTGCCCCGGCATCTCTTGCGAAGACAGCGTATTGCGCCATGAGCTCAGGACTGCCTTCGAAGGTAACGGCGCCGTTTACATACTTAGGGATGCCACAATTGCCCTTGGCGACTATCGGTATATCGATACCGGTAGCCAGTATTTCCTGGGTTGAGTCCATCAGTTCGGCGGGTCCAACGCCACAGTTCGAGCCCGCCATGTCGAGACCGATAGTAACGGCGAAGCGAGCAAAGTCAGCGGGTGTAATACCCATCATGGATCGCTTGGCCGTATCAAAGGTAAGAGTGGCACAGACTGGCAAGCCGGTTGTTCGCGCCGCCTCGGCTGCCGCAGCAACCTCTTCGAGCGAAGACATGGTCTCGATCCAAATAACTTCCGCGCCGCCTTCGGCTAGCGCCATCGCTTGCTCCGTGAAGATGGCAACAGTGTCTTGATGATTCAGTGCACCCATCGGCTCGAACAGTTCACCGGTGGGTCCCATCGAGCCGGCCACCACCGTCTGGCGTCCGGTTTCTTCAAAATGTTTTTGTGTGGCCTCGCGTGCCAAAGTAGCGGCAGCTCTATTGAGCTCAGCGACGCGATTTTCGGCTTGATGTAGCTTCAATCGCGGTGCGTTCGCCCCAAAACTATTGGTCAAAATGATATCTGCACCGGCAGTCAGAAAGGCATCATGGAGCCACAGCACCTCCTCCGGTTTCTCTGTGCACCAGAGATCCGGTGGATAACCGGCTTCAAGGCCCCGGCTAAAAAAGTTTGAGCCGGTCGCTCCATCGGCAACGCACCACCCCTGTTGGGCAATGATTGCGGTTATCGGGTTTGTCATCGTGATACTCCCTAGACTATCAACTCCTGAATCGGGGGAGATGATAACGATAAAAAGTTTTTTGCATTAACTCAATGAACAGAAAAGCAGTTGTTGCACAGCAAAGTGTTTACAGGCGGTATTGAATAGACAGGCGGACGTTCCTTGGTTCGAGAGGGTGGTAGTGTATATCGGCGATACCCAAGGCCGGTTCTTCCGGTAGTCGCGACTCGTAGAAATAGCTGATGTCGGTGTCACCACTGTCAAACACGTTTAGCACTTCTAGCTTTATTTCAGTCCGCTCAAGCTTTAACGAGGCCGCGGCATTAGCAAGTAATGAAGAATCACTGGTCACCGATCTATCTTCTATCAAGGGAGCGCCGCCTAGGTAGCGCACTCTAAAGCTAGTCGTAACGTTGTCGCTCCAACGTGCATTGATGCCTGAAGAGAGCGTTGTTTCTATTGCACCCGGTATGCCGTCTACACTGCCGGGCACTCCGGCAAAAGAGGCTCTAGTGCGGGTGTATGCAGCATCAAGCTGTAATGTCCGATTCGCCTGAAAGAAAAAGGCTGCTTCAAAGCCACGTCGTTGTGAGCCTTCGTTAGGTTCTGTTGAGCCACCATCTCCAACGAAGACCAACTCCGAATCCAGTTCAATTGAAAATGCTGTCAGGGTTAGCTTGAGGCGGTCTTCTAGTTCATATCGCACCCCCAACTCCAATCCTGTGGAGGGGACGAGTAGTGGCACCCTATCGGCAGGGCTTCCGGTATTCGGGTCGATGGATACGACCGTGCCCCGAGCGTCATTCGAGTGCATTCCTCGGCCGACATTGACGTATAGCTCCACCATTTCTGATACGAGGTACGCCAAGTTGAGCTTTGGACTGATTAAAAGATCTGATGCTCTGCCGCTGTTCGCTGCGCTCGCTGCCCTTACGTCAGTCGAAAAGTAGTCTGCTCGCAGTCCGACATTGGTCCGCAAACGGTCATTCACCTGCCAGTTCAGTTCAGCGAAACCGCCGACGGAGGTTTGCTTTACTTCATCGTCTCTGGTTGTAGCCCATCGATGCCGTGCCAATGTGCTATATAGTCCGAGCTGACTGATGTCGTCATGCCGGAAATCACCCCCGGCACTGATCGATATTGCACTGTTGATATCATGCGCTCCCTCGAGACTTCCCCCCCCAATAGTTCGCTGATCAACTTGCTCAAACTCATCCCCAAGATCCTGATTTTCAAGCAGGTAGGTGAAGTTGCTAAATAATTCGAAGTCAGATGCCACCCCGTAAAGGCGGCCTTCAAACTGATCGCCAATTGCTGTCATATTGACGCTGTAGCGACTGCTTGAGCCGCCGAGATCGGGATCGATAAAACCACGTGGAGTGATCATTCCCTGGCTAACAGCCCGCTTTGGTATTTGATCACTCGCCTGCCAACTTGAGCGGTAGTAGTCGAGGTGTAATCGTGTGGTGAGATCACCCGTTGGGATAGACCATCCAACGTGCCCCTTTGTCTGCACAAGATCTTCATCGATGTCCCAGGGGCCGCTATATCTTGTGGTATCGAAAGCCGCAACGGTATTTCTGTTACCAAGGGTCAAGAGTGCCCTGCGGAATCCATAGCTGCCGATGCTGACTTTAATAGCGGGTGCATCCAGTTCGTGACGATACCTCAAGTCAACGCTGCCGGCCGATGAAAAGTCTCCTTTTCTTACAGCGTAAGGACCTTTCTGATACTCAATTATCTCGACAAGTTCCGGGATGATTGGATTCAGATCGAGGTAGCCTTGCCCGTGCCCATGAGTCCTCATATTCAGTGGCATGCCATTAAGGTGAGCAGAGAAATCTGTTCCATGGTCCAGATTAAAGCCGCGAAGAAAGTATTGGTTGGCCTTGCCTGTCCCGGAGTGTTGTGTGGCGACCATGCCAGGCACGGTCTCGACAAGCTCACCAACTCTGAGTAAAGGTGGTGGATCTATATCTTCGAAGCCAACAAAACCATGAGACGAACTAGTAGAGAGACCAACTTGTCCGGTCCCCCGACCGTAAATCAGGACTTCTTCAATTGATTCGTCAGTCTCGGCGCATTTGGCGGAGCTCGCAGCTGAGGTTAGAAGGGTAATTAGGATAATGACGGCGTGCACGTTAGCGGGGGACCTGAAAGCGATACCGACTCTGCCCGGAATAATAACTCAAGGCGTCTTGTGATGAAAAAATGGCATCTAGTCTGATAGGCTTGGCGGCATGAGCGCTTTCGTTTCCGCATCCGTTGACGGCTTCAAATGCTGCTTTGATTTCAAGGGCAGGTCTTCGCGATCTGATTTTTGGTATTTCATGCTGCTGTTTGTTGGGTTGTACATCATCGTCGCTGTCGTCGATCAATATCTCGTCAGCGCAACAGTGGACATCCGCGACCTCCCGTTGGGCCGTTACATACCCATGGGGATGGTTGACCCCGAGGTGGGTGTGCTGGTGCTCATGTACCGACCCGTGATGGCTATCCCCTCATTAGCGGTGACGGTTAGGCGACTGCACGACGTGGGTAAATCAGGGTGGTGGTGTGTTCTGTGGGTATTGCCTCTGCCGGTTCTGGGCTGGCTATACCTGATACCCCTGTTATGCAGGCGCTCTGTCATCTAGAGGCGCATAGTCGCGACCGGTGACGTCACCTCAGGCGGGCGGTTAGGACGTCTTCTCATACCGACTAGCGCCAAGCCCTGGGGCATCGAGCCCTGAATAGGGGGGGGGAATCAAAACGTTAAAAAGCCACGGAAATTAATCTCTATGGGGCT
>Ga0255776_10001565_pt1 | contig 26002 bp, 29 predicted proteins | sample 071ome_19_FD_179974 | JGI IMG/M metagenome (GOLD analysis project Ga0255776, IMG submission 179974) | Coastal salt marsh microbial communities from the Groves Creek Marsh, Skidaway Island, Georgia - 071413AT metaG (version 2) | ecosystem: Environmental > Aquatic > Marine > Intertidal zone >... | reverse complement strand
GAAGAGGGAAAAAAAGTGCGTTATGCTAAAAAAACCAATGAAGTGATATAATTATGAGCACCTATATTCCACGACTTAAAAAAGAATATAACGAAAGAATTACCGGAGTTCTTAAAGAAACTTTGGGTTATAAAAGCATCATGCAGGTGCCTCGTCTTCAAAAAATTGTATTGAGTAGAGGAGTGGGTGCTGCTGTTGCCGATAAAAAATTAATTGAACATGCCGTAGATGAGCTCTCACTCATCACCGGCCAAAAGGCTGTTGCTACCCTTTCTAAAAAAGATGTCGCTTCATTTAAATTGCGAAAAGGCATGCCTATTGGTGCAAAAGTCACTTTGCGTGGCGAGCGCATGTATGAGTTTTTAGATCGCTTGGTGACCACTGCATTGCCACGTGTGCGCGATTTTCAAGGCGTTAAAAGTTCAGGCTTTGATGGAAGAGGAAACTATAATTTAGGGATAACAGAACAAATTATATTTCCGGAAATCAATATTGATAAAGTCAATAAAATTGCCGGAATGGATATCACCTTTGTGACCTCCGCCGCCACCGATCAAGAAGCAAAATTATTGTTAAACGAATTAGGAATTCCTTTTAAAAAGAATTAGCATGGCAAAAGAATCAATGAAAGCTCGTGAGCGTAAGAGAGCTAAAGTTGTAGCAAAATATCAGGCAAAGCGAAAAGCGCTTATAGAAGCTGGTGATTATGAAGCCCTTCAAAAGCTTCCTCGAAACGCTTCTCCGGTGCGCATGCACAACCGTTGTAAATTAACGGGACGCCCCAAAGGCTATATGCGTCAGTTTGGTATTTCACGGGTAACCTTCAGAGAAATGGCCAACCAAGGATTAATTCCTGGTGTAACAAAAGCAAGTTGGTAATAATTAATAAAGCAATATGTTTACAGATCCAATAGCAGATTTTTTAACCCGCATCCGAAATGCCAATAGTGCAGGTCACCGTGTGGTTGATATCCCCGCCTCCAACTTAAAGAAAGAAATCACAAAAATTCTTTTTGATCAAGGCTATATTTTGAGCTATAAATTTGAGGATACCACCAATCATCAAGGAAATATTAAAATTGCCTTGAAATATGATGGTCAAACCAAAGAGCCCGTCATTAAAAAAATACAAAGAATTAGTACGCCTGGATTACGTCAATATCGATCAGCCGATCAATTGCCACGAATCTTAAACGGTCTTGGAATTTCAATTGTTTCTACATCACATGGCGTGATGACCGGAAAACAAGCAGCCAAGGAAAACGTAGGCGGCGAACTTATTTGTTATGTCTATTAATTCAAAGCGAACAAGAAATGTCTAGAATAGGAAACAATCCGATTACCATCCCTGAAGGCGTTACCGTTTCAATCTCTCCAGAAGAGATTACCGTGAAAGGAAAGTTGGGCGAATTAACCCAAGAATACAGCGGTGTAACGGTTGCTCAAAAAGACAATATCCTTGAGGTTTCAAGAGAATCAAATGCTAAGCCTATTCGTGCCAAGCACGGTCTCTATAGAGCTTTAATTGCCAATATGGTAGCAGGAGTTCATGAAGGCTTCACCAAAGAATTAGAACTGGTTGGTGTGGGATATCGCGCCAGCAATCAAGGTCAGGTATTAGATCTATCGCTTGGATTCTCACATAATATTTTAATGGAGGTTGCTCCTGAGGTTAAAATTGAAACCATTTCAGAAAAAGGGAAAAATCCCATTATCAAACTCACTTCACACGATAAACAATTGGTAGGTTTTGTGGCCGCCAAGATTAGATCGTTTAGAAAACCTGAGCCCTACAAAGGAAAGGGAATCAAGTTTGTGGGTGAACAAATACGCAGAAAAGCAGGTAAATCAGCATAATAAAGTATCATGAGTTTATCAAAATTAGATCGCAGAAATAGAATTCGAAAAAGAATTCGAAAAATCATAAACGGAACAGCCGCTAAACCACGTTTATCTGTTTTTAGAAGCAATAAAGAAATTTATGCACAATTAATAGACGACGTACAAGGTAAAACTCTTGCAGCAGCATCTTCTCGTGAAAAAGACATTGCCGCCAGCGAAGGAAAAATTAGCACTGCCCAAGAAGTAGGCAAACTGTTAGCTACTAGAGCCCAAAAAGCGGGTATTGAAAACGCCACTTTTGATCGAGGAGGCTATTTGTATCACGGAAGAGTGAAGGCCTTGGCTGAAGGTGCTCGAGAAGCAGGTTTAAAATTTTAATCGGAATTATGTATCAAGATTATAAAAACGTTGAATTGGTCAAGCCAGCAGGGCTTGAATTAAAAGATCGATTAGTAGGCGTACAGCGTGTTACTAAGGTAACCAAAGGAGGCCGTGCTTTTGGATTCTCTGCCATTGTGGTGGTTGGAGATGAAAATGGTGTGGTGGGCCAAGGCCTTGGAAAATCTAAAGAAGTTTCTGAAGCTATTGCCAAAGCGGTTGAAGACGCTAAGAAAAACCTCATTCGTATTCCGATCGAAAACGGCACCTTGCCACACGAACAAAAAGGAAAATATGGTGGAGCAAGAGTCTTTTTAAAACCCGCCACAGCAGGTACCGGTGTAATTGCTGGTGGAGCCGTTCGCGCGGTATTGGAAGCTGTGGGTGTGCATAACGTATTGTCAAAATCACAAGGATCTTCTAACCCACACAATGTGGTAAAAGCCACTTTTGATGCCTTGTTGCAATTGAGAAACCCCGCTATGGTAGCCAAACAACGCGGTATTTCAATGGACAAATTATTCAACGGATAAAGAACAAACTCATGGCGCAAATAAAAATCACACAAACAAGAAGCAGCATCAAACGCATCCAAAATCAAAAGCGAACTTTGGAAGCCTTGGGCTTGCGTGGTATTGGTAAAGAAGTAACCCATGAAGCCACTCCTTCCATTTTAGGAATGGTAGAAAAAGTAAAACATTTAGTTTCTGTTCAGGAACTTTAAAAGAGAAAGCAAGATGCAATTAAACAATTTAAAACCCGCAGCAGGTTCTACACACAAAGCAGGAAAACGTCTTGGACGTGGCGAAGGTTCTGGCAAAGCTGGCACCTCAGGAAGAGGACACAAAGGAGCTAAATCTCGTTCGGGCTATTCTAAGAAAATTGGTTTTGAGGGCGGACAAATGCCTTTGCAACGCCGAGTGCCTAAGTTTGGTTTCAAAAATATTAACCGCGTGGAATACAAAGGGGTGAACCTCGATACTATTGAAGCGCTTGTGGCCGATAAAAAAATCAAAAAAGAATTGGACTATGATACCATGCTCGAATTGCGTCTAGCCACATCAAATGACTTTATCAAAATTTTAGGCCGAGGCACTTTATCACATCCCGTTAAAGTTCACGCCCATAAATTTTCTGCTTCTGCAAAAGCGGCCATAGAAGCTGCTGGAGGAGAAGCCATAATCTTATAAGCCACAACCCCATGAAAAAGTTTATAGAAACATTAATTAACATTTACAAAATAGAGGAGCTAAGAGATCGAATCTTACTCACTCTAGGGATGTTGTTGGTGTATCGAATTGGGGCTCAAATTATTTTGCCGGGCATTGACCCTGTTCAAATGGTAGCCTTAGGCGACCGAGCAGGAGGAGGTAGTATTTTAGGATTATTAAACGCCTTCACCGGAGGTGCTTTTGCCAAAGCATCTGTTTTTGCCTTAGGAATTATGCCCTACATTTCGGCTTCTATTGTGGTACAGTTGATGGGAATTGCGGTTCCTTATCTACAAAAACTTCAAAAAGAAGGAGAAAGTGGTAGAAAAACCATCAATCAAATAACACGCTGGCTCACCATTCTCATTTGTGTGGTCCAAGCACCGGCCTATCTCTATGGGCTCACCGCTTTAGGTGTTCCAGAAAGTGCTTTCCTTTTAGGAAGAGGGCCTTTGTTTATTATTTCTTCTGTGATTATCCTAGTTACGGGAACCATCTTTGCCATGTGGCTGGGTGAAAAAATTACAGACAAGGGAATCGGAAACGGTATCTCCCTTTTGATTATGGTGGGTATTATTGCATCCTTGCCACAATCTTTTGCACAAGAATTTATTTCCAGAGTTAGTGAAAACAACGGAGGGCTCATGCTTGTGTTAATTGAATTAGTGCTTTGGATTGTTGTGATATTACTTTGTATTTTACTCATTATGGCCGTTCGCCGTATACCGGTTCAATACGCTCGAAGAACCACTGGGGGCACCAATGAAAGAACAGTTTATGGTTCTCGTCAATACATTCCTCTAAAGCTAAACTCTTCTGGCGTAATGCCCATCATTTTTGCGCAAGCCATTATGTTTGCTCCTGCCTATGTGGGAAGTGCCATTGGAGACAACGCCGTTGGCCAATGGATGCAAACTAATTTTGCCGATATTTTTGGATTTTGGTATAATCTCGTATTCGCTTTGTTGATTATTGTATTTACCTTTTTCTATACCGCCATTACCGTGCCTACCAACAAAATGTCTGATGATTTAAAACGTAGCGGTGGTTTTGTGCCTGGCATTAGACCTGGAAATGAAACTTCCGATTTTTTAGATACGGTCATGTCACGCATCACCTTCCCTGGCTCGTTGTTTTTAGCAGCCATAGCCGTTTTTCCGGCCATAGTGGTGAAGTTAATGGGCATTCAACAAGGTTGGGCCTTATTTTATGGCGGCACATCATTGCTCATTTTAGTAGGGGTAGCAATAGACACTATCCAACAAGTAAATTCATATCTATTAAATCGTCATTATGATGGTTTATTGAAAAAAAATAAAACCCGTAGAGGCGCAGCATAAATATGGCCAAGCAAGCAGCAATAGAACAAGAAGGAACCATAATTGAAGCATTATCTAATGCCATGTTTCGAGTGGAATTAGACAATGGCCATGTGGTGACAGCCCATATATCGGGCAAAATGCGTTTGCACTATATCAAATTATTGCCCGGCGATAAAGTAAAATTAGAAATGAGTCCTTACGATTTAACCAAAGCAAGGATCACCTTTAGATTTTAAATAAAGAAAAATGAAAATAAGAGCATCAATCAAAAAACGCAGTGCCGAATGTAAAATCGTTCGGAGAAAAGGGCGTTTGTATGTTATTAATAAAGCAAACCCTCGATTTAAACAAAGACAAGGTTAATTATGGCAAGAATTTCAGGAGTTGATATTCCAAAACAAAAAAGAGGGGTTATTGCCCTCACCTATATATTTGGGATCGGCAAGAGCCGCGCACAAGCTATTTTAGCAGCAGCTAAAGTAGGCGAAGACAAAAAAGTGGCCGATTGGACAGATGACGAAACAGGACGCATTCGTGAGGCCGTTTCTCAATTTAAAATTGAAGGAGAATTGCGCTCAGAAGTGCAACTCAATATTAAAAGATTGATGGATATTGGGTGCTATCGCGGTATTCGTCATCGTGCCGGATTACCCCTAAGAGGACAACGCACCAAAAACAATTCTAGAACTAGAAAAGGGAAGCGTAAAACCGTTGCAAACAAAAAGAAAGTCACTAAATAATTTTTAATTATGGCGAAAACAGCAGCTAAAAAAAGAAAGGTAGTGGTTGAGGCCAATGGAGAAGCCCATATCAATGCCACCTTCAACAATATCATCATCTCGCTGACCAACACCAAAGGAGAGGTAATTTCTTGGTCTTCTGCCGGAAAAATGGGTTTTAGAGGATCTAAAAAGAACACCCCCTATGCAGCGCAAACTGCTGCGGAAGATGCAGCTAAAGTGGCACAAGAAGCCGGCCTTAGAAAAGTGAAGGTATTTGTGAAAGGACCCGGAAATGGACGTGAATCGGCCATTAGAACCTTGCACAACAACGGTGTTGAAGTGACTGAAATTATAGATGTTACACCATTGCCACACAATGGTTGCAGACCCCCCAAAAGAAGAAGAGTATAAGTAGAATTTCGTATTGATCCGAACTATCGAAGGAAGAGCGACCTTAATTCATAGTTCCAATACATAAAACAAAAAAAATGGCAAGATATACTGGTCCAAAAACAAAAATTGCTCGCAAATTTGGCGAGCCCATTTTCGGCGATGACAAATCGTTTGAAAAACGCAACTATCCTCCCGGTCAACACGGAAACAACCGCCGTAGAGGAAAAAAATCGGAATATGCCATCCAATTGATGGAAAAGCAAAAAGCTAAATTCACCTATGGTATATTAGAAAAGCAATTTAGAAATCTTTTTGAAAAAGCAAGCCGCAGTAAAGGTGTTACCGGTGAAGTGCTTTTACAATTGTGTGAGTCTCGTTTAGACAATGTGGTGTATCGTTTTGGAATTGCTAATTCTAGAAGCGGTGCCAGACAACTTGTATCGCACCGACACATTACCGTGAACGGAAAAATTGTGAACATCCCTTCCTACAGAGTAAAAGAAGGCGACGTGGTTGGCGTGCGTGAAAAGTCAAAATCTTTGCAGGTAATTCAAACCGCTGTGGAACAAAATACAGCCGTTTATGAGTGGTTGAGCTGGAACAAAGACACCCTACAAGGTACTTTTGTAAACATCCCTCAACGCTTGCAAATACCAGAAAAGATCAATGAGCAATTCATTGTTGAATTGTATTCAAAATAATTTAAAGGAAGCAAAAGAACTATGGCAATATTGAACTTTCAAAAACCCGATAAAGTAATCATGATTGACTCCTCAGATTTTGAGGGGAAATTTGAATTTAGACCTTTAGAACCTGGCTATGGTTTGACCGTGGGCAACGCATTGCGACGTGTTTTGTTGTCTTCCTTAGAAGGTTTTGCAATCACCTCTGTGAAGATAGATGGTGTTGAGCATGAATTTTCTACTATCCCTGGCGTTGTAGAAGATGTTACTGAAATTATCCTCAATTTAAAGCAAATTCGATTTAAACGTCAAATTGAAGAGCAAGAGGAAGAAAAAGTACTCATCACAGTGGGTGGACAAGAAGAACTTATAGCGGCTGATTTTCAAAAATTCATTTCCGGGTTTCAGGTTTTAAATCCTGATTTGCTGATTTGTAAGCTAGAAAAAAGTGTTCAAATCAATATGGAGATCACGATTGAAAAAGGACGCGGTTATGTTCCTGCTGAAGAAAATAAAAAAGCCAATGCACCACTAGGGGTTATTGCAATCGATTCCATTTTTACGCCCATCAAAAACGTAAAATACAGCATTGAAAACTATCGTGTAGAGCAAAAAACAGATTACGAAAAATTGGTTTTCGAAATTGTGAGCGACGGTTCTATTCATCCCAAAGATGCATTAACCGAAGCAGCTAAAACTTTGATCCATCACTTCTTGTTGTTCTCTGACGAACGCATAACACTAGAGGCTGATGAAATTGCACAAACCGAGACCTATGATGAAGAATCACTTCATATGCGTCAGTTACTCAAAACCAAATTGATTGATATGGATTTGTCTGTTCGTGCTTTGAATTGTTTAAAGGCTGCCGAAGTAGACACCTTGGGCGATTTGGTTTCGTTTAATAAAAACGATTTGATGAAATTCAGAAACTTTGGTAAGAAATCCTTAACCGAATTAGAAGAATTAGTTATCCTCAAGGGCCTTTCCTTTGGAATGGATCTAAGTAAATATAAATTAGACAAAGAGTAATCTTTGTCCTAGTAGTAAAAGAAAATGAGACACGGAAAAAAAATCATGCATTTGGGCCGAAAATCAGCCCACCGTAAATCAATGTTAGCCAACATGGCTTGTTCACTCATAGAGCACAAACGCATTAACACTACCTTGACCAAGGCCAAAGCGTTGAAGCAATATATTGAGCCCGTCATTACGAAGTCTAAAACAGATTCGACTCACCACAGACGTTTGGCATTTAGACAATTGCGTAACAAATATGCGGTTTCTGAACTCTTTAGAGACATTGCCCAAAAGGTGGGAGACCGCCCGGGAGGCTACACTCGCATTATCAAGCTAGGCAACCGCTTGGGTGACAATGCAGAAATGGCACTCATTGAGTTAGTAGACTTCAACGAACTCTATGTTAGAGAGCAAAAGGAGAAAAAGAAAACGCGAAGAAGAGGAGGAAGCAAAAAAAGCGGAGCTGCACAAGCACCAGCTGAAGCTCCTGCTGATGAGGCAAAAGAAGCACCTGCTGCTGCTGCTGAAGCAAAGGCTCCTAAAAAAGAAGAAAAAGCTTCAAAAAAAGAAACTAAAGAAGCCGATCAAGAAAACAAGGATGAAAATTGATCTTTCTTCTAAATATGTTAAAAGAAAAAGGATAAACGCTTTTAGTTTATCCTTTTTTTTGGTTTAATTTGTACTCTAAAAATGAAGTATCAAGCACGAGAGAAAGCCTTTGTTCTTTTAGCAGACGGCACGTTGTTTTTTGGAAAATCTATAGGAATATCAGGTAGCGCCTTTGGTGAAATTTGTTTCAATACCGGAATGACTGGCTACCAAGAAATTTTCACTGATCCCTCTTATTTTGGACAAATTATGGTTACCACCAATGCCCATATTGGGAATTATGGTGTTCTAAACCAAGAAAGTCAGTCCAAAGAAATTAGAATTTCAGGGCTCATTTGTAAAAACTTTAGTTTTAACCAATCTAGACCCGCTGCCACAGATTCTTTATATGCTTTTTTAGACGCGCAAAAACTAGTTACAGTGGCAGATGTAGACACGAGAGCTCTAGTGCATCACATTCGAGAAAATGGCGTTATGAATGCTGTTATTTCTACTGAAGTTGATCGCATAGAGGAACTCAAAAAAGAATTGGCCGCTTTGCCTAAAATGGAAGGTTTGGAATTGGCTTCCAAAGTTTCTACTCCTGAACCCTATTTTGTTGGTAACCCTGATGCCAGCTATAAAGTAGCGGCGCTAGATTTAGGAGTTAAAACCAACATTTTAGAGCATTTAGCCCAACGTGATTGCTACGTTAAAGTGTTTCCATATGATACGCCGTTTGAAATTTTAGCCAGTTGGAACCCCGATGGCTACTTTATTTCAAATGGACCTGGAGATCCTGAACCTTTAAAACAAGCCCAAGAGGTGGCTCGTGAAATTATTAAAAGAGCATTGCCGCTGTTTGGTATTTGCTTAGGGCATCAAGTAATTGCTCTTGCCAATGGAATTTCGACCTACAAAATGTTTAATGGACATAGAGGGATCAATCATCCGGTTAAAAACCTCCTAACTGGCAAAGGAGAAATTACCTCGCAAAATCATGGTTTTGCCGTAGAACGAGAAGCAGCAGAACAGCACGATGAGGTTGAAATTACCCATGTGCATCTCAACGACAATACCATTGCAGGTTTGCAAATGAAAAATAAACCCTGCTTTTCTGTGCAATATCACCCAGAGGCAGGCCCAGGACCCAATGATGCAACCTACTTATTTGATCATTTTTTAGACTTGTTAAAAAACACCAAACCAATAACGAATTAATTTAAACTTAAATTTAAAATGAGCATAATAGTAAAAGTTCATGCCCGTCAAATATTAGATTCAAGGGGCAATCCAACCGTTGAAGTAGATGTTGTGACCGAAAATGGCATTTTGGGTCGCGCTGCAGTTCCTTCGGGAGCTTCAACAGGAGAACATGAGGCCGTTGAACTTCGAGATGGAGGAAAAGCCTATATGGGAAAAGGGGTTTTGCAAGCGGTAAAAAATGTAAATGAAACTATTGCACCTAAGCTCGTTGGAAATTCAGTTTTTGAGCAAGAACATTTAGATCAACTCATGATTAATTTAGATGGCACACCTAATAAATCTAAATTGGGAGCTAATGCCATTTTGGGTGTTTCTTTGGCCGCTGCCAAAGCAGCTGCAAATGAGGTGGGACTACCACTTTATAGATATATTGGAGGGGTACATGCTAAAACGCTTCCGCTTCCCATGATGAATATTATCAATGGCGGGTCTCACTCTGATGCCCCTATTGCTTTTCAAGAATTTATGATAATGCCGCAAGGCGCGTCCAGTTTTTCTCAAGCCATGCAAATGGGAACAGAAATTTTTCATCACCTTAAAAAAGTATTGCACAAAAGAAATTTGAGCACTGCTGTAGGAGATGAAGGTGGCTTTGCACCCGCATTAGACGGTACAGAAGATGCGCTAGAAACTATTTTAGAAGCCATAACCAATGCAGGCTATAAACCTAAGGAAGAAGTAATGATTGCGTTAGACTGTGCCAGTTCTGAATTCTATAAAGATGGGAAATATGACTATACGTTGTTTGAAGGCCCATCGGGTAGTGTACGCACCTCTGAAGAACAGGCTAGTTATTTAGCCGAGTTAAGTGAAAAATATCCCATCATCTCTATAGAAGATGGTATGGATGAAAACGATTGGGACGGTTGGAAAATGTTGACTGAAAAAGCCGGAGATCGTGTTCAGCTTGTAGGTGATGATCTTTTTGTGACTAACGTAGAACGCTTAGAAAAAGGAATTTCAAATGATATTGCCAATTCAATCTTGATTAAAGTCAACCAAATTGGTACGCTATCAGAAACCATTGCCGCTGTAGAAACAGCCCATAGAGCAGGCTATACCGCCGTAATGTCTCACCGATCTGGAGAAACAGAAGACAACACCATTGCTGATCTTGCCGTTGCCCTAAACACCGGGCAAATTAAAACCGGTTCGGCCTCTAGAAGTGATCGGATGGCAAAGTATAACCAACTCTTAAGAATTGAAGAAGAGTTAGCCTCCTCTGGCTATTTTCCCGGGGCTGATGCCTTTAATGTTTAAAGTGTTGTTGTATCTTTAAGGTTTATTTTCAAAAGAAAAAATTTTCTTTTGGGAGCCTTCTTTATAAGAAATGTTTTTATAAATAAAAAAAATATGAGTGATCAAGTAACTATTATTTCCGATGGAGTGTCTCATGTATTTCCGGTCATTACGGGCACAGAAAATGAAAAAGCCATTGACATCAAAGCCCTTCGTGCTAAAACAGGAATGATCACCTTTGATCCGGGCTATAAAAATACCGGTTCTTGCGAAAGTGACATTACCTTTTTAGACGGAGAAAAGGGAATTTTGCGCTATCGGGGTTATGCTATTGAAGATTTAACCGAAAATAAAAGTTTTCTCGAGGTTGCCTATCTACTCATTTTTGGCGAGTTACCCACAGCTAAAGAAAAAAAGCTCTTTTATAATGAGATTAAAGAGGAGGCTCTTGTAGATGAAGACCTTAAAACCATTTTAAAAAGTTTTCCTAAAGCAGCACATCCAATGGGTGTATTGGCTTCTTTAACGTCGGCCTTAACAGCCTTCAATCCTTCTGCGGTTGACATCGAATCTGAAAAGGATATGCGTGAAGCCATCATTATGCTTTTGGCTAAATTTCCTATTTTGGCTTCTTGGACACAACGAAAAGTGAAAGGGCTTCCCCTCAACTATGCCAACACATCATTAAGCTATGAGGAGAACATAGCTTTCATGTTTTTTAAGCGTCCTAATTTAGACTATAAACCTAGTCCTACAGTGGTTAAGGCACTCAATCAACTATTGATACTTCATGCTGATCACGAGCAGAACTGTTCAACCTCTACGGTTCGCATTGTAGGTTCTTCACATGCAGGTCTTTTTGCCTCTATTTCTGCAGGTATTTCTGCTCTTTGGGGCCCCTTGCATGGTGGTGCTAATCAGGCTGTGTTAGAAATGTTGGAAGCCATTCAAAAAGATGGAGGCGATACTAAAAAATATATGGCTAAAGCAAAAGATAAAAATGATCCTTTCAGATTGATGGGCTTTGGTCATAGAGTGTATAAAAATTTTGATCCTCGCGCAAGAATCATAAAAAAAGCGGCTCACGAGGTGCTTGATGAAATGGGCATTGAAGATCCTATTTTAGACGTGGCTAAAGCGCTCGAACAAGAGGCTCTCAACGACCCCTATTTTATTGATCGAAAGCTTTATCCTAATGTTGATTTTTATTCGGGTATCATCTACAGAGCTTTAGGCATTCCCACCGAAATGTTTACGGTTATGTTTGCCCTTGGCAGACTACCTGGATGGATAGCACAATGGCTTGAAATGAGACGCAACAATGAGCCTATTGGGCGACCTCGTCAAGTTTATACAGGCCAAACTTTGCGCTCAACCTAAAGGTCTTCTATACTAGGAGGTGTTTGGCGCACTTTTTCAGCCATCATTTTTTTGAAAAAGCCTTTTTCTGCTTGTCCCCCCACTTGGACTCGAACAAAATAATGATCTTTAAATAGAGTGATTTCCTGCGCTTTTTCTTTATAAATTTTAAGTTTAAAATAAGGGATCACCAAGCCATAGGTTTCTAATAAGCTTCTAAAGCGTAAAATGATTCCTTGGGGTCTTAATTCGATACTACAAGTATTAAGATTTTGATCTAATATCAATAGGTTGTGAATTTCTATAGATGTTTTGGTCATCAATAGTTTGGAAGATCCAATTCCTTTGAGTTGCAAGCGTTGTTTTAGTGAAAAGGGTTTTCCAACCGCTGCGTTAATCTTTTCGGTAATTGTCCGATCGTTATAAGAAACATTCAATAACATTGAAGTAAAGATAAGCCTTGCTTAAATGGCATCATAATCAAAGCATAATAATTATCTTAGCGCAAATTCTATGATGCGTATTTATAAATCAATTGAGCTGGCAATTGCTGCTTTTTTTCAAGACGAATTTAAGCTCACACTAAGCGAAATTACTTTTCAGCAAACCAAAAAGGAATTTGAGGGTGATCTAACTTTGGTTTTATTTCCCTATTTGCGTGATACTAAAATGGCTCCCGAGGCATTGGGAAACCGTTTAGGAGACTATCTTGCGCAAAAAACAACAGAAGTCAATTCTTTTAATGTGGTGAAAGGCTTTCTTAACCTTTCCCTTTCCGATTCTTTCTATTTAGCTCAATTTGAAACACTTTATAATCTGGAAGATTATGGCATTCAAAAGCCAAAGGACGATTCTCCTACTGTATTAATTGAATATTCTTCTCCCAACACCAACAAGCCCCTTCACCTAGGTCACATTCGTAACAATTTATTGGGCCATGCCGTGGCCAATATACTAGCAGCCAATGGCAAGCACGTTATACGAGCTCAAATCATTAACGATCGCGGCATTCATATTTGCAAGTCTATGGTTGCTTGGCAGCGTTATGGAGCAGGTATTACCCCTGAAAGTAGTGGGATGAAAGGAGATCAATTGGTGGGGCACTATTATGTAAAGTTTGATCAAGTCTATAAAGATGAAATTAAAGCCTTAATGGCCGAGGGAAAATCTGAGGAAGAAGCCAAGCAACAAGCTCCTATCTTGATGGAAGCCCAAAATATGTTGCGATTGTGGGAAGCGGGAGATGCTGCCACACGATCTCTATGGCAACAAATGAACCAATGGGTTTATGAGGGTTTTGAGGTGACTTATCAAAATTTAGGGGTCTTTTTTGATCGCCTATATTATGAAAGCGAAACCTATTTACTCGGTAAAGATATTATTGAACAAGGAATTGCAAAAGGTCTTTTTTTTCAAAAAGAAGACGGTTCTGTTTGGGCTGATTTAACTGCAGAAGGTTTAGATGAAAAGCTTTTGCTAAGGGCTGATGGTACAGCGGTTTATATTACGCAAGACTTGGGAACCGCCCATCAACGAATAGCTGATTTTCCAAAGCTCACCGGAATGGTCTATACGGTTGGCAATGAACAAGACTATCATTTTAAGGTGTTGTTTTCGGTCTTTAAAAAATTGGGCTATGCTTGGGCAGACTCACTCTTTCATTTGAGCTACGGCATGGTAGACCTGCCTAGTGGCAAAATGAAAAGTAGAGAAGGCACTGTTGTTGATGCCGATGATTTAATTGATCAGATGCGCAACACTGCCCAACAAATTTCTGAAGAAGTTGGCAAATTGGAAGGACTCAACACAACTGAAAAGGAAGCGCTCTATCATACGGTGGGCTTAGGTGCCTTGAAATATTATATTTTAAAAGTAGACCCTAAAAAGCGCATTCTCTTTGACCCAAAAGAGTCGGTTGATTTTAATGGCAATACGGGACCCTTTATTCAATATACCCATGCGCGTATTAAAACCTTATTAAATAAGGCTTCTTTTACACCACACTTAGTGTCTAAAGAAATTTCAATGGAGGCTCGAGAAAAGGCCATCATCAAGCAGCTTTTTCTTTTCCCCGAAGTTGTGCATCAAGCCGGTCTTAGTTATAGTCCTGCTTTGGTGGCAAATTATATTTATGAGTTGGTTAAAACGTTTAACGCTTTTTATCAAAACATTCCCATATTGTCTGTTGAAGATCAAGATGAAAAACAATTTCGATTGCTCCTGAGTGCAAAAGTGGCCGAAGTAATTGCAAATGCCTGTGGGCTTTTAGGCATGGAAGTGCCAGATAGGATGTAAAAAAAAACCGCTCAAATGAGCGGCTTTTTCTTCATTTTCATAAGAATTTTTCCCCATACAAGGAATTATTTGGATTGTACAGCAAGGTTATAAACCACTAAACCAAATCCAATTTTGTTGATGGCATCACCAATGTTATAGATAACATCCATTTCAAGACCACCAAAAATTCCACTGTACCAACCTTCAGTTCCGGCCATGTAACCAACAGGATAGATAGCCCATCCTACTAATACGAACCAGAAAAGGGTGTTGTGTGCTTTTTGAACAGCTCCACCGGCAGCTTCAGCCAATTTAGCAGCTCCACCAAATTTAATTTCATAGACGATTGCAAAATATGCAATTCCAGAAAGAAGACCCCAAATAGCAGGACCAGAACCAGTGGTGTAAACTACTTCACCAAAATACCCAGTAACTAACATCACTACAGAATAGAAAATCATTTTCCATAATAATGATTTAGTTGCTCCGGCAGCTTTAAGAATTAAATAAAATTCAACACACATTAAAGGAACTGTTAGGATCCAGTCTACATAACGGAAAAAAGTGGGTGATTCCATGTTAGTGGCCCAATAATCACGCATGTAGTAATAGTGTACAGCTGCGATGAAAGTAATTAATCCAGACACCAAAATAGATGTTCTCCATTTGTTGTCAAAAGAGTTCATTGAAAGGAAGAAAAACGCTGATGCTGCCATCATTGCCATGGTCCCTACAAAGAACGTAAAACCTACATAATCGCCTGTGTCCATCTTAGGAGCAACAGTCAATAAGCTTAAAAAGTTTTGCATAATAAATCTAATTATTTGTTTTTGTTTAGGTAAATTTAGAAAAAATTAAACTTATTTACTATAAATTGATAAAAAAAATCAAACAAAATAGCTAACTATCATATTATCAGCATTTAAATTTTATAGGTTTGGCATATTAAGCACAATATTGATGCTTTTGTTTAGCTTTTTTTTGCCTGCTACGGCCCAAAACGCTGTAGGGATGCTGGCTATATTAGGCATTGGCATTTTACACGGCGCCAATGATCTTAAAATAATTCAACATCAAAGGAAATCAGTTTCTTCTAAGTCAGTATCCTATTTTATTCTCTATTTGGGAACGGTTTTGATAGGGGCAATCTTATTCTATTGGCTTCCACAAGCTGCTTTACCTATGTTTATTTTAGTGAGTGCCTTTCATTTTGGGGAGCAGCACTGGGAAATACGCCTTCAACAGTTACGCCTGCGCTATTTTTTTTATTTGTGCTATGGTGGATTTGTTTTTAGCTTGTTGTTTTATTTGCAGGCCACACCCACCTCAAACATTATTGAGCAAATTGTGGGGATACCTATTGCAGCCCAAGTTTGGAATTGGACAAGCCTTATTTTGGGTTTACTCCTATTAATATACTTCCTACTTTTTAGACCAATTCGTCTTTTTTTGTTAGGGGAACTTTTCCTATTTGGACTATTAGCCCTTCTCTTTTGGAACGGAACCTTAGTGTTGGCTTTTGCTACCTATTTTGTTTTTTGGCATAGTTTGCCTTCGCTACAATCACAAATGCAATTTCTTTATGGGAGTCACAATGCCAAAGCCTGGTGGAACTACTTTAAAGCTGGATTTTTGTATTGGATTTTAGCCCTCTGTTTTTTAGGGATTGCCTTTGCATGGATTGATTTTACAGCGCCCTACTTTTTATCCTTATTTTTTATTTTTCTCGCTGCCATAACGTTTCCACACGCTTTGGTGATGGAACTTATGTTCCGTAAGAGCCCATAATTTAGTAGCCTTTGCCTATTTTTGTTTCACTAAAAGCAATTCACAAAAAACATGTTTGAAAGTTTAAGCCAGAAGTTAGATAAAGCCTTTCAAGTTCTAAAGGGCCATGGAAAGATTACTGAAATTAACGTGGCCGAAACCCTCAAAGAAGTTCGAAGAGCACTTTTAGATGCCGATGTAAACTATAAAATTGCTAAAGAATTTACCGTTCGTGTAAAAGAAAAAGCTTTAGGGCAAAAGGTACTCACCAGTCTACAACCGGGTCAATTGCTCATCAAAATTGTAAAGGATGAATTGACCGAACTTATGGGTTCTGAAACGGTGCAAGTCAATCTTTCAGAAAAACCCTCTGTCATTTTAATGTCGGGCTTGCAAGGGTCTGGAAAAACAACTTTTAGTGGAAAACTGGCACTCTTTTTAAAAAACAAAAAGGCTAAAAAACCCCTATTAGTAGCCTGTGATGTCTATCGTCCTGCGGCCATTGATCAGTTAGGTGTGGTGGCAGAACAAGTTGGTGTGGCTCTCTATGAAGACCGCGCTGAAAAAGATCCGGTAGCCATTGCTAAAGCTGCTTTGGTGCAGGCCAAAAAAGACCACCACGATGTGGTGATAATTGACACCGCTGGTCGCTTGGCCATAGACACGGTTTTGATGGATGAAATTGCCGCCATTCATAAAGCTGTGCAACCGTCAGAAACCCTATTTGTGGTGGATGCCATGACAGGACAAGATGCTGTGAACACAGCAAAAGCTTTTAATGATATTTTGAATTTTGATGGAGTAGTGCTCACCAAACTCGATGGAGATGCACGAGGAGGAGCAGCCTTGTCTATTAAATCGGTGGTTGACAAGCCCATTAAATTTATTGGAACCGGCGAAAAAATGGAAGCCCTAGATGTTTTTTATCCCGACCGGATGGCCGACCGTATTCTAGGAATGGGAGACGTGGTTTCATTAGTGGAACGCGCCCAAGAGCAATTTGATCAAGAGCAGGCTCGAAAGTTGACCAAAAAAATAGCCAAAAACCAGTTTGGCTATGATGATTTTCTCTCCCAAATTCAACAAATTAAAAAAATGGGCAATATGAAAGACCTCATGGGTATGATTCCAGGAGCCGGTAAAATGCTCAAAGATGTAGAGGTAGATGATGATGCTTTTAAAAATATTGAAGTTATTATTGGCTCTATGACACCCAAAGAAAGAGCCCAACCCAAATTGCTTGATCACAGCAGAAAAATGCGTATTGCCAAAGGATCGGGTAGGGGCATAGAGGAAGTAAATCAACTCATTAAACAATTCAGTCAAATGAGTAAAATGATGAAAATGATGCAGGGCGGAAAAGGAAAACAAATGATGCAACTCTTTCAACAAGGATTTAAGTAAAAGAAACATATGATACTACTAGATGGTAAAAAAACAGCCGGAATCATTAAAGAAGAAATTAAAACAGCTGTTGCGGCACGTAAAAAAGAAGGGAAAAAAGTTCCTCATTTGGCCGCTGTATTGGTGGGTAATGATGGAGCAAGTTTAACCTATGTAGGCAGCAAAGTGCGCTCCTGTGAATATGTTGGCTTTCAATCTACCCTCATTCGGTTGGAAGAGACCATTTCAGAAGCAGCCCTACTCGAAGAAATTGAACGGCTAAATAAGGATGAAACCCTTGATGGCTATATAGTGCAACTGCCACTCCCCAAGCACATAGAGGAACAAAAAATATTGTTAGCCATTGATCCTCAAAAAGACGTTGACGGATTTCATCCTACCAATTTTGGCCGAATGGCTTTGGAGATGGAGTCTTATATTCCAGCCACTCCCTATGGCATATTGCAGTTGTTAGAACGGTATAAAATTCCTACTTCAGGCAAGCATTGTGTGGTGGTAGGTCGCAGTCATATTGTGGGTAGACCTATCAGCATTTTGATGAGTCAAAAGGGTCCAGTGGGCAATGCCACGGTGACCTTGGCACACAGTCGCACGCAAGATTTAGCCTCCCTAACCCGAAGTGCTGATATTGTAGTGATGGCGCTTGGAATTCCTGAATTTTTGAAAGCAGATATGGTTAAAGAAGGAGCGGTGATTATTGACGTAGGCATAACGAGAGTAGCTGAGGAAAGTCATCCTAAAGGATATGTCATTAAGGGTGATGTTGCCTACGAAGAAGTGGCTCAAAAAGCAAGTGCAATTACGCCTGTTCCGGGCGGTGTGGGTCCCATGACTATTGCCATGCTGTTGCAAAATACTTTTTTGGCGTGTCAGCGTAAAGACTAGTGTTGTTTTTCTATGGCTTGGTAGATTCGTAAAATCAAAAGCCCAAAAAGAACACTAGAAAGAATCAATAAAATATTGGTGAGACCTGTGGTGGCAAAAGACAATCGAATAAGCACGGTGCATATCACAAATCCTGTGTTGCGAATGAGCTGGCTGTAACGTTCTGTATATTGCAAAGAGAGCAACAAAATAAAGACATCTGCTAAGATCAAGATGCTAAAAAAGTCATTGTAGAAAACCGAGTTAATATCTGATAGAAGCGTTACTGGAGTATCCTTAATAAATTGAAGTGCCCATTCTATAAATGTAAAAATTGAAGTTAAAATCAATACGGGCAACAAGACTAAACTCACTCCTTTTTTGGAACTCACAAAACGTTTGAGACTTTCTTTTACGGGTCCTTTAGGAATTTTTTCACGTCTTAAATTAAAGAGAAAAATTAAAAAAAAGAGAAGTAAAATTCCTACTAGATCATAAATTAATTGAAGGTTAGCCTCATTTTCAAACCAATTAACATTAAGTTCAATCTTAGGAATATCACCAAAAATTCTTCGAATGATAATTAACGAAATAATTTCAAATTGTTTGGAAACTGCGGTGGTGAACGATCTAGGTAAATAAAAAATTAGTAAATAGATTTCATAAACCAAAATGATAGAAAAAGGGGTGTAGATGGCTGCAATGGGATCTTGAAGAAGTTGTGCGTCTTTAGCAATGTTTAGGAGTTCGTATTTATTGCCTAAAATGAGTAGGAGGTGCACAATGAACCCAATCATGGATAAGATCAACGTATAGCGCTCAATGTTTTTTTGATTCTTTTGAGAAAAAACTCGGTCAAACAAAAAATCTATTCTACTATACACGTTCATCGCCAAGAAATAAACCAGTAGCAAAAAGCGAAATGTAACTCACTTTATCACAACCTTTTTTTCAAAGATACGATTATTCTTAGGATTGCTACAGAAAGCCTATCTTTGCGCCCATGAAAAAGCCAATGGAATCTGCTGTATCAAAGGGGGAGGAACTTCCACTTATGGAGGCTTTTTATACCCTTCAAGGCGAGGGCTACCATAAGGGTGCTGCAGCTTTTTTTGTGCGTATTGGAGGCTGTGATGTGGGTTGTCATTGGTGCGATGTGAAAGAAAGTTGGGATCCTGCTAGACACCCAGCCACCTCTATTGATGCCATAGTGGCACAGGCTAAAGCATATTCTAATACGGTTGTAGTAACCGGTGGTGAACCTCTAATGTGGAACATGAATCCATTAACGGAAGCCCTTCATCGGGCAGATATTAAAATTCATATTGAAACCTCGGGTGCCTATCCACTTTCCGGACACTGGGATTGGTTTTGTCTTTCTCCCAAAAAAAACAAAGCCCCACTTAAGGCAGCTTATACTCGAGCCGATGAGCTTAAAATTATTATCTACAACAAAGATGATTTCAGATTTGCAGAGGAGCAAGCCAAAAAGGTTGGAGCCAATTGTCATCTTTTTTTACAGCCGGAATGGAGTCGAAGAGAAACCGTTATGCCCTTGATGGTAGACTATGTTTTGGCCCATACAAAATGGAAGGTATCCCTTCAAACCCATAAATATCTTAATATCCCTTAAGGATAGAGCACATATTTTTTTCGCTTATGCTTAAAAGCCTTTAGCTCTTTTTCCCAGCTGTTTTTGATTTGTTTTGGAGAGTAGCCTTTTTCAATTTGTTTTTGAAGAAGGTCAGTTCCTGCAATTCTGGTAAACCCTTTTAGGAAAAAATGCTCCTTATCTTCAAATTGTTGATAGGCCTCTATGAGCCACTCCAATGCAATGCCTTTGGGGGGTTCTATTGTGGATAGATCTTTTCCGTTGCAAGCAATTCCTTTAAACTTTGGGTTTTTAGCTCCTTCATTAGACTGGGGCGTGAATGAAAATGTTGAGGTAGGAAGGTTGGGATGGCCATAGATTTGAAATTGTTTATCCGTTCCTCTACCTACACTAATTACGGTGGGTTCAAGCAAACAAAGACTGGGGTAGAGTGCCACTGCCAGTGCGTTAGGAAGATTAGGCGAGGGCTTTACAGGGAGTGTATAGGGCGTATTATGCGTATAATTTTCAATAGGAATTACAGTCAAATCACACTGCAATTGTTCATTTAACCAGTGTTCGCCATTAATCATTTGCGCATATTCTCCAATGGTGAGCCCATAGACAATGGGCACGGGATGCATCCCGACAAAACTTTTAAATTCCATGTTGAGCACTGGTCCGTCAACATAGTGTGCGTTTGGATTTGGTCGATCTAAAACAAGTAGGGGAATGTTTTGTTCGGCACAGGCCTCCATCACATAGTGAAGGGTAGATAAATAGGTGTAAAAACGCACCCCAACATCTTGCAGGTCAAAAACCATAAGGTCAAGGTCTTGCAGCATTTCAGCTGGTGGTTTTCGGTTTTTGCCATAGAGTGAAATAATCCTCAATCCGGTGGCAGGGTCTTTCTGGTCGGCTACTTTTTCACCGGCATCAGCCTTGCCTCTAAAGCCATGTTCGGGAGCAAAAACACGAACTAGATTAACCTTCGAGGCCAAGAGACTATCTACCAAATGAACAGCTCCTATAGTACTGGCTTGGTGGGCCACAAGACCAATTTTTTTTCCTTCCAAAAGAGGTAGATAGCGATTAGTTTGATGTGCGCCGGGAACAACAACTCCTTGAGAAAAAATCCCTTGAAAAGCAAAACAGACAACCCAAAATAAAAATGTATTTTTGAAACGCATCACAATAAAATTAAACACTTTGAACCTCCCTTTGTTTTTTGCCAGACGCATGCGTCAACCAGCTGTAAACAAAGATAATGTTTCTCGCCAAATCATAAACATTGCAACAGTAGCGGTTGCTCTTGGCATGGCCATGATTCTAATTGCCATAGCCACTGGTAAAGGGTTGCAAAAGGAAATTCACAATAAAACAGCAGCGTTTAATGGCCATTTAGTGGTGATGCCTTTTGAGAATAATACCTCAAAAATTTCGCTAATTCCCTTTGAAAAGAAGTTAGATTTTAAGCGCTATTGGGAGGAGAACCCAATTGCCTATAGTTTTGCGTTTGCTATTAAAGCCGGCATGTTGAAAGCCGGTGATGCTTTTGAAGGCATATTATTCAAGGGTGTAGATGAAGATTTTAACCCCTCAGCCTTATTGCCCTTTATGCGTTCGGGACGTTTGCCTCTTTGGGGTCAAGGAAATTCTAATGAAATTGTTCTTTCGGAACGTATAGCAAATCGTTTGCAACTCAAAGTAGGTGAAACGGTGGAAGCTTATTTTCAAAATAGCCGCTCGCAACGACTCCCCAACCGAAGAAAATTTTCGGTTGCAGGAATATTTTCAACTGGGTTTCCGGATATTGATAATAATTTGATTTTAGGGGATATCAGACAAATCCAGCAACTCAATCGTTGGAATGAGAATCAAATTGGAGGCTATCAAGTGTTTTTAAAAGAGCCCGAAAGCAGTCAAACCTTAGCCGATGAGATTTATGCTCAACTGCCGTCCGATCTAGATGTTCATTTACTTAAAGAACAATATGCTAGTATTTTTCAATGGATTGCTTTGTTTGATTTTAATATTCTAATCATCATGCTCATCATGTTACTGGTAGGCATTATCAATATGGCTACCGCTTTGTTGGTGTTGATTTTGGAACGATCTAGAATGGTGGGATTGCTCAAAGCCTTGGGTGCCACTCACGCCACCATTCAAAAAATATTTTTATACAACGGGGTGGTCATCATGCTCAAAGGTTTGCTAATTGGCAATGCGCTGGGTTTGTTGTTCTATTTTTCACAATCCAATTGGGGGTGGATTCAACTAGATCCCGAAACCTATTTTGTGCAGCAAGCACCGGTAGTACTTCCATTTTTTGAACTGTTAGGGGTTAATTTTTTGTTTTTGGTGATCAGTGCTCTTGTCCTTTGGTTGCCTTCCCAAATCATAGTGGGAATAGCACCCGCCAAAGTTTTGCGTTTTCGTTAAAAATTCTAAGTCCACAACTTTAAAGAAACGATTGCAATTAAATACCTTTGCAGGGCATAGCTTTATTTATGAATTATTTCAAAAATATTTTAGAAACCATAGGAAATACTCCCTTGGTTCGACTCAATTCTATAACAAAAGAGGTAGAAGCTCTCGTATTAGCCAAAATTGAAAGTTTTAATCCGGGTAACTCTGTGAAAGACCGCATGGCGCTCAAAATGATAGAAGACGCCGAGGCCGATGGGCGCTTAAAACCCGGAGGTACCATAGTGGAGGGCACTTCAGGAAATACAGGTATGGGACTTGCTCTTGCCGCTATTATTAAGGGCTACAAGCTAATTTGTGTTTCTACAGACAAGCAATCGAAAGAAAAATTTGATGTGTTGAGAGGTATGGGAGCAGAGGTGGTGGTTTGCCCCACAGATGTTCCACCAGATGATGAACGTTCTTATTACAGTGTATCCAAACGCTTAGGAGAAGAGACTCCTAATGCGTGGTATGTAAATCAATATGACAATCCTGCTAATTCTCAAGCCCACTATGAACAAACAGGTCCTGAAATTTGGGAGCAAACTCAAGGAAAAATCACCCATTTTGTTGTGGGAGTTGGCACAGGAGGCACCATTTCAGGGGTTGGAAAATTTCTAAAAGAAAAAAATCCAAATATTAAAATTTGGGGCATCGATACCTATGGTTCTGTTTTTAAGAAATACCATGAAACCGGTATTTTTGATGAAAACGAAATTTATCCCTATATAACAGAAGGAATTGGAGAAGATATTTTACCTCAAAATGTCGATTTTTCCATTATAGATCATTTTGAAAAAGTGACGGATAAGGATGCCGCTGTCTATACCCGAAAATTAGCCAGAGAAGAAGGAATTTTTGCCGGAAACTCCTGTGGAGCCGCTATTAAGGGCCTATTGCAACTCAAAGAAAACTTCAAAAAAGACGATGTGGTAGTGGTGCTACTACACGATTCGGGTAGCCGCTATATTGGTAAAATGTACAATGACGATTGGATGAGAGAGAAGGGGTTTCTGTAATTGAAAGAAAAAAAATAAGCTGTAAGGCAATTATAAGTCCAAAATTTCGTTTCTTTAAATATTATCCACTACAATTAAAATTTGAAAAGGAATTTACTCTTTTTTCTATTCGCTTTGAGCGTTAGTATGCTTGTTGGGCAAACAGTTCAGATAACGGATGTGGATTTTTCAGACCCAATATGTCCTAGTGATACAGTATCTTTTGATATCGTTTTGAACAATACTTCGGGGGGTGACCTAGCTTTTGCGGGGAAAAATTTTAGAATTGAAGTTAATGGTGAACTCGCAGATGGGCCAAATGTTGTAACTACTGCCGCTGGACTTGTATTAGTAAATGGAGCAAATACCATAGCCTATCCTACTAATTTTGCAGGTGCAGCTCCGATAGATTTTAGTTCTGGAAACTTATATACTGTTGTGGTTGAATTGGATTATGACGGTGATGGGACTTATGAAGAAATTTTTACTGAAAACGATATTCAAGTCTATGTGCCTTCAGTACCCACCTTAACAAGTGATGATGCAGACAATATTATTTGCGAGGGGGATGAAATAACCTTTTCTATAGAACCTTTAGGTGCAACTTCTTATATTTTTTATTTAAACGGCGATGAATTTCAAAATGGAGCTTCTAATAGCATTACTTTCACTGAAGTAGGTGGTGCAGCTCCCGGGAGTTTATCAAACGGAGATATTATTACCATTGCTATGACCGATGCAAACGGTTGTGTGATTGGTGTTGATGACAATGCCGAATCCATAACGGTTAGTGTTTTAGATTTACCCGAAGGAACCCTAAGCACAGATGCCACTTCGGGCTACTTTTGTGAAGGTGAAAATGTCAGCTTTACCGCTACGGGAGGTGTGAGCTACGAATGGTATGTTGATGAAGCTTTTACAGGCGATGTCGGAGCTAATTTAACCACAGGGCTCTCAGATGGTCAAGAAGTTAAAGTCTATATTTTTAATGCAAATGGATGCTTCAGTGAAGAATCCATAACACTATCCGAAGCCTCACTTACTAATTTGGGGACTATTGTTATAGCTGATAACAGCATTTGTTATGGTGATTCGCCAAATGAAATTAAGGGTACAGCTGCAGATGGAGGTGCAGTTGCTATAGTTGTAGACGATGACGATACACCTGAATATCAATGGCAAAGTTCTCCAAATGGGGTTGATTTTGAGAACATTGATGGAGCAACTTCTGCAGATTATCAACCTGGAGAATTAACACAAACCACATGGTTTAGACGAAATGTTATACTCTCACCTAAGCAATGTCTTCAAGAAGGAGATCCGTTGGTGATTAATGTTGAGCCTCAGTTTGATGTAGCGCTTAGTTCTAACGACCCAGAAAATGCCTTTTGTTTAGGAGGTCCTATAGTTATTTCAGCTACAGCAGGTGCAGACAGCTATGCTTATTCGGTTAATGGTGAAGCTGCTTGGGGAGCTACTCGTATACTAAATTTGACAGCAGATTCTGCCACAACTAAAGCTGATTTAGAAGTAAAAAATGGTGATGTAATTGAGCTAACAGCAACACTTAATGGATGCGATTATACGACCACTTTAATCATAAGCATAGACGATTCAGAATTGAATCCAGGCTGGGTTTCTGATGCTCCATCAAACGTAATTTGTAAAGACCAAACAGTAACCTTTACCGCTAGTGGCGGAAATAGCTACGAATTTTATATTAATGCTTATGGCAATGTTTTAGGGGCTGAGGTAGTAGGCAATGTCTTTACGACAAGTAGAATTACTGATGGAGATATTGTCTATGTTCGGGCCTATAATGATTCTGGTTGTTTTGAAGAATATTCAGAAACCTTCAATGTTTTAAGTGTAACGGATGAAGGTTCCATTTCCTTTTCGGATGCCGCCGATGAAAATGGAATTTGCTATGGAGAAGCTATGGCAGGGCAAATTGATGGAACAGCTGCCACTGTTTCTGTTGGTGATGATCTGGGCTATTATTGGGAGATGTCTGTTGATAATGGAGACAGTTGGACCACTATAGAAGGAGAAACTGGCCAAAATTATGCCCCTGCTGAGAACTTCACAACACCTACAAAAATTAGACGTGTTACCTATAGTTTTGATACTGTTGATGATGGCACCTATTGCAATGCCAAAACCTCTAATGCCCTCACATTAATTGTTTTTCCTAATTATCAATTAGAACTTACCACAGGAGTTGATGGAAACCTTTTTTGTTCAGGTAATTCAGTCACTATTACTGCTACAGAAGGAGCAGATAATTATTCCTATAATCTTGCAGGTGCAGGAATTGTCGATGATGATTTAGTGCGAAGTTGGACCTGGACGACTGGTACAGGAAATGATATTGAAGATGGTGAAACTTTTACTGTTACCGCTGATTTTGGAGAATGTTCAGTTACTGAAACAATAGTAATCAATGTAGATAATTTTGCTGATGATGTAATACCAACTCTAATTTCTAACGCCACAGCAGATGCGATATGTGCAAATGATCAGCTTATTTTCACAGCGGGTCCAGATGTTGATGGCTACCGATATGTTTTTGAGATAGACGGTGTGGTAGCACAAGATGGAGCCAACCA
>Ga0255776_10001559_pt1 | contig 26057 bp, 19 predicted proteins | sample 071ome_19_FD_179974 | JGI IMG/M metagenome (GOLD analysis project Ga0255776, IMG submission 179974) | Coastal salt marsh microbial communities from the Groves Creek Marsh, Skidaway Island, Georgia - 071413AT metaG (version 2) | ecosystem: Environmental > Aquatic > Marine > Intertidal zone >... | reverse complement strand
AGAAGGGCATCCATCCGATATTCACGGACTAACACTGCAGGATCTAAATGATAGGATTGCCTCTGTTAAAGATAGAAATGAAGTTCTCAGTCAATCAGAACCATTCTGTCGCCATTTAAGATCACGCGCCGGCAATGCCGCATCTGTTTTAAGTTTCCATAACAAAGTCTCTGATGAGCTATCACCTGGGATTTTGAATATGGATAAAGTGCATCCTGATATTCTAGACATGGACAGAATCAGAGGCGTACTGCATGACAAATCCTCAACTATTGAAGACCTGCAGGGGACACTGATAGACATCTACGATAAGCATTCAGACAAACCACTGACATCTTTAGATGATCTCTTAGGGCAGGCCCACATCAAACACTCGATTAACAAATTCTTCGGGCCTGACATTACCGCTTCAATTGAAAGTTTATATCACGATCAGCCACAGGTTAACGCTGATCAGCTAGAGCGCTCTAGATAAGAATTAACACTTGATTTGAGGTTTTTTATGATGGACACAGAGCCAAGTACGCTTTCCGTAACTGGGTTCACTTATACGAGTGAAATAGGTTACCGATGGTGTGAATACCATATTCAGAAAGTTAGAGAGCAATATGATCCAGAAAAAGCCATTAACGCTTTACTTTGGTCATATAGATTAGGTCCTACAGAGGTAATCAGTCTTGAACTTTCACAGGAAAAACCGTTCTACTCGATAGAGTTACTTGCTGGTGGCGAATTCGATGACGATGTAACGAATGATGAGTTCACGGTACCTGATTTAGTTGAAGCTCTTCACTTGATCGGAATTGTTAAGGCGTCATTAAACCTGGATATCGAAGTAGGTCGACGAAGTAACGAGACGAACCAGAAGCTTTTAGAGCAACCGCTCAAGCCCAATCAAACTAATGGGTATCTAAGACCGATTTGACAGGACTAAGAATCATCAATAATTGCATATAATTAGAGTGTTTCCCGCAAATGCGGGGATTAGCCAGTAGGTGGCTTGAGCAAGATATTTTCCCACCCAGTGGGGCTTCACTGAGATCAATAAAAAAGCTCCTCAATGTCCTAAAACAAAGAAGAGCTTTCATTATTACCTAACGTTACGGGGTCAGCTCAAGTTCTCCATTTTCTTCAGCCTTCTCAGTTTCTTCTGGTTGCTCAACAACCGGAGTCAAAGATAACAATTGGGACATAATCTGCTCTCGGAGCTGCTCTCGAATGTCCGGATGTTCATCTAAATAATTGGCCGCATTTGTCTTGCCTTGGCCAATCTTGTCTCCATTGAGGCTATACCAAGCCCCCGCCTTATTAATTAAGCCTTGCTTAACTCCCATATCAATAATTTCGGCCGTTTGATTAATTCCCTTTCCGAACATAATGGGGAATTCTGCCTGCTTAAATGGCGGCGAAACTTTGTTCTTTACAACCTTCACTCGGGTCTCATTACCAATCACTTCATCACCGTCTTTAATGGAACCAGTTCGACGGATATCCAGACGAACAGAAGCATAGAACTTTAAGGCATTGCCTCCCGAAGTTGTCTCCGGGTTTCCGAACATAACGCCTATCTTGAGGCGTATCTGGTTAATGAAAATAGCCAGGCAACCAGACTGCTTAATGTTACCTGTTAGCTTACGAAGCGCCTGTGACATAAGACGGGCTTGAAGGCCTACATGAGTATCGCCCATCTCACCTTCGATTTCGGCTTTTGGTGTTAATGCTGCAACCGAGTCTACTACCAGTACGTCTACCGCATTGGACCGAACCAGCATGTCGGCAATTTCCAAAGCCTGCTCACCGGTATCAGGCTGTGAAACCAGTAAATTATCAACATTCACACCAAGCTTTTCAGCATAGTTAAGATCTAGCGCGTGTTCAGCATCGATAAAAGCACAAGTCTTACCTTGCTTCTGAGCTTCAGCAATTGTGCTCAAAGTAAGCGTAGTTTTACCAGAAGATTCAGGTCCGTAAATTAAACGTAAATTGCCGTAATTGCTCATAATCGGTTCACATAAGCGGTAACCCGCCCCAGTTAACTATCAGTGTAATTATTATAGTCAAAATAAAATGATCTCAAAAAAATAAAATCTAAATCATGTCTACATAGATGGAGAAAATATGAAGCAAAGCCTCCTTTTAGTTTTTTACATGCAATAAATACACTACATAGACTTTTTTTACACCTCGTGATAAGGTGCAATAAAGTTATAACTTTATTGCAGGCAAATGCATGTTGATTGGTTACGCTCGCACGAGCACCAAAAGTGAGAGTCTTGAGGCTCAAATTGACGCACTTAAAAAGGCGGGGTGCGAGAAGATTTTTGGAGGCCAGTTTTCGGGTGCCAGCCCGAAGAGTGATGATGAACTTGCGGAACTCGTCGACTATATCCGCGAAGGCGATGTAGTTATTGTCACTAGACTGGACCGCTTGGGGCGATCACTCAGATCCATCGTTAACACAATCGATGAGATCACTAAAAAAGACGCTCAGTTGCGCACACTCGATGGTCAGCTCGACACGACAAAGAAGACCCCGATCGCAAAGGCGATGATTGCTCTGCTTGCCATGTTTGCGCAGCTGGAACGAGACCTGATTGTGGAGCGCACGACCGAAGGTCAGGCTCGCGCAAAGGCTCAAGGAAAACATATTGGGCGCCCGAGCGTACTGTCGGATGAAGATATTAAACAGATCAAAAAACGACTCAAGAAAGGCGCCTCCGTCAGCGAATTGGCACGAGAATTCGATGTGTCACGCCCCACCATTTCAAAGCACAAAGAGGTGAAGTAATGAGTCAATCTGGGCGCCAGAAAGCTCAACAAAATCTTGTCGCGATTACGCAATGGATTGAGGCCCGAGACCAAGCAGGTGATTTTAGCGAATACGAACGCCAAGGGAAGATAAACCGTGGAGCGGTCGCCGAAGAGCTCGGCTTCGCTCGAAGCGTGTTAAATCAAAACCCTGCGGTCAAGACATTGGTGAGTCGAACAGAAGAGCGTTGGTTCGGAACGAAGGAGGATGCCAAATCACTCAAGGCTGCGGCCGATCGCGCGGAAAAACGGGTCACAAAGAGCACTGCGGATGCAAATCGACTCCAAGAGGAAATCGCAAAGCTCAAGGCAGAAAACTCTATGCTGCGCAAGCAACTGGAAAAGTTTAAAGCCATGTCCGATGTTATAGAGTCAACAGGGCTTGTTCGGCTGTGATTGTTCAAGTTTCAAAAAGGAGGCCGTTCAATAAAGCAACAGTCTACGAGGTTAACGAGGATGGCACAATCAAGCCGCGAGAAAAGACGCTTGTTGTAGAGTTTTCGAGAGAAGCGTTTTCTGTTGCTGATGCAGGAAGCGTCTGGAGCATTAAGGGGAAATGCAAAAATATAAGCTTCGCAATTAATGGTTGTGTCGTTTCAGAGGACCTAATTAAAGCCGTCGAAGCGAGATTACAGAGGCCATCCGGCGAGTTACTTGCCCGATGGATAACTCGTAACATAAAAGGCGTTGGAGACGTAAAAGCTCGGCGACTTGTCCGAGCTATAGATGATCTTGATGCGGTCGTCCGAGGCAATGACCTCGAGGTTATTTCAAACGTTGCTGGATTTTCTAACGAGCTCGCAAGTAACCTCATCAAGGGTTGGCTACCTCCGAAATATTATGAAGTCATAACTTGGCTTCAAAGTGCTGGCGTCGAGATGGCTATCGCTGACAGGATCACGAAGATTTATGGTGACGAGGCGCTTGAGCGAATCACTGGAGACCCTTTCATTCTCACGAGCTTTGGGATTGGATTTGACCGAATCAATACGATTATCAAAGAGTTGAGCCTAAGCATTGCAGACGAGGCTTTCCTAGCCGCAATTGCTGAGCGCGTGGCCACCGATTATGGCCACGCAACCGGCTCCACAGCCATCTCTGAAGAGATGCTAATCTCGGGCAGCACAACTCACTGTAAGGCTCTCGGACTACAGCCTAAAAATGTTGTTAAGTCAGCGATCGGAAGGGGCGTGCTCGTGCCGGCAGGGAGAGACTTCCAGCTTATCGGCTCGGCCATTCAAGAGGCGACTGTCGGAGAGTTTCTCCGCAGTGCGAGTGCGCGCGATCCCGGAGCGGGATCGCTCCTAGCAGGTTGGGAGAAAGATCTGACGCAAAATGCGATTCGAGCTTCGATAGCCCAGTTCGAACGGACCTTGCCGTTTGAAATGACCAACGAGCAGAAAGATGCCGTTATAGGCGTTATAAGCTCTCCTGCAGCGGCAATTAGCGGCGGAGCTGGCACGGGTAAAACCACAATAATTCTTGCGGTGCTCGCCGCCTACCGCATTTTAAATCAAGGACTGCCAATTTATCAGGTCGCACTCAGTGGCCGCGCGGCGCAACGCATGGCTGAGGCTACTGGCCGAGAAGCCACAACTATCGCAAAATTCCTCGCCAATCATGCTGGTAGCGATAAGCCGAGTCTTCCCGAGCACCTGCTGCTCGTCATCGATGAGGCGTCCATGGTCGACCTGCTAAGTATGTACAAGCTTTGCCGCACTCTACCGAAAGCAACGCGGATAATTTTTGTGGGTGATGTAGCACAGCTTCCACCTGTTGGCGCAGGTCTCGTATTTCACGCACTGGAAAATAGTAGCGTCCCCAGCTTTCATCTCTCACAGGTCAAGCGACAAAGTGCACAAAGTGGAATTCATCACCTTGCCACAAATATTCGTTTAGCAAAAAGTGAGAGTGCTTTTTTACTAGACCCCCCGGACGACATCTGCGTCATCCGCGAGACAACTGAACAAGCTCTTATAGACACGTTCAATGCATGCGGAGGTGCGGAACACTCGATTTTCCTGACACCCACACGTAATGGGAAGCTCGGTGTTGACGCTGTGAATAAACTTATCCAATCAAGCTTTGATAATCTTGAGCTTCCCGAGATTCGTTATGACGATGACGTCCATGGATTGACCAAGTGGCTAACAAGGGCTCGTCGACCAATTCGGCTCCATGATCAGGTCATCGTTACGAAAAATGACTATGATGAAGATATCCGAAATGGCGATCTTGGTAGGATCGTAAAGGTCTTCGACCGACCAGATAATGGCGTGTACGGCGTCATCGAAATTGATGGAATTCTAAAAAACATCAACAATGCCGTACTTGAAAAGCTAGAGCTCGGTTATGCGATTACGATCCACAAATCGCAGGGGTCACAATGGCCGACCTGTGTCCTTTTGCTCGATCAAATCGCGACTAAAATGCTTGATCAAACGCTTCTCTACACGGCGGTTACTCGCCCAAGCGAGTCTCTTGTAATCATGGGCGATATTGCTTTAATTGAGAGTGCCGTTAAAAAGGGATCGAGCGCGCAGCATCGGAACGTAAACATACTGGAGAGATTATGAACACAAGGCTACACGCAAGGCTCCGAGGAGACTTTACGTTTCTATGCGACTGTGAGTTTTACGTCCCTGACGGCTGGTTTGTAATCCTCTATCAGGCAATGCAGCAAATTAGCTCGCGCCTCTCAGAGACAAGCTATGATATTCGTGCGAATGTGATCTCAGTTAGGCGGGATGCATCGTTGAGCATCGGTATCGAGTGTTGCGATGATGAAGTAGATAGGATTATTGAGAACACCGAATTAAAAGCGGAAACAGCTTGCATGGTTTGCGGCAAGCTTGGAAAAAGAAGAGAGCCAAATTACATGGAGGTTTTATGCGGCAAACATCAAAATGTCGATGGTTCAGTAATTACGGAGGAGCAGGTGGATGAACTAATCGCCGCCATATCTGGACAAGGGAATTAAGTATGGGCGAGCAATAAAGTTCTTGACGTTTTCACTTTGCTAAGTCGCTAACACGGCAGAGCAAAGCTGAAATTGCTTCCTAGTCAATATTAAGACCGGAGTTGGTGAACAGCGGACATTGCCATCGCGCCCCTCCTGCAACAGAAAAGACATCAAAGCGGACTAAAGTTAAACGCGCCACCTTTACCTTTGAAGGTGATAGCTAGTTAGGGTATGCATCTAAATTAGCATATAAATGCAAAGAGGATACATGTACTTATAAGCAGTTGATTTGAATAACTTATTCGATTTTTTATGGAGATAGAAAATTGGGATATACGTCGCGAGACATACTTCCAAAACGAAACTTTTCTGCTTAAGATAGAAAACTCAAGGATGGTTGGACCCGCCAAGTAAGTAAGGATCAACAATCAAATAAATATACCGTCGCAAGACGTGCGTCGCGAGACGTATATTCAAATGTTATGTGTAAAAAATGAAATTTGAAATCGACCCTAAAGCAACGGAAATGCTGGCAACAATAGAGGCAGATCCCTTGGTAGTTTTAGCCAAATACATATTTTTGGCTGGCGTGGTTATGCTGTTCTTATTAATGCTTAGACGCCACAAAATGTCAGTACCTGATTCTCTTAAAGCAATAGTAGGGTTCAAGCGCGTCGCAAACAGAGATTGGCTATTTAACTTAGCCCATTTTGCTGTAATTTTTATACCATTGGTATTAATGGCTTTTGGTATGTCGAGGCAGTTGTCACAATGAAAACCAAAGAATACTGGGTTCAAAGGCGTTCGGAAAAAAAGGCTTCGGTTAAGCGTAACTTATATCTTGTTCCTTTGTCTGCGTTACTTGCTTGGCTAGTTTGGTATATCAGCCCAATCTTTTTTGGTTTGGTTTCAATAGGTGTTGTAGTCTGTTTTTTTAACTTGGCATTCGACGCAATTCTTTACCTTGAGGCTGATATTAATGCCAATAAACAATCAAACACACTGTTAGTCATCAAAAAGGAATTTTACATGAAAGCTCTTTTAACCATTTTATTTGCATTGTCTGTTATTGCCTGTGCTGGGTCTCCATTCAAATTTGAAAATGCGAGACAAGTACAAGTAGGCATGTCTAAAGAAGATCTAACGAACCTGCTTGGTAAACCATACATGGTTACTACACGAGGCCAAGACCAAATTTGGATCTGGAGCCACGCTAATGGCATGACAGGTGCTGCAAAATCAGTTTCATACGTTATTAGAGACGGAAAGGTAATTTCAGTACCAACCATCCCGGACTCTTTTGAATAAATGACTAATCGGGTAGCCGAGGGTCTCTAACCCTCAGCCCCCACAACACCCTGCATGCGGGTCCGCACAGGGCGTTTCACTCAAGAATGGTGAAGCTTGATCCAACCATCGCGCAGCGAGTACAACCCTTCAGACTTTAAGAACTCTAGTGATAGAGCCTGATTTATCCCCGGGGTTTTCGCGCTTCGCCATGGCCCTTTGCTGGTAATGCCACACGCAACGGCAGCCTGCACATGTACACCTCGTCTCATCAGGTTTCTTACCTTGGTTCGCGGCTTTCGCCACTGTCGCCAATAAGCCATTCGCACTCTGCGTCGAATCCAGTGATCTAGATCCACACAGCGTTGATAGCCTTTGGCAATACCAAAGTAGTGAATCCATCCCCGAAGGTATTGGCTCAACTTAAAGAGTTGGTAGTGCATGGACACGCCCCAATTGCGGTTCGTGAGTCTCCGAACTTGTTGTTTAAATGTGTTCAACGAGTCCGGATGCCAGTGAATCTGACTTCCTTTAAATGTGAATCCAAGGAACTTACTTTCATTGGTTTTAACGACGTGGCTTTTGACCGTGTTAACGATCAACTTCAGGCGATTCAGAGGTCTATATCTATTAGTCTCACTTGCTATGGCTGCATTGCCATTTATTTACGTTAGTAGCATTCAAGTAGAGCGTTCAGCTTTAGGTGTTGTACTTGTTGGTATTGGCCTTTTCTGGTTTGCTATTGTTGGCTCTCGTAGTTCAGCCACATAACAAGCCAATCAAGCGGGAAAATTTACAGTTGGCTTTTTTCGCTTCGCTCAATATTATAGCCAACTAATAAATTTCCCCTTATTGGGGCGTTATACGGCAGCTGAAACGACTGTGCAATCCCCCAAAAATCACAATTGAGGCGAATATGGAATTCTGGCTAGTAATAGGAGGTGCGGTAATTTTGTACTACGCCATCAAAGCAATGGCAGCTTCCTCAAAGCAGCAAGCGCATAAGAATAATAGATCAAGTTCCGAAAATGAAATCCGTGTAACTGTAACTACAAGTAATCGGGTTGTTGCGAACAGTAATCGTGATGATGACGACGATCTGGCTACCTTCAGTATTTCCTATGGCTATGAAGAGGAAAAAAGCAAAAACAAAGCGCCGGGGAAATGGATAAAATCCGGTGAATCTATCACCATAAAGGGGCAAACATTTACTGGCGGTAATTTTTATTTTGGTGGAAAGCTCAGTTCGTTAGATGGGTATGGAACGGAAGCCTCATTAGTTGATGATTCGCTAAAAATTGAAAACAAGCCATCAATTTATGAAGATGAAAGTTTAGGGTATTGGCCGAAATTTATCTCTCTCACACCTAAAGGGCGTGGCGCTTTCCTTAGCTGGCTATCGAGTAATAGAAGTGATCCAGAGACACCTTTAGGTTATGTGTTTATTTATTTCTATGGCATTGAAAGGCGCATTACTGTTGATTCAATTAAGCAGGCGGTGGATGACACAGAATTTAAATCGTTGTTTGACGAAATACTGCGCTTAAAAGGTATTTACGGTAGTAGTCGATCTTTCTCAAATTATGCTACACGTCTTTTAGAAATTATGTGTCTATTACGGCCTCACGTAGTATCACATCCTGAACTTGAAAAAACACCTCAAAGAGATTCACTGCTATTTAAACATCGCCTTGCCACAACGGTAAATGAGGAAAAGCCCGTTTCTGCTGAACTTGCGTTGGCATGGATTAGGTTTTATCCGGATTATAATCTGAAGAAACCGGCACGGCGTTGCGGCTATGAATTCAGTCAGATGTTTACACGCCTCTATAGCAAAAAATACGGGGATGGCATTATCGTCAAACCCAATAAAACACGATTAAAGATTGAATATCATCCCGCTAGTTCTTCCTTGCGTGGAATATCATTTCCTCAACAGGATCTTCCCGACCCAAGCAACTTGAAAGGCCCTGTAAATAAACTTATTGCCATTGCAGATGAATGTACTACTGAATTAGATGCGTATAGCCGCTATCTTGCTAAACCCGATACGTCCCGTACCGATATTGAAGCCGTATTATTACTGCCCGACGACCTTAGTGATGTGGGCGCTACATTAGGATTAGGAAAGTTTAAGAAATGGGCGGATGATGCCATTTCAACGAAAAATGGTTTGGTAAGTGTCGAGGAATTCTGGACATATACTAAATCGCCTTTACCTGCCAAGATTAATAAAAAGGAAGCTGAATTAATTCAGAATCTTGCACAAAAAGCCGGTTATGGCATAGCACCCGATACACGTTACCACCATGCCAAGACAAGCGCAGATGGAAAACTGGTTCTATTTCCTGAAGGACATGGTAAATATTTTGAACCCTCCAAAGCATTTAATGAAATGGGAATGGCACTGCGTCTAGGCGCTATGGTCGCCACCATTGATTCACATGTCGATCAGTCGGAATTGCATTTATTAACTCAGCTCATTGATCACGATACTAATTTATCTCCTGTCGAGAAACGATCATTACATGCCTATCTGGTGTGGAGACTTAATACACCTTCAAACGTCACGGGCTTAAAAGCCAGAGTGGAATTACTTGGTAAAACAGAAAAAGCTGCTGTCAGTCGCATATTGGTCGGTGTTGCGATGGCCGATGGAAAAATTGATCCGGATGAAATCAAACAGCTTGAAAAACTCTATAGCTTGCTAGGTCTGGATAAAGCTTTAGTAACTGGCGACATTCACGGAATGTCATCCAGTAAAGCGGGAGTGCGACCTGCCAGCCCTCAATCAGAAACTACCTCTCCTGCTTCCTCGTCATTCCAGCTCGACGAAAGCATTCTTGCAATACATGAATCGGAAACCAAAGATGTACAAAGCATGTTGGGCGCAATATTCGTGGAAGATGAACCCGTAGATGAATCCGATGACTCTGCCACAGATAGCTCTGTTGTAGAGGAAGAAACCGGAATTGATAAATCGCATTATGCGTTGTTTGAAGGCCTTATACGAAAAGATAAATGGACTCGTGAAGAGGTGGAAGCATTGTGTCGTGATTCGGGTCTGATGGTTAGTGGAGCATTGGAAACTATTAATGACTGGTCATTTGATAAGGTGGATGCTGCTGTACTTGAAGAGGATGGTGACGCAATTTATGTCGTTCAGGAAATCGTAGAAGAGATAGAAGGTTAAACTTATGGAAAAACGTATCCGATTAAAAGAACGTGACGCAATCATTCAATCACTGAAATCCGGTGTAACTCCCAAAATTGGGATTCAGCATATTCAGGTAGGACGAAGCAATGAAATCAAAGCGTTATATAAGGACATTGAAAGAATCTCTCAAGGCGGCGCAGCATTCAGGCTTATTATTGGTGATTATGGCTCAGGGAAAACATTTTTTCTGAGCGTGGTACGTTCCATTGCTCTTGAAAAGAAACTGGTTACGGTCAATGCGGATCTTTCACCGGATCGACGTGTTCACGCTTCTTCAGGACAGGCACGGAATCTTTATTCCGAGCTTATGCGGAATCTGGCAACCCGTAATAAACCGGATGGAAATGCATTAGCCAGTGTTGTAGAGCGATTTGTAACTCAGGCCCGTAAAGAAGCTGCTGACAAAAATACTGATGTTTCAACAGTAATTCATCAAAAATTAACATCCTTGTCAGAATTGGTTGGCGGATATGATTTTGCAAAAGTTATTGATGCCTACTGGAACGGTCATGAGCAGGATAATGAAGAATTAAAATCAAATGCCATTCGCTGGTTGCGTGCTGAATACACTACTAAAACAGATGCAAGAAGAGATCTTGATGTAAGAACGATTATTTCGGATAACTCGTTTTATGATGCGTTAAAACTTATGAGCTTATTTGTACGTCAGGCGGGCTATGAAGGCTTACTCGTCAATCTGGATGAGATGGTCAATCTATATAAGTTAAGCAGCACACAAGCACGTACATCCAACTATGAGCAGATTCTCCGGATACTTAACGACTGCCTTCAGGGTTCAGCTGAATATCTTGGGTTTTTACTGGGTGGAACGCCGGAGTTTTTATTAGATCCCCGCAGAGGATTATATAGCTATGAAGCACTGCAATCCCGTCTAGCTGAAAATAGCTTTGCGCAACGTGCGGGTGTTATTGATTATTCCTCACCTGCACTACATCTAGCGAGCTTAACACCGGAGGAGCTTTATATTCTCCTGAACAACCTTCGTCATGTCTTTGCCGAAGGTGATACCTCCAAATATCTAGTACCTGATGATGCTCTCAAAGCTTTTTTACATCATTGTAGCCAGACTATCGGTGATGCCTATTTCCGCACACCGAGAAATACCATCAAAGCATTTTTGGATATGCTGGCAGTCTTGGAACAAAATCCTTCTATGCAATGGTCACAGTTAGTTCAATCCATTGCGATTGAAGATGATCGTCCAAGTGATACAGATGAAATTATGGTGGATGAAGAGACAGGCGAAATTTTGAATAGTGATGGACTAGCTGATTTCAAATTATGATAGAGGAATATCAGCGCCTTGATAAGCGTGTACAAAAATGGTTATTTAATCAGGGATGGCCTGATTTAAGGGAAATACAAAAACGGGCAATTGCACCCATTCTGTCGGGTGATAGAGATGTACTAATTAGTGCATCAACGGCAGCAGGTAAAACAGAAGCTTTTTTTCTACCCGCATGTAGCGCAATTGCCGACGATGAAAACGGCTTTGGTATTCTCTATATCAGTCCTTTGAAAGCATTGATAAACGATCAGTACCGCAGGCTCGAAAGTTTATGCGAAATGTTGGATATGCAGGTTACGCCGTGGCACGGTGATAGCCTTCAATCCAAAAAGAAGAAAGCCAGAAACAAACCTTCAGGCATTCTGTTAATCACTCCTGAATCCTTGGAATCCCTCTTAGTCAGAGAGCCAGAATGGATAAAGCATTCCTTCACCTCACTCAAATATATTGTCATTGATGAATTTCATGCGTTTATCGGAACAGAGCGAGGACAGCAATTACTGTCTCTGCTTACCCGCCTTGAACACATAACTGGCAGAATCTCTAATCCTATTCCACGGGTTGCGCTAAGTGCGACACTCGGAGAGCTTGAAAAAGTACCGCTTTCTCTTAGATCAAATAAAAGTCTGCATTGCGAAACCATTACCAGTAGTCAGCACCAAAGCACTATTAAGGTTCAGGTTAAAGGGTATTTAGAACCAGTAGACATCATGGCGGATGAAACACGTACCTCTGCTGAACAGCAGGTTTGTCAGGAAATATTTAGGCTCTGTAGAGGTGACTCACATCTGGTATTTGCAAATAGCCGCAGCCGGACAGAAAGCATCGCTGCACAGCTAAGTGATTTATGCGAACAACACGTTGTGCCCAATGAGTTTTTTCCTCATCATGGTTCATTAGCTAAAGAACTTCGGGAAGATTTAGAATCCAGATTGCAGAAAGAAATCCTACCTACCACAGCTATTTGTACCATGACCTTAGAGCTAGGTATCGACATCGGGAAAGTGAGTTCTGTCATTCAGGTTACTGCACCACACTCAGTATCAAGTTTACGTCAGCGGTTAGGCAGGTCTGGCAGAAGGAATTCTCCTTCTATATTGCGTATGCTAATCGCAGAAAATGAACTGAATGATAAATCCAATATTGTAGATGGTCTTCGATTAGAGTTGGTTCAATCACTAGCGATGATTCGATTACTGATTGTAGAGAACTGGTTTGAACCGGCAGATACAGAACAAATGCATCTTTCTACTTTTTTACACCAGATTCTTGCCGTAATTGCGCAATGGGGAAGTGTCAGAGCAGATCAACTTTATTCTTTATTGTGTGAGCAAGGATCGTTCAAAGAAATATCAATTCAGCATTTTAAACAATTATTGTCCCATATGGGGACAGTCCAATTAATACAACAACTCAATAGCGGTGAGTTGGTTTTGGGAGTTGAGGGAGAACGTCTTACCAATTCTTATACTTTCTATGCTGTTTTTAAAACACCGGAAGAATTCCGCATTGTTGCCAGAAGCAAAACGCTCGGGACACTACCTGTCGATTCGCTAATCCTCAAAGATCAACACATTATATTTGGTGGCCGTAGATGGAAGGTTACGGATATTGATGATGAAAAGAAAGTCATCTATGTTACTTCTACAAAGGGCGGCAAACCCCCAAAATTTAACGGTAGTGGCATGTCTATTCATGACAGGGTTCGACAAGAGATGTTGAGCATCTATCGTAACGGTGACTACCGTATTGAGGTTGGCAATCAGAAAATTGATTTTGTGGATAATCTCGGAAGACAGCTTTTTCGAGAAGGAGCATATTTTTTTAAAGAAGCCGACCTTGAAAAACAGCCTGTCTATCAAAGCGGTAAGCATAGTTATATTTTTTCATGGATGGGCGATAAAGTAGTCAACACGCTTACCGTTTTACTCATTAGAAGTGGATATGTATGCAGTAATTTCGCCGGTGTTATTGAAGTACAAAATTCTAATGCGGATGATATAAAGAACTGTTTAATAGACATAGCAAATGATGTGCTACCGGATGAAACCGAGCTTGCTGAAATACTTTCGATACAGCAAAAGCTTGTTGAAAAATATGATGAGTATCTCCCTGAAGATTTATTGACCGAATGCTATGGGCGAAAAGCGTTTAATTCTGCGGCTGCCAAACAGTGGATATTAGGATACCTTGTTTGAGATGTCGATCCTAATGCCGTATAATCGGGTAGCCGAGGGTCTCTAACCCTCAGCCCCCACAACACCCTGCATGCGGGTCCGCACAGGGCGTTTCACTCAAGAATGGTGAAGCTTGATCCAACCATCGCGCAGCGAGTACAACCCTTCAGACTTTAAGAACTCTAGTGATAGAGCCTGATTTATCCCCGGGGTTTTCGCGCTTCGCCATGGCCCTTTGCTGGTAATGCCACACGCAACGGCAGCCTGCACATGTACACCTCGTCTCATCAGGTTTCTTACCTTGGTTCGCGGCTTTCGCCACTGTCGCCAATAAGCCATTCGCACTCTGCGTCGAATCCAGTGATCTAGATCCACACAGCGTTGATAGCCTTTGGCAATACCAAAGTAGTGAATCCATCCCCGAAGGTATTGGCTCAACTTAAAGAGTTGGTAGTGCATGGACACGCCCCAATTGCGGTTCGTGAGTCTCCGAACTTGTTGTTTAAACGTGTTCAACGAGTTCGGATGCCAGTGAATCTGACTTCCTTTAAATGTGAATCCAAGGAACTTGCTTTCATTGGTTTTAACGACGTGGCTTTTGACCGTGTTAACGATCAACTTCAGGCGATTCTGCAAGAACCTGCTGATACTTTGAAGCACTCGTTCACCTGCTCGCTGACTCTTTACCAGTATTGTAAAGTCGTCCGCGTAGCGGGCGAAGTAGTGGCCTCGTTTCTCAAGTTCTTTGTCCAGAGGGTCGAGCATGATGTTTGCGAGTAGTGGCGATAGAGGCCCTCCTTGCGGGACACCTTCTCTGCTCTCTTGGAAGAACTGGTTATCGATAACCCCAGCTCTGAGGTAGCTCTTGATCAGTTTCAGCAATCGCTTGTCTTGGATCTTTCGACCCAAGAGCGACATGAGTAGATCGTGGTTTACCCGATCAAAGAACTTTGACAGATCGACATCGACTGCAAAACGGCGTCCCGTTTTAATGATGCCTTGCACCTGCTTGACCGCTTGTTGCCCATTACAATTTGGACGAAACCCAAAACTGTTGTCCGAGAAGTCCGGATCGAAAATAGGCGTAAGGACTTGGGCAATGGCTTGCTGAATCACTCTGTCAGTGATGGTTGGGATGCCCAGTTGGCGCTTGCCGCCATCCGGTTTATCGATCTCAACACGTCTGACGGGAGATGGTCGATACTGGCCTACTTCTAACGCAGTTGCCACCTTAATCCAGTTGCCTTGTTTCACCCAAGCGGGGAACTCATCGATCGTCATCCCATCGACGCCAGTCGAGCCAAAGTTACAACGGTTGTTGGTGAGTAGCGGACATGCGCAACTCTATTCATGTGCTATTTTATAATAGATCAGAGTCGTCGATGATTCTGGGGCAGTCCATATCTAGCTGAAAGGAGTCTAAGAAACTAGCGGCGATTCACAGCGAGACACAACATCTTTATGCAATGGCTCTCTTGGGTGCCAGATAAGAGAACTGGGCTGGATCAAGTTATCTATTGAAGAGTTCCAGCAGCTTTCGTTAAAGAATTCAGATACCCGAGTTTATGGTTCAAAGGGACATGTGACAGGTCTGCTTGCGGCGGATGAAGCAAAAGAGTTCATCCGATTCGTCAAAAATTCCTTTCCAGACACTAATCAATTTAATTAGAGCATCTATTTGGGATGCAGGGTTGCAGTGAAATATTCGAGTACTCTTGCCTAGCTTGAGCCTAAAAGCTCGAACTTTATTAACAACTTAAGGCTTAAAGTGAAAGGGATTTTGGCGACCAGCGGCGTGCCAGAGCTTCAAGGCTTCAATATCCTCCGCCTCAAAATAGCGCAAGTATTCGGCGTCAAGAGGTCGATTTTTAACTAATGGATGCGCTGGAAAACTCGCCAGCACATACTCCAACGCATAAAGCCATCCGCCGCTTCGATCGCCATTCCATGCAATATCCTCCATGATATCCGCGGCTACGAAGCAGTACTCGTCGCAGCCAAATACTAGATCGATCAGTTGCTTGATCTCCTTGTGGCGAGAGTTCTCGCAGAAATCAGCGAATTCAGAACGCGCATAAGGCATTTTTTTCCGTACCATTTTTGTAACTCCCGCAACTTATTGCTGACCAGATTCCCCGAGAGCCATTCTAAGCCATTCTAAGCGCCAAAAAACAGAATCCCTCTAGCAAGCAGTCTTACGCCACAAAACCCCTTAGAACACTCCAGATTTAGCCCTACCACCACCAAAAGACCTTCCGCGACATTCAGATTGTAGACGACAGCACCTTTGCCTTCTCAATTCGGTCCTTGATCATGCTTAGCTCTAACTTCTTCTCGCGCTCTGTTAGGGATTCGATTTCCTCATCACTCAAGGCATAGGTTTCAGCCAGATCCACATAAAATCGGATCGTAGTGTCAGGACTTTGGTGGCCTGCTTGTTTTGCAACGCGATACAGTAAATCACGGCGGATTACATCACCCTGATTTTTTTTGTTCTCGTTTAATTTGCGTTCTACGCGATACAGTACAGTGGCAAACTTAGTTAACGCATAGCGTCTAAGCGCATGAGGTGTCAGCACCGGATTGTAATCAGTATATTTTTGGTAGATCGTGTTAGCATTCATTTTTGGTTGTCGTGCCGCGTTTCCGCCGTTTACAAATAGGGTAGAAATATTACACGGGTCTCCAAATTTTTTGCCGTGCGCCTCAAGCAATATTGGGCGCTCATACTCTATATACGAAAGTGTTTCCGCGACAAGGTCTTTAGGCACTTCAACCCTACGAGACTTATTAAATTTGGCTCCATCGTCGACCACAACACTGACAAGAAACGAATCAGAATCCCTAACCTGAGGAATCTGATCTACTTTCAACGAGACAAGCTCTTCCCGGCGCAACCCGACTGTTGTCAGCCAATGGAAAATGAGGAGATCACGTATCACCCTCGCGTTGTTCACCTCATCGCTTTTAGCGCTTTGGGACGACTCCGTCCCGGATGCGATATGATCTTCTAAACCCCTAATCTCAGTGTTAGATGGCACATATTTCTGCTGCATCTGAGGTGCTGGCAATTTGAATGGAATATCGTATGGGGCAGAACCTTGCCCTTTGGAGCGATTAACAACGATTCGGTATTTAAGTTTTGTCGCTTTATCGTTCCATCCAATCATGTTGCTGCAGTGTTCTTGCTCTTGCGCCCACCAGTAGAATGCGCATACCGCAGCGAGGTGTAAGTTAACATTTCGCGGACTGATTTCACCTTCAAGGTCGTCCCGAAAGTTCTCTAAGTTGAGGCTTGTTGCATCAAACAACTTAACATCGAGTCCAGCAAGATAATTCGCATATTTAGCAAGGTTCCGAGCGTCCGCTTCGACTGTCGAATAGTCAAGTCGATGCGTGAACCTGCGCGCAATCAGGTATTCTGTCAGCACTTCAAACGTAGCCCCTTTATCGTCCATTATAACTGGGCATTTAGGGGCACTAAAATACAAATACATTAATCACCACCAATATTACGAACAGTTTTTTTAGCGTCATTCCACTGAGCTTGCCGAATACCTTCAAGCCGCTTGAGGTCGCTCAGTTCTCGCCTTAACTCGGTATTTTCATCAACCTGTGCGTCCAGTTGAGCTTTTGTACGCTTAAGTTCGCCCTTCAGGCGATAAATCAGTGCTTCCAGTTCAGCAGTTTTACCCTTACCACGCTTACTTTTCGCCTCGCGAGCTTCCGCAGCTCGGCGCAAAACATCATCCACCCTTTGCTTGAGTTCGGTGCCGCGTCGAATGGCTTTTGCTGACTTGGAATTCTTTTCGAGTTCCCCTTCCGCCAGATCACAAAACCAATTAAACGAGAATGTTTTAGGCTCAATAAAACAATACTCTTTCCCAGCAATGTAACGGTCGATCTGCTCCAGCTTGGCTTCAATCTTTTGCTCCGCATCAGCCTTCTTCCCATTGCGGTTTTCAAAATCAGACATGCTGTTCGCCCCTTTTTGCTAAAAGGATGGATGAGCAATGAGCTTGGATATCACTCGTGTCTAACTGCACAAAAGGCTTGTCGACCGGCACGAGGTTTGGACATCCATCGCAAGAACCTACACAAGCAGAGGACACCTGAATCGCTCCATCCTCGACGCATTTACTGCGTGCAATTAACTCAGGAGATGCGCCGAAACAAGCCCCGTCACGTACGAAATTGAGCACATATTTATCGACCAAATCTCCTTTCATAGCCATCTGATCCGCGCGCAACGCTGGCTGACCCTCTAGGCTCCCAAGTAGCGCAGAGATCTCGTTCCCGACTACACTTGTGTTTGGCTTCAGCTCCTCTTCCATAAGATCAATGATCCGCTCGTTCTTCACAGATTTCATCGCCCACTGGCCATCTGCATCGGTGATATACTCCATCGTCATGTCAACGCTCTCATGACCAAGAAACCAAGATAATGACGGCAGATCGGGATCAGGATACTTATACCAATACGTCATGGCCCAGAATCGTCGGAATTGGTGATCAGCAAACGAATAGCGCTCACCATCAGAGTCCTCGCATTTGATTCCCACATAGGTACAGAAATCATTGAAATCATGCCAGACTTGCTGCTCCTTGCCATACACATTAGTCGCGATCACAAGACGATCACTACCGCTAGACGTTCTAGCTTGTTCTGAAATTTTATTCAGCACTGACACCGCTTTGGCGACGAGTTTTGTCGTCGGTAGATCTCGCATGCCTTCTTTCGTTTTTTGCTGATGAACGCGCAGAAAATATAACCCCCCGCGCTCCACGATGCAGTCAGATTTCAGGCCGACAATCTCCGCGTGCCGGCGACCAGAAAACGCAAAGAGCACAAGTAGGCAGGCTGAAGCAAGGTGCTTGTTGATGATAGCGTCTAGGCTTTCTCCCGCGATCGGTGGCGTCCAATTAAGCCACCTGCTAACAGTGCTCTTATGAACACCCATCTCCTTAGCAACATCTCTATGCTTCACTCCATCTTGTGCGAGTAGCCGTTTGACTTCAGCGACTTTCTTTGGGTCTACGGCAGTACTTTTGCCGTGGGTATTCTTAGCAAAACCGGACACTGGGAACGGAAATGCTCCCGGCTGATTCTCCTTGAACCACTCCGTCATTTGCTTGGCTGCATAGTGCGCTCTGTCCTTCTCAGAGGCCTTTTTGGCCCTAATCCTAGAAGACTTATCTAGCAAGGATTGATAATGGACTTTGGCCTGTTCGTAATACCCAAATAGTTCATCCGCATCAAGCACCCATCGAATGGCTTGGTCCATCAGTGGATAGAAAACGACCCGCGGAATATCCCTAGTCTTTCTCAAAACCTTAGGTGCACGCCTTTTAGCTTCAGGGGCCACATTGACGTCGCTAAGCCAGCTAGACTGGACGCGATGCTCCTCAGGAAACAAATCAGCCATGATGTGCAAGACCGAGAACAAATGCTGAATCGCCGTCAGCGGCTTGCGGATTGCAGCTTCTGTCCGATCATCACCCGATGACCGGTTAGCGCCATTTTTTCTGCTTTGTTGTCGAAATCCGTGTTTAGATTTGAACATAGCAAGTTCATTTTGATAGTCGCCTAAAGGCTGAAGCGCTCGAGGATTTAACCCAAGTTCGGCACAAAACAAAGTATGATTAAAGTCAGGGGTCTTTGCATGACCATTCGGAACAGTGAATTTCTCCAAATTTGACTTCTTAATGGCTCCAAGCGCTCCAATTGCACGCTTACTAAGATCAAGCCGTTCCTCAAGAGTCTTGTGCAAATAAGCATCCAAAAGCTCATCCGCAACGGCCTTGTTGATGCTTGAGAGATTTTCAATCTTAAATTTATAGAGCAAATAGCGGATCAGATTAATCACATTGTTGTAACGCTTGTACAGACCAATTGGGTTTGAGCATTTGCCTGCCTTTGACCGCACGGACCACGCAATGACTAGGTAGATTTTTACCGTCTGGAGTAACCCCGGATAGTCTCGCAAGCGTCTGCCGCCCTCAGCGACAGGTTCATTGGCTAGCTTAAGAACATATTCCGTAGACTTGTTCTTATCTTCTTTAAGTGTCCACTCGTCGGAATCGAACTCACAACCAACAAAAAAGGGCAAGCTGAGGGTCTTTGCTAAATTTAGCTTCGCAGGCTCAATGAGTGCTGCAAACGTATCTAGCGCGGCATTATCTGCAGACATTATTTCACCTCCTTCATCCGAAATATTCCAGCATACGGATTGGATTCCTTCGCCGCGCGCGCCTGAGCCTGACGAACTAATCGCGCATGAATTCTGGCGTTGGAGAACTTATCAAGAATCATTGAGGTAAAGAGCAACCATAATGACCATGGCGCAAATGCCTCTTCTGACAACTTTTCTTTAGCTGCCTTGAGTTCAGCATGCCAATGTATGACGTTGACCAAATTACCATCGCTAAGCACAAACAGGGAGCGCCTGTGAGGACACGTGAGGCAATTTTCCACTCGATCACAAACTTCACCTTTTTCAGTCCCCGGCTGAACCCCTGCCTTCGGATCAATACAGTGAACTCCGCCAAACTGGTTATTGACGGCTTCATTGAGCTCAGCAGTTCGTAGCGCCTTGACCTCGTCGAGTGACTCGCCCCACTTAACAGGATCAATGCCAATTCGCAACGCGAAATCCTGAATGTCAATGGTTAGCAGTGTTTCAAACCAGCTCAAAAACTCGCGCACCGCGCTTTCTCGGCGCATCAGTTCGGGCAGCTCAAAGGTATAGCGTGCTGCCATGGAGAGCCCTTTGTGCTGACCAAGTCGTGCTACTTCGCCTGCGTCTCGCGTCATCAATCCAGTCAACAACATCAAGCTTCCTCGAATCGCCTTGGGCGTGGTCGTCCACTGTCCATTGGAGGCGATATTACAAAGCGTTTGAAAATGAGATCGAGCAAAATTCTCGCTCGGCCGACTCGGGACATACTGCCGTCTTCTTGTAGCATCAACCTTTGTATGATTCTTGTAGTGAGCAAGGAATAACGCATCTTTATCCTCAGGGCGAACATCCCCTATAAAACGTGCTCTCTGCTCCAATTCATGCTTATATACATCTCTCACCGTGAGCGTATCTGCCGTCAGTTCAGCAGATGGATCTCGTTCGGCAAATAACTTGTATTTCGCTTCATCTCCCTGCGAACGCCATTTAATCCAGTTGAGCTGATAACCGCCTTCCATATTGTTCAGATCATTAATACTGAGATTCCAGATCGAGGACGTGTTACCTGCGGTCTCAAGCAGGATAAAAGCGTAGCCGGATACCATTCGAAGTGGATCGACACCCAGATGCAGGCGAATAGTATCTTGGTCATAGTCAAGCCTTTTCATCTTATCTGGCTTCCACAAGCGCTTGCTTCTAAGGTCGGAGTCCAACAACATTCTTGAATCATTGTGTCGATGCAAGAAAGTGGTGATAACTGCGGTCGGATTAGACCCAAGAATACGCGTATATTCGCGGCCAGCCGCTTGAGCGCCGCTAGCGCCCCAGTCTTTTGTAAGCGCTGCTTGGAGCGCATCTGCAAGCTCGCATATCTCAGGAGATTGAAGCCATTGCTTAGCTTCTTTAGTCGCCTGAATATACTCGAAGTAGAGTTGGCGCGATGCAGTGCACAGCGCTTCAACCCGGCCATTAAGCGTTCTGACGGCCAACTCAAGCGAGAAACCACTAGCAGCGCCATTCGACTCGCGACCCTTTGATAATGACAGGATCAATTGAACAACATCCTCATCCAGACCAGCATCTGAGTCTTCAATCACACTGAGAGTCTTTTCGAGGTCTTCGTTCGTGACGGCAAGCAAGGAAAGCAGTCGCTCGTCGAGAACCGTCGTCCCGCCGCGCAATCCAGTGTTAATCTTAAACCCAGCAAGATAGAGCTCTTGCGGAACCACGCCTTGATCAGCGCACCACTTGACGAAAAAGCTACTAACACCTGCAACTAAGTTGTTGCGCGACACACCACTGAGTGACTCATCTTTTGATAACGTGTCTCGATAGAGCGACAGAGCGTTCTGCAAAGATAGGTACTCCTGCGCAGAACTTAAATCTTGCTCTTTGCGAAAAAACTCTCTAAGCGCCTCAAGTCGATCATCATTGGAAAGAAAGTTAAGGAAGCGACTGTTGTGGTGCCAGTAGGAGCGTTCGCTCTCCTCAGAGCATTGATCGGCAAACGCTCGCCAGCCGTCAGCCAGTTTACTCACAAAGTCGCGACCTAAAGGCTCCGCATATTGAGAAAAATCTCTAACTCTCTTACCAACAACCACTTCCACCTTTTGCATTCCTTAGATAAGTTCGCTTTGCTCAGTTTCAGCCTTTGACTCGGGCTCGGCCGGCTTGAGTTTCGGCATCAACTTATCTCGAATGAGCCCTTCGATTTCGCTTGCAACTTCTGGGTTCTCCTCAAGGTACTTCGCCGCGTTTGCTTTGCCTTGACCGATCTTGTTACCGTCGTAGGCATACCATGCGCCCGCTTTATCAACTAGACCTTCCTTTACGCCGAGATCAATGACTTCACCCATATGGTAAATACCTTTGCCATACGTAATCTGAAATTCAGCTTGTTTAAATGGCGGCGACACTTTGTTTTTGACAACTTTTACACGAGTTTCGTTACCGACGACTTCGTCGCCCACCTTAACAGAACCAGTGCGTCGGATATCCAAGCGAACAGACGCATAGAACTTAAGCGCATTACCACCCGTTGTTGTTTCAGGGTTGCCGAACATCACACCGATTTTCATACGAATCTGGTTAATAAAGAGAATGGTGCAATTCGCCGCTTTTGCAGCGCCGGTCAACTTACGCAGAGCTTGAGACATCAGTCGCGCCTGAAGACCCATGTGCGAGTCACCCATATCGCCTTCGATTTCCGCTTTCGGGGTGAGCGCAGCGACCGAGTCCACGACGATGTAATTCACTGCATTGGAGCGCACCAAAGTATCGACAATTTCCAGCGCTTGCTCACCGGTATCTGGTTGAGAAAGCAGTAATTCATCGAGGTTTACACCTAGCTTTTCAGCGTACAAAGGATCGAGAGCATGCTCTGCATCGATGAAGGCACAGACTTGACCTTTCTTCTGCGCTTCCGCTAAAATATGTAAAGAAAGTGTACTCTTTCCTGCAGACTCAGGGCCATAAATTTCTATAATGCGACCTTGGGGGATCCCCCCAATTCCAAGCGCAATATCCAGTCCGAGAGACCCCGTAGAGATGGCCGGAATAGCCTCTCTTGGTTGGTCGCCCATCTTCATAATGGCGCCTTTACCAAACTGTTTTTCAATCTGACTTAACGCCGCATTTAAAGCTTTTTGCTTGCCATCTTCCATCATATCTCTCCAAAATACTTTACATGTACTGGTACACTAAAACGCTATCCTCTATGAACCAGTATACTCATTCACTCACTCAATGCGAACCACTTATCTATGTATCTTTAGTAAATCTCTACTATGCGTCCAGTAGGAAGTCCACCAATACCAAGAGCTACATCAAGCCCAAGAGAACCGGTAGAAATAGCCGGAATCTGCTCTCGTGGAGCATCGCCCATCTTCATTACCGCCCCTTTACCAAATTGGCGTTCAATCTGGCCCAGAGCAGCATCTAACGCCTTCTTACGATTTTGATCAGTCATACATAGTCACCTTTAGAGATTGATTAAATGTTTGATTGCTTCGAAGAGCATCTATCCCGCTCTCCCCAACAGATAGAACCAGAATCATCTAAATAGGCGTTTATGCACCCACTAACTCACCGAACTGAGACTAATGAAATGAATAACCGCCCAATGCGGTTAGTTTTGAGCCGCGCTATGCGGCATTAAATCCAAATATGCCACCTAAGATCAATCTGGAACCTTTAAGGCAGGCATTGAAACTCGGGGTCGAGTCTGTGCCAAAATAAACTTTGTAACTGTGAATTAACTCACCCAAAAACTTAGATAATTCACAGTTACAGCTATTTTAAATACAATTTCATCAAAATTCCCCTGTAATCGTGAATTACCTCACCAAAACTATTAGATAATTCACAGTTACAAGCCAATTTTTATGTATTTCTCCTGAATATCCCTTGTAAGCGTGAATTATCTCACTAAAATACATAGATAATTCACGTTTACACGGAGTTCGTATGTCTTTTATTGCCCGCAGCAAAGAATTATACAAACTAAAATTGGCAATCGAATCGCCCTCCGCCTCATTGATAGTTAGCTGGGGAAGGCGCAGAGTGGGCAAAACTACGCTGATACGCCACTTCTGCAAAAGTGAAAAAATCACCTTCCTGGAGTTTGCCGGGCGTCTTAACCAAACCATGACTCAACAGCTTTCCGCGTGTTTCAATGATTTCAATAAGTACGTCCCGGATCTGGATGCGAGCAAACCAAAGTCGTGGCAGGGTTTTTTCAATCTACTTGAATCTTATATTGATCGTCGAAATAAAGATGAAGCTATAGTAATTTTCTTAGATGAAGTACCTTGGTTTGATACTCGGAGATCGGGCTTTCATGGGCACTTGGCTCATTTCTGGAATTCGTTTTGCGTTGATAGGCCAAACGTCAATCTAGTTCTCTGTGGCTCTGCTGCTTCCTATATGCTTAACAAAATAGTTAATGATAAAGGTCCACTACACGGTAGAGTCACTCATAAGCTCTATGTAAAACCCTTCAATCTTAATGATTCAAAGACCCTCCTTGAAAGTAGAGGCTGGAGAATATCTCTAGAATCAGTCACGAAGTTCTTCATGGCTGTAGGCGGCGTATCTAAATATCTCAGTGCTTTCGATTCTCGAATGACCCCACAAGAAGCCATCCAGAATCTATGTTTTGATGATGATGCAATATTGAAGACTGAGTATAGCCAATTGATGGCTTCTCTTTTCAATGAAGCAAGTGTTCATAACAAAGTAATGAATCTGTTAGCTACTCGCTGGGATGGTCTTACCCAAAAAGAAATAATTGCCAAAACTAAATTAAGCGCAGGGGCCGTTAATAAAGTTTTATCCGGATTGGTCTCATCAGGCTTCTTAGATCAACGAACCAGATTTGGAGCTTCAAAGAGAGGAGCTTTATATCTGTGTGCTGATATGTTCAGTTACTTTCATTTCAAATGGATTGCCAGCTACAACGGAGTACCCTGGAATGAGATAGAACTCACAGCAGCATATAGAAATTGGACTGGCCATGCGTTCGAAAAAATCTGTCATTTACACATAGATGAAATTAAGCGGGCTATGAACATCGGTGATATCCCAATGTCCGCACATTACTGGTCTCATGTACCTATTGATGAAGATGATACCGGTGCCCAAATTGATCTTTTATTAAGAGACGAACGAAACAAGAAGAATATCGAAATTGTCGAGTGCAAATATTATGAAGGTCCCTATACGATCACAAAATCGTACAAGGAAAACTTAAAAAATAAAATCCGGATCTTCAACGAACAGACTAACTTCAAATACAACATCCGTCTGTGGATTATTACTAAAGAAGGTTTAAAACGTAACCAACACTCCGACGAATTGAATATTAGAACTCTCACACTAGAGGATTTGTTTATTTAAAGTACAGAAAGGGGGTTAACCCCCCTTAAAATTTCTATCCTCTGTTCTAGCTATGTCACACATTGGATCTCTTTAAAGCTATCGCATACACGCCCCTCACAGATTCGATTATCTGACCCAGTGAGCTCTTTCACACAGACATCTGAACCGATATTGAGCCTGGAAGCTAAATTGGTGTAATGTTTGGCTTCATTCCCCAAAACAGAAGGCTCTATCATGAAGGTTAAACCTAAGCTTTTACCATTGCTCATCACCCCAATTCTTACGGCTTGCGGCGGAGGCGGTGGGGGCGGTAGCTCTTCGGGGGCTGATACAAGCTCTCCTGACATTAGCCAAGGCGTTTTTATCGATTCTCAGGTTGCTGGTCTTAATTACCAAACATCTAGCGGTTTATCTGGCGTTACAGACTCTGAAGGCCGATTTAATGCCGCTGAAGCGGATGCTGTTAGCTTCTCTCTTGGCGGGTTAGTGCTGGGAGGAATTACAAGCTTTAATTCTGGCAGCCCGGTCGTTACGCCCGCACAAATTGTGCAAAATGACGCAGAAAAACTGATTAATGTTCTTCGGATTCTTCAAACAGTAGATGATAATGATAACCCTGATGACGGAATCACGATCACCGAAGAAACTCGCCAGCTGGCCAGAGACAGTTTTGCAGTTCAATCTATCAACCTAAATTCTGTTGCTGATTTCGAAAGCTCATCTGGTATGCAAGAACTGC
>Ga0255776_10001558_pt1 | contig 26066 bp, 26 predicted proteins | sample 071ome_19_FD_179974 | JGI IMG/M metagenome (GOLD analysis project Ga0255776, IMG submission 179974) | Coastal salt marsh microbial communities from the Groves Creek Marsh, Skidaway Island, Georgia - 071413AT metaG (version 2) | ecosystem: Environmental > Aquatic > Marine > Intertidal zone >... | reverse complement strand
CTTTGTCGCCGACCCCTCGGTGCGGGACGCCGCACGCGACTTCCTGGGCCTACTCACCCACGGATCCCTGCTCCTGGTCGGCGCGTGCCTGGTGATCATCGCGCTGGTGCGCCGCCGCCCGCGTCTGGCAATAGGCATGGGCGCCCTGGTGTTCGGCACCGCATTCCTGGCGGAGGTGCTCAAGACGTTCATTCCGCGCGCGGAACTCGGCGTCGATCCGTTCGAACTCGCCCACAACACCGGCCCGAGTGGACATGCATCGATCTCGATGGCAATTGCGCTGGCAACCGTGATGGTCGTCCCCATGAGGTGGCGCGTGCCGGTTGCCGCCATCGGTGGCGTGCTGGTGGCCATCATGGCCACCAGCACGCTCGCCGCAGGGTGGCATCGTCCCGGCGACGCCCTGGCGGGCGAACTCATGGCCACGGCGATCGCCCTGGGGGTGGCGGCGGTCCTCGTGATGATCCGCGGGGCGGGAAACATGGTGGCGGTCCGGTCGGCGGCATCGGCGGTTCGGTGGTGGGTGTACGCCGTGCTCGCGCTGCCCGTGCTGATCGTGGTAATCGACATCGCGCTGCTGCCCGAGGCGGCAACCGCCGACACCGGGCACGCGGACTTCGTGGTCGCCGCGGTACTCATCGCCCTTCTCGCTCTCGCGTGCGTGGCGGCAGTGGTGGCCCTGCTGCGCGACGTGGACCTCGATCCGCCGTCCCGGGGCGCGGTAGAGGCCGACGACCCCCAGCCCGGGGCCGGGGCCGACCCCCAGTCCAACGCCGGAGCGGCCTAGGCCATGGGCCGGATGCGGCGGAAGGGCGATCTGCCCCGCAAGACATGCGCCACCTGCGGGCGGCCCTTTGCATGGCGCCGGAAGTGGGCGCGCGACTGGGAGCAGGTGCGTTACTGCTCGGAGCGCTGCAAGCGGAACCGTCCCACGCCGCCGTAGGCGCGGGCATCGGGGGACATCGGGCCTCGCCGCGCCGACGGCCCCGCTAGCCCGCTTCGTAGCGCCCGAAGACGGCCGAGACGACGATGAGGATGACGAGGAGCAGCCCGATCCACCACGCCGACCACCCGGCGGCGATCACGGCGATCGCGGCCAGGCCGAGGACCGCCACGGCGATCCATCGTGCGGTACGTGCCTGTCGCGGGGTCATGCCGCGAGGGTAACGGAGAGAGGCTGCGCGCGGTGGCGCTTCGTGCGCGTAGCGAGGTGATGCACGCCCTTAATGTGGTCCCAACCCTCATGGGTGCCGTGGATTGGGCAGCATGGTGGTGCCACGCGCAGCATGGCCTGCCACGCGTTGTGCCACGTGGATGCAGGACAGATGAGGGCGGTCCGACGACGGTGGGGTAGGGGCAGAACCCCGCCCCGCAGGTCCGCTAGGTCGGGCAGCTCTTTTGGGTCACTGTGCCGTCGGGGCACGTCGTGTAGTTCCAGACAGCCCCGGGCGGATACGCGTAGGTCAGATTTGCGGCGTACAGGTTCGTGTACGAGAGGTCGACACGGGTCAGGTTCGCGTAGGTCAGGTTTGCGTAGGTCGCGTTCGCGTTGGACAGGTCTGCGTCTGACAGGTTCGCGCCTACCAGGTTCGCACTAGAGAGGTTCGCGCCGGAGAGGTTCGCACCCTGACATCTCGGGTAACACGAGGGCTGTGCATTCCCCCGCTTCGCCTTCGTCTTCCCATGCACCGGCGCGGCGTACTGGAACTTCGCGCCCTTCAGGTTCGCCCCATGCAGGTCGGCGTACTTCAGGTTCGCGCTGCGAAGATCAGCCCCCTGGAGGTTCGCCCCGCGAAGGTCAGCGAAGCGGAGGTCCGCCCGGCGTAGGTTGGCCTTCCGCAGGTCACCGTGGTGCTTGACCTTGCCGCGGAGATTCGCTCCCACGCACTTCGCCCCACGGGTGAGGGTGCAGGTGCGCTTCTTGCCGTTCACCCCGTAGGTGTGGGTCTTGTCCCAGGTGCCGGACTTCGCAGAGGCCAGCACCTGGCCGATGAGCGGCTCGGAAACGTCAATCCCTGCACTCGCGCTCCCCGCCACCCCGAGGGAGAGGGCGGTGATGATGATCAGGGCAAAAAGGCGGCAGACCATATAGCTACCCGACCTTTGCCCAACCCCTAGCGGAGCGGAAGGTGCTCTTCTGCGCAAACAGCGGATTGGCCGGTGAGGCTGCGGCAGCAGGATTCCTCGGGATCCTTCTGACGATCACAAGTTCGATGTCCTTGAGATTCTTCGGCACCGCTTTGCTCTTCTTGAGGTAGCTCACCATCACAAGGCGTGCGTTCTTGCGGTTCTCACCGGTGCTGTCACCGGTGGTAAAGCGCATCTCCTTACGGGTGGGCCAGGAGATCACGGGGGCGTTGAAGTTCTTCCCGCGCAGCTTCCTGTAGCCAAGGGTCGAGCCTGACTTCTGAGGGAGCGAGACCTTGGTGTTGGCGTTTCGGTAGATGACCGTGAGCTTGGTGCGGCACAGCCTCTGGGCATCCTCAAAGATGCGGATGCGGCTTGTGACCTTGTAGGCCTTCTTCTTTTTGTTCCAGGCGATAGTGCGCTTGCCCTGTTGGTAGAGGGTCTGGGTGCACAAGGGGGCAGGGGTGGCTGCGGGGACAGGGGCTGCCGGGGCGGGAGCAGCAGCAGGGGCTGTCGGGCTTACCGCAGCCGACGCGCTCGATGCTGCAGAGGTTCCTTCCGAGTTGCTGGCCTTTACCGTGAAGGTGTAGCTGGTGCCGTTGGCAAGGCCGGTGATCGTGCACGAGGTTGAGGAGGTGGTGCAGGTGGCCCCACCGGGGGAGGCCGTGGCGGTGTAGGAGGTAATCGCAGCACCGCCATTTGACGAGGGAGCGCTCCAGGACACCGTTGCCTGGGCATTGCCTGCGGTGGCGCTGACGGACGTCGGGGCCCCAGGATCGTTGACATAGCGCGAGGCCCGGATGATGCAGTTGCTGCCACTGGGGCAGCTGCTGCCATTCATGAATTGCCACACCGTCGTCACCACGCCGGAGGGGTCAACGGCGACCTGAGGTTCACCGAAAACACTCTGCCCGCTCGCAGAGAGATCTACTGGGCTCTGCCAGCTTCCATCGGAAAAGCGCGACGCCTGCGTGATGTTGATGCTGCCGTTCGAGCGGCGCCATACGGCGGTCACCACGCCGGAGGAGTCAACCGCCAGCTGGGGAAAGTAAGCATTCTGTCCGACGGCAGAGAGATTCACCGGGCTGGAGGACCAGCTGCCGCCCGAGAAACGCGATGCCTGGATAACGGTGTTGCTGCCGTTCGAGCGGTACCACACCGCGGTCACCACGCCGGAGGAGCCAACGGCGAGGTGAGGGTAAAAAGCACTCTGCCCAGAGGCAGAGAGATTCACCGGGCTGGAGGACCAGCTGCCGCCCGAGAAACGCGATGCCTGGATAACGGTGTTGCTGCCGTTCGAGCGGTACCACACCGCGGTCACCACGCCGGAGGAGTCAACCGCCAGCTGGGGAAAGTAAGCATTCTGCCCGCTGGCAGAGAGATTCACCGGGCTGGAGGACCAGCTGCCGCCCGAGAAGCGCGATGCCTGGATGATGTCGTTGCTGCCATTCGAGCGGTACCACACCGCGGTCACCACGCCGGAGGAGTCAACGGCGAGGTGAGGGTAAAAAGCATTCTGCCCAGAGGCAGAGAGATTCACCGGGCTGGACCAGCTGCCGCCCGAGAAACGCGATGCCTGGATAAGGGTGTTGCTGCCGTTCGAGCGGAACCACACCGCGGTCACCACGCCGGAGGAGTCAACGGCGACCTGAGGCGCATAAGCATTCTGCCCGCTGGCAGAGAGATTCACCGGGCTGGACCAGCTGCCGCCCGAGAAGCGCGATGCCTGGATGATCGGGTTGTTGCTGCCGTCGTAGCGGTACCACACCGCGGTCACCACGCCGGAGGAGTCAACGGCCAGCTGAGGCCCGCTGGCATTCTGCCCAGAGGCAGAGAGATCCACCGGGCTCTGCCAGCTGCCACCCGAGAAGCGCGATGCCTGGATGATGTCGTTGCTGCCGTTCGAGCGGTACCACACGGCGGTCACCACGCCGGAAGAGTCAACGGCGACCTGAGGCCCGGTCGCGTTTCCTCCGGCCACTGACAGACCCTCTGGGGTAGTCCAGCCTGCACCGAGGGCGCCCTGTGCGGCCACCCCGAGCGCCAGGGCGAGCGTCGCGATTACTGCGAGAAGCCGGGAGACCATGCGACCACCATAAACGGTCTGCTGCGTCGGGCAAAACCGCGGCCCCGGTAGGCCTTGAGGCGCTTGAACGCCTTGCCCCCGTAGACGTCGACGTCTGCCCACCCAGCGCCCACCAGCGCTCGACCACCATCGCGCTTCCCGACGACGACATTCCGAAGCGTTCGCTTAGAAGGATCAATGCCGGGGTTGTGCCACGCTCGCACCAAAAAGGTGCCCGTGTGGGGCTTAGGTCAGTGCTCGTACTTGAAGCTGATAAGCAGGCGCACGCGGAACCGGTCGACGGTGCCGTCCTTGATCGTCACGTCCTGCTTCACCACTTCGGCCACGCGCAGGTCACGCAGGGTGCTGGAGGCCGTTTCCACCGCCAGGCGGGTTGCGGCCTCCCACGAGTCGCTGCTCGTACCCACGATCTCGATGACCTTGTAGACGCTGTCGGTGGACACCGCATGCCTCCTGGTTCGACGTCCGCGATGGGCCGCGGCTCACCACGATTGTGGCGGCCCGAGGGCTGCCGCCGCAACCTCGGGGGGTATGCCGATCGTCCCCTCGTCGCGCAGGCGCGCGATGTTCACACGGGCCCGGTCGATCATCTCGGGGCCGGCCGCCAGCACGACCCGTCCTGCTGCGGCATTCCCCACCATCGCCCAGGAGTCGTCCGGGCCATTCAGGCACCGTGCCGCGGCCACGCCGCAGGCCGCGGCATCGATGACGGCCGCCTCGTCCAGCGCGGCGAGATCGCCGTCCCGCGTCGGGGGCGGCCAGTTCGCCGCACCGATCACGCCGGCCAGGATGTCGCGGGCGGGGGCCAGCCCGTCCGGCCGGGCCCGGCCGCCACGCGGTCGGTAGGCGGGCGCACGCACGCCCAGCCACTCGGCTCGGTATTCGCCGAGGTCCATCGGGGTCGTGCCGGGAGGGCGCTGCTCCTCCCACATCAGCTGCCGAAGTACCTGATCGGGCAGCGCCTCGGCCACCACATGCCCGCGGGACGCGAGCGCCGCAGCGATCCCGGCGCCCCGGGTGCCCCCGTGCACCGACGCCATCCGCGCAGGAGTCACGGGGAATGCCGGAATGTCCAGCCACGCCAGCACGTGCTCGGCGTCCCGGCGCCCCCGTACGTCCGGCACCACCGCGGGTGCGTCCATCAGGACGAGTGCCGGCGCGTCGCCGATGGCCGCGACGATCTCCCCATCACCCCGGCACATCGTGACCCCTGACAGCCGCATGTCAGGGGTCAGCAGCGCCACGGCCGAGCGCCCCGGGCCGTCCTCGCGGCGCGCATCCTGCATGAGGTGGAGGCCGACGGCGATCACCGCGCGAGGCTAGCGGTCACGGGGGCGGCTGCGGGGGCGCGGCTGTCTCCGCTAGCCTCTGCCGCCGGAAGATGGCTCCGCGCGCGCGGCGCTCCCCGACCCGGTTGGAGACATGAGCTCGATACTGCTCCTCATCATCTCGCTTGCCGCGCCCTGGGTGGTGCAGCTCGCGCCGCCCCGCCAGCGACTCATCGCCCTGGTGGCCGTGATCGCCGTCCTCCTGCTGTTCGGCATCTTCAGCAGCAACCCGCTGGTGATGTGGCAGTTCTGGATCGGACTCATCATCGGAGTCCTCAGCGTGGTGCTCTTCGTGAACATGGGCTCGCGCGGCCCGCGCCGCCGGCGCTGGGAGGACGAGGAGCAGGCCGAGCCGACCGGGGAGCTCTAGGCCCCCGATCGGTCCCGGACGTGGGGCATCCCGACCCGGCGCGCCGGGTCGGGCGCTCAGACGTTCGGCTCGATGCTCTCCGCGATGAGCGTGTCGGCCCGTTGCTGGTCGGCCATGAACATCAGCCCCTTCTTCAGCTGCGCCACCCCGCGCGCCTTCTCGCCGCTGGCGATCAGTGCCAGGCCCAGGGCGATGGGGCCGTCCTCGTAGAAGCGGTCGAGGCGCGACGCCTCGGTGGCGGCCGCGATCGCCGCCTCGTTCTGGTCGGTCGCCACGAGTGCGTAGGCCAGGAACGCCTGCGCGATCGCGTTGCCCGGATCGGCGGTGACCGCCGCCTGGAACACGGGCACGGCTTCCTCGGTGCGGTCCTGGCGCGAGAGCACCAGGCCCAGGCCGAGCAGGGCCGGGGCCAGCGTCGGGTCCTTGGTGGCGGCGGCAGTGAAGGCCTCGCGGGCGCCGTCGAGGTCGTCCTTGGCCAGCAGGATCTCGCCCTGCAGCATCTGGCCCACGGCCGTCGCCTGCAGGCCCTTGGGCCACTTGTCAAACTGGGCCTGGGCGTCATCGGCCTTGCCGGTGTCAACCAGGTTGCGCCCGCTCGCGAGCAGGTAGCCGAGGGTCCTCGGGCTGCGCTTCAGCAGGACCTTGAAGGTCTTCGAGTAGTCGGGTGCCGGGTTCCAGTCCGGGGGAACCTCGATGGTGCCCATGCGCACCTCGGCGCCGCGCCGGTACTCGATCGGCACCGGCGTGTCGGCCGGCAGCGCCTTCAGCGCTGCGGTCCACTGGCCGGGGGTGGTGACGTCGAGCCCGTTGACCTTGGTGATCACGTCACCGCGGCGCAGGCCGGCGGTCACCAGGATTCCGCGTGGCTTGAGGGCCGTCACCAACTGGCCGCCGGGGGCGATGCGCATCTGCCGGGCGATCGCGGGCAGGTTGGGCACCGTGAACCCGTCGATCCGGCCGCGGGGCGCCGTGAGCTGCAGCTTGAAGTTGCGGCGCAGCGTCTTGGTGGTGCGCCCGCGTGAATCCTTGCCCTTGATGGCCACCGTGTAGTTGCCCGTGGGCAGCTGATAGCCCTGGTCGTTCACGGCCTGCACCAGCATCCACACCTGTCCCTGCGCCTGCTCCTTGGCGCTGGTGATGGTGCGGACGACCTTCTTGTCCTTGCGGTTGGTGATTGTGACCGTCAGCGTGATGGGACCACGGGTGGTCACTCCGAGCATGAAGCGGGCGTGGCCCTGCTGAGACTTCACCACCTTCCGCAGGCGGATGGTGCTGATCCGCGGCGGCCCGGTGTACGCGGGGCGCGTGGTGGTCGGCGTGGTGGACCCCGCGGCGGGATCCGTGCCACTTGTCGTGGTCCCCGGTGCCGGCTGCGCGACCGCCCATGTCGGAATGGCGAGCGCAGCGACCGAGAGGGGGACCGCCAGCAGGGCTGATCGGCGCATGAGGATGAACATACCAGCCGTCGGTAAAGTCGCTGCAATGCATGTTCCACTGCCCACCCTCGAGGTCCTGGAGCGCACGAGGAAGGGCGAATTCGTCGATCCCGCCGACATTTCCGCCCTCGTCGGCGCGTGGGCCAGCGGCGCGGCATCCGATGCCCAGATTTCCGCCTGGTGCGCCACCGCAGGCATCCGCGGGGTGCCCTACGAGGCGTCGCTGGCGGTTGTGCAGGCCCTGCTCGGCAGTGGCGACCGCCTCGAACTCGGCACCCTGGGGGCCACCGCCGATATCCGCAGCACGGGCGGGGTGGGTGACTCCGCGCTGGTCATCGCCGCATCGTGCATCGCCGTCGCTGCCGGGGTGATCGTGGCATCCACCGGAGCGCGGTCCATCGCGCACGTCGGGGGCGTGCTCGACGCGGTCGGCGCGATCCCGGGCATGCGCGCGAGCATGCCCGTGGCCGAGTGGGTGACGCAGGCGCGCGATGCCGGCCTGGTGATCGCCGAGCCCGGCGACCGGCTGGTGCCGGCGGAGCGCCGACTGGCCTTGCTGCGTGATTCCACTGCCACCGCGGAGGGCGACGTGGTCGTCGGCGTCGCCGCGGCGGCCCGTGCGATCAGCGGTGGCGCGGGCGTGGTGGCCCTGGAGGTGCCGGGGGGCGAGGGCGGCCTGCTGCCCGACGCGGGGCATGCCCGGGCGGCCGGTGACCTGGTGCGGAGGCTGTGCGCCGAGTGGCACCGGCAGGTGGTGGTGAGCCCGTCGCTCCGGCGCGCCCCCGTCGCAGGCGTGGCCGGGCACGCGCTCGAGGTGCGCAAGGCGCTCGCGGTGCTGCGCGGCGAGGGCGATGCCGATCTCGCCAACGCCGCGTGCGACCTCGCGCTCAGCGCCACCACGGCTGCGGGCATCGCGGCGGATCCCGCGGCCTTGCTGCGTGATGGCCGCGCGGCCGAGTGCGCTGAGCGCTGGATCAGCGCTCAGGGCGGCGACCCCGCCGTGGTGGCGCACGCGGAACTGCTTCCCACCGCGGGGATCGTGCAGCCGGTGCCGGCGCCGGACGGAGGCGAGGTGGCGTCGGTCCACGCCGGCGTGGTGGGGGCTGCGGCACGGTGGCTCGGGGCGGGCCGGCTCGACCCCGGGCAGGTCATCGACCCCGTGGCCGGCGTGGAGGTGGTCGTACGGCCCGGCGACCGCATCGCGCCGGGAGACACCGTCGCGCTGGTGCATGCCTCGGACCAGTGGCTGGCGGACCGGGCGGTCACCATGCTGGCCGATGCCGTGCGGATCGCCGCCTGATGCCGGAACTGCCCGAGGTCGAGACCATCCGTCGCCAGTTGGACGACCGCCTGGCGGGGCGGGCGATCGCCCGCGTGCAGGTGGATGATCCGCTGCTGGTGGATCCGGAGGACCCCCGGGAATTCGCGCGCCGTCTTCGGGGGCGTTCGATCGCCGGGCTCGCGCGCACCGGCAAGTACCTGTTCGTGGAACTTGACGATGGCGAGGCCCTGGCGCTGCACCTGCGGATGACGGGGCAGCTGCTGTGGTCGGCTGGCCCACCGGATGCGCCCGTGCCGTACGCACGGGCGGAGTTCACGATGGATGACGGCTCGGTGGTCACCTTCGCCGACGCCCGGCGGTTCGGCCGCGCATGGTTCCTGCCTGCGGGCCGCCGCGCGCGTGAGCGGGCATGGGCCGGCCGTACGGGCGTGGACGCCATGTCGCCCCGGTTCACGGCGCGATCGCTCGGCGCATCGCTGGCCGGGCGCACCGCGGCGATCAAGGCCCTGCTGCTGGACCAGCGCATCGTCGCGGGCGTCGGCAACATCTACGCGGATGAGGCCCTGTTCCGCGCGCGCATCCATCCGCTGCGCCCCGGCGGTGCACTGGACCCCCCCGAGGTGCGGCGCCTGCACCGGGCGGTGCGCGATCGCCTGCGCATGGGCATCGCCGTGGGCGGGGCGTCATTCGACCGCTACCGTGATGCCCATGGCGAGCGCGGCGGCATGCAGGATCTCTTCCTCGTGCACCGGCGGGAAGGTGAGCCCTGCCCGCGCTGCCGTGCGGTCATCCGCAAGGGGGTGGTGGCCCAGCGCGGCACCTACTGGTGCCCCCGGTGCCAGCCAGCCCCGGAGGAATCCGCATGCTGACTGACGTCGACGGCATCCGTGTCGGCCACTGGACGGATGCGGAGGCGGGGACCGGGTGCACGGCCATCATCCTGCCGCCGGGCACATGCGGCGGCGTGGACGTGCGCGGAGGCGGGCCGGCATCGCGCGAGACCGACCTGCTGCGCCCCGAGGCCACGGTGCCGATCGTCTCGGCCATCGTGCTGTCGGGTGGCAGCGCCTTCGGCCTGGACGCCGCATCCGGAGTGGTGGCCTGGTGCGAGGAGCAGGGGTTGGGTGTGGATACCGGCATCGCGATCGTCCCGATCGTCGCCGCGGCATCGCTGTTCGACCTGGGCGTCACGGGGAACGCGCGCAGGCCGGGCGCAGCGGAGGGACGCGCGGCGGCCGAGGCGGCTGCGGACGGCCCCCATGCCGTCGGCAGCGTGGGAGCGGGCACCGGCGCCACCGTGGGGAAGTGCCATGGACGCGATCACTGGTGCAAGGGCGGGATCGGCAGCGCCAGCGTGCGCCTGCCGTCGGGCGCGACCGTCGCGGCGCTTGTGGCCGTGAACGCCTTCGGGGACGTGCTGGACGAGCGCGGCGAGGTGCTGGCGGGCGCATGGGAGGAGGACCGGGGCTTCGTGGATGCGCGCACGGAACTGATGCATTCCAGCGCACGCCATGCCCGGCTGCAGGACATGGGCAACACCACCCTGTGCGTGGTGGCCACCGACGCCCGTATCGCCAAGCCCGGCTGCTCCCTCCTGGCGAGGCAGGCCCATGCCGGGCTCGGGCGGGCGATCGCCCCCTACGGAACCGCCCTCGATGGCGATATCGCGTTCGCCGTGGCCACGGGGCGCGTGGATGCCAACCCCGTCGTCGTCGGCAACGCCGCGGCCGAGGTGGCGGCAGCAGCGGCCCGCGATGCCGTCCGGCGGGCCACGTCGGTGCGCGGCGTGCCGACGGCGGCCGACCTGCGGGGCGGCGCCTAGGCCAGCAGACCGTCCAGCTCACCGGCCTGGTCGAGGGCCGCCAGCTGGTCCCATCCGCCGATGTTGTTCCCATTGATGATGACCTGCGGGAACGTGTAGCCGCCGGTCTCCTCCACCAGGCGCTCGCGGGCGTGGTGGTCCGACCGCGAGATGAACACCTCCTCGTACGGCACCCCGCGCTGGTCCAGGAACGCCTTGGCGCGCATGCAGAACGGGCATGCCTCGGTGGTGTAGACGGTGACATCGGCCATGTCCCGAGCGTAGGCGATCCGGGCGCGCTGCGACACTTGAGCGGTGGCCATCATCGACACCGAGGCGATCGTCCTGCGCGGGGTGCGTTACGGCGAGTCCGACCTCATCCTCGCGCTGCTCACCCCGGGGATGGGGCGGGTGTCCGCCATCGCCAAGGGAGCGCGCAAGCCGACATCGCGGCAGGGGGGTCGGCTGCAGCCGGGGGTGAGGTTGCGCGCGTCCCTTGCCGAGGGGCGCGGCGACCTCATGACCCTGCGCAGCACGCAGGTGGTCGACCCCTCCGCCGGGCTCTGGGTTGACGGATACCGACTGCGGGCGGCCGGCTGCGTGCTGGAGGCCGCCCTGCGCGTGGTGCCCGAGCACGAGGATGCCGAGGCGGCGTTCAACCTGGTCACGCGCGCCCTGGCGCTGATCGCCGTGGCGCCGGCGCGGGACGATCCCCCGCGGCTGGACCCCTACGTGCTGGGCACCCAGGCCAAGCTGCTGGCGTCCTCGGGCCTGGTCCCGCACCTCGCATCATGCGCCGCCTGCGGGGCGCCCCCGCCTCTCGCCGGGTTCTCCCCATCGGCGGGCGGGGCGGTGTGTCCCGCATGCCTGGCACGTCCCGGTGCCGAGCGCCTTGACCCGGCGGCCGCCGACGCCCTTGTGGCGCTGCTGGCCCGCCCGCTCGCCGAGGCACCGGCGGCCATGCCGCCCGATGCCCCGGCCGGGGTGGAGCGCATGATCGCCCTGATGCTGCGGGAGCACCTGGGCGTCACCCTGCGGTCGGGTACCCCGCTCTAGGTCACCACCCCACCGAGACCACGGCGACGGCAACGAGGATCACGCCCTCGGCGCCGTCGTCGCCAATGAGCCCGTTGGGCTGGCGATGCCCACCGGGTACGGCCCGCACCGATACCCGCCCATACGGAAAGCGCGCGGCCAGCTGAGCGGTGTCCACGCGGTCGTGTCCCGGCACCGCGATGGTGGCCTCCACCCGCATATTGGAGCGGTCGCCACCGGGCAGCAGGTCGCGCATGCGCGGGAAGAGCACGCGGCGGATGGTGTCCTCCACCGCGCGCAGGGCGGCCTTCGTTGGGTCATCGCCCGTGAGGTCCACCCCCATCCCGGTCTCGACGATGAGCGGGAAGACCGACGGGCTCATCGGGACCCCTCCGGAAGCAGCGAGGGATCGATCGCGGCCTCGCCCGACACCTCGCCGGTCACCAGTCCGTTCTCGGTCATCCAGCGCGCCAGGGCATCCCACTGCCCGGCGTCCATGCGGAGCGGTGCGCTGCCATCGGGAACCAATGCCGGCAGCGTGTCGCTTACCTGGGCGGGCAGCGGGGCGATCGCGATGTCCGGGTTGGCCTCCTTCAGCGCGTCCACGGCTGCGCCCGCGTTGGCCACCGCGGCGTCCTGACCCGCGGCGATGCCTGCGAGGGCAGCGCGCAGCGCGCCGGGCTTCTCGCGAATGGCGTCCTCCGACGCCACCAGCACCAGTTCGTCGTACCGCGGCACCCCGTGGTCGTCGAGCTTCAGGATCGTGACGGGCACGTCCTTCATCCGCAGGTCCGGGCCCTCGATGTTCCAGTAGGCGCCGATCACGGCATCCACCTTCCCCGCGGCAAGCGATGGGGCCAGGCTGTAGCCCACCACCTTGGTGCGGACCTTCGCCGGGTCGCCCCCGTCGGCCTTCACCACGGTGTCCAGCAGGGCCCGGTCGCTCGGCACGCCCGCGATGCCAACCACCTTGCCTTCCAGGTCACGCGGGCGCTCGATGCCGCGGTCGGACCGCGCCATGATCGAGTTGAGCGGAACCTGCGCGATCGCGCCGACCGCCTTCACGGGCACGCCCTTGCTGCGTGCGATCAGCAGTTCGGGCGCATAGGTGACTCCGAGGTCCTGCTTGCCCGCGGCGATCGCGGTGAGGGTGGTCGTGGGGTCGCTGGGCACCGATGGCGTGATGTCCGCGCCGGCCTTCTCATCCAGCCCCCCGGAGGTGGCCATGTAGATGCCGGCGTGGTCGGCGTTGGGGAACCAGTCCAGCACCAGTGACACCTCGGCCGGTGGCCCGGTGGGCGTGGTCGCCGCCGAATCGTCGCCGCAGCCCGCCAGCGCCACGGGCACCAGCACGGCCGCGGCCGCCATGGCAATCAGCGTCCGGGTCATTCGCACGATGTCCTCCAATGGTTGGTGATGATCAGGATCGGGGTCGGGTGGATCGGCGCGTCCACGGCAGCGTCAGCCGCTCGCCAAGGGCCACGAGCCCGAAGAGGCCGAGGCCGATCAGGGCCAGCAGCACGACGGCCGCGAATGTGAGGGGCGTCTCGAACTGCCCGGCACTCAGGCGGGTGAGGGCGCCGAGTCCGCGGTCGGATGCCACGAGTTCGCCCACCACGGCACCGGACACCACGAACACCGCGGCCATCCGGAGGCCGGTGAACAGGCGCGGCAGGGCGGCCGGTACCCGCACGTGCCTCCAGGCCCAGCCGTCCGACGCCCCGAGCCCGCGTGCGGCGCGCACCAGATCGGGGTCGGTCGCGCCCAGCCCGTCCACCCCGGCGACGATCACCGGGAAGATGCTCATCAGCACCGCGAGAACGAGGATGGCCGTGAACGGCGGCAGCCACAGCACCAGAAGGGGCGCCAGGGCCACCAGCGGGATGACCTGGCTCACGATCACCCATGGATAGATGGCCAGCCGGGCCATGCGGCTGCGGGCAATCACGTACGCGAGTGCCGCACCGGCAGCCGCGGTGATGAGCAGCGCGATCACGCTGATCATCAGCGTCCACTGGGCGTGGAACCACAGGCGCCCGCGTGCCTCCCATCCCGCCCCTGCCACGGCGACCGGCGACGGCAGCATCCACTCCCGGGGCGCCGCGATCCATATGGCCACCTGCCACGCGGCGATGGCCAGCAGTGGAAGGATGAGCACCGGCAGGAGTCGGCGCAGCCGGCCTCGCGGCACCGCGTGCCCGGCCGTGCTCATGCCAGCGCCCCGGCGGTGCGCAGGGCCGTCATCACGGCGTCCGACGCCCGTGCCGGATCGGCCCCGGGGCCGGCATCGATGTCCGCGACGATGGTCATCGGACGCGGCCCCGCCACCAGCACGCGGTCGGCCAGGGCCACGGCCTCGGCGACGTCGTGGGTGACGAGCAGCACGGTCGGCCGCACCTCACCCATGAGATCGCGCAGCACGCCGTGCATGGCCGCCCGCGTGAGTGCGTCGAGCGCCCCGAACGGTTCATCCAGTAACCACGCGGGGCGTGCGGCCAGGAGCGTGCGCGCAAGGGCCGCCCTCTGGCGCATGCCCCCCGAGAGGGCATGGGGGTAGTGGTTGGCGAACCCGGTCAGCCCGAGGCGCGCGATGGCGTCGTCGGCCTGCCGGTCGGCGCCGTCGCGGGGTGCGCCCGCCAGTTCTGCGCCGAGTGCGATGTTGTCGCGAAGGGTGAGCCATGGCATGAGTGCATCGCGCTGGGGCATGAGGGCCACGGAGTCGGCACCCGTGATCGTGCCCGCGTCCGGTGTCGCGAGGCCGGCCACAACATCCAGCAGGGTGCTCTTGCCGCACCCCGATGGGCCCACGATGGCCGCCACCGTCCCGGCGGCCACCTCGAGGTCCACGCCGCCGAGCACGGGCAGGTCGCCGCCGAATGCCAGCCGGACCCCCTGGATGCGTATGTCGGCGCCGTGGGGCACCTGCACTCCCTTCGCTGGCATTACCCAGATCAGGTTCAGAGGGTCGAGGCCGTGTGCCTCCTCTCAGCCGCGGTGCGGCTCCCCTGTAGGCGCCCAACGTAGCAGGCGCGCCTGCTCAGCCCGGTCGCACCTCGACCAGCTCGATGCGGTAGCCATCCGGGTCACGGATGAAGCAGATCGTGGACCCCCCGGGGCGCGAGGCATACGGGGGCTTCTCAGGTGTGATGCCCCGCCGTGCGAGGTCCGCGAGCTCGGTGTCCATGTCATCCACCGACAGCGCGATGTGCCCGTAGGCCTCGCCGAGTTCGTACGGCTCGGTGCGGCCGTCGTTCAGCGTGAGCTCGAGCCGTTCGCCGTCGCCCGGCAGTGCGAGGAATATGACGGTGGCGGTATCACCCCCCACGCGCTTTCGGCTGGTCTCCTCGAACCCGAGCGCCCGGTAGAAGGCGAGCGAGCGGTCTTCGTCGAGAATCCGCAGCATCGTGTGTATGAGCCCGCGCGGCATGCCGTTCCCCCGGTTCGCTTCACGGTGAGAGTACCGCGATCATCGTTGCCGCCTGCGGCGCCGGCGGGGCCGGACGCCGCGCGGGTGCCGGGACCGGCGCCCGCGCGGCATGGTTACGGGCGGGCGGCGCATGCGCCGCCCGCCCGGGCCCCGCGTCCCGGCCGCGGGGCCTCGGCGTCGCGCATCCCCGGACGCGACGCCTGCATCGCCGCCGCCCCTGTCCGTCCGGCGACGATATGAGCACCGTATGGGGTCGCGGGCCCGGGGTGATCGGCCCGGTCACCAGACGTGGCGGCCGATCGTTTCGCCATCGGTACAGACCGTCATGCGCCTAGCATCAGACGTGATGGAGCACGCGCGCTACACGATCAGCGATGCCCACCCACCGACGGGGGATCAGCCGCAGGCCATCGCCGCCATCGGCGAGGGCATCGATGCAGGGGAGAGGTTCCAGACCCTCCTCGGCGTCACCGGTTCGGGCAAGACATTCACGATGGCCAACATCATCGCGGAGTCGGGGCGTCCGGCTCTCGTGATCGCCCACAACAAGACCCTCGCGGCGCAGTTATGCAACGAGTTCCGCGAGTACCTGCCCGGGGCGGCGGTGGAGTACTTCGTCTCCTACTACGACTACTACCAGCCCGAGGCGTACATCGCGTCCAGCGATACCTACATCGAGAAGGACGCCTCCATCAACGACGAGATCGACCGCCTGCGGCACGCTGCCACGGCCGCGCTGCTCACGCGACGGGACGTCGTTATCGTCGCCTCCGTGTCGTGCATCTACGGCATGGGCTCGCCGGAGCGCTATGCGGAGCGGCTCGTGATGCTGGAGGCGGGTGCCCAGGTGTCGCGCGACGACATCTTCCGGCGCCTCGTCGAGGTCCAGTACCAGCGGAACGACATGGTGCTGGAGCGCGGGCGGTTCCGGGCGCGCGGTGACGTGTTCGAGATCCAGCCGGTCAATGCCGAGACCGCCTACCGCGTGTCGATGTTCGGGGACGAGATCGAGTCGATCACCCACTTCCACCCGGTCACCGGCGAGGTATTCGGCGACCTCCAGTATGCGGCCATCTATCCCGCCACCCACTACGTGACCCCCCAGGACACGCTCGAGAAGGCCGTGTCGGAGATCCGTGCGGAACTGGAAGAGCGCTGTGCGTTGTTCGATGCGCAGGGGAAGCTGGTGGAGAGCCACCGATTGCGCCAGCGCACCGAGTACGACATGGAGATGCTGCGGGAGGTCGGCTTCTGCTCGGGGATCGAGAATTACTCGCGCATCCTCGACGGGCGCGCGCCCGGTGAACCGCCCGCGACCCTCCTGGACTTCTTCCCGTCCGACTTCCTGTGCTTCATCGACGAGTCGCACAACACCGTGCCGCAGCTCCGGGGCATGTACGAGGGGGACCGTTCGCGGAAGCTGGCGCTGATCGACCACGGATTCCGCCTGCCCTCCGCCGCCGACAACCGTCCGATACGGCTGGAGGAGTTCCTCGAGCGCGTCGGTCAGGTGGTGTTCGTATCTGCCACGCCAGGGGACTTCGAGCGCACGCAGTCCTCGCGGATCGTCGAGCAGATCATCCGCCCCACCGGGCTCGTGGACCCCGAGGTGGATGTGCGCCCCACCACGAACCAGGTGGACGACCTGATGGGCGAGGTCCGGCGCCGCGTGGAGGCCGACGAGCGGGTGCTGGTGACCACGCTGACGAAGCGGATGGCCGAGGACCTCACCGACTATCTGGTGGACGCGGGGATCAAGGCGCGCTATCTGCATTCCGACATCGATGCCATCGAGCGCATCAAGGTGGTGCGGGAACTGCGCCTGGGCGAGTTCGACGTGCTGGTGGGGGTGAACCTGCTGCGCGAGGGCCTCGACCTGCCGGAGGTGACCCTCGTGGCGATCCTCGACGCCGACAAGGAGGGCTTCCTGCGCGGCCAGACGGCGCTCATCCAGACCATCGGGCGCGCGGCGCGCAACGTGAACGGCCGGGTGCTCATGTACGCCGACCGTGAGACCGAGGCCATGCGCGTGGCTATGGAGGAGACCGCCCGCCGTCGCGAGATCCAGCGGCGCCACAATGAGGAGCACGGCATCACGCCGGCCTCCATCACCAAGGGCGTGTCGGACATCGTCGAGTTCCTTGGCCTCACCGGAGGCTCGGGGCGGAAGCGCACCCGCCCGGAGCACGCGGTGCCCGAGGGGGCCACGCCGGACGAGATCCGCCGCGTGATGGTGGAGGTGGAGCAGGAGATGCTTGCGGCGGCCGAGGATCTGCGGTTCGAGCGCGCGGCGGAGTTGCGCGACCGCCTTGCCGCGCTGCGGGAGGAACTGGGAGACGAGCCCGTGGGCGCGGAGGCCGGGGCCGCATGACCGATTCCGGGCGGGTGCCCCCCGACCCCGACATGGTATTCCGCTCCCTGGCGGCGCCGGGCATGGAGGAGGACGACATCTTCGCCGCGCTCCTCGGCCTGCCCGGTACGGGGGCATTCTGGGGCGATGGCCACCCACCGCCCTCCGGACCGGCCGACGAGGGGTGGAGCGAGGACGCCGAGAACCGCCGTCGCCGCGAGGAGATCCTGCGCCGGTGGGACCCGGACCCTCCGGTCACATGAGGTTGAGAATCATTCTCATCTAACGTAGGATCACGGCATGGCCCTCCGACGCGTGCTCATGCGCCTCGTCATCGTCCTGTCCGCCGCCGCCGCCTCTTTCGTCCTTGCGGGGTGTGGTTCGGACGGAGCGCCCACCACCAACTTGGGCACGGGCGCCGCAGACCGGCCGGTGATCGTCGCCACCACCCCGATGCTCGGGGCACTCGTGCGTGATGCGGTGGGGGATGCCGCGGCAGTCGAGGTGGTAATGCCGAACGGCAGTGATCCGCACGAGTGGCGCCCATCGGCCCGCGACGTCGCGCGACTGCAGTCCGCTGATCTGATCGTGGAGAACGGCCTGGATCTCGAGGCGGGACTGCAGGAACCCATCGCCCGCGCCCGCGAGGACGGAGTGGCCGTCTTCACCGCGACCGATCACGTGACCGTGCGTGAGATCGGAGACGGGGACGACCATGCGGAGGGGGAGGAGCATGCGGACGAGGAGAAGCATGGGCACGGCGCCGGGGATCCGCACTTCTGGACCGATCCCTCGCAGGCGGCCGCGGTGGCGGCGGCCCTGCCCGCCGCCGTCCGGTCGGCCACCGGGGCTGACATCACCGGGCCGGCGGGTGACTCCGCCACGGCGCTCCGGGCGCTCGACGCCGATATCGCGTCCCGCATGTCTGCCATCCCCGAGGCGGACCGCGCGCTGGTGACCGGGCATGAGTCGCTGGGCTACCTGGCCGATCGGTACGGACTGGACGTGGTGGGCACGGTGACTCCCTCGTTGTCGTCGCAGGGGCAGGTGTCCGCCGCGCACATCGCGGACCTCGAGAGGGCGATGGAAAAGGCCGGAGTGCGGGTGCTGTTCACCGAGTCCGGCGTGTCCGACGCCCTCGCGCAGGCGATTCGTGACGAGACCGGGGCCACCGTGGTGGAACTCGGCATCGAGACGGTGCCATCCGACGGTTCGTACACGACCTACATCGAGGACCTCTCCGGTCGCATATCCTCCGCGCTCACCGACGCCGGGGGCTGACCGCGTGGACATCCTGTGGGACCCCTTCGTGCAGAGCGCCTTCATGCAGCGGGCCCTCGTCGCGGCGATCCTGGTGGCGATCGCCACCGGGGTCGTGGGGACCCTCATGGTCCTCCGGGGCATGGCCTTCCTGGGGGATGCCCTTGCCCATGGGGTGCTGCCCGGCATCGCGGTGGCGTTGATCATCGGGCTGCCGTCGGTACTGGGGGCGCTCGTCGGGGCCGCGGCGATGATGGGCGGGGTGGCGGTGGTCACCCGCCGCACCCGGCTCTCCAGCGATGTGGCGATCGGCCTTCTGTTCGTCGGCATGCTGTCGCTGGGAGTCGTGATCATCTCGCGCTCGTCCGACTTCGCGGGCAGCCTGACGGACATCCTGTTCGGCGAGGTGCTGGGCGTCTCGTGGACCGCAATCGCCTGGCAGGCAGGGGTTGCCGCGCTGGTGGTGGGGCTTGCCTGGTTGCTCAGACGCCCGTTCCTGCTCATGGCCATGGATCCGGACCAGGCCCGGGTGGCCGGCTACCGCGTGGGCCTGCTGGAGGCGGTGATGCTGGGCATGATCGCCCTGACGGTGGTGGCGTCGTTCGTGGTGGTGGGGGCGCTGCTGGTGTTCGGCATGCTGCTCGCGCCCGCGGGCGCGGCGGCGCTGCTCACGCGGCGCCTCGGCACGATGATGGCCCTCGCGGCGGCGATCGGCATGCTGAGTGCCTATGTGGGGCTGCTGCTGTCGTGGTACCTGGATCTGGCCGCAGGGGCCACGGTGGTGCTCACGGCGGTGGCCATCTTCTTCGTGGTGGCCGTGGTCCAGTCGCTCGTGCCCGCCCGTCGCCCGCACCCGGAGCACGCGTGACCCCCGCTGTCGAGTGCCGTGACCTTGTCGTGGGGTACGACGGCCATGCCGTGGTCGGGGGCATCGACCTGGCCCTCGCGCCGGGATGCTGGCTGGCGGTGATCGGCACCAACGGCTCGGGCAAGAGCACGCTGCTTCGCACCATCGCCGGACTCATCCCCCCGGTGGCGGGCACGCTGCAGGTGCAGGGGCGCGACCCGGGCGCGCGTGGCGTGGGCGTGTCGTACCTGTCGCAGTCGCACGAGCAGGGGTTCCTGCTGCCGATCCGCGCCCGGGACGTGGTGCGCATGGGCCGCTGGCCCGCGCGCGGGCTGACTGGCCGCCTGCGGGCGGATGACGACGCCCTGGTGGACGACGCCATGGCCGCCATGGGCATCCGCGACCTGGCGGACATGCCCCTGGGCACGCTCTCCGGCGGCCAGTGCCAGCGCGTTCACCTGGCGCAGGCCGTGTGCCGGGATGCCGGGCTGCTGCTGCTGGACGAGCCCACCGCCGGGCTGGATGCCGCCAGCCGCGAGCGCTACCTGACCCTCATGGACGCCCAGCGCGACCGCGGCGCCGCCATCGTCACGGCCACGCACGACGTGCGCGAGGCCCGCCGCGCGGACCTCGTGCTCATCGTTGCCGAGCGCGTGGTGGCCTGCGGGCCACCCGATCAGGCCCTCACGGCGGCGTCGCTCGCCGATGCCTTCGGCGTGGTGATCGACGACGGCGGTGCCACGGTGATTGACCCGCACCACGGCCACGAGCATCACCATGGACCGGGCGTTCCCCATGTGCATGGGCATGCACCCGGCCATGATCACGGTCCGGGCGGGCATGGTCATTCCCATGGGCACTGACACGGCATCCACGCCGCCGGCCCGATCCCGCCTGCACAGGGTGGGGCTCATCGTGGCCACCCTCCTGCTGGCCGTGGTACTGCCGGCGGTGATCGCCGGCGCCGTGGCCGGATCCGCGGCCGTGACCGCCACGCTGCTCGGGACCGGGGGCGCCCTGGCCGGGGCATCCCGGTCGGGGTGGTCGCGGGCGCTGCGCGTGATCCCGCTGGTGATGGTGGCGACGGCAGTGGCGTCGTGGGCGGGCATCGGCTGGACCTGGGTGGCCGTCCTCGCCGTGATGGGTGCGATCGGGGGCGCGGGCTATGCGGCCGGGTATCTCCCCGCGGTGCTGTACGGCGCGCTGGCCCCCGAGGTGGTCCCGCAGGCCGCCTCGCTGCGCGACGCGATGCTGGTCGCGCTGTTCGCCGGGGCAGGTGGCGTGATCGGCGTGCTGCTCGGGCGGCGCCTCGGAGCCCCTCCCGCCACGCGTGTACCCGCGGTACCGCGCCGCATCGCCGTGCACGTGGTGGCAGGTGCGTCCACCGCCATCGGCCTGGGTGGCGCGGCAGCCCTCGCGGTGGCTACCGGCATCCCGCACGGCTACTGGATACCGCTGACGGTGTCGGTGGTGGCTCCCGCGCTCGCGCGGGGCGACACCCGCCACGGTCGCCAGCGGCTCCTCGGCAACATCGGTGGTCTTGCCCTGACCATTCCGCTGTCGCTGGTGCCCATGCCGGCGTGGGGTTTCTACGTGGCCTCGTTCGCGCTGTTCACCGCGGCGTTCTCCGTGATGTCGCGCAACTACGGCTGGTACGCGCTGCTCGAGTCCGCGGCCGTGGTGTTCCTGGTATCAGGGGGGCAGCAGGTGGCGGAGATCGGCGAGGTCCGCGCGGGCGCCACGGTGATCGGGTTCATTCTGGTCGCGGCCACCGCAGGGGGTGCGGCGTGGCTGCTGCGCCGCATGCCCCGGGTCACCTCACCGGCGGTGTCCTCGGGCCCCTAGGGACGCGCGCAGCGGGCGCACCGCCCGTGCAGGGTGATGTCGTGCGCCTCCACGTCGAACCGCAGCCGGTGTGCCATCGCGTGCAGCGCGTCCTCGATTCCGGCGTCTGCGATGGGTATGACCGTGCCGCACTCACGGCACACGGCATGGTGGTGATGCTCGCCACCGGGGTACGCGGGCTCGTACTTGGCCACCTGGTCGCCCAGGTCCACGCGATGCACCAGGTGGAGCTCGGTGAGGGTGTCCAGCGCCCGGTACACGCTGGCGATGCCCGGGGTCGCGCCCGGAGCGTCATTCAGCGCATCGCGCACCTCCTGCGCGCTCAGGCAGCAGTCCTGCCGGGCCAGCAGGTCCACGACGGCCTTGCGGGCGCCGCCGGCCCGCAGCCCCGCGGCTGCGATGACGGCATCGGCGTGGCGCACCCATTCCGTGCGTTCGTGGTCGGTGGTCACGCCCGCATGTTCGCAGGCCGGGGCCGGGGGCGGTGGGGTTACGATTGCCGCAGTGGATTCCATCAGCGTCGTCGGTGCCCGGGAGCACAACCTCAAGGACGTGAGCGTCGGCATCCCCCGCGATCGCCTCGTGGTGATCACGGGCCTCTCCGGATCGGGGAAGTCGAGCCTGGCCTTCGACACGCTGTACGCCGAGGGCCAGCGGCGCTACGTGGAGAGCCTGTCGGCGTATGCCCGGCAGTTCCTCGGGCAGATGGACAAGCCCGATGTTGACGATATCGAGGGCCTGTCGCCGGCCATCTCGATCGACCAGAAGACCACCAGCCGCAACCCGCGCTCAACCGTGGCCACGGTCACCGAGATCTACGACTACCTGCGCGTGCTGTACGCGCGCATCGGCACTCCCCACTGCCCGGTCTGCGGCGTGCAGATCGCGGGCCAGAGCGTGGAGCAGATCGCCGACCGCGTGCTCGCGCTGCCGGAGGACACGCGCTTCATGGTGCTGGCGCCCGTGGTGCGTGACCGCAAGGGTGAGCACCGGGATGTGATCGAGCGCATCCGCGATGAGGGGTTCGCCCGGGTGGCGGTGGATGGCGAGGTCCACGCCATCGACGAGGTGCCGGCGCTGGCGAAGAGCAAGCGCCACACCATCGAGGTGGTGGTGGACCGCCTCATCATGCGCCCGGACCTGCGCCGCCGGCTCACCGAGAGCCTGGAGACCGCCACGCGACTGTCCGATGGCCTGGTGCGCATCGAGGAGGTGGGCGGTGATGGCGGCTCGTGGACGTACTCGGAGAAGCTGGCCTGCCCGGAGCACGGGGCATCGCTGCCCGAGTTGGCCCCGCGCATCTTCTCGTTCAACGCCCCGCAGGGCGCGTGCGAGGCGTGCACGGGCCTGGGATTCATGCCCGAGGTGGACGCCGAACTGGTCATCGACCCCGAGCGCACGCTCGAGGGCGGTGCCATCCTGCCGTGGGCTGATCGCACCACCGACTTCTACGACCTGCTGCTGCGGTCGGCGTGCGCGCACTGGGACATCCCGATGGGCGTGCCGTGGAAGGACCTGCCGCAGGAGGACCGCGACATCCTGCTGTACGGCCCCGAGCGGGTGGAGCGGCTGGACCTGGGAAAGCGGCGCCGGCGCGGCTACTCCAGCACCGCGCGATTCGAGGGGGTCATCCCCCAGATGCGCCGCCGGTACGCCAGCAGCGGCTCTAACCTGGTGCGCGAGCGCATCGAGCAGTACATGTCGCCCAATGCCTGCGGCTCGTGCAACGGGGCCCGGCTGCGCCCCGAGATCCTCGCGGTCACGGTGGGGGGCAGGTCGATCCACGAGGTGACCGAGCTGTCGATCGAGGATGCCCTGCAGTTCCTCGAACACCTGGAGCTCACCGAGACCGAGGCGTTCATCGCGGAGCGCGCGGTGGCGGAGATCTGCGCGCGCCTGCGCTTCCTCGTGGACGTGGGCGTGGGGTACCTGGACCTGGCGCGCGCCGCCGGCACGCTGTCGGGGGGCGAGGCCCAGCGCATCCGGCTGGCGACGCAGATCGGCGCGGGCCTGGTGGGGGTGCTGTACATCCTGGATGAGCCGTCCATCGGCCTGCACCAGCGCGACAACCGCAAGCTCATCGGCACCCTCGAGCGCCTGCGCGACATCGGCAACACCGTGCTGGTGGTGGAGCACGACGAGGACATGATGCGTGCGTCGGACCACCTGATCGACATGGGCCCGGGGGCGGGTGAGCACGGCGGCAGGGTGGTGGCCGCGGGCACGGCCGTCGAGGTGGAGGCCGAGGCCGGGTCCGTAACCGGCGCCTATCTGTCGGGGGCGCGGACGATCCCGGTGCCCGCCACGCGCCGCGAGCCGCAGGGGTGGCTGTCGGTGGAGGGCGCCCGCGAGAACAACCTGCGCGACATCGACGTGCAGGTCCCCGTCGGCGCCTTCACATGCGTCACCGGCGTGTCGGGTTCGGGCAAGAGCACGCTGGTCAACGAGATCATCCTCAAGGCCATGGCGGGGCGGCTGAACCGCAAGCCCCTGCGCCCCGGCAGGCATCGGCGCATCGAGGGCATCGAACAGTTCGACAAGGTCATCGCCATCGACCAGTCGCCCATCGGCCGCACCCCGCGCTCGAACCCGGCCACCTACACGGGCATCTTCGACCACGTGCGCGAGCTCTTCTCGATGACCGCCGACGCGCGGGCGCGCGGGTGGGCTCCCGGCAGGTTCTCGTTCAACGTGAAGGGCGGCCGGTGCGAGGCCTGCAAGGGCGACGGCACCATCACCATCGAGATGCACTTCCTGCCCGACGTGTACGTGCCGTGCGAGGTGTGCGGGGGCAAGCGGTACAACCGCGAGACCCTCGACGTCTACTACAAGGGCAAGACCATCCACGACGTCCTCGAGATGAGCGTGGAGGAGGCCGTCGAGTTCTTCGCGCCCGTCGAGCGCCTCCGCCGGCGCCTGCAGACCCTCCACGACGTGGGGCTCGACTACATCCGGTTGGGGCAGCCGGCCACCACGCTCTCGGGCGGTGAGGCCCAGCGCGTGAAGCTGGCCACCGAACTCGCGAAGGTCGCGACGGGCCGCACCATGTACGTGCTGGACGAGCCGACCACCGGCCTGCACTTCGCTGACATCGAGAAGCTGCTGGAGGTGCTGCAGCGCCTTGCCGACTCCGGCAACACGGTGCTGGTGATCGAGCACAACCTCGACGTCATCCGCGCCGCGGACTGGATCGTGGACCTCGGCCCCGAGGGCGGGGCCGGTGGGGGCGAGGTGATCGCCACGGGCACGCCCGAGCATGTGGCGGCAACCCCGGGCTCCTACACCGGGGAGTTCCTCGCGCAGGTCCTGGCGCCCAGGCGTGCGCCCCGGCGCAGTCGCCGCGCGAAGGCTGCGGCCTAACGGATGGACCCCGCCGAGCTCGAGCGCCTCATGGCGCTGCTGCGGGTGCCGAGCATCAGCGCCAGCCCCGACCACGCGGACGAGATGCAGCGCGCGGCCATGATGGTGGCCGACGAGGTGCTCCGGGCCGGCGGATCCGCCGAGGTCGTGGTGACCTCTGGGCATCCGCTGGTGGTGGGCGACGTGCCGGCCAGCGACGGAATGCCGGACGCACCTGTCGTGGCCATCTACGGCCACTATGACGTGCAGCCGCCGGGCGACCTGGCCCTCTGGACCAGCCCGCCCTTCGCGCCCGAGGTGCGGGGCGGCAACCTCTATGCCCGCGGGGCCAGCGATGACAAGGGAAACCTGTTCATGCTCCTGGTGGCCGTCCAGCGCATGCGCGCCACCGGTCGCCTTCCGGTGCGGGTTCGCGTGCTGGTGGACGGGGAGGAGGAGAGCGGTGGGCACTCGGCGGTGGACTGGGTGCGCGATGAGGCCGATCCGCCGCGCGCCGCGATCATCTTCGACTCGCCGATGATCGGGCCGGGGCGCCCGGCGGTGTGCACCGGGCTGCGCGGGCTCGCGTACTTCCGCGTACGGCTGCGTGGGGGCGAGGCCGACCTGCACTCAGGGATGCACGGGGGTGCGGCGCTCAACGCCACGCATGCGCTGATACAGGTGCTGGCATCGGTTCTGCCCCGGGACGGCCGCGTGTCGGACCCGCTGCTGCGGGGCGTGGCGCCGCCCGCTCCCGTGGAGGAGGCGGCGTGGGGGACGCTGCCGGCGGGGGCTGAGGTGCTGGCCGCCGCGGGCGGGCGTCCCGCCGATGCACGGGCTGCGGATGAGTACCACCTGCGCACCACGATGCTTCCGTCGCTGGATGTCCACGGCCTGCGCGCGGGCGATCCCTCCCTCGTGGCGACGGTCATCCCGGCCGTTGCCGAGGCCACGCTGTCGTGCCGGGTACCCCCGGGGTCCGACGCCGCGGCCATGGCGGCAACCCTCGAGGGCATGCTGCGCGACGCGTGCCCGCCGGGCGCCGACATCGAGGTGGAGGGCCTGGGCGTGGCGGGGTCGAGCCGCCTCGACCCCGCAGACCCGGTGATCGCTGCGGCCATGCGGGGCATCGCCGATGCGACGGGCCTGGCGGTCACGCCGGTCGGCATCGGCGGCAGCATCCCCGTGGTGGCCGAGATGGCGGCGCGCGGCACGTCGGTGGTGCTGACCGGGTTCGCCCTGCCCGACGACGGCTACCACGCGCCGGATGAGCACCTGCGGGTGGAGCACCTCGGGCTCGGTGTGCAGGCCGCCGAGGGCATCCTCGCGGCGCTCGCCGACCTGTCCTGACACCCGCCCCATCCCGCGGCCGCGCGGTCGGGGTGCGTCGCGTGCGATGTACCCTCCGGCGGCCAATGATTCGAACAGGGAGTTCTGATGGCGAAGCTGTGGGGTGGGGAGACCGACAAGGCGGTCGACAACTTCCCGATCTCCGGGGAGACGATTCCCCTTCCGGTCATCCACTGGCTGGGT
>Ga0255776_10001557_pt1 | contig 26094 bp, 21 predicted proteins | sample 071ome_19_FD_179974 | JGI IMG/M metagenome (GOLD analysis project Ga0255776, IMG submission 179974) | Coastal salt marsh microbial communities from the Groves Creek Marsh, Skidaway Island, Georgia - 071413AT metaG (version 2) | ecosystem: Environmental > Aquatic > Marine > Intertidal zone >... | reverse complement strand
AACAAGCAGTCAAGAATCACCACAAGTGGGTGGAGGCTGCCAAGTTTCTTGGCTGTCACTCCATCCGAGTCAATGCGGCCACTGGAAACAAGGGATCCTACGAGGATCAGATGGATCGGGCCGCCGATGGACTCTCTAGTTTGGCCTCTTTCGCGGCACCTTACCATTTGGGAGTGATCGTGGAAAAGCATGGTGGACTTTCCTCTAATGGGGCCTGGCTCTCAGGGGTCATGAAGAAAGTGGGGATGGCTAATTGTGGAACCCTTCCTGACTTTGGAAACTTTCGGGTCAGCAATGACCAAATGTATGATCGCTACAAAGGAGTCAAAGAATTGATGCCGCATGCCCTTGCAGTCAGCGCCAAATCGCATGATTTCAATGAGCAAGGCGACGAAATCCACACGGACTATCGAAAAATGATGAAAATTGTTCTGGCAGCTGGCTACAATGGCTTCGTGGGGATTGAATACGAAGGGAGCAAACTCTCTGAGATGCAGGGGATTCAGGCGACCAAGGACTTGCTCGTCAAGGTTCGCGAAGAACTCAGCTGAGATAGAATCATAGATTCTTTTTGTCAAATGGGCGAAGGTGCCACCCTTCGCCCATTTTTGTGCGCTTGGGAGAGATTGCCGTCAACCTTTGCCTCCCAGCTCCTTGACAGAGAACAGAGGCCGTTTATATTTTTCTTTTATCGGCAGGGAATACTTATGTGACCTCCTATCTGCCAACGTTTTGATCCAGACTCATCCACTGAAAACATTTTCGCATATACCTCAAGGCCCCTGGGAATCGGTCGACTCGAGCGACTGGAGTGACTGGAAATGGCAGCTCAGGCATCGCCTGCAGAAACTCTCGGATCTAGAAACTCACGGTCTGAACCTCTGCTCAGAAGAACGTCAAGGGGCCGTTCTTGCCGACACCAAGCTCGCCCTTGGCATCACTCCTTACTTTTACAACCTGATCGACCGGGAAAATCCTGACTGCCCCATCCGCCGACAAGTGATTCCAAGGGTTGAGGAGACCCTTACCCATCCCTCGGATCTGAGCGATCCATGCGGGGAAGATAGCCATTCCCCCGTGCCTGGTCTGGTGCATCGCTATCCCGATCGCGTCCTTTTTCTTGTGACCGATCGATGCGCGGCGTATTGCCGCTACTGCACTCGATCCAGATTGGTAAGCAATGCGACCGGTTATGGATTCCAGCCCGATTACGAGCGCCAGATAGCCTATATCCGCGAGCACAAGGAGATCCGCGATGTTCTCCTCAGCGGCGGAGATCCTCTTTTACTCAGCGATGACAGATTGGAATCCCTTTTGAGCCAAATCAGGGCTATACCCCATGTGGAATTCCTTCGGATTGGCTCACGCATTCCCATTTTCCTTCCCCAACGCATTACGCCGGACCTTTGTAAAATGCTTTCGCGTTACCATCCATTGTTCATGAGCGTTCATAGCAATCATCCGGACGAATTGACCTTGGAGGTGAAACAGGCCCTGGAGCGACTGGCCAGTGCTGGGATTCCTCTAGGCAACCAATCGGTACTGCTCAAAGGGGTCAATGATTCGGTAGAAGTGATGAAAGCCCTGATCCATAAACTTCTGATGTGCCGAGTCCGACCTTACTACCTTTATCAATGCGACCTCATCAAAGGATCGGCCCATCTCCGCACCAGTGTTCAAAAGGGTCTGGACATTATCCAGGGCTTGCGGGGCCACACCACCGGTTACGCCATTCCTCAGTATGTCATCGATGCCCCGGGCGGAGGAGGTAAGGTTCCCATCAATCCGGACTACATTCTCAAAAGAGACCGTCAAGGTTGGATGATTCGCAATTTCGAGGGGAAAACCTTCTTCTATCCAGAAGTGGCTTCTCAAAGCAGCGATCCTTTTTTAGACGATGCGCTGGCTGGAGGCCTCTCTCACAGCAACTGCAGTCACTGACCGCTTCCACCCCCATGCCCCGCGAGTCCCTGGCAGCAAAGAGAGTACGCGTTGCTCAAATCCTTGAAGAGCTCGCTCACACCTATCCGGATGCCCACTGCGAATTGGTCTTTAAAAACCCACTTCAATTACTCATTGCCACCATCTTGTCAGCCCAGTGCACCGACAAGCAGGTCAATATTGTCACCGCATCCCTTTTCAAAAAATACCGATCAGCATCCCATTATGCCACGGTCAGCCAGGAAGAGCTGGAGTCGGATATACGCCGCATCGGGCTTTTCAGAAGCAAGGCTCGCAATATCCGAAAATGCTGCCAGAAACTCATTGATCGCCACTCTGGGAAGGTCCCCAAGACCATGGAGGACCTCATCGATCTGGATGGTGTCGGTCGCAAAACAGCCAACGTCGTGTTGGGCAATGCCTATGGTCTTGATGAAGGCATCGTGGTGGACACCCACGTCAAGCGTTTGGCGATGAGGCTTGGTTGGAGTCAGGCAAGCACCCCTGAAAAAGTTGAATTGGATTTAATCAAAATCGTCGATTCCGGAAAATGGACCATGCTCAGCCATTGGTTGATATGGCATGGGAGGCGTCAATGCAGCGCTCGTAAGCCTTTGTGTGAGAGTTGCTCCATCAGCCACCTTTGCCCCTCTGCCTCCAAAGCATAAAAAAAGGCACCCCGGCAAACGGGGTGCCATGAAGAAGTCTTATTTAGATCATCAGGCGGGGCTCAACGACCGCGTTCGTCCTCGTCACCAGGAACGGCAATCTGAACTTCCTGCAGACCGATGTCACGAATGCCCTCGCGCAGTTTGGAGGTGCTGAAGGCTTGGACGGATCCATCACCCAAAGCAACATTTCCTGCCGTATCGTGAATGTTTTTGTCCCAACCTGGCTCAGGAGTAGGCAGGGGGGGGGGATCGTTACGGCGAGCACGCATGCGGAAACGGAAGACAATTCCCTTACTGATATCGGTGCGATCCGAATTGGTGATGTTACGGTCACCCGAGAGCAAGCTCTGGGGGAGGGTTTCATCTGCCTCGAATCCTACAAAGTAACTCACACTGGAATTTCCAGCAAAGTACTGAGCAGCATTGGCTCCGCGAGTACGGTTGGTGCTCCAGTTGACCGCTTCGACACGACCGAGACCATCACTTGGGCAAAGGACGATTTTCGGGGTCTGCAGCTCGTTGGAAAGCGACAGGAAGTGACGATAGACCAATGTGGCTCCAGCACGCAGATCTGCTGCGCTGGCAGAACCACCCTGCGCATCGGGTACTGCCATGGGGTAAAGGTCCCCATTGTCAGTCGCAAAAATGCGAAAGCCCAACCCGACGTTTTTCAGGTTACTGGTACACTTGATTTTCTGCGCCTTGGCCTTGGCTTTAGCCAATGCCGGCAACAGCATGCCCGCCAGAATGGCGATGATGGCGATCACGACCAACAGCTCGATGAGCGTGAAAGCGCCTATTTTCGTTTTTTTCAAACGTTGGTTCATACTTATGACGATTGAGGTTGTTAACTTCGATTGGGTTGCTCGGAGGAAACTATGTACGAATCGTTACCGTATTGATATCCGTATTTACACTATTATAATATAAGTGTTTACTTGTATTTATGGAATATTGGGCAAGGAAGGAATCAAACGGCATGTTCCACCCATCGAATCGCGAGCTGCATCAGCTCATGACGCGAACGGAGCATCAGCTTCTGTCGCATATGCGAACGATGCGTCTCCACGGTTTTCACACTGATATTCAACAGTTTGGATATTTCCATGGATGTTTTGGCTCGCCCAATCCACGTAAGGATTTCCAATTCCCTGTCCGTCAGTCGCTCGATAGGAGACAAGGGCACATTCGATTTGCTGGGGCTTCGGCTCAAACGATCCAGTAGCTGACCGGACATGCTTGGACTGAGGTAAACCTGCCCCTCAAGGACTTGTCGCACCGCATGAACCAGGGTTTCGGGTTGTGAGGACTTCATCAAGTAGCCACGGCCTCCTGCGGTTAACACTCGTTCAGCATAGTATTTCTCCTCATGCATGGAATACACCAACACGCTGAGTTCTGGCATGCTCTGAAGCGAAAGTTTTAGAAAATCCAACCCGCTTTGCCCCTCCAGCACCAAATCGGCAATGACCAGGTCCGGGCGGAGGGTTGGAACGCTTTCAAGCGCTTCGGCTGCCTGAGCGGATTCCCCGACAATGCAGCAGGCACCATCCTCTTCAAGCAGATGCTTGATTCCGGATCGCATCGTGGGATGATCTTCCAGAAGATAAATCCGCTTGGGCGCGGCTTCAGCATCGTGATCACTGGAAGATGAGGAAGATGGGTTCATGAAGAGGGCAACGATCAGGTGCTGACCTTTCGCATATCAGCAGATTCACACGATCAAAACAATCGAATTATCACCGTGATTCTCGTAATTGCAGACGATTTTTCCGGCGCTGCGGAGATGGCCGGCATGGCCTTTCGCCATGGCTTGAGGGCACGAGTGAGCACTCTGCGCGCACACCGTATGAGGGAGGGTCTTCTGGCCATGGATACCCGCACTCGCATGGCTTCAAGCTCGCGCGCTTATCAAGCCATTCATGCGTTGTTCCAGGGAATCGACCTGAATGATGTCCCTTGGATGTTCAAGAAGGTGGATTCGGTTCTGCGAGGCCATGTGCGTCTGGAAATCGAAAGTATTCTCTCCATGGTGGGCCTGCAGCGTGCACTCCTGATACCGGCCAATCCAAGCAAGGGACGCATCATTGTGGATGGGTACTATCACATTCAAGGAGAGCCCCTCCACGAAACGTTCTTCGCACGCGATCCACATTACCCGAGGCAATCCTCCTCCATGATGGATTTGATGGGGAGAGAGGGTTCTTACCCTGTCCACCTGATTGAGGAACCGAAACACCTGAACAAAGAAGGGATCTTGATTCCTTCGATTGAATACATGAGTCAGGTCATCGAGTGGGCAAACCAAGCACCGGACTCCTGCCTAATGGCGGGGGGCGTTGATTTCTTCGAAGCCTTGCTCAAGGCAAAAGGTTCCAACCCTGAAAGCTGCTCCGAGAAACTCTCCCCAAAGAATGATCCACCAAACCAGCTCTTTGTTTGCGGAAGCCCCGGGGCCTTGGCTGCGGGTCGGCTCAACTGGTGTCACCAAAACGGAATCCCCGTCCATGAATGCTCTTCGACCTGGCTTGCATCCTCCGAAATAGGCCCTCCGCAGACCTGGGTGGATGATGCCGTTGGCCATTTGCAAAAGACAGGACGATGCCTTGTGACAACCTCCACTGAGCCCCTGAATGATCTGATGAAAGGAAAGACTGCAGGCTCACGCCTGGTCCAGATAGTGCGCCATATCATGGCCGAGATCCGGGTGGACCAAGTGTTTGTCGAGGGAGGAGAAACGGCTCTGGAGCTGGCCGACGCAATGGGGTGGCATGATTTCCAAGTGACTCGGGCTTCCAGCGAAGGGATTCCAGAGCTTGCACATCACTCAAATCAACTTCCAACCTTCATTCCCAAACCCGGGAGTTACCCCTGGTCTGACGAATGGCTTGTCGAACGCTAGGGAGTCTCATTTAATCATGACATGCTGCGTCACATCCGGTATCGAGCTTCTCGAGTCAGCAAAATTTCGCTCAGATGGCCTGTTGTCCTGGGCATGGTGTGCGCCAGCATGGTGGGTGCAGAAACCCCAACGAGCATGCAACTTGAAAAAGACATCCCTTACGCTCAAGTAGGAGACCTCACTCTCACACTCGATCTTTATCGCCCTGCTTCCCGACAAATCAGTCCCTTGATCGTTTGGGTACATGGCGGGGCTTGGCGAGCGGGCAACAAGTCCAGCATGCCATTGCAGGGATTGGTAGCCGAAGGGCATGCCATTGCCAGTGTGGACTACCGATTGACCACACAGGCAAAATTCCCGGCCAATGTGCATGACATCAAAGCTGCCATTCGATTCCTGAGAGCGAAAGGATCATCCCTTGGCCTGGATGCGGAGCAAATCGTGATTGCAGGTGCTTCAGCAGGTGGGCACCTCGCAGCCCTTGTAGGGGTGACGAACGATCATGCAGCCCTCGAAGGCACCATTGGGGATCATCTGGAGGCTTCTTCGAGCGTACAAGGGGTGATCTCCTTTTTCGGAGCCTCCAATTTAACCACGATCCTGAATCAATCGACTCCTCACGGACTGAGTGTGCGCATACCCGCCTTACAACTTTTACTGGGTGGTGCACCTGAAGAGGTCCCTGAAACGGCACGACTGGCGAGCCCGGTTTTTCATACCGACAAGACAGATCCACCCTTGCTGATGATCCATGGGGACCAGGATCCGCAAATGCCGATCAATCAGTCCTTGGAACTTGCTGGCAAATACCAGGACACCGGTTGCGCCGCCACAATTCATGTGTTACACGGCGGGGCTCATGGAGGACCAGATTTCTACGATCGCACACGCATGACATGGGTCCGTCAATTTCTGAAGACCCATTTACCATGAAGTTCATTCCTTCTGAGCTCTCGCATGATTGTCTGCGACCATGGGCCAAGATCCTCGGATTGGCATGGCTCCTGTGCATGGGTTGCCGCCCCCAGGAAGCCAAGGTATCGGCTGGAGCCGAGAGGACCACTTCTGCTTCACACCCGGAGATCCGCCCTCATTACGCCCTTCTTCAAATCGATGACTGCCAGGGAGTCTGCGATGGCTCCGGAGGTGTGGCCATCGATGAGAAACACTTTGTGGTCGTCAATGACGAGACCAGTGAACTCCTGATCTATGAACGGTCCCGGTCCGGCTTACCCAAACAACGCTTGAATATTCGAAAGCATCTGGACCTTAAGAAAAAACAGGAGGCCGATCTCGAGGCCATGGCTCGTGTGGGTAGCACCTTCTACGTGATAGGTTCCCACTCTCGGGACAACGAGGGTAAGAAACAAAAGGAAAGACGAACCTTCATGGGGTTTTCGCTAGAACCTGAAGCAGGGCTCTTTCGATTGCAAGTAGAAGGGAAGCCCTACGACGACCTCATGGCCGATTTACTCAAGGACCCTTCCATGGCGCACCTGAGCCTGGAAAGCGCTTACCGGCAAGCGGGTGATGATCCCAAGGGTCTCAACATCGAAGCACTCTGTGCAGGTGCCAACAACTCACTTTGGATCGGCTTTCGTGGACCACTGATCGCCGGGAAAGCCCTGATGGTGCAATTGTCAAATCCTCGAAAAGTCTGTTTCGGGACGCAGGCTCAATTCGGAGGCTACGCCCTTCTGGATCTGGGAGGTCAATCCATTCGAGGTGCCGACAGTGTGGGAGGGGACATCTTGATCATTGCGGACGATCCTTGGAAGCAGGAGGGTGCCACCCTTTTCTTCTGGGACGGCAACACCTCTACCCCCGAGCCCATTCCCATGGATGGGCTGGCACTTCTGGATCCGGAGGCGATTTTTATCTTTCCAGATACCCAATGGCAGATACTTCAAGTTCTCAGCGACGATGGAGGCAGGCGGCGGGGAGAAAAAGACTGCGGCAATCTCGACACTCCATCTGCCATGGGCTTTCGAAGTGCCTCCTTTGCTTACTGATCTCTAAAAAGCATGCGCGTCTGCTCTACCCACCCCGCTGGACGTTGGCCTTGGCCCTGCATGCCCAAATCCCCCAGCTCCACTCGCATGGCTTGTACCTGGGCAAGCAACCTCTCCACCACTTCCGGATGATGCTGCGCCACATCATGCTTTTCTCCGGGATCCTGCTGTAGATCAAAGAGCATCATCGATGTTTGAGCCACAGGTTTTCCCCAATTACGAAGCTTGGGCGACAAGGCAAGATGGAGCTTCCATCGGTGATCTCGAATGGCCTGCAGCTGCTGCATTTGATAGTAGAAGAACGTTTTTCTCGGCGAATGGCGGTGCTTTCCAGGCTCATGCCAAACAGACCAGAGGTTCCTTCCATCGATCACGCGATCCTCTGGCACCGAGGCCTTGGCGAGAAAGGCCAATGTTGGAAACAAATCCATGGTGGCACTCAAGGCATCCGACTGTGTCCCCGCAGGGATGACACCTGGCCACCAGGCAATAAAGGGTTCCCGCATGCCTCCCTCCCATGTCGAGCCCTTGTATCCTCTGAGCGGACCGTTACTGCGCCCTCGTCCCGCAGTCGCTCCATTGTCTGAGGTGAAGATCACTAAGGTGGATCGCTGATTCTCCTGCTGACTTTCCCGAATGTGTTGAAGAATGTTACCGACCGAAGCATCCAGTTCCTCTATCACATCACCGTAAAGACCATTGGAGGATTGCCCCTTGAACCCCTCGCTGGCGTATAGCGGAACGTGAGGAAAGGTGTGGGGTAGGTAAATAAAAACCGGTTGGCGGGGGTGATCCCTCAGGAACCTGATGCACTCTTGAGTGTAGCGTTCGGTCAAGTTGGTCTGATCGACGGGAGCTTCGACGACCCCTTCTCCCCGCATGAGAGGCAGCGGTGGTCGTGAGGTATTTTTTCGTGCACCCATGTCGTTGCTGTAGGGTAGACCAAAAAAAAGATCAAAACCCTGTCGAGTGGGCAGAAAGGGTGGCTGATCTCCGAGATGCCATTTCCCAATGCAAGCAGTCGCGTAACCCTGTTGCTTGAGCAGCTCTGCCAGGGTGATTTCATCCGGGTGAAGACCCTTCTTACCTCCGGGAAAGAGAACGCAGAGATTCTGATGATCCACATGCATGTTGACCCGCTGTGCGTAACAGCCGGTCAAGAGACTACTGCGTGAGGGGGTACAAACGCTGCAACTGGAGTAGAACTGCGTCATCCGAAGCCCCTCAGCTGCCATACGATCCAGATGGGGAGTCGAATGACTCCTAGCCCCAAAGGGTCCAATATCTCCGTAACCCAGATCGTCGCAAAAAATGAGAACGATGTTCGGGGGTTCAGGCAACTCTCGGGAAGCTCCGTGGACCGTGCAGGGAACCCAGCATGGCAGCATCGCTATCCAGAGGAAACAGTGACTCAGGTGGCGACAGATGGTGGAAAAAGGAGGCATGGTTCATTGAAGCCTGATCCCTGGGGACAGGCAACTCTCAAGCCAGCAATCCGCGAAAGCTTTGACTCAAAGGAACGCTGTTCCTTTGACCAGCTATTAAAGCGGGTTGCGTTTTCATGCAGCGAACACAAAAAAACCACCCCCATGGGGGTGGTTCCCATTTCATGCAAAAGCCGAACCCTTGCTATTTTTCCTCGGTGGCTTGTCCCGTCTTGTTTTTCTTGAGATAGGCGTCCACTTCGTCTTTTTTGATCACTTCAGGCTGAGCCCCTTTCTTGAGTTCCTCGGCCGACGGCACCTTGATGATGTCACTGGTAATCGGCTGAGCAGGCTTGGGCTTGGCGCTGGTTTCAATGCCCAGAAGCTCCACCTCGAAGAGGAGAGCAGAATTCGGCGGAATGTTCCGATTGCCGTTCGGCCCGTAGGCAAGATCCGATGGGATGAATAATTGCCACTTGGAACCGACACTCATGAGCTGGAGGGCTTCGGTCCAACCTCGAATGACCCCGGTCACATTGAAACTGGCAGGCTTGCCACGCGAGTAACTGCTGTCAAATTCTTTCCCGTCCAGAAAAGTGCCTCGATAGTGTACACTGACCTTGTCCGAGGCGGTAGGAACCGCGCCGGTTCCCTCAGAGATCACCTTGTATTGAAGGCCACTTGCCAGTACTTTAACACCCTCTTTGGCTCGGTTTTCTTCCAGAAAGGCTTTCCCTTTTTCCAAGTTTTCGCCTGCAATGCGATCCTGTTCGGCCTTGCGACGCTGTGAAACCAGTTCGTTGATTTCCTTGGTCGCAGCGGCAATGTCGGCATCTTCCATCAGAGATTGATCAGCGATGTAGTCCTTCATGCCCTGAAAAAACATGTCCAGATCCACTTCAACACCATTCTGCTTGAGCAGTCGCCCATAGTTGGCACCCAGGGCATAGCCATGGCGCTTGTTCTGGTCCTCAAAATCTTCCGTGGTAGCTCCCCTGAGGCACACCATGGCAAGAACGGTCATACAAATGATTGATAAGTATTTTTTCATAAACATCCAATTGCGTTGCATACGATAGATAAAGCCGACTTCGGTTGCTTATCATCCACCACGGTTGGCGTCGAGGTTTTTGCGTCCGAAACCGGTTGGCTTCCAAGCCTTCTTGGGCATGCGCTGATAGGGTAATCCAAGAAAAAACATGGCTTCTTCCTTGATTTGACGTCCGGGCCAACGGTTAATCTCGGGGAGAAAACAAAAGCAGGAAACTCCAGAGAACGCTTGTGCTATCTGGGCGAATTTCCGGCCATTGGATGTATGCCCCATGGAATCAGTCGCCACACCCATCAAACCTCATAAAGCACTTGCCGCCGCTCAGGAAGCGGCCATGGCTGCCGGCAAGTTAATGTTTCAAAATGTTCGCAAACATAAGAAGCGCCAGGAAGAAAGCCAGCATGACATCAAGTTGGAATTGGACCAGCGGTGTCAGCGACGGATCGAAAAAATCCTTCGATCGGCTTTTCCAACCTTACCTGTATTGGGCGAAGAGGGTTTTCTAGGCGATGTGCAAGAGCCCACCCGGTGGATTGTCGATCCCATTGATGGAACGGTTAATTTTACTCATGGCCTGCCCCATGCCTGTGTGAGCATTGCCCTCCAGGAGCGCAAAAAGACTGGGCGCGGTAAAGTCGGCTACGAGACAATTCTGGGACTGGTCTATGATCCATTTCTCGACGAAATGTGGACGGCCTTGAAGGGGAAGCCAGGCCGATTAAATGGGCGTCTCATTCGCCCAAGCTCTCACTCGCAGCTCAAAGAAACCATGCTGGCCATTGGATTTTCAAAAACAACAGAAGCATTGGATGAGATGCTCCCTGCCTTTAACCAATTGGTCTACAAGGTTCGAAAAGTGCGCATCATGGGAGCCGCAGCCCTTTCCCTGGTCTGGATTGCGGATGGCCGGCTGGATGCTTTCATGGAAAAAGGCGTTCGGATTTGGGATATCGTTGGGGGTGGATTCATCCTTCAACAGGCTGGAGGTGATTTCTATCACCAAGCCATCGATGATGCCTATCGCTACGCCATGATCGCCAATAACGGTCATTTGCGTCGCAAGCTCTTGCCATACATGCCATAACTCCCATAGAGGGATCTCATACCATGGAATACGAACCGATCATCGGGCTTGAAACCCACGTCCAGCTCAAAACCCAATCGAAAATGTGGTGTGGCTGTGCCAATCAATACGGGGCCGAGCCCAACACCCAGGTTTGCCCTGTCTGCCTTGGCATGCCCGGAGTACTCCCCGTTCCCAATGAAGAAGCCCTGCGGTTGACGGCCTTGACAGGTTATCTGCTTCATTGCGAGCTGCCAGGCCATGTGGAATTTGATCGCAAAAATTACTTCTATCCGGATGTGGCCAAGAATTACCAGCTCACCCAGTTGGCTCATCCTTCCACTCTCGGCGGCTACGTGGACTTTGAGATGAAAGGCGAGCCCATGCGTGTGCGAATCACACGCGCGCATTTGGAGGAAGATGTCGGCAAGAGCTTTCACTTTGATCGTCAAAGTGGGGTGGACTTCAATCGAGGTGGGGTGCCTTTGCTGGAGATTGTGTCAGAACCCGATATCACCAGTGCCGACATGGCCCATGCCTATCTCAATGCGCTCAAGGATATTCTTGTCTATGGCAAGATCAGCGACTGTGACATGGAAAAAGGTATGGTCCGCTGTGATGTGAATATCAGTGTGCGTCCCAAAGGAAGCTCTACCTTGGGGGCCAAAGTTGAGATTAAAAACATGAATAGCTTCAGCGGCGTACGAAGGGCCCTCCAGTATGAAATCCCTCGGCAACTCGAAGCCATCCGAAACGGAGAGACCATTCACCAGGAAACCCGACGATGGGATGATGTCGCAGGTATCACAGAGAGCATGCGAACCAAGGAGGATGCCCATGACTATCGCTATTTTCCATGTCCTGACCTCGTACCTTTTGAGCCTTCCAAAGAATGGTTTGAACAGGTTCAACAAGGTGTCGTTGAACTTCCCTTGGACCGCAAGAAGCGTTTCATGGATCAATACCAGCTGCCGGACGGCGATGCGGAGGTGTTTGTCAATGACGTAGCGCTGGGTGACTATTTTGAGGAAACGGCTCAGCGCGGCGGAAACCCCAAGGCCCTCGCCAACTGGGTCATCAACAATCTCAGGGCCAATCTTGTGGAAACTCAGACCCACTTGAAGGACGTCTCGTTTGCACCAGAGCACTTGGTCGAACTCACCGAATTGGTCGAATCCGGAAAAATCAGTAGTAAGATTGCCCAAACCGTCTTTTCAGAGATGTTCCAGACGGGGCAATCGCCCTCCACCATTGTAGAGGAAAAAGGACTGATTCAAGTTTCAGATTCCAGCGCGATCGAGCAATTTTGCGATCAAGCCATCGAAGCCAACCCCGGACCCGCCGAGGATTACCGACAGGGGAAGGACGCGGCACTGAACTTCCTGAAAGGGCAGGTCATGAAGCTGAGCCGGGGGAAGGCCAACCCATCCCTGGTAGGAGAGATGCTGCATCAAAAACTGCGGCCCTGAATGGGGCTCTCTTAGGGGCTCTCTTAGGGGCTTTCTTCCATCCCAAAGGATCATGTTACTAGAGAAAAAACTCCGCATGAGGTCGTTCAAGTATCTTCATTGCTTCTAGCCGTGCTTGCCTATCGCTTTGGGGACTGTCAGGGCGCTACAGGTAAAGTGATCAAACTTTGATATTGATGCCCTGGAAGCCGTTTCACCCATTGTTTCATCTCAAGCTCTGAAAGAAGCATGGACACTTGAGAAACGGGTAATCCACAAACTTCAATCAAGGCATCCACGGTGAGCTCCTGACCTTGCAAATGGAGCATCAACTGCCTTTGTTCAGAAGTCATCTCAACCTTTTGACTCACGCTTGGGGGCCCTTTGAGGTCTGAGCTGGAAGCTGGGAACAAATATTCAAACTCTGAAAGCACATCTTCGGCGTGCTCGGTTAGTTTCGCCCCTTGTTTGATCAATGCATGACAGCCTTTGCTGTTGAGGGCATCAATTCGACCGGGCAGGGCAAAAACTAAACGTCCATAGTCAAGGGCCTGATGGGCCGTGATGAGGGCACCACTCGAGGAGCCGGCTTCCACGACAATCACACCAAGGCTCATCCCTGCCACGATCCGGTTGCGCATCGGGAACGATTGGCGAGTAGCATGACGTCCAAAAGGAAACGAAGTGATCAGGGCGCCATGCTCGGCAATCCGATGGAACAAGCCCACGTGCTGCCTGGGGTAGAGGCAATCCAAACCACTCCCCAACACAGCCAAGGTTCTGCCTCCCGCCTGCATGGCGCCCTGGTGGGAGGCTCCATCCACACCCCTGGCCCCACCGCTGATCACACTCACATGCGCTCTGGCCATTTGAATGGCAAGCCGCCTTGCCGATTCCAGGCCATAGGCCGAGGCGCGCCGAGAACCCACCATCGCCAGGCCAAGGTGATCGCATGGCTCAATCGATCCCTGAACGTACAATACTGCAGGAGGATCGTATATTTCTCTCAATGCCTGAGGGTAATTTGCATCTTCAAGGGTGATCCATTGGCAAGGATGCTGCTGGATCCTTTGTAGCTCGCCCACCAAATCCACCCGGTTTTCCCAATCGCAAATCGAACGAGCCGTTTCTTCTCCCAAGCCATGCACTTGACGCAGCTGACTCATCGATGCCGCCAAAATGGCTTCTGGCCGACCAAAAACTTCCAATAGCCTTCTGAGCCGAACGGGGCCCACGTGATCCAGTAAGTGAAGAGCAAGGTAGGCTTCTTTTGAATTCATGTCCGATGGCCATCAGACAGGTTGAAAGCTTCCTTTTCAAGGTGGAGGCCTACCCACCTGGGCCCTTGATCGGTGAGTGGGTGTTCGGGTTTTAAGAACTCAAACCCGGTCACCCTTGGTCATTTGGGATGGACCGGATGATTTCCTCCAAGGGTGCTTCACCCTTGACGACTCGATCCATCCCGGCTTGCCACAGGGTACGCATTCCACGTTTGACCGCAACCTCCTGCAACTTGCGGGTAGGCATCTTTTCCATGACCGCCTCTCGAATCGCCTCATCCACTTCCAGCATTTCCGTTACTGAAATGCGTCCACCAAAACCGGTCATGACACAGTGCTCACATCCACCACCTTGTCGGAGACTGGCATCTTCTACACGATCGGAAGGAATCAATTTCATGTATCCCGGCTCTGGCTGATAGGGCATCGCGCAAGAAGCACAATTGGTGCGGATCAATCGCAGGCCCAGAACGCCAATCACGCTGGAAGCCAGGAGAAAGGGTTCGATGCGCATGTTGATCATGCGCGCAAAAACGCCTGCTGTGCTACTGCTATGAATGGTGCTGATGACCAAATGGCCCGTCAATCCTGCCTGAACCGCAATGTTGGCAGTCTCAGCATCTCGAATCTCGCCCACCATGATCACCTGTGGGTCCTGTCGCATCAGGGAGCGGAGGGCCACAGGATAAGTAAATTCCTTGGCATGATGAATCTGTGCCTGGCTGATCATGGGCAAATTGTATTCCACAGGGTCCTCCACGGTACTGATACTGATGGTGGATCCATGTTTTTCAGCCAGGTGAGTCAAGGCAGCATAAATAGCTGTGGTCTTGCCGGATCCAGTGGGACCCGTCAGCAGGATCATGCCGCTGGGTTTGGAGAGCAATTGTTTGAGACTGGCCAGTGTATCGGCTTCCAGACCCAGATCATCCAGATTGAAACTGCGCTTGTTCGGATCAAAAATACGAATCACGATTTTTTCCCCCCGCAACACCGAGCCCTGCAAACTCCCTCGCACAACCGGAAAAAAAGACATGCGCAATTCGACGCCGCCTGAGGTGGTGTCCATCTGGGCGTGACCCTCCTGAGGGCGATCGGACTCGTAACTGATCAGATTGGCCATGACTTTCAAACGGCCACTGAGCTTTTCGCTCAACTCCAACGGCAAGTGCAGCAACTCCTGCAGCACCCCGTTCAATCGAACGCGAACCGCGAGACTGGTATCCCACGGTTCCAGGTGAATATCACTGGACCCCGCATCGATGGCATCCTGGATCATCATGTCAACAAGTTGGGCAATTTCCGCCTGAGCTGGGTCAGAAAGGCTGTCCAAGTATTGGGTGGCTCGATTCATAAGGATTCGTGGGATTAATGACTCAAAGATGGCGGTGACTCAATGCATTTTACACAAGGAGGTCATGACTTGAATGCAGTGCTTGTAGTTGATCGGGAATGGTTTGTGCAACCGATTACAATACATTTTGAAAATCCGGGTTGAAACCCAAGCAAGGTTTGGCATGATGCTCCCTGAAGAAGTTTGAATTATGAGTGAAACAAGTCCTTCCCTGAATATCGTTGCTTATCTGAAACCTTCCTGCGGCTGGAGCCAGGGGGTTCGAGCTATCATGCGAAAGTATCAACTCGCCTTTGAAGATAGGGACATCATCAATGATCCTGCCCAGCGCCAGGAGATGATCGAGAAGAGTGGCCAGATGCTCAGTCCATGCGTGGAAATCAATGGTCATATGCTGGCCGATGTCAGTGGCGAGGAAGTGGAAGCCTACATGTTGGCCAACGGCATGGTGGCTCCATCCTCGGTGCAGCCAGATGCCCCTATCAATGCACCTTGCCCAGATGAAATACCACAAGCTCAGCGCATGCAATTTGGATCTTGAGATGAACTAGCTTCATCACCCATCAAATCAAAAAAAGGCTCCCAATTGGGGGCCTTTTTTGTAGGCCCGCTCATCAGGACAGCAAGAAGCTGCCCACTTCCACTCCAGCCACTTCGACAGTGGATTGCAGAAAAATTGGGGTTAGACGATGAATGTCTCACCCCTTTGGACAGGATGACGCGCATGAAATCCTTTTCTCAACACGAAATTGATCTGAGGTGGATGAGCGGTGGCAGGCGCATCCGAATCGTTGGAACAAGCCCTACGATCATGCTTTCCATCAATGACGTTTTCCAAGGCTGGTTTGCCAACCCGAAGGGAGCTTGCGACGCCTTGGATCACTCGATTTGCCTATCGAACACCAGGACTGCCCGAGGCACTCATGAGACCCGAAGCCAGAGAGACCCCACCGCATGATTGCCACCAGCTCATTCGGAAGGTAGGCTTTTTGCCATGAGGTTTTTCTCTCACTCCAAGTATTCCGAGCACGTTACTCAAGGAAGGAAACCCTGGGCCACCTTCACCCGTTTTCTATATTTTCAAGGGTCTTGTCTTTTTCTGACCACCAGCTTGGGGGCTCAATGGGGAGAACCTAAATTTCGGCAGTTGGAAGAAATCCTGCCGACCCCCAATGCATACCGAACCGCTTCAGGGGCACCGGGAGAATCCTACTGGCAGCAAAAAGCCGATTACGACATCAAGGTAGAGCTTGATGATGAGCTTCAACGCATCGTGGGTTCTGAGGTGATCCACTATCAGAACAACAGCCCGGATGACCTCGATTATCTCTGGATCCAAATTGACGCGAATCTTTTCGCCAAGGACTCCGATGGCCATCTCACTGAATTGGCTCCTGATTTGGAAGGCTTGAAGTTCCGATCTCTCAGGGCCCTGCTTGAAAGGGAATCGTTCGAAGGGCACGCAACGATTCACAGTGTAAAGGATGCCACCGGACAGAGGTTGGAGCATCAGGTGATCAAAACCATGATGCGTATCGACCTGCCCACCCCCCTTCGCGCAGGCGAATCCATGCGTTTTTCCATAGCTTGGTCCTACAACATCATTGACGCACAACTCATACGGGCTCGAAGTGGCTATGAATTTTTCCCTGAGGATGGAAATTTTATCTACGAAATGGCTCAATGGTTTCCCCGTATGGCAGCCTACACCGACGATCGTGGCTGGCATCACAAACAGTTCCTGGGGAGTGGTGAATTCACTCTCGAGTTTGGAGACTATGAAGTTGCCATCACGGTTCCCAACGACCACATCGTCGCAGCCACCGGAACCCTTCAAAACAAGGAAGAGGTCCTGAGTCCACTACAGCTGGAAAGACTTAAAGGAGCTTCAGGGAGTCGGACACCCGCTTTCATCGTGACACCGGAAGAAGCGAAGACCAATGAGACCACACCAGCTACCGGCAAAAAAACATGGGTCTTCCAGGCAGAAAACGTCCGCGATTTTGCTTTCGCTTCTTCACGCAAATTCATCTGGGATGCCATGGGCCACACCAGCGGAGATCAGGAGGTCATGGCCATGTCCTTTTACCCCAACGAAGCAGAACCGCTTTGGAGTCGTTATTCCACACACGCCGTTGCTCACACGATGGAAGTGTACTCAAGGCATTCTTTTGACTACCCCTACCCGGTAGCCATTTCGGTCAATGGACCGGTTGGAGGCATGGAATATCCCATGATCTGCTTCAACGCGCCTCGCCCCTTGCCCGATGGCACCTATTGGGGCATTCCCAAAAGCAGAGAGCAATGGATGCATTCCAAATATGGGTTGATTTCGGTCATCATCCACGAGGTCGGGCACAACTACTTTCCCATGATTGTCAATAACGATGAAAGGCAATGGACCTGGATGGATGAAGGCCTCAACACCTTTCTGCAGTATCTTGCAGAGCAGGAGTGGGAAGAAGATTATCCATCGAATCGAGGAGAACCCAAAAAGATGGTAAGCTACATGACCTCCCCCAATCAGGTGCCCATCATGAGTAACTCCGAATCGATTCTACAGTTTGGCAACAACGCCTACGGAAAACCTGCTACCGCCCTGAACATCCTCAGAGAGACCATTCTTGGTCGTGAACTTTTTGACTTTGCCTTTCGTACCTATTCCCAGCGATGGCAGTTCAAACGCCCTCAACCAGCGGACCTTTTCCGAACCCTTGAAGATGCCTCCGGGATCGATCTGGACTGGTTTTGGCGCGGTTGGTTTTATTCGACGGATCATGTCGATCTGGCCATTACTCAGCTCACAGAATATCAACTCGACACGTTGGATCCCATCATCGACAACCAGCGTCGCAAACAGGAGCGCGACAAGGAACCTCGAACCATCAGCGAGCTGCGCAATGAGGACCTCAAGCGACTGGTGGATCGCTACCCCGAATTGGTTGATTTTTACAATGACTACGACCCTCTGGATGTCCTTGAGGAAGATCGGAAGAAAAGCCAGGAGACCCTCGAAAAGCTGAATCCCAAGGACCGCGACTTGCTGAAACTGGAACACCACTTTTATGTCGTCGAAGTAGAGAACATCGGTGGACTGGTCATGCCGGTGATCCTAGAAATTGAGTATTTCAATGGGAACCGGGAAACCCGTCACTACCCCGCCGAAATCTGGAGACGAGACAGTCAATCAGTTCGCAAATTGCTCATCACGACCGAACCCATCCGCACTCTTCGGTTGGATCCTCACCTTCAGACCGCGGACAGCAATCTAGCAAACAACCAGTTTCCTCCCAAAATTGGTTCGGCGCGCTTTGAGCTCTCATCGGAGGAAGAGGAAAAGAACCCCATGCAAAAGGCTGCGCATGGAAAAGAAGAAGCCGAGGAAACGCCCTGAGCCCTATCATGACTCCACACATGCAGGTCTTAAAGTTACGTTTTCTGCTGAACCTCTGGGCGCTGATGGCCATCGCGTGGACTTGCCTCGCTGAATCTGAAACACATCCAGCCATGACTCTTGAAGACGTCGATGGGCGCAAAAGGGATATTCTCACCAAGTCTGGGAAATGGCAGGTCTGGGTCATTGGTAGTCGAGATTCTGCCAAAGATTCCGCCGCCTGGGGTCAGGCAGTGGAAGCAGGTTTCAAAAACCAGTTGGACATTGTTTCCATGGCTGAAATCTCAGGAATCCCCAGGCTACTGCGTTCATGGGTTCGGGGTAAGGTAGCACGCGAACACGGGCGTTTTATTCTCATCGACTGGGAAGAAGCGCTACGCAAGCGTCTTTCACTTAAAGGGTCCTTTCCCCATCTCATTGTGTGGGATCCCCATGGAGAAAGGTCCTTGCAGGTGCATGGAGCGTATAGCTCAGAAAAATGGCTTCACCTGAAACAGAAGCTGGAAGAACTGAACCTCTCTTCCTGAAATCTTCTGACCCGCGGGTCAGCCCCTCAATAGAACACGCGGAGGCCGGGTCTATGAGCCCAAGACTTGCGCGAGGCTTCGATGAAGAGCGCGCACCATGCGCCGTATTTGCCCAGGGGTACAACAATAAGGTGGCATCAGCACAATCACATCTCCAATGGGTCGTGTCAGCACGCCATGCAAAGCCATGGCCTCACACACCCGTTGCCCCACCCTTTGGTTAGAGTCCCAAGCCTCTTTGGTCTTCCAGTTTTTGACCAGTTCAACCCCTACCACCGTACCCGTTTGGCGAATATCTCCCACATGTGGCGAGCCCCATAGAGCGTCACAGGCCTCTGCCAGGGTTTTCGACAAGCTTTTGCGCCATCGCAGATCGTGAAGATCCTTCAGCATACGAAGGCTTTCCAGGCTTGCCGCAGCGCCCAGCTGATTTCCAGTGAAGCTGTGGCCATGGTAGAAGGTTTTACCTGAAGCGTATGACCCCAGAAAGCTGCGAAAAATGTCATCCGTGACCAAGGTTGCCGCCATGGGCAGGTAGCCGCCACTCATCCCTTTGGCCAGGCAGAGAAAATCAGCCTGCACCCCTTCACCATGAGAGGCAAACATGGGGCCCGTTCGGCCAAAACCAGTCATGACCTCATCAAAAATCAGTGGGATACCTGCTTGACGGGCCAATCGACCCACTCGCTTCAACCAACCTTCGGGTTGCACCACCATGCCTGCCACTCCCTGAACCACCGGTTCCACCACCCAACCCGCGTATGCCTGCCCTTTGCTCTGAGCTTGTTCCAACCTTCGCTCAACCGTCTGCACGCACTCCCATTGACAGCGCCGGTGCAAACGGGCGTCCCCTCGCTCAGCTTTGGCCCGATTGAATGGGCATCGATAGCAATAAGGCGACATCACCTTGTCGGTGCGAAAGAGGAGTCGATCGTATGCGCGGTGAAAGAGAGGCACTTGCCCGAGACTCACGGCCCCCACCGTATCTCCATGGTAAGCCTGATCCAGCGAAAGGAATCGCGGGCGCTTGGAAATCTCCCGACGCATCGCATGTTCATAAGCCATCTTGAGGGCCGTCTCCAAAGCGGTCGAGCCATCATCCGAAAAGAACACCTTTCGCAGTTTAGGGTTTGTTAAAGAGGAAGAGGAACGAGGCCACAAGCTTGGATGATTGGCCGTCTTGATCAGCTGTTCGGCCAAAAGCGAGGCCGGTTCGTTGGCCAGACCCAGGGCAGAAGAATGGCTGATGCGTGCCAGCTGCCTGCGAATCGATCGATTGATGCGAGGATGCGTGTGCCCGTGCAGATTGGTCCATATCGAAGCATTGGCATCCAGGTACGACTTGCCGTGCTGATCGCGCAACAGGGCACCCTTGCCCGAAGTAATGACCAAAGGCTCCTGTTGACTCCACTCCTGCATTTGAGTGAACGGGTGCCAGACATACTGAAGATCTTTTTGAGCCAGTGGATTCATGATGGCGAACAATAAGATGCAGAGGTTTCCACCAATCGAGTCGCGAGGTCCTCGACCACATGGGGTGAGTGTGCGGCACTCAAGGAAACTCGCAAACGAGCGCCATTCCGAGAGACGGTAGGATATCGAATGGCCGGGACCCAGAAACCATGCTCAGCCAGGCTGTTGGAAAGATCTAGCGAACCTTGAGTGGAACCTGCCATCCAGGCCATGATCGGTGTTGCGAGGTCACCAGGATGGAGCCATCCCATAGCTCCGTCCTGAGCCCCCCCCGATCGCCATTCGAGAGGGATGGCCCCCTGAAGGGTCCTGATGTTCAGATGCAGGCGCTCACGTTGTCTCTTCCCCTCCTGGGTTTGAAGGAGCTCCACTGCCGCCAAGGCAGCGCCACACACCACTGGTGAAGGGGCCGTCGAAAAAACCAGAGATCGGGCTCGATGCTTCAAATATTCGATGAGGTGGAAGGAACCGGCAATGAAACCACCCGAGGCTCCCAGTGCCTTCCCCATCGTGCCCATCTGAATTTCGACTCGATCCTGCATCCCAAGCTCATGCACCCAACCAGCTCCATGAGGACCAAAGATACCCGTGGCATGGGCCTCATCCACCATGAGCCATGCTTCATACCGATCCTTGAGCTCAACGATGAAGGGGATCGGCGCTGCATCCCCATCCATGGAGTAGATGGACTCGACCACCACACCGACACGACCGCGCTTGGAAGCTGGTCGCTTGGCCATGGTTTCACGAGCCCAGGCCAACCGCTTTTCAAGCTGTTCCAAGTGATTGTGAGCAAAAACTCTGAGTGTCGCCTGGCTCATGCGCGCTGCATCGATCAGGCACGCGTGACACAGCTTATCCAAAATAAGAATATCTTGAGGCCCAGCAAGGGCCGTCAGGGTGCCCAACGCTGCGGCGTATCCCGAATTAAAAACGAGCGTTGCCTGGCATTGTTTCCATTGCGCCAGAGAGGTTTGCAACGCTCTCATGGGCTCCAGGCAACCGGTGATAAGTGGCGAAGCGCCCGACCCCGTTCCGTAAGTGTCCAGGGTTTCCCTGGCTCGCTGTTGAATCGTCGGATGCGCAGCTAGTCCCAGGTAGTCATTGGAGGAGAAATTCTCGTAGGATTTTCCTTCGAGAGATAGACGGGGACCTTGAGGGCCCACCACGGGTCGCATCCAACGCTTGAGACCTTGCGCTTCGAACGATGCCACTTCCCGAGCACAAAAGGCTTCCAGGGAAAGTGAGGAGGATGGGCTCCTGTGGTCAGATGGAGGGCTCATGATCCTGAAGCTTCCTCCTTTTTGGGCGCTTCGGTGATACGCACCTGACTCACACGGTATTGTTCCATCTGCAAGACTTCCATCCGCAACTCTCCCCAGGGAACCCAGTCCCCCTCCTTGGGAAGGCGTCCCAGCAGCACGGCTACCAAACCGCCCAAGGTATGGTAGCGGCCGGGAGGCGGAGCGGGCACAGTGGCGGGGGAGAGCGCTTCCAGGGTCTCCTCAATCGTCAACATGCCATCCATGACCCAGTCGCCGTTGGAATCCTGATAGGTTTGCGGAGCTGCATCGACAGGTTGTTTGGACAGGAAGCGGCCGGCAATGCACTCCATCAGATCCATCATCGAAACCACCCCTGTGGTTTCTCCGTATTCATCCACCACAAGGGCTGCGTGCCACTGACTCTTCTTAAGAGCCTCAAGCAGCTTCACGGCATGACTATGCTCAGGAACCACCAGGGTCGACCGCGCCAGGGTGGGCAGCGAAACAGGTTCTACGCAATGCGACCGCTCCCATAAATCCCGAAGACTTACCAGACCCAAGACTTTTTCGGTTGCCTCATCCCTCAATGGAAAAAACATCCGATGCGAACCCTGGATCTTGGAGGCGACCACCTCTGGAGAATCATCACTCATCAGGTTGGGCACAGCCATGACCGGTGACATGATATCTCGAACCCTGGTAGCATCCAAGCGCATCACCCTGGACACCAATTCAATTTCTGCATGATGAAAGACACCGGCATGGCTACCCTGTTCCACCATCAATCGGATATCATCCTCCGAAACCTGTGCTTCACTTTGGCGCTTCACCCCCAGCACCCGTAGCATTTGCTCGGTCATCCAACCGACCACATAGACAAAGGGACTGGCCCAACGACTCAAAAGATGCATGGTGGGAGCCAGCCAGGAAGCCAGCCGCTCACCATGGGCCAGAGCAAGGCGCTTGGGAACCAATTCCCCGAAAACAAGGGACGCCAGAGTGATGAAAACCACGACCAAACCAAAACCCAAACGATCGGCATGGTCGACCAATCCGGGAAGACGCCGAAACACTTCGGAGAGATTGCGTGCCAATGTCGCTCCCCCAAAGGCACCCGCGAGAATGCCTATCAAGGTAATGCCAAATTGGATCGTCGATAAAAACCGGTTGGGAGATGCCGCCAGATCCAACGCAATTCTGGCACCCCGGTCACCTTGACGAGCCCATTGACGCAGGCGCGACTTGCGCGCCGAAACAATGGCCATCTCTGCCATCGCAAAGATACCATTGGCGGCGATCAAAATAAAAAGTATGAGAAGTTCCAATCCCAGTGTGCCACTCACGAGTGTTTCCTCCTGCCATGGATCGATCCCTCAGGGAGGGCATTTGATTTTCCAACCACCCAAGGCTACACTCGCTCTGTGATCAGGAACATCATTTTCGACTGGTGTGGCACCCTCATGGATGACCTTCCAGCCGTCTGGAAGGCCACATGCCATGTGTTTGAGAAGGCAGGCGTGCCCCCGCTGACTTTGGAAGGCTTCCGTGAACGTTTCGAATTACCCTTTGTCGGCTTCTACAAATCCCACATTCCCGATATTCCGATCGAGCAACTGGAGGCCTGGTTTCATGAAGCCTTCAGCGCCGAGCAAGACTCTGTGCGCCCCCTGTATCACGCAGCGGAATTTCTCGACTACTGTCAAAAGATGCAGCTGCGCTGCTTTGTGCTCAGCGCCATTCACCCCAGACATTTTGAACAACATTTGGCACAAACCGGGTTTGCTTCCTACTTCGAACAAACCTACACCGGGATCTGGGACAAGCGGGATGAAATCCATGCGCTTATGGAGAGACACACATTGAATCCTAGAGAAACTCTTTATATTGGAGATATGGAGCATGATGTCGAAACCGCGCATCATGCCGGAATACCAGCCTGTGCGGTCTTAACCGGGTTCAAAGGACTGGAGGCCCTGCGTCAAACGAACCCGGAACTACTAGTTGAACACCTGGGTGAATTGCACGAGATGATGGTCTCTTCGCATCTCGACCCAATCGCTTCGATGAACCCCTCACAGAACCACTTCCCCATTCCAACGGTCGGAGCACTGATCCATGATCACCAGGGTAGAGTCCTCATGATTCAAACCCACAAGTGGTCCGACAAGTGGGGTATTCCAGGAGGTAAGATCAAGAAAGGGGAGACAGCTCTCGCTGCCTTACACCGTGAAATTGAAGAAGAAACAGCGTTGTCCATTGAAGCCATCGAATGGGTCATGGTCCAAGATGCCATTGAACCACCGGAATTCTATCGCAAGGCACATTTTCTCCTTCTCAACTATACCTGCCGATGCACTTCAACCGAACCAGTGGTCCAACTGAATGAGGAGGCGCAATATTATCGGTGGGTCAAACCTTGTGACGCCCTCAACATGGATCTCAATCAACCCACTCGCACTTTGTTGGAACAAGTCATCCAATCACCGTTCCACCACACCCAGGAGATACCGCATTGAAAGACACCATCATCATTGAAGCGCTGGAGGTTCAATTTCGCGTCGGCGTACCCGATGAGGAGCGCCGCCATCCTCAAAGGCTCTTGATCAGCCTTTATCTTGAAAAAGACTTTCGACCAGCCGCAGACCGCGATGAGGTAGCCTTGACCGTCGACTATGACGCACTCACCCGCCAGTTGATCGCGTGGGGTGAACACCGGGAGTGGAAACTGATCGAAACCTTGGCCAGTGACATAGCGCAATGGGTATTGGCTTCCTATCCCGTTGAAAAAATCAGAGTGGAAATCAAGAAGTTCATCCTACCCCATACCCAATTTGTGGGCGTGTGCATTGAGCGCAAAGCCCCCTGATCGGCCGGACTCATCAAGACCCCAGAAGATTCTCATTGGCTCAAAACCATCATGGATTGGCAAGCTCGGCAGCGAGCATGGCTTCCATTTCAGTCACCTTCTCAGGCTCGAAGGTGTAGAGATTGACCAGCTCTCCCGGATCCCTTCCCAAGTGGTAGAGCTGTCCAGCTGGGCCTCCTTGCCGGGCGGGAATGTTGGCAGGCTTGGAAAACCCGCCCGATCCCAATCCTTGGATCAGTTTCCAAGGCCCATGGCGGAAAGTCATCTTACCATTGCCCGAGGCCAAAGCCAGGGTCTGACGCAGGGAACGCGTCTCGGCGGGCTCACCCACCAAAACAGAATGGAAGCTTCTTCCGTCGGGAGCTGCAGCCTCAGGAAGCGGTTGCTCCACCACCGAGGCCAGGGTCGGTAGGACATCGGTAAAACTTACCAACTGATGGGTCGTACTCCCCGCGGCCACGTGACCGGGCCAACGAATCAGGAAAGGCACACGGTGCCCCGCCTCCCAGGCATCGGCTTTCATGCCACGAAGCCCACCCGAGGAATCGTGGCCTAGACGATTGACGTCTTCCTCATACCAAACCGGCCCATTGTCCGAACTGAAAATCACCAGGGTGTCCTCAGTCATTCCAGCATCCTCCAAAGCTTGGAGCACCTCTCCCACCATGTGATCGACCATCATGGTAAAATCTCCGTACATGCCGGCTGCACTTTTTCCCACAAAGGAAGGCGATGGCAACCAGGGCGTGTGAGGAGCCGGGTAGGCAAGATAAAGGAACAAGGATTCTTCGGAGGCGATGGCTGAATGACGATGGATCACCTGGATGGCTTCCTGGGTAAACCGTGGGAGAACATCTTTCAGCTCCAGCCCTGGAGCAATGCCTCCCTCCCGCCAGAAGGCACCCTGAATGGGCGACCAGCCTTCGGACTGATTGGCATCAATATGACTGGTGGGAGGCACGACTGCACGATCTTGCCGGATGTAGAAATACGGAGGGATATCTGTTGAGGCACGGATGCCGAAATAGCGATCAAAACCTCGATCGATGGGCCCCCCTACTAGGCGCCGATCATAGCCCTTTTCGTCAAACCCCAAATGCCACTTCCCCACCATGGCAGTGTGATAACCGTGCTGTTGGAGGAATCCTGCCAGAGTGAGCTGTGAGGAATCGATGGTGGCCCGAGTTCGCCAGGCACCCGGCTGGGCGCGAAAGGGATACTGACCCGTCATCAATCCGTATCGAGACACGTGGCACAAGGGACCGGCCGCATGGGCATCGGTAAAACGCATGCCACTCTCAGCCAAACCATTGATATGCGGGGTCTCTATCTTGGAGTGTCTATTGTAACAGGCGAGATCCCCATAGCCCATGTCGTCTACCAATATAAGGAGCACATGCGGCATCTTTGCTAGCAGGGACGG
>Ga0255776_10001549_pt1 | contig 26125 bp, 24 predicted proteins | sample 071ome_19_FD_179974 | JGI IMG/M metagenome (GOLD analysis project Ga0255776, IMG submission 179974) | Coastal salt marsh microbial communities from the Groves Creek Marsh, Skidaway Island, Georgia - 071413AT metaG (version 2) | ecosystem: Environmental > Aquatic > Marine > Intertidal zone >... | reverse complement strand
GCAGGGGGCAGGAGGCAGGAGGCAGGGGGCAGGAGGCAGGAGGCAGGAGGCAGGAGGCAGGAGGCAGGAGGCAGGAGGCAGGAGGCAGGATAAGAAAATTTTTTTTACCCTTCTGTCGTCAAGTCCTTTTTTCCCGTTTGTGCAATGTAAGTAAACTGTCCCCAAATACAGACTTGGGCGTCCTGCCTCTTGCCTCCTGCCTCCTGCCTTCGTTTTAAACGTCGAGACGGACTGCGATACCTTCTAGGGCCGGGTCCGGCGCGGGAAACATCTCCATCACCTTGGGGTCGTGACCGGGAATGATGCGGGCGGGATCATCGACCAGGCGCTGCATTTTCTGCCAGCCGTCGATCATCTGGCCAACATCAACCACGATGGGGAACGGCCTGCCCTCGTTCATGTTGGCGGCATAGTGGCTGGCATCGGAGGCCAGTACCAGCCAGCCTCTCTGGGTCCACAGGCGTACCACCTGCAGGCCCTTGGTATGGCCGCCGACATGGTGCAGGGAAATGTTGGGGGCCAGCTCGACATCGCCGTCATAAAACGAGACACGGCCGCCATAGACATTGCGGACCATGGCCACCACCTCATCCAGTTCAAAGGCGTGGGCAAAAAACGGGTTGGCCATGTAGCGCCCGGTGGCGTAAGCCATCTCGCTGTCCTGCAGGTGAAACTGCGCCTTCGGGAACTTGTCGAAATTGCCGATATGATCGTAGTGGAGATGGGTAATGATGACGTCTTCCACGTCTTCGGCCTTCACGCCCAGTTTGGCCAGGCCTTCGGTCGGACAGCGCAGGAATTCCCGCTGCCGTTTGTCGGCCGCCGCCTGGTTGAAACCGGTATCGATCACCCAGGTCTTGCTGTCACTGACGGCCAGCCAGACAAAGTAGTCCATGGGCATGCCGGCTTCGTGGGGGTCGCCGCCCAGGAAATTTTCCGAGGCCTTGCGGTCCACCCGCGCATAGCGAATGGCGTAGACCCGAAAATGCTCCAGTTCTGCCATGGCGCTCAGCTGTCCTCTGCCGCCGCGACCAGGGACTCGAAGTACTTGTACAGCTCGACATTGTCCGCCTCAAACCCCAACTCGACTTCCGCCTTGTCATAGAGGCTGCTGAGCAGGTTGATGAAGTTGCTGGGCGTGCCCTCCGATGCCGCCAGGTCCACGGCAAAACGCAGGTCCTTGGCCATCAGGCCCAGGAAGAACCCGGAATTGAAGGTGCCCGGCAGGATGAACTTCGGAAATTTGTCCTCACTGGAGTTGCTGCGCCCGGTTGAGGCATTGATGATATCGACCATCACTTTAGGATCCAGCCCGAACTTGCTGCCAGTGATGACCGCTTCGGAGGTCAGCGCCAGAGTGCCGGCGGACAGGAAGTTGTTCATCGCCTTCATGGCATGCCCGGATGCCGGCCCCCCGGTGTGGAAGGGCTTGCCCATGACCTCGAAGACAGGACGGCACGCGTTGATCAGGTCCTCGCGCCCCCCCGCCATGATCGCCAGCGCCCCGTCAGCGGCCTTGTATTTACCCCCGGACACCGGGGCATCGATCAGGTGAAAGCCCATGCCGACCAGGTCTTCGCTGAGTGCGCGGGTGTCTACCGGGGAACAGGAACTCATGTCGATAATGACCGCGTCATCCTGGAGTCCACTGGTGACATTGTCGCCGTCGCCCAGCAGTACTTTTCGCACGGCCTTGCCCTCTGGCAGCATGGTGATGACCAGGTCCACCCCGGCGCCAAGCGCCTGCAGCGAAGGTGCTGCGGTAGACCCGGTTTCTTCGCAGAAGCGACCCACCGTGGCGGCATTGAGATCTGTCACGACCAGCGTGTAACCGGCAGCAGCCAGACGAGCCGCCATGGGATAGCCCATGTTGCCCAGGCCGACAAAGCCGATCCTGGCAGGAGGATTGAAGTTTCTCATGCCTTATTCGCCATCCATTTCCTTGATGACCGGCGAGGCCGATCGGAAGCTGTCAACAGCTGCCGGCACACCGCAATAGACCGCGGCCTGCAGAAACACGGCGGCAATTTCTTCATTGCTTAGGCCATTGTTCTTGGCACCGCGAGTATGCACGGCCACTTCATGGGATTTGCCCAGGGCGGTGAGCATGCCCAGGTTGATCAGGCTGCGGTCACGACGGGAAAGCACGCCGCGATTCCAGCCGTCCCCCCAACAGTACTCATTCAGCAGGTCCTGCAGCCCCTGGTTAAAGGCATTGGCATTGTTCATGGCCGCATCGACGTATTTGTCGCCAAGGACTTCACGGCGGGTTTGTTCGCCCAGGGCCTTGAGGGCAGCGCGGGAATCGTCAGACATTTTCAGCTCTCCGGTGATTTAGTAAAAACGAGGCCCGCATCATACAATACCGGCCATAGCGTTGCCATTTGCCAGAAAGCAACGACAACACAGGGGGAAACATGGCACAGAATCCATTCAATCTCGAGCAAAAAACCGCCATCATCACCGGCGGTGCATCCGGTATCGGTGCGGCTACGGCAGAACTTTTCGCCTCGGTCGGCGCCACGGTTTATGTCAGCGATATCGACCAGGCAGCCTGCCGGCAGCGCCATGCCGAATCAGCCTATGCCGACCGCCTGATCGTCGGCCATTGCGATGTCAGTGACGATACCAGTGTGGAAAACTATGTGGCTGGCATTCTAGCCGAAGCCGATGTCGATATTCTCTTCAACAATGCCGGTGCCGGCCTGGTTGGCAGGATTGAACAGACTTCCGATGCGGATTTCGATCGCCTCTACAACGTCAACGTCAAGGGCGTGTTTCGCATGACCCGCGCGCTGATGCCGCATTTTCTCGCCAAAAAAGCCGGCAACATCGTCAACATGGCCAGCATCTGCGGTGTCATCGGAGTGCCCGACCGCTTCGCCTACTGCATGAGCAAGTTCGCCATTGTCGGTATGACCAAGGCCATGGCCATGGATCATGCCAGGGACAATATCCGGGTCAACTGCATCTGCCCGGGACGTATTGCCACGCCCTTCATGCTCGCCCGTATCAATGAATATCCCGATCCCGATGCCATTCGTGCCGACATGGACGCCAGTCAGCCCATGGGCCGAATGGGTGAACCGGATGAAGTGGCGACCGTGGCACTGTATTTGGCTTCGGATGCCTCGGGATTTGTCACGGGGGCCTGTGAGAGTGTCGATGGTGGATGGTTTGCGGGCTAGGAACGAATTTATTGTAGGTCGGATAAGCGCAGCGCCATCCGACAGGGCAGCCAACGGCTGCCTTATCTCGTCGTGTTCGCAACTATCGAAAATAATATGTCGGATGGCGGCCTTGCAGCCTTATCCGACCTACAACCTATCAGAGTGAAAGCCACTACCGCCCTGGCCACTCGATCTGGCCCATCGCGGCGTCATCCGGATACACCGTCACCGGTTTGCCTTCCTGCCACTGGATGACCAAGATGCCGGCATCGATGCGTTTGCCGGTCGCATCGAAACGCACCCGCCCACCGGCAAAGTAGTCGGCCGCGCCGGTAGTGATGTCCATGCTGTGCAACGCCGTGTTGACCGCGACACTGTCAACTGTCGGCGCCAGCTCCAGGGCTTCCTTGATCAGCCAGATATGGCCAAAGGCACACAGGGGGTTCTGGGTCATCCAGGGCTCACCGGAAAAGGCCATATAATCGGCGATCATCTGTTCCTGTCCTTTTGTGCTCCAGTTCGCCACGATCGACATCACGCCTTCCAGCAGCGCTGCTGGCATGTTCGCGGCCAGATCCGGCGAACCCATGGCGGCGCCGTTACTGATGGTGGGAATACGCCCGCGTCCCAACCCGAATTCGTTCATCTTTTCCAGCAGCAGCTTGGTATCGGAGATGGCGGTTGGCAGCAGCAACAACAGATCCGGACGCCGTGAGCGCACGCGCTGTATCAGTGGGGTGGCATTGGCCAACGGTGGTGTAAACACCTCGTTGACCAGCAGTTCCAGGTTGTTGTCAGCCAGCGCCGTGCCATTGACGATGGGTTCCACGAACGCCACCGACGCTGCCGTGTTATCCATCACGATGCCGATGGTCTCGGGACGCTCGCCGGAGGCCTGCTCGGCGATATCCAGCAGCAGTGGCAGCGCATTTTCACTCTGGTAGGCCCCGGTCGCGGAAGTCTGGAAGACATAGTCGTATCCGCGCGAGGTGATCTGGTCGGAGTAGCTCAGGGTAAGCATGGGAATCTGCGCACGCTCGGTGACCTCGGTCACAGCCAGGGTAAATGAGCTGAGATAGGAGCCGGTCACGCCCACCAGGTCAGGTTCATCTGCGACCATGCGCTGGGCGGCGTTTTTGGCACGCTCAACCGAATCGCCAGTGTCAAACACCACCAGTTCCAGCGGCCGGTTGCCGTGCGCGGCAATACCGCCGCCGGCATTGATCTGTTCAACAGCTAGCTCGGCAGCCGCCCGCATCACCTGCCCCTGCCGGGCCCAGGGGCCGGACAGCGGAACGACCAGGCCAACCTTGATCGGCGCCTGTGCCTGTACGGTCAGTGCAGCGAATGCACACAGAAAAACGGTGAGAAACCTCAACCCCTTCATAGAACCCCCTAGTTATTGTTTTGCGCAATGATTAAACGGGGGATGTGGGGTGTCAAGGAAGGCGGTCTTGGATGCAGTAGGTTTCGCGGCTGAAGCCGTTATACAAAGTGTTGTAGGTCGGCATAGGACCGAAGGTCCGTTTGCCGATATTCGTCATGCCCATTGTCGGCAAACAGTGCGATGCACTTATGCCGACCGACGAACTAGGCCGACTTACAACGACAACACACTGTAGGAGCGGCTTCAGCCGCGAACCGGAAATGAGAAAATGCAGGCAACAAAAAAGGGAGCCGTTCGGCTCCCTTTCGTGAATGGTCTGGTTCCAACGGAACCCTTCAAAAACCAATCAAACATCAGTTCCTGAGGAGGATGTTATGTTCGCCTCCGGACGCTAGTACCGGATTGAACATTTACACCAATACCCGTTGAAACCTTGCACATATCACTAGACATTGGATCACCTCCTTTGGTTTTTCAGTTGAATTGTGACTTAAATTACAGGCATCCCGTGTCACTGTCAATCATCAATTCACTGACACGAAACACCCCCTTACAGGGACAATAACGTGTCCTCCAGCACCAGGGTTTGCACGGCCTGATAGTGGGACAGAAACACCTGACCGTTCAAAGCCGCGAGAAAATGCGTGCCTTCCAGGTGATCCATGACCGGGCCTTTGACTTCCGACAAATGAAAGCCCACCCCCTGCTCCTTCAGGATCTCGTTCATGGATTCGAGCACTTCCAGGGCACTGATATCGATTTCATTGACCGCGTTGCACATCAGGATGATGTGCTCCAGTTGAGGCCGCTCGTTGAGATTGCGAAAAATCTCTTCCTCGAGGTGAGTGGCATTGGCAAAGTAAAGGCTTTCATCAACACGCAGCTGCAGGATGGTAGGAAACGTTTCAACCTGATGGCGCTTGACGTTTCGGAAATGTTTGGTGCCCTTGATCTCGCCGACCTCGGCAATATGCGGGCGTGAGGTCTTGTACAGATGCAATACCAGGGACGCGGCCACACCGGTGGAGACACCGGTTTCCACTCCTGCCAGCAGGGTCACCACGATGGTGGCAGCCACGGCAATGAAATCGCTGCGGGAGTAGACCCAGGTCTTCTTCAGGATGCTGAAATCCACGAGGCCGAGCACGGCGATGATGATGGTGGCTGCCAGCGTGGCTTTGGGCAGCAGCGCCAGGTAGCCCGTCAGGGTCATGGTGGCAACCCCGATGCCGATGGCAGTAAACAAACCGGCGGCCGGTGTGCGTGCTCCCGCATCATAGTTCACGACCGAGCGCGAGAATCCCCCGGTCACCGGAAAGCCGCCGGACAGGGCCGAGCCGATATTGGCCGCACCGAGACCGATCAGTTCCTGGTTCTGGTTGATTTTCTGCCGCCGCTTGGCGGCCAGGGTTTTGCCCACAGACACGGATTCGACGTAGCCGATCACGGAAATCAGGATCGCCGGCAGGGCCAGTTCCTGCACCATGGTGCGATCAATCCCCGGTAAAGCTAGGTTCGGCAGACCGGCAGGTATCGCCCCGACCAGCGCCACGCCAGCGCTGCCAAGGTCGGCCAGGCCGGCCCAGGCAATGGTGATGATGACAGCAATGACTGGCGCCGCCTTGACGATAATTCCCGCGGCAAACGCAGGCACCCCGAGCCGGTCGAGTCCTTGCTTCAGCCACAACCGGGCAGCAGTCAGAAACACCAGGGCAAACCCGCCGACCCAGAGCGTTTCCGTGCTGGTTTCCGGCAGACCTTCAAGCAGAGAGGTCAATTGTTCAGGCAAGTTATCGCCACCGGCCTGGATGCCAAGAATATGACGCACCTGGCCGACAGCGATGATGATCGCCGAGGCCGTGATGAACCCGGCAACCACCGGATGGGACAGAAAATTGGCCAGGAAGCCGAAGCGCAAAATGCCCAGCAGGACCAGGAAGATCCCCGACAACAGGGCGAGAATGACGGCGGCCTGCAGGTATTCGGCCTGAGTGGCCAGCCCCATGCTGCCAATGGATGAAGCAGTCATCAGGGAGACTACCGCCACCGGCCCGACCGCGAGTGTGCGACTGCTGCCAAACACCATGTAAAACACCAGCGGCAGAATGCTGGCATAGAGACCGACTTCGGCGGGCACACCGGCCAGCAAGGCATATGCCAGCGACTGTGGCACCAGCATGATGGTGACAATAACAGCGGCAACCAGGTCATCGGTAAACTGGTCCTTGTCGTACTGCCTGAGCCACTGCACACAGGGAAAAATTTTTTCCAGGGTTGTTGTCACTGATTTTTATTCAAACCTGTTTATGCACTGCTTGTGGATGACGGCTTTTGGATCACTACGGAATAGCCGGTGTGACCCATGACGTGGTGATGTCACCACGCTGTTTAGGATTCCAGGTCGGCCAGCTTCTTCGGCTTCACCAGGGTCTCCTTGCCCTTGAGCATGCCATCCCAGTACAACCTGGGCATGACCACCTTTTTGAGGAACCAGGCCAGCCATGTGGGCTGGGTGCCTTCCAGCAACCAGGTTGGCAAAGAGGGTGACAGCTTACCGCCATAGCGGAATTCGGCCAGCACGATCTTGCCGCGCTCCACGGTCAGCGGACAGGCGCCATACCCGTCATAGCCATACTCGGTTTTGCCCTGGCGCATGTCTTCCAGCACATTACAGGCCACCACCGGCGCCTGCTTGCGCACCGCTGCAGCGGTTTTCGCATTGGCGGTATTGGCAACATCACCGAGCGCCCAGATGTTGGCGTACTGCTTGTGGCGTAACGTGTTCGCGTCCACGTCGACCCAGCCGGCCTGGTCGGCGAGCGGGCTCTGACGAATGAAATCCGGTGCCGTTTGCGGCGGGCATACGTGCAGCATGTCGAAAGTGGTCTGCACGATGTCCGTGTTGCCATCGGCGTCGGTGCGCTTGAACCAGGCTGTTTTCGCCGGGCCATCCACCTTCACCAGATTATGGTTGAGATTGAGCGCGGCTTTGTATTTCTCGATGTATTTGGTCAGGGCCGGCACGTACGCTGCCACGCCGAACAAGACGCCACCAGCGTTGTAAAACCCGATGTCGATATCCTTGAGCACGTTGTTATCCAGCCAGTAGTCACCGGACAGGTACAACACCTTCTGCGGCGCCCCGGCACACTTGATGGGCATAGGCGGTTGGGTGAATACAGCCTTGCCGGATTTCAGTGACTGCACCAGTTGCCAGGTGTACGGCGCACAGTCTGGCAGGTAATTGGAAGTAACGCCGTTCTGGCCCAGCGTTTCGCGCAAGCCTTCCACGGCATCCCAGTCCAGTTTCAGGCCAGGACAGACAATCAGTCGTTCATAAGTCACTACGTCGCCGGAGGCCAGTTTTACCTGGTCTTCCTCGGGAGCGAATGTGACCACGGCGTCCTTGAGCCACGTCACCTGCCTGGGCATGACTGACTTCATGTCACGACGGGTCTCGGCGACATTGAAGATGCCGCCCCCGACCATGGTGAAACCGGGCTGGTAATAATGATCATCCGCCGGATCGATGATGGTGATCTGCAGACCAGGCTGCCGCTTCAGCAGACTCGAAGCTACCGAGATACCGGCACTGCCGCCCCCCACAATGACGATGGCACTGTTTAGCTTGTTGTTCATGGTCTTCTCCTGCTGCGGGACTTATTTGAAAGCGTTAATGGGCAATTTTAAATATACCCGGCCGTTATCTTCTTTCGGCGGCATATGGCCGGCACGCATGTTGACCTGCAGCGAAGGCAGGATCAGGCGCGGCATATCCAGCTTGGCATCGCGTTTTTCCCGCATCGCCACAAACTCATCCTCACTGACGCCGTCATGGACATGAATGTTGTGCTGTTTTTCCTGGGCCACCGAAGTCTCATAGGCCACGTCCCGGTTCTCGGGATAGTCGTGGCACATCAACAAGCGCATGTCATCCGGCAGGGACAGTACCTGCATGATGGACTGGTGCAGCGTACGGGCATCACCACCGGGAAAATCGGCCCGGGCGGTGCCCACATCTGGCATGAACAGGGTGTCGCCGACAAAGGCGCAGTTGCCAATCACATGGGTCATGCAGGCCGGCGTATGTCCCGGGGTGTGCATGGCGTAGGCGGTCAGCCCGCCAATCTGGTAACTGTCCCCGTCACGGAACAGCACATCAAATTGTGATCCGTCCCGTTTGAAGGCAGGCTCGGCATTGTAGATCCCGGCAAATACTTCCTGGACCACGGTGATGTTGGCGCCAATCCCGATCTTGCCGCCCAGGGCTTCCTGAATGTACGGCGCGGCTGTCAGGTGGTCAGCATGGACATGGGTTTCAATCAGCCATTCCAGCGTCAGTTGCTGGTCCCGGATCCACGCAATCATGGCATCGGCACCTTCATGGGTGACCGTGCCGGAGGCATAGTCGATATTCAGCACGCAATCGACCACGGCACAGGCCTGGGAACCCGGATCCCTGACCACGTAGGAAAAAGTTTCCGTGTCCTGGTCAAAAAACGCTTTCACGTCCGGCCGAACTTGCATCTGCGGGCTGAACGGCAAGGGTTTGGTCATGGTGTCTTCCTTGGTTTCTGTTGTCTCGGGGTACGCGCAAACTGGTACCGCCCCGAGGGGCGCAGCATATCTGGCTGTTCTTACCCGTACTGAGCAGGTTCTGTGCCAGCCTGCCAAGCTGCACGGCAAAAAATTTTATCTTATTGATATTTAAGTATATTTATGCGGGTGGCGCAAACCTCGCCAGGTCATGACGCGTAGCCCTTGTGCCACAAATGACAAGCAAACTGTTATATCTGGCAAAACCGTGGCCGGGGCTGGCTGCCGGACTTCGAGGCGATTGTTGAATCCCGGCGCGCCAGGGCTGACTACATGCCCAGGTAGGCCTGCCGGATACGATCGTTGTGCTGCAGTTCAGCCGGTGCACCACTCAGGATGATGCGTCCCGCCTCCAGCACATAAGCCCGGTCGGCAAAATGCAGGGCTTCGGCCACCCGCTGCTCGACCAGCAATATGCTCAGGCTGCGCTTGCGATGAATCGCTACCAGCCGCTCGAAAATTTCATCGGCAATGGCCGGCGCCAGTCCCATGGAGGGTTCATCCAGCATGAGGATGTCTGGTGCCGCCATCAGCCCCCTGCCGATGGCCAGCATCTGCTGCTCTCCACCCGACAGGGTGCCGGCAGCCTGCGCGCGCCGATCCTTGAGGACGGGAAACCACTCCAGCACCTGATCCAGGTTGTGTGTAAACGCACTGTCATCACGACAGGCGAAGGCGCCCATCTCCAGGTTCTCCAGCACAGTCAGCGTTGGAAACACCTGGCGCCCTTCCGGCACATGCGCAATGCCGAGATGGGGACGCTGCGCGGCCGGCACGGCAAACAGGTTACGACCCTCCCACATCATGGAACCGCCGGAAGGCGTGACCAGACCCGAGATGGTTTTGAACAACGTGCTTTTGCCGGCACCATTGGGGCCGACAACGGCGACGAACTCACCCTGCGACACGCGCAGGAAAATATCGTGCAGCACGTCGAAGTCGCCGTAACCGGCGCAGACATCCTGCAACTGCAACAGTATCGGCTCACTCATGACCGGGTTCTCCCTTAGTCCTGGCTGCCCCTGCCGCCGCACGTTTCTCAGTTCCCTGCAGCCACTTCTTGCCGAGGTAGGCCTCGATCACGGCCGGATCCCGCACAATCACATCAGGTATGCCCTCGGCCAGCATGGCGCCATGATCCAGCACGATGAAACGGTCCACCAGCTGCACCATGGCCTGCATGCTGTGTTCAATAATCAGCACGGTGATACCCAGTGCCCGCACTTTCCGAAGTACTGCCAGCATGTCCTGCATGGCCACCGCATCCAGGCCGGCCAGGATTTCATCGACCAGGATCAGGGTCGGCCTGGAAGCCAGCGCCCTAGCCAGCTCCATCAGGCGCAGCTCCTTGGTGGTGAGATTGGCAGCCGGGTAGTCGTGCAAGTCATGCAGTCCGACCAGCTGGACCGCGGCCGAGGCATAGCGCACGGCCTGCTGGCGCGAGTCGGCATGCACATAGGCGCCCAGCACCACGTTATCGAGCACCGACAAATGCGTGAAAGGTCTTGGCACCTGGAAGGTGCGCGCCATGCCCAGGGCACAGCGGCGGTTGGGTCGCTGCCGCCCCAGCGGCTGACCGTGGAAACGGATTTGGCCGGCATCGGGGGGTATGAACCCATTGAGCAGGTTGAACAAGGTGGTCTTGCCGGCGCCGTTGGGACCGATAATGCCGAGCAGTTCACCATGGCGGACGGAAAAGGACAGGTCGTTGGTCGCCTGCAGTCCACCGAAAGCCTTGGACAGGGCGGTCACCGCAAGCACCGGATTGTCATGGGGATTTTCATCGGGGATGGGAGGCACCACCAGCAGCTCATCACCGGCACCGAAATCGGCCGTGGCGGCTGTTGAGCCCAGCAGCCGGACCTGCCCCGGCTTGCGCCAGGCCTGGAGTTTCAGCAGCAGGCCCTGGGGCGCAAACAGGATGACCACGATAATCGCAATACCGTACACCACTCCCTGGATACCCGGAAAATCGGCGGCATAGCGGGCATAGAGCAATTCACTTAGGGGCACCAGGACAAAGGCGCCCAGCACGGGTCCCCACAGGGTGCCGACACCGCCGAACATGGCAAAGATCAGGGCCTGGGCCGAAACCAGCATGCCGAACACGGCCAACGGCGTCACCACCAACAGCACCACGGCATAGAAGCCGCCGGCTGCCCCAGCAATGGCAGCACTGACCGTAATGGCGGCCAGTTTCCATTTCAGGGTGTTGATGCCTGCCGCCTCGGCAGCGTCCTCGTCAAGCTTGATGGCCAGCAGCGCCATGCCAAAGCGGGAATGGGCCACGGCTGAACTGGTGAGCAGCGCCGCCACCAGCAACGCCAGCCCCAACAGGATATGCCAGCGCCCGTTTTCGAACTGCATGAAGAGCACCGGTGCTTCCCGGTGCATTGGCAGGGCCACTTCCTGGTAGCCCAACCACTCAAAGACATACAGCAGCGCCAGCGGATAGGCCAGCATGGCCAGGGCGAAATAGTGTCCGCGCAGGCGAAAGGTCGGTAATCCCACCAGCAGACCGGCAGCCCCACCGGCCAGGGTGGCCAGCACAATGGTGAGCCACGGATTGAGCTCCCACACCACCAGGCACAGGGCTACTAGGTAGGCGCCCAGCCCGAAGAAGGCAGCATGGCCGAAACTGATCAGGCCGCTATAGCCGGACAACAGGTTCCACGACACACCCATCACCGCCCAGACCGGCACGATGGTCATGATGAGCTGGTAATAGGAATTGCTGACCAAGAAAGCCAGCACGGCATAGACCAGGGCGAACACGCCAATATGCAGGCTGTCCCGTTTCAGTCCGGACAGGGTTGCCAGGTTCATGCGATGCGCTCCCGGCGCCCGAAAAAGCCCTGGGGCCGGAGCAGGATAATGAGCAGGAAGCAGACAAAGATGACCGTGTTCTGCAACTGGTTGGGCAGAATGATGGCGGACACCTGCTGCAGGATGCCGATGGTCAGGCCTCCGAGAAATGCTCCGCGAATACTGCCGAGACCACCCAGCACCACCCCGGCATACATGATGATCACATACTCGGTGCCAATGTAGGGCTGGAAGGAAATATTGGTCGCGAGCAGGCCACCGCCGATGGCGGTGATACCGACCCCGAAGCCGAATGCCATGCGATGGGCGCGATCGACATTGATGCCCATGTAAGTGGCCGCATCGGGGTTGTCCGCGGCAGCGCGCAGGGATTTGCCAAGCCGCGTCCTGGCCATGAGCAGGCCGAAGGCACTGACCACGACGACAGCGAGAATGGCAGCGATGGTCTGCGCCTGGTTCACGAACACACTGACGCGGTCACCGACCATCGGTCCCCATTCCCAGGCACTGTAGGACAACTCGTTGCTGACCGACACCGGACTCGAGCCAAACAGGAACAGCCCGCCGTTTTGCAGGACCAGCGCAATCCCCAGAGTCAGCACGAGTTGCGCGTAATGTCCCTGGGCTTCCAGGCCGCTGGCTTGCCGGCCCGTGACCGAATGGATCAGAGAACGGTGCAGCGCCATGCCCAGCACAAACAGGGCGGGCCCGGCCAGCAGCGCCAGCATGAAAGGAAACCAGACGCCGTCAAAAAACGCCCAGCTGCCGAACCAGGCAAAACAGAAATAGGCAAAGTACATGCCGAGCATCATGAATTCGCCTTGGGCGAAGTTGATGACACGCATGACGCCGAAAATGATGGTGAGCCCGACACACATGAGGCCATACATGGCCCCGATCAGCACGCCCGCAACGAGGGACTGGAGAATGTTTTCCAGGGTCTGCAGGCCATCCATGGATTATTTCCCGGCTTTGGTGCTCGTGCGGAACGGCATCGACAACAGGAACAGCCAGGTGGAAAAGGACATCAGCTTCATGCCCTTGCGTGCCTCCTCCGGCGTCAGCTTCGCGGTCATGGGCATGGACTGGAAGATCTTGCCCTTCACGACCAGCTTGTCGCCGTCACGTTCAATGGCGGAGACATCCATCAGCTCACTGCCGTCCTGGGAGTAAATTTTCATACTGCTGTCCTGTTGGCCATATGGCGTTGATCATTCGCGGCTGAAGCCGCTCCTACAAACATTCGAAGCCGTAGGAGCGACTGCAGCCGCGAATCAATTCATCACTGTTTTTTAACCGGCAATCGGTAATCTGCAATCGGTACCTGTCACCATCAACTGATGACCTTGTCGAAATCCATGCCCATCTGGTCGAACATGGTCATGGCGGTACCGCGACCGGCACCGAACACGCCGCCGCCGGGATGCTGGAACGGGCCGACCAAGTACAAGCGCTCGATGCCAGGCACCGTATTCTTGCCCAGTTCAGGTGTCGGCCGATGGGCACCAAACTGATACAGGTAAGGTGCGACACCGTGAATATCGCCTTTCTGGAAACTGGCCGAGGTGCGCTCCATGTCCAGCGGTGAATCACAGTGCCAGTCGAGAATGATGTCGCGACTCAGGTTGGGCACGTAGGGCTGCATGTTGGCAATCATGTGATCGGCAAACGCTTCCTTGTGCCGGTCCCAGGCTGCTGCGCCGCCATCGGGATGCTCGTAGGGACAATAGTCCCAGGCGTGCATGGTGGCCTTACCCTCCGGAGCGCGGGACGGATCGATGTTGGTGGCCGATCCCAGCGCACACAGGGAGTTGCGCGGGATGCGTCCATAGCGCAGATCATCGAAGTGATCGCGCAGCGTGTCGATACTGTCCGGCAGCAACTCGATCATCATGGCCTTTTTCACATGATCACCGGCGGCAAACTGCAGCGGTTCATCAAGCGCGGCATGGATGGTGAAAACACAGTTGGCCGACAGCTCGACTTTTTTCGCCGTCTGGGCCACGAAGGGATCCAGGCCGTCGACCATGTCCGGCAACAGGTGCGGGTGGATGGCGCCAATCACGGCGTCCTTCGCCCGGATCTCGCGCCCCTCATCCGTGACCACCCCCACTGCGCGACCGTCGGACACCAGCACCTTGCTGATTGAGGTATTGGTCACGACTTCGCCACCGAAATCCTCGATACAGTTCACCAGTGCCTGGCTGAGCATACCGCTACCGCCCTTGGCGACACCGATGCCGTATTTTTCCAGCCACCCCAGGAACATGAAGGGCCCAATGCCGGTGCCCTTCTCTTCCGGACCAGTCAGGTTTTCGCTGACCATGCGCAGGAAGTGCAGGCGCACGCGTTCGTCCTGGAAATACTCCAGCACGATGTCATAGGCGCTTTTCATCATAATGCTCATGATTTCCTGACCCTCACGGCTCTGATCCATCATGGCGTACATAGCCCCGATTGGTGCCGGTGGGGTATAGAGGGTACCAACCAGAGCCGGCAGAATGCCGGCCGCCTTTTCCGAGAAGCGGCGATAGCTTTCCGCATCAGCCTCGGAGAAGCGGGCGATTTCGGCAATGTTCTTCTCGCGGTCAGTATGAATGGCCAGCGTGTTGCCATCGGGGAAGACCGAGATCATGGGAATTTCGGGATGGATGTATTCCAGGCCGTATTTGGACAGCAGACCCAGTTCGTCATTGACGATCATCGGATTGGCCTGGATGAAGATATGGGCCATGGAGTGCTGATCGTGCTTGAAGCCCGGACGGGTCAGTTCACGTGTCACCACGCCCCCGCCAATCCAGTCCTGGCGTTCCAGGACGAGTACTTTCTTGCCGGCCTTGGCCATGTAGGCGGCCGCCACCAACCCGTTGTGGCCGGAGCCGATGGCTACGACATCATAAGAATCTGACATGAATCCCCCTTCAATCATGCTGGTATGGCAAGTGCCAGGACGTGTTATGTGAACCCCGGCTTATGTCCGGGTCCGGTGCTTTCATATATCGTACTTTCGGTCTTGCTTTCGGTCTTGCTTTCGGTCTAGCTTTGGGCTTGCCCGCAGCAAGCAGCGTCCTGTATCTTGCGAGTCAAAAGCCAAGCAAGCATACCAAAGAAAAGGGGAGTGTGTTGATATGTCAGACAGTGAAAAACAGAACGAAACACTGGTCAGAAAATTCTTTGAAGTCCTCAGTGCCGGCGACCTGGAAACCCTCCGTGGCATGTTCCGCGAGGACGCCTGCTGGACCGCCATGTCCAAGGAGATTCCCGGTGCCGGTGCCCATCCCGGGCGTGACCACATCATCGATGAATTCCTAGCGCCCGTGCGCGGCCTGTTCATTGACGGCGATCCCAAGGTGACCATCCACAAGCTCATGGCCAAGGACAACATGGTCTATGCTGAAACCCAGGCCACGGGCACGTTCCAGCACGGGCAGATGTACGACAACCTGTATTGCTGGGCCTTCGAAATTATCGATGGCCAGATTGACCAGGTACGTGAGTACATGGACAGCCACTACATCATGAGTGTGGTGCCGAGTTAATCCGGTAGCACCCTGCACGATGTTCGCGGCGAAAGCCGCTCCTACGGTATCAACTCTTTGTAGGAGCGGCTTTCGCCGCGATGGCAACCCCCGTACCCATCCGCACCCATCCATTTTCCCTATCGCAACTCATCACGCCGCTTGATTAACTGTTCCTTGTTATGATCGGCATCGTCGTAATCGGCACACTTGTTATAACCGATGAGTGCCAACGACTTTGCGCGCAAGCTTAATGGCATAAATCTCATTCCACATTGATAGCTTTCACTGAACAGACTCTGCAGAACTGTTTTCAGTGCTCTCAATTTATGTTCCACTCTTTATGTAATGGCCAGCGTTTTTGGCACCAAAATATTACACTAGAATTTGGAGTGGAGAGATTCACGGGTGCAGGCGGCAGTGGCGTTGCTACATCGCTGTGTCACTCCAAATGGCAGGATACACAAAGCCTACCTACTAAGAAAACGCCACCAGCGCCTGTGCACACACTCCTGAAGCCTCTCAAAACCCTATCCATACACTTTTCTACTGACTTATTCTCTTTATGTATATGCCCAGACATAAAAAGTTCATATTATTTGTAGGCTGTAATATGATGATTTTTTGAAATGTTGACTTAATGAAAAAATGCGCAATCTCCCCATAAATATTTTTCTGCTGCTATTAGCTATATCGTCCTATTCATCAGCTGCAGAGACAAACTATACAGCCATAAAGGCTATCAAGACCAATGGAAAAGCTAGTGGCTCAACTTTCCAGCTCTCTGTAAAAGGATTAGCCTCAGACTCTGAAATAACCTCCGCTGACAGTACCGTAGTTACTCTCAATATTAGTGCGGAACCGGAGGATGTCGGCAAAACCGCCGAATTATTCAATGTTGTTTTAGTGAATAATAAAAAATGGTGGATGCTTAATGAAGATGGTGTTTATGTTTCATGGAATGCATCTCTTAAGTCTTTATTGCCATTTAAGGAATCGGTGACTTTAGAGAAAACATTTTCGACGGAATTCCTGAAGGGCAATTTTAATGTCACCGGTGAGCTGCGATATTTCTTTGCATACTTAGTCGATGGGGCTAATTATTTAGTTGCCACACCAAAAGCTGTAAAAATTAATATAAATAAAGGTGATAGGAAAGATAACAAGTCCGAAAACATGGCTTTTTATCGGGAAAATATTGAAGATCAGATTGTTCAATCAAGGTGCATTGCTTGTCATGTTGATGGAGGTTTAGCCAGAAACTCAATACTTAATTTTGCCAGAGCAAACGATCTGTCTGCTGAAAATAATTACGATGTTTTTAGAATGTTTCTGGCCTCAATAAATGATGACGTGGATTTCGTTCTTTCCAATGCATCTGGTGGAAACAATCACCCTGGTGGAGCGCAAGTTCAAAAAGGTGATGCTGTATATAAGTCTCTCGAAATTGTATTACGTTCTATTGTGAACGGTGGCGCGACTTCATCTATTAATTTCGGTGACCCCCAAAAAAGTTTGACTAGCAGTTTGAACTATTTTGATGGCGCAGAGCTTGAGACTAAAGAAAAAACTCTGAGGCGTGCGTCAATTATATTGGCTGGACGCCTACCTACTCAGGGAGAGATTTTGAGGGTTGAAAATGGTTCAGAAGAATCCTTAAGAGAAGCAATCTTGGAATTAATGGAAGAAGATAAATTCCACGAGTTTATCGTCGAAGGTGTAGAAGATAGATTATTAATTAGAGGTGCAAATTTTGCTTTAAATACATTTTTTCCTCATTTCCCTAAATTAGCAAACGCGGCTACGAACTATGCAATTAGTACAAATAGTGCAAATGATAATGAGGTAATGTCCAAGTCTAGCAAATCTGCTTCAAAGACGGTACATGAGCTATTTTCGTATGTGATTCGAAATGATAGACCCTACTCAGAGATTTTAACGGCCGATTATATGATGCTAAATCGTTACCTGAATGATTACTTAGAGGGTGATGCAGCTTTCTCCGATGAAGAATCGGAAGACTTTTACAAACCAGCAGAAATAAAAGGATACTACAACAGGGAGCAGACAGAATGGGAAGAGGGAGAGTTTTTAGCTAATTTTAGAAAGGTAAGAATTAAGGAGGGGGAAAAACCATTAAATGAATACCCCCACGCTGGCATTCTATCTGATTGGCATTTTTTAAAAAGATACCCAACAACACCAACCAATAGAAATAGGGCTAGAGCGAGATGGGTCTTATATCATTTTCTTGATATAGATCTGGAAAAATCAGCACAACGACCAACCGATGCAATGGCATTAATCGACACGAATAATCCGACCATGAACAATGCCAACTGCACGGTATGTCATGAAACCTTGGACCCTATAGCTGGCACTTTTCAGAATTGGGGGGTTGATAATTACTACAGGGGTGATAACGGTGAAGATGCCTTGGATAACTTTTATAAGTACCCTCCTGAAGGGGAAGAGAGAATGTACGTTGATGGAGATACATGGTATCGAGATATGCGCTCCCCAGGCATATTTGGAAGCACAATAAGCGATTCAGAATATTCTTTACAAGAATTGGCTTACGCTATCGTCAAAGAAGAAGGGTTCTTTACATCGGCAGTCAAATTCTGGTGGCCAATACTGCTTGGCGAAGAGCCTATCAATAGGCCAACGATAGCAACTGACCAAGGCTTTCAAGCTCGATTGGATGCATATAACGCGCAACAGTCATTGATAAGTGAGTTGAGTGAGGAGCTGAAATTAACACAAAATATCAAAGATGTTTTAGTTGGAATTATACTTTCGCCATTTTTTCGCTCCGAGAAGAAAAGCAATGTTAGTTATGATTTTAACGATAAAACATTCTTAGGTAATCTTGGAAATGAGCAGCTGCTAAACACTGTTCAGATAAGGAATAAGACTGAGAGTATAACAGGCATAGTCCTGGGCAGATGGCCCAAAACACCCAACGATGCCTTTGACAAACCTTGGTATTTTTTATCTCAGTTTAATTCAGTGTTAGGTGGACACGATTCAGCATTCGTAAAAAAACGAAGCGAGCTGACTTCGCCAGCTTTTTACAAGACTATGCAGCTTCATGCTGCAGAGTTGTCGTGCATGGCTGTTGCATTTGATTTTTATAGAAATGATAGTGACAGAAAGTTATTTAGTGGGATCGATCTTAGTGATTCACACCTTTCAGATAGAGCAAAAATATCCAAACAAATTGCAAAACTTCACTCAATATTCTTAGGTAAAAATGTGAACGAAGATGATGAGATAGTTGTTGATTTAGAGGCTATTTTTGAAAAGAGTTATAACAAAGCTAAAAATAATAATACGACGAATTTAAACTGTAACTTGATGCAAGATATGGTTGCTCTTGGCAATCTAGGGATTGATGTGACAGATTTTTTGACAATGGAAAAAGAAAATATCTATTACAATTTTTCAATAGATTGGAGCACCGCAAATTCTCTTATGATGAATCTTGGCATATCAAGGGATGAAACATTTACCAAGAAAGCTTGGTCAGACGTAATTTTCTATTTAATGTCGGATTACAAATACATTTATGAATAGTTCTTTTTCTGATAGCAGGCGCGCTTTGCTTCGCAAATTGTCACTTCTACCTTTGCCTCTAGTGGGTAATGTGCCAACTATTAGTCTCGCCGCAGAGGCTAATACAGAAAATTTTCTGTCTATACAAGTTAATGGTGGATGGGACATTAGCTGTTTTTGTGACCCCAAAGAGAATATTGGTGGTGAAAAGATTATTACCAAATGGTCTCTTGAAGATGTAACGCAAGAAGAGGGTAATATTAGATACGCACCTTTTGCAAAAAATGATATTTTCTTCAAGAAGCACTATCAGAAAATGCTGGTTGTGAATGGCGTCGATACTCAGACAAACGCCCATGAAACCGGGGTAATGGTTTCTTATACAGGTAGGCACGCGGAGGGTTTGCCATGTTTTTCAGCTCTACATGCGCTTATATATGGAGGCACTTTGCCTTTGCCTTATGTTGCATTTAATTCATCTGCAAGTTTTACTGAAAACGCAATTTCTATCCTTCAAGCTCAAGCTGATTCAATAATTCAGATATCAGATAGTTCTTTTAACAATAGAATAGACCAAGATATTCTAAATGAGATTGAAGGTCTTCATGCCAAAAATTCATATAACATGAGCAATGAAACCGGCGTGTTGCCAATTAATATTCAAAAAAGAATGCAGTTTTATCAGTCTGTAAAAAATGCGGACAGGTTGCCAGAGCTTCTACAGTTTTTGCCATCGGTTGAGGAAATTCAATCATTGCCTGATTTAAAAAGACAAATTCTTGTTTCATTAGCATTATTTAAAGCAGGGCTGACATCTACTGTTGACATAGGGCATGGTGGTTATGACAGTCACACTAATAATGATAGTACCCAGCAAACATTACTATCCGAACTAACAGATTCAATAAATTATTTGTGGGATCAAGCAGAAATCATGGGAATAAAGGATGATTTATTCCTAATGGTCGGTTCTGACTTTAGCAGGACGCCTTACTATAACTCTGGTAATGGTAAAGATCATCATCCAAGTGGAAGTTACATTTTCATGAAAGAAAATGCTAATTTTACGAATAAAACAATTGGAAGTACTGATCAGTTACAGAATCCAATAGGCGTTGATGAAAAAACACTCAATTCGGATGGGAGCGGCATATTGCTGTTACCTGGTCATATACAACAATCATTAAGAAAATATTTTGGAGTGGATTTAACAATATTCAATGAGCAGTTCCCTCTCAAAGTAGACTCCGACATTTACATTTTTTCATAACATCCCTCTTAAACAGGAATAACCTATTTTTTTGGACTGCCCCCGGCGCACTAGCCAGCAGCATCAGCAATCCGGCAAACCTGCCAAGTCCCCGCAGGGTTTTCATAGCGCAACTCCCGATTCAGACCCCACACACTATAAAAGTCTACAAATACTGCGCGCTTTAATGTCAATCAAGACATTCGGCGACAATGCCCAGGCGGGCTGAAGCCGTTATCGGGATGGATTCGGAAAGGGAAGTGTCCTGAACCGCAGGAATGCCGCTCAGTGATGGTCTTCGAGGTGCTTGCGCTCGTACTCGCGCTGCGCCACGTCCTGCTCTTTCTTGACGGAATTGGCGCGCGCCCTGGCAGTCTGGAACGACTTGGCCCGGGTTTTCGAGGTGCTCACAGCGGCCACGGTAAACTGCTTTTCGAGATCACTGCTGTCGCACTCGGGACAGTCAGGTGACTCGTTCAGCTTGACGATTTTCTCGAACAGATTGCCGCAGTTGCGGCATTTGTACTCATAGATTGGCATGGCGCCAAGGATACACCAGCTTAGCCACCGGGTGTAGCCATCGCCTCAGATGAACCAGTCTGTCGGCCTGTCATCGACCAGTACCGTGATCATTGGCCTTGTCGTGGTGATTATCATGATGGCTGGCTTCATGCTGGGTGAAAAAGCCGCCGCCTGCCTGCGGTTTTTTTTGCCCTGCGGAAAATGACACGATCAGCGGCAGTGCTTATAGTATTCGCCTTTGATAAGAGCTATTCCCTGTGCACCCCTGACCCCATGTCCAGAAAGATCATTCATTGTGATTGCGACTGTTTTTTTGCCGCCATCGAAATCCGTGACGACCCGGGCCTGGCAGGGCTGCCCGTCGCGGTAGGTGGCTCGGAAGACCGACGCGGGGTCATCGCCACCTGCAACTATGAGGCACGTAAATACGGTGTGCACTCGGCCATGGCATCCGCCACCGCCAAACGCAAATGCCGCGACCTGATCATCATTCCCGGCAACATGGAAAAATACCGCGAAGCCTCGAAACAGATGCATGGCATCTTCCAGGACTACACCAGCCGCATCGAACCCCTATCCCTGGACGAGGCCTTCCTGGATGTCTCTGACAGCGAACAGTGCCGTGGCAGTGCCACCCTCATAGCCGAAGACATCCGTCGCCGCGTGCGCGAGGAGATTGGCATCACTCTGTCGGCGGGTATTGCCCCGAACAAGTTCCTGGCCAAGGTCGCCAGTGACTGGAACAAACCGGACGGCCAGTTTGTCATCACTCCGGACCAGGTCGATGCCTTTGTCACGCGGTTGCCGGTACGCAAACTTTATGGCGTCGGCAAGGTCACGGCCCGCAAGATGGAACTGCTGGGTATCGAGACCTGTGCCCACCTGCAGCAGTACCCGAAAACCGAGCTGGTGGAGATGTTCGGCAGCTTTGGCGAGACACTCTGGCACCTGAGCCGCGGCATCGACAACCGCGAGGTGCAGACGGAAAGCCGGCGCAAATCGATCAGCGTGGAGCACACCTTTGCCGAGGACCTGCCCAGCCTGGAGACCTGCCTGTCCACGTTGCCGGAACTGATGGCGGAACTCGATACCCGCATCAGGAAGTCAAAGAAAAAAGTCACCATCGGCAAGCAGTTTGTGAAGATCAAGTTCAACGATTTTGTCTCGACCACGGTGGAACAAAGCAGCAACAGTCTCGACCTGGAAGCGTTCAGGTCGCTGTGCCAGATCGGTTTCGAGCGCGGCAACAAACCCGTACGTCTGCTGGGACTGGGTGTGCGCATGAAGGAAGCGCCATTGTATACTCAGCTGGAGTTGCAACTCCGACAACAGGAACTCAACCGCTAGGCCCGCTTATTCATGTCCCGTTATCGCCCCCCTGCCAAACCCATGTCAGCCTATATCACGCCGGAAGGCGAGATGGCGCTGAAAGACGAACTGCATTTTCTCTGGAAAGTGGAGCGTCCCCAGGTGACCCAGCAGGTATCCGATGCCGCCGCCCTGGGTGATCGTTCCGAGAATGCCGAATACATCTATGGCAAGAAACGCCTGCGGGAAATCGACCGACGTGTGCGCTACCTGCGCAAACGCCTGGAAGTGCTGAAAGTGGTCAACCAGCTGCCTACCGATACCAGCAAGGTCTATTTTGGCGCCTGGGTGGAACTGTATCGTGATGACGGTGCCACCGTGCGCTATCGCCTGGTCGGCCCTGACGAAATCGATCCGGCCAAACACTACATCAGCATCGATTCCGTGCTGGGCAAGGCCCTGCTCGGCAAACACCTGGATGATGAACTCAGCATCGAGACACCCTCCGGCGAGCATCGGTATGAAATCGTCAGTGTCGACTATGCCGGGCAGGACGCCGGCTGATGCTCAATGTCACCATCATCGGTTACCGCAAGGTGCTGGGGACCAGCATTACAATCCCCATAGAAATGCTCAATGCGGCCGACCTCATCAACCGTATTGAGGGCAAGAGCAAGGGCACCCTGACCATGGACCTGGTCAGCCTGGATGGCGGCAACATCGCCCTGAATGCCGGCCTGGAACTGGTCTGCAAGAAGAAGCTGACAGACATTACCGAAACCGACATGATCATTCTGCCGGCCCTGTGGGGCAATGCCCTGGGGGTGGTCAAGCAGCAGCAGGCGCTGATCCGCTGGTTACAGGATTTCCAGGGCAATGACACGATCCTCTGTGCCGTGGGTACCGGCAGCTATTTCCTGGCCGAGGCCGGCCTGCTCGACAACAAGGTCGCCACCACCCACTGGTACTACTTTGACCAGTTTGCGCGCACCTATTCGAATGTCCTGCTGCAGCGCGACCGCTTCATCACCAAGTCAGGCAATATTTACTGCGCCGGCAGCGTCAACTCCGTGCGTGACGTGATGCTGCACTTCATCGAGGAATACTATTCACAGCATGTGGCCGACCAGGTGTCACGGCACTTCACGCATGAAATCAAGCGCTCCTATACCTCCAGCTTTCTAAAAAACTCACCCCAGAATTATCACGATGACGAGAACATCATCGCCATTCAGGAATGGATGCACAGTTCCTACCACGAGGAAATCACGCTTGAACTGCTGGCTGAAAAATTCGACATCAGCGTACGTTCGCTGAACCGGCGCTTCAAAGAGGCAACCGGCAAATCACCCATGCAGTACCTGCAGCAGATTCGCATCGAAAATGCCCAGGAACTGCTCAAGACCAGCAATCTCAGCATTGCCGAGGTGGCGTTCAGTGTCGGCTATCCGGACAACAGCTATTTTTCGGCGATCTTTCGCAAGGCCATTTCCCTGTCACCGAAGGAATACCGCAACCTGGTGCGCAAGAAGGTCTTCAAGGTCAATACCTGACCCTGTCCCGCATGCAGGCCCCTGCATCTTAAACAGCAGGCATAAAAAAACACGGGCCTGGGCCCGTGTTTTTGACTTCTGATGTGCTCCTGTTTGTTGTGGCTTTGCTGCCGTCAACAGACGCCAGCACGGCACTTGCCCTTGCAGACAGACTTACTGGTTGGCTGCCTGGAGCATCGCAACATCATCCACGCTGACGACTTCGTCCACTGGGGGAGCCATGTCCATCAGCTTGCCGTTGTGACGGCTTTGTTTGCGTTGCTTGCCATAGAATTCCTTGATTTGACGTTCCACGGCATTAAAGGTGTCGCGGATAGCGACATAAATGTCTTCGTGGGAATGTTTGTCGTGCTGATCGTGGTTCACGACAATGTCATGGTTGGGGATAAAGGCTTCTACACCCACGTGGTACACCTTGCCTTTGTGGTGATTGTTGTGGGGTGATTCGACAGTGACTCTGAGGCTCAGAATCTGGTCGCTGTATCGCTGGAGTTTTTCTGCTCTTTTTTGCACCGCTTCTTCAACGGCCTGGGAATGGTCTATACCTCTGAAAACGACTTGAGTATCACTAATCATTAACATGCGCCTCCTTTAAACGCGACTTTGCGTTTTGAGACACCGTCAGGCGCTTCGGTTGGCGCGCTAAACTGCCCTGCTTCAGGACGTCTTACTTAAACGATCCAGACTAAAGCGATCTGGATCTGACCATCGGCCCGGGCTGTTTCGGGCGCCTTGCTCATGCCTGCCAGCGGCTGCATTACGCAATCATTGTTACGGCAGCATCTTTATTTTCTTCCCTGAAAAAAGGTGGGCTGCAACTTCATACTACTCCGGTCAGACACTCTGTCAATGAATTTCAAAACGCAAAATAGGGGCTGATTGATCTGACCCAAATGCCTTGTTTTCACGTGCATGGCATGGTTGAATTGATGAAATTTGGTGCCGCCAAAATGCCATCCACAAGCCGTTTATCCGGCTTTTTTTGTGCCTAAAATTTGCCTGTCAGGGAACTTTTTTCAATTCGCGGGCGTGAATTTCCAGTGCCAGGGCTCATAGGTCATGCCCGCCGCATTGTCGCGCGGAAAGCTCAGGCTGAAGCCGAACTCTCCGGCATGCTGCTGCAACCAGGCAAACGCCTCGCTGTCCTCAAACACTTCTGCCAGCGGCTCAAAATCCGGCGTCGTGATATCCACCGCACAACCGCTGTGGTGTTCACTATAGCCCGGAGCGGCATTGACGCGCAGGATGTCGGCAATGGCCTGTCCCTGCTCCAGCTTGCGCTGAAGCAATCCTTTCTGGTACTCGGCACTGCGATAGGCTGACACGATCTGCAACGTGATGCCGGCCGCCGCCGCACTGGCCTGCATGGCCTGCCAGGCCGCAAAAGCCGCTGCAGCCATATAGGGCTGACGGTCAAACACATCCGTTTCCGTCGGCACCAGTTCGTCACACTCGGGACAAAACGCCAGGGCGCAGCTGTCGCCATAGGACTCGGGGATGCCCAGTTCCCTGTGCATGCCTAGGATGATGCTGTCCGGTGTCTGCTGTGATTGTCTCGAGCTCATGGGCCTGTAGTGATTTCCATGGACATTGCCTGGTGGCGCAGCTCTGTGCCAGCGCCTGAAACCGTGTGCGAGTGTAAGCAAGTGCGCGTTCTGCGTCACATTTTTATGCCGTTGACGCGACTCTGACAACGCATTGGCCAATATGCAATAATTTATGGCCTTAATACTAAAGTCAGTTGCACCTATGCCCTATATGATACCTGGACTGAACTCTCAACATATTGATTTCAAGGACAAAATCCAAACGTGAAACGTCTACCTGTCATTACTGCCATGGGCGGCGTCAGCCCCGCCGGCCGCAGCGCCTTCCATTACGGCTATCGCCGCCTGGTCCTCAACAGACTGCCCACAGACAAAGCCCGCGACACCCTGCTCAACCTGGCCGTCCTGACAGGACAGATTCATGCCGTCCAGGGCCAGTGGCAGGACGCCATCGGCCAGGCCATCACCCCTGACAGCTGGCTGGATAGCCATACCGATGCCCTGCTCAATGCTACCCTGATTCGCCAGCTGGGCACCAACATCTACGACCCGGCGGCACAGCGGCATCACACCCGTTCGCGTTTCTCACCGGCCGGTGACAGCGAGACACTGACGTTCACCCTGAAAAAGCGCCACCTGCCCGACCACCTGCCGGCCAACTGGCAGATCAGTGAAGGTGAAGGCGACGGCAATACGGTACAGGTCACGGTCACCGGCGACCTCGATGTGCTGCTGGAAGACCAGCACGCCAGTCCGGTGAATTATGCCGGTCAGCTGCCCGGCGGTTTTGATCCGTCTTCCCTGTATGCCTCGCGCAATCATCCGCGCGGTTTGCAGATGACGGTCTATGGCATTTCCGATGCCCTCTATTCCATGGGTATTGACTGGGAT